>Ga0194112_10000423_pt1 | contig 61496 bp, 60 predicted proteins | sample TA2MahC400mmetaG_FD_146191 | JGI IMG/M metagenome (GOLD analysis project Ga0194112, IMG submission 146191) | Freshwater microbial communities from Lake Tanganyika, Tanzania - TA2015016 Mahale Deep Cast 400m | ecosystem: Environmental > Aquatic > Freshwater > Lake | place: Tanzania: Lake... | reverse complement strand
TTTTCTTAACCCCGGAGAACTCATCTGCCTCCAATCTGGCTGAATTTCTTGACCGCAAAAAGTACAGATTCTTTTTCGGAAATCACCTTTAAATAAGATATTTTGAGACTTCCCATAATAAAACAGGTAACATGAACGAATAATGCACCTCCATAAAGTATCGTGTACAGTTAATGAATAACCAAAGACAAAAGGAGGTGTTGAATGAAGTACATTGGACTGGACTGTCACAAGCAATACGACTTCGCCACATTGATTGACTCGGATACAGGAGAAATAAGATCGAAGAAATTAGCCCACAAAAAGGAGGAATTTAAGTCTTTCATCGGCAGCAGGCGTGATACCAAGATGGTGATAGAGTCATGCTGGAATTGGTCCAGGACCTATGAGTTGGCTAAGGATCTCGTCGATGAGGTAATATTGGCTCATCCGTTGAAGATAAAGGCTATCGCTTCCGCAAAGATTAAGACCGATGCTATCGATTCTCGAACTCTAGCCCAATTATTAAAGGCTGATTTGATTCCCCAGGCTCATTTAAGAGAAGCCGACAACCGCATCAAACAAAAGGTAATCAGGCACAGAGCGTTCATGGTAGCAATGAGGACCAGGGTTAAAAATAAAGTAAACGATCTGGTGAACAACCGGCTGCTATCACCGTCTCTTGAAGAATCGAAGCCTAAGAATCTGTTCTCAAAAAGAGGAAAGGGTGAGAATGGCGTGGCATGGCTTAAGTCGTTGGAATGGCCAGTAGAAGAAGATAAGAGGATATTTGAATCGTCTATGAGACTTATTGAGCAGCTTAGCTTTGAGATATCTGCGAGCAACCAGATGGTTGAGGAGATATACAAGAAAGACAAGGATGCCCAGCTACTTTCCACTATTCCTGGAATAGGGAAAACACTGGCGGTACTCATCAGCACTGAGATAGACGGCATTGATCGCTTCAAATCACCATCAAAGTTATGTTCTTATGCCGGCTTGGTACCTTCAACTCACTCATCAGGTGGCAAGACATATCATGGGAAAATGATCCTGGAAGGAAATCGGTGGCTGCAGTGGGCATTGGTCGAGGCTGTAGTGCCGGCATCTTACGCTGATGTAGGAATAAGACAACGGCTTAATGCCCTGAGAAAAATTAAGAAGGCAAATGTAGCCAAGGTGATAATGGCCAGGTGGATGCTAAAACTGGTTTACCATGTGCTTAAAGAAGGTAGATCGTATGTGCCATCTGAGTTATGTGATACAAACCGGAGCCGCCTTTCAATTGCCTTAGCGAGCTCATAAAAGGCTGCGCTCCTGAAACAGGTTAAGGGGCTCCGGGTCTGACGTTACCGTGTGCACTTAAATAGTGGCGCGAATAGGAGGCTGAGTTAAGTCTTAACCAGGAATAGAATATGAGACAATCTCAGTATGCAAAAAGGATTTGCATTATTCGTTCATAGGAGGCTTTTGTGACAGTGCAAAGAAAAAAGACAGAATTCACGAGTTAGATTCCGTTGTCCGGCAGTCTCAACTTCAAAATTCGAACAGTCTCTTTGATATATTATAAACCGTGTTTCTTGGCAATATTGACATCAGCCCATACATGGCTTTATAGCCGTATCCGGGTATGCATATAGATTGGTTCTTTTTTAAGCTCTTCAAGGAAAAATCTACTACTGCCTCAGGGGACCATTTTCTGGGATCCCTTGAAATTAACTTATTCTTTATCTCCGCGGTTGTGAATCGATAGAAATCGGTGTCCACAAATGAAGGACACAGTACCTGAACTTTGATGCCTTTATCCCTTAACTCCATATGCAGAGATTCTGTAAACAGTATGAGGAAAGCCTTTGTTCCAACGTAGATAGATCCCCCGTATTGAGGCAAATATGCTGCAGCAGAAGAGACGTTGATGATAGTTCCCTTTCCAGCCTTGATCATATTTTGGATTACTGTAGATATGAGTCTCATGGGAGCCAATTCGTGCACTCTAACCATTTTTTCACAGTCCGATACATCCATCTCATCAAAAGTTCTCCTAATATAATAGCCGGCATTGTTGATCAATACCTCCACGTTGTTAACAGATTTGATGGCGCTAATGACTTTCTGAAGATCATCATCATCGGACAATTCAGCTATTACTGCCTGCACCTTAACGTGGTTTTGAGCCGCCAAATCACGTGCAAGCCTCTGAATAATCTCCTTCCTTCTACCAACCAGAATCAAATCGTAACCATCAGCAGAAAGCCTTTTCGCATAAGCCGCGCCCATACCGCTTGTAGCCCCCGTGATAACTGCAGTCTTAGTCATAGCTTCCTCCTTATTTCTTAAAGACAATGCAGAGTATAGTTGATGCTTACTTCTATCAACAGGCATCACCTCCTTTTTCGTGCGGCGCTCGCCCTAAAAAAACCCGCAACCGCCTCCAAACAGCGATGCTAGTGCCCTTGCTTCACTCTCATCTTCCCACCCTAATCTGTATATTTCTATGGCGCTACAGATGTTGCGCACGTTAACTATAGGCTTGCCTTGGAATCTTGTCAACTAGTGAAAATCCAGCCGAATATGTGGGTTATTTAAGTGGAGACTGGCAATAGAGATGGTAACAAATCGCTACTTTGTTACCTCTACTCAAAACCTGGACCTTCTCACTTGGGTGAACGAAGCAGTTGGCAAATTACCCAAGCGGCTATCGGGCCGTATGAGGTGCCTGATCAGTTTCCCAGCTGTCATTAGGATAAGATACAATACGAGGTGATGTGGATCTGCAGATGTCTTAAAATAATGAATCCTTATCAAATTCAATACAATTGATTCTAGAATACAACTGATTTTTCAAGAAAGGATAACGATGTTATGAGAAAAGCAAATTTTAATCCTGAAATTAAAAGGTCTGTTGACTCGATTTTGCTAAAGAATCCGATTGTGGTCTCTGGCAAAATGTTTGGCTATCCTGCCTATTACATCAATAAAAGACTATTTGCCTGTATTTATGAGGAGGGGGTAGGTGTAAAAGTTCCAGAAGGCGTAGCTAATGAGCTTATCGGTAAAAAGGGGATAGTTCATTTTCAACCAATGGGGAGAGAAAAAATGAAAGAGTGGATTCAAATAAACCGAGAGAATCCGGAAACTTACCTGAAAGATACAGAAATATTTGAGACCTCGATAAGTTTTGTATCATCATTAGGAAAGAAATAGTAGATGAAGAGACATTGAACCTTTTGAGTGTTTGTGCAACGGGCGATATATTTAGGACTATTGTTGCATAGGTGGGCTTGCTGAGAATTTCGGTTCGATAGCGCTGAGTTTCGGGGTGGCTTCTAGCCTTTGGTCTGCTGGGAGCGCTTGCGCGTCGGCTTTTCAATCGCGGCCAGGTCAGCCTGTGCCTTTTTCAGCCAGCCGTCGGCGCCGCATTCCTTGTAGATTTCTATGGCCTTATTCAGCTTTTCCCTGGCTCCCGGCAGGTCGCCTTTTCGTTTCAGCAGCACGGCATAGAGGGAATGAGCCATTCCCAGGTCCCACATCGTGCCGTTCCGCTTGTCCGCTTCAATTGCTTTCTTAACCCATTCTTCAGCCTCAGAAATGTGCCGATCATCGATATTGAGCAGTATCTCTGCGATATATCGTATTATCCAACCATCAAGATATCTGTACTTGTTCTTAGCCTCATACTTGTATAACGATTCTAGGTCAACGCCTTTCTCATTGTTCAGCACTTTGGCCCGGGCTAAAGCTAATCTGTAAAAATTAATCACAGAGGATGCATATCTGCCTTCCATGAGCGAAATTGTTTTACCACAAAGGTCCTGACATTTTTGATATTCTCCCTTGTCAAAGTAGAGCTCGCCCAAATGGAGATTTGCAGGAGAGCCCCACGTCAAAAAGTTGATCCTGTCACAGAAGTCACTGCCCTTCAGCAGATGTGGCTCGGCCTCATCCAGAAAGCCCTTGAAATAAAATGCGACACCTTGACTGGTGTGCCCTAGTGCCTTTGACAGTGTATCACCGCTCTCTTCGGCCAGCCGCAACGCTTCATTGCTGGTGTCATAAGCCAGGTCACATTTGCCTTGAATACTATAAAGCCACCGAGCCATGATACTTTTTGTCGCTGCCATTCCCGGGAGATTATTTGTCGCCAAATTGAACTCCAAAGTTCTTTCCCAATTCGTAAGGGCTTGGTCAAAATCGCAGTTGTTAGCACGAGCGCCTCCCATCCAAGAACTCGACAAGACTAAGGAAACCATATCATTTGACTCTTCGCCTAGCTTTAGCGACTCCTCCAGATACTCGAAGGCCTTGGGGAAATCCTCATCAATAGCATAGCTATATCCCCCCATTATGGTATATATCTGAGCAAGCCGCCTCTTATGATCACGCTTTAAGGCCAGCTCAACTACCGGTTCAATCGCCTCCTTTGCCTTAACAAAATGGTTCATCTGAGCGTAATACAGCCCGAGCGTTGCCCTAGTATCGATTATCTGTTTCTCCACATCCCTGCTGCGCGGCAGCCTCTCCAGACAGGACACTCTCTTCTCGCCATAGACAATGGCATCATTAAGAGAGGCGGCTTTCTCACCTTTCCTTGCCGCCAGCCGGCAATACTCAGCACCCTTCTCGTATTGCTCACCTGTGATATAGTGAGCGGCCAGCGCCTCGTAATGCTCATCCGGGCTGTCTTTATATATCTCCTCGATGGCATCGCCTATGTCCAGGTGAAGCTTCTTTTTCCTCGCCGCCAGTATCGAGTTGTAAACCACCTCACGGGTCAGGGCATGCCTGAAGATGTAGGTCGACCGGGGATATATCCCCCTCTCGTAGATAAGCTCCGCATCCTTCAACGCCGACAGGTGGGACAGCAATTCCTGCTGAGATAAGCCTGACACCCTGCTTATCAAGTCGAAGCCGAACTCTCGCTCGATAGCCGAGCCTCTCTGAAGCACCGCCTTGGCAGGCTCGGGCAGAGAGTCCACTCTGGCCATGATGACATCCTGAATGGTGCCCGGTATGGTTACATCGTGAATATCTTTGCGTAGACGGTAGATACTATCCTTTTTCTCGATTATCTTGAGGTCTTTGAGCGACTTTATGAACTCCTCGATGAAGAAAGGGACGCCCTCCGTCTTCTCCAAGACCAACTCCTGAAGCTGTGTCTCTATCTCTTCTGTGCCTAGGAGATTGGCGAGCATGGCCAGGCTCTCCCGGTTGGACAGCCGGTTTAAGGTCACCTGGCTGTGGTAAGACCGGCTGCCCCAGGTGTGCACGAACTCTGGCCGGTATGTGAATATGAGGAGGATCCTGGCTCCAGGTATGCTCTCCAGCATGTCCTTCATAGCCTCCTCGGAGCTTCTGTCCGCCCAGTGTAGATCCTCGATGGCCAGAACCAGCGGCCGTACCTCCGAACCTTTCAGGGGGATTCGCTTTACCGCATCCATCGTTCGCTCCCTCCTGCCCTCCGGGCTCATGGGTATCTTATCGATGCCGCTGTCCTTGACACCCAGCAGCTCCAGTAAATATGGAAGAGTGGAGGCTTCGTCTACTCCCAATTGCTTCAGTCCTTGCTGTACCCTGTCCCTGATTTTGTAGTCCTCGCCGCCTTCCCTGACATCGAAGTTCGACTTCAACAGGTCTATGACCGGGTGGTAGGCCACGTTCTGGCTGTACGACAGGCACCTGCCCTCCAGCAGTGTCACGTCCTCACTTCCTATTGCCTTCCTGAACTCGTAGAGCAGCCGGGATTTGCCCACGCCGGCCTCGCCCATTATCGAGAAAGCCTGGCCTCTTCCTGCCTTGGCCCGCTCGAGGCCGTCCAGCAACAGCTCAAGCTCTTTCTGACGACCAACAAAGGGAGTCAGGCCACGCTCGGCGCTGACATCAAACCTCGTCCTGCTGGTGCTGGGTGCGATAACACGGTACGCCTTGACTAATTGCTCCTTCCCCTTGACCTGCCTCTCACCCAGCGCCTCGAAGCGGAAGAAGCCCTCGGCCAGTTTGAAGGTGCCCTCGGTGACATAGACCGTGCCCGGCTGTGCAAGCCCCTCCATCCTGGAGGCCAGGTTCACCGTATCTCCAACTGCGGTGAACTCCACCCTGAGGTCGTTTCCCAGCGTGCCGACGACAACGGGGCCGGTGTTGATGCCTATGCGCATCCTTAACGAAGGCGCCGCAGTCTCCTTCTGTAGCGCGCCGCTGAATTTAGCCATCTCGCGCTGGATGGCCAGGGCGGAACGGATGGCCCGCTGTGGCGCATCCTCTAAGGCGATGGGCGTCCCGAACAGCGCCATGATGCCATCGCCAGTACCCTTGTTGACCGTGCCGCCATACTCGTGGACCTTGTGTATCATCATCTCGAAGAGTTCGTCGATGAGGGAGTATAATTTATCCTCCCCAAGCTTCTCCGAAAGCGGTGTGAACCCCTCAACGTCGCAGAACATGACCGTGACCTGCCGGCGCTCGCCCTCGATCTTGCCCCTCTGCGCCAGTATCTTCTCGGTAATGTCGCCGGGAAGGTAGCGCTGTATCTTGTCCAGCTTTTCGTCAAAGGATAGGGCTTTGAGTGGTGGTGCTGGGGGTACAGCCAGTTCATGGCCGCATTCATTACAGAATCTGCTGCTAGGCGGATTCATATTTCCGCATTGTGGACAGGCGAGTTCAAGTTTATTTCCGCACCCGTTGCAGAACTTAGCCCCTTCCGGATTTTCAAACTGGCACTTCGGGCATTTCATTTTACACACCATCCGTCAACTGCTGTGATGAGCGATCAGCAGCGCTCAACTTAAACAAAAAAGGCACCGGCGACCACCGCTAAGCAGCAAATTCCGGTGCCCCTTGATTCATCCCATCAGACCTCGAACCAATACTACGACTATATTTAGGCTACTAAGGTTATCCCTTACGGCTGATTTTGATTCTAGACTCTATTTATGCGATTGTCAACACTGCTCATAGCGCCGGGGCTATTGAAATTCTTCTGGCTTGTCAGATTACCGTGGATTGCACGAAACGCCCTATTGTTCAGCTTAATCGTCTACTTCTCTAGGTTATAGAGGTGAGGAGCAAAAGCGTCGTAAGGCGGACAACGGTACTTGTGCTGAGGATGTAATTTGAGTAAATCGATTGAGGTTATCTTCTATGTCTCCACCAAGCTTTTTAGCTTTGCCAGCATTTCCTTGACAGTGGCTTCTTAACCACGTCGGGCAAAAAGCTCAATAATCTTACCGATGACTCCGTAAGGCAATTTAACTTGCTCCATAAAGGCAAATCTGCTGCCGGGTGGAGTGGCGTCTATCGCCCACGTCTGTTCATAACCTTTCGCAAAGGTTCCCGACGTCATGTTGAAGGCAAGTTTCTTATTTGCATCCCATTCCGTACCGAAAAATTCAGTTTCATAAGCGGGCCACCGGCCTTTTCCTCAACGTAGAAAGCTGTACCCACTTCACTGCGCTTCTTACCGGTGTACTCGAATTTCCTAAACGTAATACACCACTTCAGGATTTTCTCGGGGTCAACCAAGAATGGCCAGACTTTCTCCGGTGGTGCTGCTATTTCGATAGACTTCTGCACTTTCATTTTGGCTTCCTCCTTTACATGTACACTCACACTTGCCGCGGATCATGACAATAACGAAGGTTTTCAGCCTGAGTCTAATCCTCTCCCAAATGATTGTCAACATCCTGTAAGCAGATAATTTCAGGTGAACTTTCCGCTACTTTGTTGTTTGCGCATCGCGCTTGAGAACGCTTCTTGCCCAACGGCAGCTTCAGTGGTAAGATTGAACTATCCGTCCCACGTTCGGGTTGTGAAAGATGGCGAACGAAATCACCGAGGTGACACGTCGTAACATTATCGATTATCTGACGGCTTCATACGCTAGATGGGCAGGCCGGCTACCGGAAGATGAGTTTCTAGCCCGCCTATATGATCTCACTGCTCTCCCCTCAAAAGACCCCCGCTTTAGAAATGCCGCTGGTGATATCAGGCAGCACCGACTTAATTGGTCAGATTGGCCGGACGACTGGGTTTTTTACGATGACCGTTTCAATCTACTACGAACTTCTGATGAAGCCTTCCTGCGCTTTATTTGCGAAACGATTCACCCCGTCGTTCGCCCGGAATCAGAGGAGGCTCGCGAGATGGCCACGATTTACAACAGCGAATTGCAGACAGACGGGTGGCGTATTGTCGAGGGCAAACAGATTTCAGGGCGACCTATTTTCATTGCTGAGAGGATCCATGGCCGTACCGATATTTTCGAGGAGCCAACGGGTTGGCCGAAAGTAGATCGCCAACTTCAGGAGATCCGGATGCGTTTGGATACTGCAGATTCGGAGGAGGAGTGTCAGGCTGTTGGTCTGCTTTGCAGAGAGGTTCTGATCTCAGTCGGGCAAGCTGTTTTCGATCCTAATAAGCACGAATCACTGGATGGGGTAGTTCCCAGCAGCACAGACGCCAAGCGTATACTTGAGTCTATCTTCGAAACAGAGTTACGTGGTGGTCCAAACAAAGAGGCTCGAAATCATGCGAAGGCCGCGCTAGGACTTGCATTGGCACTTCAACATAAGCGGACAGCTGACTACCAAACGGCTGCTCTCTGCGCCGAAGCCACCGTATCTGTCGTCAATCTATTGGCAGTGATTTCCGGAAGACGGCGCCGGACGAGTTAGCCGAAGGCGGCTCGAATCAAATGCTTGTGAATTGACTTAATAAGTGGTATAACTATTTCGGTCAGGTCCATTAATAAACGATTCCCCTCGTTTTTCTAACAGGTTGATCGTGAAAACGGCGGGTTGGAGGTTAGAATGATGTATCTTGAACAAGCACTTGCAAAGGGCTATGCCACTATTTCCGGTGAAGGCAGTAAACAACGTATTACCTATGTTGCCGTCAATCACTCCGAGAGGTATTCTGATCCAGAGGAACAGGTACGAGCTGAATACTGGGCGGAACTAATCTTTCGCTACGGGTATGAACCAGCTCGAATTGGCATCGAAGTTATCGTCCCCGATCGTACTCCTAAAGACACTGCCGATCTAGTCGTTTTCCTCGACGACGCGCGGATTCACCCTTTCGCCGTGATCGAATGTAAAAGAGATGGCGTAACAGACGCAGAATTTGCTCAAGCTGTTGAGCAAGCTTGCGGTAACGGCACCTGGGCCAAGTTCCGCGCTCAGTATGTCGGTGTCGTCGCCGGTCAAACGCGCCGCTTTCTCGACTTCAGCGAAAAATATGGCGTCCTTGAACGCGAGGCCAATATAATTGCAGACCTACCACGCCAATATGGTAAACCAGAGGAGTGGCGCTTTTTCAAAGGCACCAAAGATGATATTCAGCCTGTAAGCAAGGAGACTCTCATCGCCACTATAAGGAAATGCCATCAGACTCTATGGGGTGGTGGCCGGCTATCTCCACCGATGGCATTTGGCGAACTCTGTAAATTACTCTTCATTAAGATTCAGGATGAAAAAACTCCACGTAAGACGGGAGAGCCCTACGAATTCCAAATAAAGACACATGAGCCAAGCCGTAAGCTTGCCGAACGTATCAAGGCTATATATGAACAGGCGAAGGAGAAGGACCCGCAAGTCTTCACTGACACCATACGGATAGACGATGCTACGCTGCGCACGCTTGTTTCTCACATGGAAGCCATCAGCTTCAGTAAGACCGACCTTGATACCAAAGGCGTTGCCTTCGAGCAGTTTATGGATGGCTTCTTCAAGGGTGACTTCGGCCAATATTTTACCCCGCGCGAGATTATCAACTTTGCAGTTGAAATGACGCGCCCCAAAGCTAATGATATCGTGCTTGATCCAGCCTGCGGCTCTGGCGGCTTTCTACTTTATGCCCTCGATCATGTGCGTCGAGAAGCCGATGACTATCATAAACCTGATAGTGTAGAGCACTATACGCACTGGCATGACTTTGCCCAGAGAAATCTATTTGGCATTGAAATCAACGACGAGATTGCCCGCGTCGCCAAAATGAATATGATTCTCCACGATGATGGCCACAGCAACATCGGTGGAGAGGACGCCCTTGAACGCTTTGAACGTATCCGCCAAACTACCGGCAACAATGGTTTCAAGACTGACTCCTTCAGCTTGATTCTGACCAATCCTCCTTTTGGAGCACAAGTTGCCCTTACCGAACGCCCATACCTTACGGATTTCGAACTTGGCAAGCAAAAAGATGCTAATGGCAAGCTCAAGCCCCGTAAAAATCAGAAGACCGAAATCCTCTTCATTGAGCGAGTCCATCAGTTTCTTAGGCCTGGTACAGGGCGTGCTGCTATCGTTCTGCCCGACGGAATTCTCACCAACTCCTCGCTGCAATATGTCCGTGACTTTCTGCTTGAGCGTTTTCAACTGCTTGCTGTGGTTAGCCTGCCCCAGACTGCCTTCTCTCATTTTGGTGCAGGGGTCAAGGCTAGCCTTGTTTTTCTCCGCCGTCGCGCCGAAAACGAAATACCAAAGGACGACGAGGCCATCTTCATGGCAGCCCCCGAAAAGATAGGCTATGACGCCACCGGCCGGCCGTGCGAGAACCAATTACCTGAAGTGGTAAGGCGATATCGGGAGTTTGAAAAAAAATCACAACCTTTTTTCGTGTAATCCCTGACGCACAAGCAGCTCTGAAAGTCATCTTGTGTGATCGGGGAGAGGAAGGCTCTGGGATCAGACTCACTTACGCAATCTATCTTCGCGATGCATTGCAGGCCAACCGTTTTGACCCTCACTACCATCAGGAGCGATTCCTTGCTCTTGAAAGAGCACTTGCATCCTCTCCATACGGAATTAAATCCCTCAAAGACATTGTTGACCACCTCGATTATGGTCTCATGCCAACCGAGGACTATGCGTTAGACGCGCAAGCGGGTGAGCCGTTCATCCGCGTGACCAACATATTACCATCTGGTGATATTGATCTTACGGATGTGAAGTATATCCCTTTTGCGACCGCCAGCCAGTCGACAAAAAGAGTCAAAACAGACGACATAATCATGGTTCAATGTGGCAACACCACAGGCAAAGTCGCAATTGTTCCCAAAGAATTGAATGGGAGTCTATATGCTTCATTTTGTTTTGCAATACGAGCCAAGTCTGGCACGAACCAGAGATATCTCTTTGAAGTGTTAGGCAGTAGACTCGTTCAGGAGCAGATACAGAGGACTTGGAATGTTGTATCTGTTCGCCCAAGCACCTCGAAACCCGATGTTGAGGCGTTAGTTATTCCTCATCCTCTGGGCCCGGTTCAAAGAGAAATGGTTGCAGAGATGGAGAAGGCGCGTGAGTCGCGGCGGCTCAAACTCAAGCGGGCCGATGCTCTGTTATCTGGTCTCGATGCTTTTTTACTCGAACGACTTGGTTTAATGCCAAGAAGAGAAAAATACCCATACTGCTTCGCCGCACGCTTTCGCGACTTGACTAATCGGTGTGACCCAGATTTCCATTCACCGAAATTCAAGGAATTGCGTATGTCTATTGAGCAAAGTGGTTATCAGGTTTTGTCAATCTCTGATGTTTGTTCCGCTATCACGACGGGTTTTGCAGCCGGTCGTGAGATGCAAGCCTTTGATGAAACCAAAGGCATTCCACATATCCGTCCTATCAATATCTCTGCAAAGGGCGAACTCTCCTTCGAAGGAACAAAATACGTCCCTAGGAATAGTGTAAGCCAAAGTGATGTTATCCAACCTAACGAAGTTCTCTTCAATAATACAAATTCCACAGAATGGGTTGGCAAAAGTGCGGTATTTGAATCTGAACGTCTTTGCTGCTGCTCTAATCATATCACGCGGCTGGTCGTTAATCGCTCGCTTGTAGAACCGTGGTATCTTACATCTTTCTTTAATGCTATCCGATCAACTGGCTATCTGGGACTAATAGCGACTAATTTTGTAAATCAGGCGGGTATTAATACGGAGACTCTTTCGGCATTACGTGTACCTGTTCCTGGACTGAAAATCCAACTTGAGATTGTGGATGAGTTGAATCACCGTCGTAAGGAAGCTAGGCAACTGCGCAATGAAGCGGAGACTGAATGGGAAGCGGCCAAGACGCGATTTGAAGCCAGACTACTTGGTGAAGAGGTGACATAATGAACCAAGCACTGGCCTATCTAATGGATGAAATCTGCGCCGGGGTTGAAATTTACTACACTGGACGAACGGGTGGCCAATATCTAAAGACTGCATTTATTCTCTGCGATGACTATTCTGAACTAGTTTCAAAATTCTTCCTTATGACAGATGACGCTTCATGGACAGATGTGAATCCTGGTGGTCGTTATAAGAACTATCATGCCATATTACTGGAGGTGGAAAGGATTGTAAGCACAAAAACCCCGGCACAGTTATCACGCGTAAAGGAGTTACAAGAGGCAATGGCGAATCGGCGTGAGCGGCGCAATGATTTCTTTCATTCGACCAAGCTGCTTGATCTGAGTGTACAGCAACGCAACTGCGTAGAAGCCTTTTGTGATCTTCTGGAATATGGTGAAATCTTGTTAGGCAATGATTGGCGTGATGCCATTGATGCTAACAGCAATATCGCAACCCTTGAGATAATGCTCAAATTAGAGAGATGCGCATGTTCGGACCCATCCATCACTCCCAAGATGAACAAGATTTTTCAGGCATGGCCACGAAATACTCCAAACAACAAAAAGAAGGGGATACATGTGACAGAGTACCCTGAAGACCAGCATCTTCTCCTATGTGTTATATGGGGCGGCAAAGATCTTCGAGACAAGCTGAAAGCGCTAATAACTTAATAACAATAAATCTGGATGCGGATGGAAATAACAGCTATTGACAGCACATTTCTGGTTGGTGGTGGGCGTGGTGACGGATGCGCTCCCCCCGGTGGGCTTTAGCGTGCCCACTTTTCGCATGACTGGCATTTCCAGGCTTTCTTAAGTTCGCCTGTGGTTTTGTCCTTCCATGCAATCAGCTCCATAGCCTCATCCGTGCCACACCCCTGGCAGACTGGCTTGTTGGTGACGCCGTTGTTGCTTCTGCTTGGCTGAATTGCGGCTGGCTTGGCAGAACGAATTGCACGCGGTGAGCCTGCTTTGTGAGCCTTGGCCAGAGCTTCTTGGTCGTTCTGGTCAATCAGCTGAAGCATTTCCTGGTACAGAAACCATAGCTCTGCTGGCGTGTCAGCAAAGCAGTTTATCACCAAACCATAATCGGGTAAATGCTTTTGCATATGCAGACGGCTCAGTCTCCTGCCATTGCCGTTTGACAGCTCTGGCGGGTTAGGCTGCTGCTTTGCATCGCCAGGTCTGGTTGTTGTTGGCTGAACTGTTGTTGACATGATACTCCTTTCTTAGACGGCGAGCCTCTCACCTCGCCTTGTCCTCGCTGTTTAACCTTCCACGTTACGAAGCCTGCGGTAGCACTCAGACCCGACTAGATACAACTCACCTAAGATGAGGTCTTGAAGAACAGCGAACGTCTTCGGGAGCTTGCTGCCGCAAACCTGACAGGAAAAGGTTGGCTGGACTGTTAAATCAGAGTAGATAACTTTCTCGGAGCCTCTATCAGCCCAACCAACCCACTTGAGCCTTTTCCCTTCGGCAAATTCCTCAAGCCTCCGCTCGTAGGTACTCTTAGCATTCGTGGCCACATTCGTCTCCTTCCCGGCTCTCGCAGATGCCCCGCCAGTTGATGATGGCTTCACGCTCCTGCTCTCGCTTTAGAGCTTCAAGTTCAAGCACTTCTTCTTGAACCGCCATCGTGTAGCCAGCATTGATGCCTGACTGGTAAGCCTGAGCTGCAATCTGTTTGACTTCTTCTTCGGAAAACACAATCTTGTGAGATAGCATTTGACTTAATCCTTTCTCTAAACACCCGACTGACACCTGGGACACTTGGGGTCTTCTCCATAGCCGTAAGTGCCGATTTCTCCCAGGTCAAGCTCGTCATACGTTCCTACCCATCCGCACTGTTTACAGACATGCAGGACTGAATGAGAGCCGATTACAGGCTTGGGCTTTTGCTTGAGCTTATTCATAATTCACCTCCTCGATTCAGTATGTTCAGCTTACCAGGACGCGGTGCGACCGATGACAGCGGCACTTCAGCTCTGCCACATTAAGCACGACTGGTGGCTCGGGGTAGTCTGTGCAGAAGCAGCCGCCCGCGCTCTTGCAAAGCGAAGGGCATCGGCCGGCTGATTTGACGGCACCGCAGACTTCAACTTGAAACCAGTTTCTAGTTCTTATCATGGAGCTCCTTTCTGCGCTGGAGACGCTGCTGGAGGTACCGCGCCAACAACAGGCGACGCCGCTCCATCCCCAGCCGACAATGCTGGGCCCGGACACACAACCGCTCACACCGCAAAGCGCCAACACACATGACACACCTCCTGACAAAACTCACGACGGACCGAAGCCCGCCGTGGCAATGCCCTGGAGTTTAAGTGAGCGATAGCGAACAGGGGCATACGGAAGCGGAAGGCGGTGCTTTAGCACTTAGCCGAGCGCAAGGGCAAGCCCGACGCCATGACAATCTCACATAGCAGCGTGGGGTGGTGGAAGCAGAGCGTGGTGATGTGGAAGATGCTTGTCAGGCTGAGGGCGCAGTTTATTAAAGACCCTTGCGCCCTTTATGGCTTAACCAGGATGTCACACAATGGGAAAACACGGCGGGCGGAAGAAGGTAAAGGTTAAACGTCAAAGGTCAAAAGTGGGGGTGGGTCACTGGCTTCGCCTGGTGGTGTGGGTGCTGGATGGCCTGCATGCCCTGACCCTGAGCGGAAGTCGAAGGGGAAGGCGATGCAGCTGTTAAGAGCAGGGGCTGACCGAGCGAAGCGAGCCACGGTGGGAAGCCGCTGCTTAAGGGTAGCCAGACAGCACAGGTGGGGTGGTAAGGCACTGGGCACGTGCCTTTCCAGCGAAGCGAAAGCGATGTGCCGTGCTGATAGGCGAAGCGAGTGACGGGGTGGGGTTGTGATGGGAGTGGTGTTGACAGTGGGTGGGCAAGGACAGGCTTGAGTTAGAGCCGACGGTTGTGGGTGGGAGAATTAGTAGGTGTAGTATTAAGTGACAAAGAGTTCTCTCTGAAGGTTATTGACAAGAGCGAGCAGTCGCCTTATAATAAAATAGAGACAATAAATAATGAATGTTGTCTGGTTGTAAGGAGGTGGTTATGAACCTGAAATTCTTCAAGTTGTTGTTTTGTCTTAGTCTTGTTTTCCTAATGATACTAGCGGTTGGAGGTCATGTTTATGCCCAGGAAAGCTCTGGGTCTGGTATTTGTGTTGATACTACCCCCCACACTTTGCGAACAGAACTTACGTCCGGTGACAAAGGTCTCAAATATGGCCCACTAAGCGTTTCTGCCTCGTCAATTGATTTTGGTTCAACAAGTACACAACGTACATTTAGGATAACAAGTGGTTGGCCTCCGGTATTTTGGGAAGTTTCCTCTATGCAGAGTTGGATAATGGTGTCTCCGACTGGCGGAAAGGGCAGCGCAACGATCACAGTCTCCGTAAATCGTAGTGGCCTTAGGGCCGGGAATTATACTGGCTATGTTACTGTAACTCCCACTGCAGGCTCTATTGGTACGGATTTTACTCGACATATTATTACAGTCTATATGGGTGTTCCTTCTTCTGGTGCCGGACCATCGTCAACTAGTAGGCCGCTTGAGAAGAGTCGTGTTGTATTTAGTGTTCCTGGTGCTGCATCAGCTTTCATAAGTATTTATGATTCAGGAGGTAAATTTATTGACACGGTTGCTGGTGCAGCGCAATCAAGTAGCCAAATCCTAACGATTTCAACTTATCTACCTAACGGGAATTATAGGTATAGCGCCGGGGGGAAAGTTCAGAACGCCAATGGGGTTGCCAGGGCGAACTTTACAGTGAATGGGACAACTTCTGTAACTGTTAGATTGATATCAGCAGGTTACATCCCAAACTTGCCACGTTAGATTAATATCAGCAGGTTACATTCCGATTTTGCCATATTTTTCCCTTTTAGTATCTTAGGAGGAGCAGTCGACATTCCTAGCTGCTGATAGTCCAATAACAAAACATCGAATCGTTTAATATTTCTGCATTTTGCAAACATTTTTGCTAACGAAATGTTTATAACTGCCTGACACAACAAAGTACCACAAGATACAAATTGACTTCTGCATAGGAAATTGCTTGATACTGATTGCTATTTGGAAACACCAGGAGGTACAATAGGTTTGTATCTTTTAATCAGGGTGTCACAGGTTCGAATCCTGTACGGCCTACCAACTGCTTGCAAAAGTTTACAAATCGTAGCTCATCTTCGCATAAATTTTAATCCCGCTACTTGCTATACTTCTAGATACATGAAATCAGGTGATTTACGAGAAATATTGTTTTTATAATTCTTAAAACCATCTTGAATTCTCGATGTATCTTTAGTATCATATTCTCATCTGTGCATTCTCGCCTTAATTTACCAATAGGAGGAGTATTTATGGGTAGAGGTCTTTTGCTACTTATGATGTTACTAATGTCCATGCTTATTATCTTACCCGCATGTCAGGGGACTCCGCCATCATTCGAGATAATATCCTTAAATGTTACACCGCCAGAAGTTGCCGCAGGAGATACAGCAACCATCACAATTCAAGTGAAAAATACTAGTGGCATGTCAGGTATTTATCCAGCAACCCTGGTGCTAGATGGGGTCAGTATTCAAACGAAGGTAATTGAAATAGGTTCGCGTAAAACTGCGGCGATTTCGTTCACGGTAAGTAAAGACAAGCCTGGGATATATAACATTAAGGTTAATGATCAATCGGGTATATTCAAGGTACTTAAGCCCGCAAATCTCATCATGACCAATCTTTACCCTACTCCGCTTATAGCCACCCCAGGCCAAACGATGACAGTCTCTGTTGATGTGACCAATACTGGGGAAGCTACAGGCAGCCAGTCGGTAGCATTTACGGTTGACGGCAGCCAAGTTGAATCAAAAGAAATAAAAGTGGCACCAGGTGCTACAGAAAAGCTAAGTTTCACCACTGCCAAAAATACTGCTGGTATTTATAGTGTAAAACTCGGGTCATTACCTGGATTTATCGTGGTATCAGACAAAACCAGCCAACAGGAACAGCCAGACTCAATTTATCCAGAGTTGTACAAGGAATTAATTAAATTGCCTGATTTGCAAGAAGTAGACGACAAGGGCAAGGAGGCGATTGAAGACATAATAGGCTTGGCTCTGAACCAAGATAACAAGTCTGCCTTCGAGTCAATGCTCGGCGAAGGAGTAAAAGACAAAAGAAAATACTGCACTCCCCTGGAAGCCTTACTCTGGATTGCGTACGACCAAGAATTTGATGTAAATAATCCATTGAAGGGTTTTTCTCTTGATAAATTTATCCACGATGCTTGGCAAAATACAACCACATCTCAGAAATATACCTCAGGGAAATGGCAAGATTTTGATACTGTTGTCAGTAGATTAAACTCACCTACATTAATTGCCAGATACATCTTGGACAACATCATATATGAGAGCAAAATTCCGGAGATTTTGATGGGGAAACTACAAATAATCTCACCCAGAAAGGTTTTTAACGAAAAGAAGGCCGCATGTTATTCAGCATCCGGGTTTGAACTTTATTGCCTGCTCCAGAATGGTTATGAGTACGACGATTTCGAGAATCACCAAAACTATGCGGCTTGCATGCTACATGCTTACCCTACCCTTATGGGGGGACATTTCGTAGGTTTATATATTCAAAATGGTAGTTACTATGCAATCGATGTTATAGGGGGACGAAATAGCGGAATAGTGGGGCCGTTCAAAACAGTCGAGGCTGCCGCTGATAAAATTGTGCCCATTTGGATGGGATACAGTCTAGTCAACCTCGATTCTGTAGATACGAAGCAGTTTTTTAAGTAGGAAATAAAATGGTGGATGGAACGGAGGTACTGACATGGGAAAAATGTTTATAGCAAGTATGGCGACGTTAACTATGTTGTTGGCATGCTTACCAGCCTGTTCAGTAGGGGTTAATGTGACATCGCTGGACATAACGCCGCCTGTGGTTACAGTTGGTGATGATATAAATGTTACAGCCTGGGTGAAAAATACTGGCAGCAGCCAAGGTGTCTATAAAGCTATATTATCTGTTGATGGAACCGCGGTGGAAAATAAAGAAATTACGGTGGGGCGAGGTGCCACCGAGGCAGCGACTTTTTCCGTAATAAAAGATAAACCCGGTACGTATAACATCGCCGTTGAGAAATTAAACGCGAACATAACAGTAAATCCTAGACTTGTGCCAAAAGAGATGGAGCTAAAATATGATGATGGTAAAGGACAAGTGCTTTATGAGGCTTCTCCCTGGAGCAGTAGAATTGGATACTTCATTGATTTTTCAGCACCATCGGATCCATTTACCATTAAGAAATTGCTTATATATGGGGCTATTAAGCTTAAGCAACCTCCAACTGGCTGAATTGCTCCCGAGTCTGGCCTGGAAGGTCAGAGTTTTAAGGTTGCTATTCTTGATGAAAATAAGAATATAATTTATAGTGCAACTTACCCCCTTATCCAACTCCCTAAACAATGTGATACCTGTAAAGGATTTACAAAAAATGATCCTACTTGGATGGAGGTGGAGCTACCGAATGTCGAGGTTAGTGGCAAGTTCTTTGTGAATGTTTATGGGAGTCGTGTAAGCAATTGGGGAATCGGTATTGGAGCTGATGATAGCATACCTAATGAGCATTCCACGATAGTGGATGTGAAGGCTGATGGAACCTTTGTTGAGTCTGAATCTTGGCCTTTCCAGAACGCAGATAAAGAAAATACGAGTTGGATGATTAGAGTTGTTGGCACAACCATGATTCCTGAAGAATGATGTCTCTATTTGGGCCAGCGCACTATCAAAAATACGAAATATAAATTAACAACACAGAAGCCTGGAAGGTGCAACAGAACTATTCCGGGCGTATAATAGAATCAATCAACATAAGGAGGAAAATGCATGTGAGAATGGTAAAAAACCAACTAACAAAAACCTCAAAAATCCCACCAAAAGAGGGGTTCCTGCCTAGTGACCCAAATTTTGTATCTGAGCAAGGCGGTTATAGCTTCAAGGATTCAGCAATTTCTTGGAAGGCAGGAACTCTACCACTGAGTTACTCCCGCTGAAATCGTGTTCATTTTAGCTGTGGATAAAGCCTTTGTCAAAAGGTTACTGTCTTATGATAAGCCTGTGAATTTGGCTCTTGGTTTTAGGTGCAATGGACCTAAAGAAATTTTTTGACCGTTTTTAACATGGGGGTATTGTAATGGGGAGACTAATGGACTAAAATGAGCGATGAAAGTCAGGTTGTGCTTGTCAAGCACACCTGCTATTAAGAAGGAGGTTAATGATGAAAAAGAGCCGTTCTAAGAAGATTATTCAAATTGTAGTACCGATTATCGTGTTTGTCCTGATACTTCCTATTGGGCTTGGCTATGGCTGGTTCTACAATATGACCAGAGCACCGCTGCCGCAGCATAGCGGGGAACTGCAGGTGGCTGGGTTGCAGGATACGGTGGAGATTATGTGTGATGAGTGGGGTATCCCGCACATTTATGCCAAGACAATGCATGACTTATTTTTCGCTCAAGGGTATACGCAAGCTCAAGACCGCTGGTGGCAGATGGAGTTCTACCGGCATACTGGTAGCGGTAGCATCGAGGAGCTGGTGGGTAAGAAAGATGCTCTGCTGGGCACAGACATCTTTCTCCGTACCCTTGGCTGGCGGCGTGTAGCTGAGCAGGAGTTGGAGCGCAGTGATGGTGAGGCTCTAGCTCAATTGCAAGCTTTTACGGATGGTGTCAATGCTTACATTATGAACCGCGACCCCAGCAAGCTGGCTCTGGCGTATAGTGTGTTTGGATTGACAGGTATTGACGTCGAAGTCAAGCCATGGACGCCTGTTGACACGCTGGTATTTCCCAAGCTGATGGCGTGGGATTTGGGACCCAGCAGGAATGAGGAGAGGACCCGTGCCACGCTCTACGAACTTTACGGCCAGGAGATGACTGACCAGTGGTTGACGCCCCCATGGCCCTTCGGTAAGAGACCAACCATTATTCTACCAGAGGACTTGCCTATCAGAGGGTCAACCGGAAGCACTCAGGATGATAATACGGCTCAACTTGCTGATGCCGATAGCCTGCTTACTGATGAAGTATTGCCTTCGATGAGTCTGGTGTTTGGTAATAGTCGAGGTGTTGGCAGCAATAACTGGGTGGACAGTGGCAGCATGACCAAAAGCGGTATGCCGATATTAGCCAATGACCCGCATCTATCCATCATGATGCCATCTATCTGGTATGAAATCGGCCTGCATTATTGCCCCACCAGCGGTGAAACTCCTTTAGATATAGTAGGCTTTACATTCGCGGCTACGCCGGGAATCGTAATCGGGCACAACAACTTTATCGCCTGGGGGATGACCAATGTCAATCCTGATGTATTCGATTTGTATCGCATCCGCGTCAATCCGGACAATCCACTCCAATATGAGTGGAACGGTAAATGGCGTGACATGAAAGTACGCGAGGAAACCATCTATTTTGGGGATGGCGCAGAACCAATCACTATTAAAGTTCGTGAAACGCACCTCGGGCCTATCATTAACGATAACAAAGTAGATAAGGAAACGGGCAACATACTGGGCTTTAATAATGAAGACCCGGTGGCATTGCGCTGGACGGCTCTGGAACCGTGCACTGTGCTTCAATCAATTTCAACCTTAAATAGAGCGACGAACTGGGAAGAGTTCCGCAATGCTTTGAGCTATTTCGATGTTCCTTCGCAGAACTTCCCTTATGCCGATGTGAAAGGCAACATCGGCTACCAGATGCCGGGACGCATTCCCATTCGGGCTAAGAATCATAGCGGGCTGGTACCGGTTCCGGGCTGGACGGATGAGTTCGAGTGGAAAGGCTTTATCCCCTATGATAAGCTGCCACACGTCTTTAATCCGGAACGGGGCTATATCGCTACTGCCAATCAAGCTGTAGTCCCACCAGAATACTATGACATGCTAGCGAAAGAATTGGGCGAGGGGCTGAACTACACCATCACCCGTGAATGGAATTACGGCTATCGCGGCCAGCGTGTTGTCGAATTGATGGAAAAGCTAGCACCGCATACTATTTCCACTTTTCAGACTATTCAGGGTGACGCTAAGTCAATCAGCGCCGAGGAGCTGATGCCATATCTGGCCGGCTTGAAGTTTGATGATGCTGAGTTAGCCGAAGCTCGTGACTGGCTGCTCAAGTGGGATTACCAGTGTGGTATGGATAGCCCGCAGGCTGCGCTATATGCTGAATTCTGGGCAAGCTTGATGAACAACCTGTTCTGTGACCAGTTGAGCGAAGATATAAGAGTGTATGGTGAAGACAGGGAGATGTGGGCTACATTTTTGCTGATGGAGAAGCCCAACGATGCTTGGTGGGATGATGCCACTACGGAAGATGTTGTTGAAACCCGCGATGATATTTTGGTTCGCTGCTTCAGTGAAGCTTATGCGGATACTGTAGCCGCGCTGGGCAAAGACCGCAATAAATGGAGATGGGGCGACCTGCACACGGCGACCTTTGTCAGCAATCCGCTGGGACTGAGTGGCATCGGTCTAATTGAGAATATGGTCAATCGCGGCCCGTTCCCTGTTGGTGGCAGCACAGACACCGTGAACAACACCGTCTGGTTTGCTGATTCGGGGAACTTTGATGTGAAAGTGGCACCCTCGATGCGCATGATTGTTGACCTGGGTGACTTATCAAAAAGTGTTACTATCCACACCACTGGCCAGAGTGGTCATCCCTATAGCAAACATTATGATGATATGATTAACATGTGGCGCACTATAAAATATCATCCTATGCTCTGGACGCGGGAACAAGTGGAACAAGCTGCTGTTGACAGGCTCATCTTGAAGCCAGGCCAGTAACGAATATTATCCGTTAACTGTTGACACGGGCTAAGTCGCAGGCGTATCCTTAATAATCAGGTTTAAACAGAAAGGGGGGTGTATTGCAATGGCAAAAACTTCAACTGGACTGGATGAGAATATTGCCGGACTATTATGTTATGTTCTAGGTTGGATAAGCGGTCTCATTTTCTTTTTAATAGAGAAAGAGAACAAGTTTGTCCGTTTCCATGCCTTGCAGTCTATCATTGTCTTTGGCGTTCTCACCCTTGCTAGCATAGTCATCGGGTGGATACCTATTATCGGTTGGGTGATTAATGGGCTTATCTGGGTGCTCGCGGTTGTATTGTGGATACTTTTGATGATTAAGGCGTACCAGGGTGAGAAATTTAAACTGCCCTGGGCAGGTGACTTGGCCGAAAAGAATGCTTAAGCTTCATTGATCAGCAATAGTTTGAGTTCACGAAGCTTGCTCCAATAAGCTAGTCGGTGTGAAAATTTTATCACGGCATCACGCCGTGTCTCATCACCGGTGAGGGTGGGGCAGAGCGTCGTCCTAGAGCCAGGTCCAAGGCATGGGTGATTCTTGTCCTGGTCTCACGAGGATCTATAACGTCGTCCACATTGAACATACTGGCTGCGGGATAAGGTCCGCAGTATTTCTTATAGGCTTCCTCCAGTTGTTTCTGAAGAGCTTCAGGGTTTTCTGATTTTGCTATCTCGGCGCCATAGGCTGCCAGCACCCCACCACTTGAAGGCAGAGAACCGAAATCGGCTGTTGGCCAGGCGAGGGTAAGCGTTTGTCCGGCTCCATAGCCACACATGGCACAGCCTCCGAAGCCAAATGCCTTGCGTATGACCACCGTGAATTTGGGGACGTCTGCCCAGGCTAATGAATAAGCAACAGCCAAACCGTACCGCAAAGCTCCTTCCCGCTCTGAGTCAGGCCCTGTCATCACGCCGGGGACATCGACTAAAAAGATTAAGGGGATATGATAGGCTGCGCACAGGTCGATGAAGTGGCGTTCTTTTTGACCCGCTTTGGCTGTGATGGCACCAGCATAGACCATCGGTTGGTTAGCCACGATGCCCACTGGGTGGCCGTTCATCCGAGCCAGTCCTGTTATCATCATGGGGGCAAAAAGCGGTTTGATTTCGAAGAAGCTGCCTTTGTCCACAACACAATTGATGATACGTTTCATATCGTAAGGCTGACGGGGGTTACTTGGTAGAATCTCCAGTAGCTCGTCATCTTTTCTTTCTGGGTCGTCTTCTGGGGTAATTGATGGGGGGTATTCCCAAGCGTTGCTTGGGAGGTACGAGAGGTAACGTTTAGCCATGAGCAAGGCATCTTTGTCATCCTCAGCGGGATTGTCTGCGACGCCGGAAATCACGCAATGAACTTCGACTCCGCCCAGTTCCTCTTTGCTTATCTTTTCACCGGTGGCGGTGAGCACCACAGGAGGTCCACCTGCTGCCAGCATCCCCGTGCCTTTGACCATGATGATAAACTCCAGCAGGCTGCCCACCAGAGAGGAGTCTCCGGAGGATGGGCCCAGTACTACACCTACTTGAGGGGCGATGCCGGACATCCTGGCAATCATGAGGTGATGGAAAACAGCAGGTAGACCCTCTCCGATGAACTCTTCAGCTCGAGCTCCAGCACCATCGAGAAGCCAGACGAGAGGTACTCGTTCTTGAGTGGCGAGCCACACCATGCGCACCTTTTTCATAGCGTGGGTCATTCCCACCGACCCGCCTAGAACGGTGAAATCTTCGGCGATGACGCCAGCCCTTCGCCCATCTATGCGACCAAATCCTGTGATGACGCCATCTGCTGGTGTTATTCTGTCAGCCATCTCGGCGCGGTGGCTCTGATGGGTTGCTAGTAGGCCGTATTCGTGGAAGGTGCCGGGGTCCAAAAGTAGCTCGATACGCTCGCGAGCAGTGAGTTTCCCTTGCTGATGCTGGCGCTGAACCTTATCAGGTCCACCCATCTGAAGGGCCTGATGTCTTCGTTGCCTTAGATCTTCCAGCTCTTTTTCGAACGGCAGTTTATTGACATTTTCTTTAGGCACTGCTTTTGCCTTTGTTCTCCCATGGCAGGCGTTTGCCCTCTGGCGTATAGCGGTAAAACCCTTTCCCTGCTTTTCGGCCTAGGCGACCCTCTTTTACCATCCGCTCTATCAGGTCGGAGCGGGGCATCAAGTTTTCCTCCCCCAGGGCTTTCATGGTTTGTCCTATAAGGGCATAAGTATCTAGGCCAGCGTTGTCGGCGATTTCGAAGGGGCCGGCATTCCAGCCGTAACCCAGTCGCATACCTACATCCACATCTTCTGGAGTTGTTATACCTTCAGCCACCAGGTCTACAGCTTCCCGAAAGGCGGCGGAGAAGATACGGTTCATTACAAAGCTGGGTATGTCTTTTTGTACGCGGACTGGGGTCTTGCCTAGAGACTTGACAAAAGCCACACCTCGCTCGAATACTGCAGGAGAGGTCTTTTCCCCTTTGATTACCTCGACCAAGCCCATGAGAGGGACAGGCCCGAAAAAGTGGAGGCCGAGTACTCTTTCTGGGTGCTGTGTTGCACGGGCAAGTCGGGTAATGGGGATGGTGGAGGTGTTGGTGGCTAGCGGAGTTTCCGAAGAAGTCAATCGGTCGAGCTCTTGAAAAAGCTGCTTTTTGAGGTTTTCTATTTCCAGTGCTGCTTCAATTATCCATGTTGCCTTAGTGGCGCTGCTCAGGTCTTGCTCAGGCGATATGCGTTCGAAGATTTTTTGAGGATGGTCTTTGAGTAGCCCCTTGCTTCCAAGTTTGTCCAATGACCATTTGATCTCGCCCATTGCTTTGTCCAGGGCTGTAGCCTTATTGTCCATCAGGTGAACCCGGTAGCCTGCTTGAGCGCACACTTGTCCAATGCCTGCGCCCATAAAACCGGCACCTACGACCAAGACGTTTTCCATTTTTGCCCTCCGCTTGATTTGTTGTTGGCTCTCTATTGGTGGTTTTGTTCTGAAGTTTGTGCTGGTTTGCTGGCTGCCGAGCCAGGATTCGAACCTGGGCTAAGGGATCCAAAGTCCCCTGTGCTACCACTACACAACTCGGCATTTATAAGCCTGGTGCCGAAGGTCGGATTCGAACCGACACGAGAGTTGCCCCTCAACAGTTTTTGAGACTGCCGCGTCTACCATTCCGCCACTTCGGCCAGAAATCTACGTACTAGCTGCACGGGAATTCTACCATTGTTATCTGGGTCATGCAACAAAGGTTGTGGGTTTGGTGGTCAGATGTCTGGATTGAAGCAAAAGATCAGCGTTTGATAAAGGTTTGCAAATATCTTGAAGAGTTTGACTCGGGTAGCTAGATAACTGTGTTGGAATAACTTTTAGGTGGACTCAATCTTGAAGCCATTATTCGAAGTAGGCATCGCTTACTTTAGGTTGCCCTCTACGCTTCTTCCAGGTTTCCTTGTACACTTTTTCCCGGTCAGCAGTGAGTTCCCTTGCCTTTTCGGAGACGTCGGTTGCTTTGTCCTTTAACAGTTCCCTTGTTTCCTTTCCAGCTCGAGGTGTGAAAAGAAGCCCGAGAGCTACACCAACGGCTACGCCTAAGATAAGCCCGATTGCGAACCCAGGTCCTGAATCTCTATTGCTCATGTTTATCGCGCAGTCTCTAGAATAAAGAAGATTCTCTTACCCTTGTATTATACCAGATATAAAGACCTGCTGGTCTACCTTGACATGCAGTGGGTTTCGGCAGATAATAGAAATATAGACTCTGTAATGGGAGGTGGGATGATGGACGAGCGAGAGCAGAGGTACTACCACAGCCTCTACGACGTAGCAGCCGCAGTAAACTCGGTCAGGACCCCCGAAGATGTACTGCATAGCATTCTTCATAACTTGGCTGAAGCTTTAGGTGCTAAGGGATGTGCACTCATGTTGCTCACTCCAGACAAGAGCCTGTTGCTTCATACCGCAGCTTACGGATTGAGCGACCGGTATGTCCGAAAAGGCCCAGTATCTGCTGATAAGAGCATTGCTGAAGCGCTAGAAGGTCGGCCAGTAGCTGTGTTGAATGCCACAGAGGATGACAGGATTCAGTATCGGAAACAGGCTAGGGAGGAAGGGATTGCGTCCATTCTTAGCGTTCCAGTGCTACTAAGAGGGGAGGTAATAGGGGTTATGCGGGTGTATACTGCCGAACCACGTCATTTTACCGATGCTGACATGTATTTCGTGGGTGCGGTAGCTAACCTTGGTGCTATCGCCCTTGAGAATGCCAGGCTTTACGATTCTGCCAAGAAGGACTACGAGGGACTTAGACTGGACTTGGCTGAATGGCGTGCTGCCTTGGGGTATGAGTGGATGGCTGAAGAGTCGGTGCTTCCTTTGCAAGAATAGAGTTTGAGGTGGGTTTTTGGGAGGGTGGAACTCAATACCAGAAGATGCGCTGGCTAATATAGCTTGGAACAGAAGAAGGAGGTGACGGAGCATGATACGAGTTATCATTGAAAGACATTGTCGACTGGACAAAGTTGCCGAGATGGAAGCTTTATTCATTGACTTTAGAACTGCGGCCACGCGACAGCCGGGCTACATTTCTGGTGAGACGCTTCATTCTATAGATGACCCCACGCTGTGGCTGGTAATCAGCACCTGGGTTGATACCGACGCCTGGAAAACCTGGCAGATCAGTGCAGAGCGTCAGGAAGCCCAGAGGAAGTTGGAGCCTTTGCTTATTTCACCGGAGAAAGTGTCTGTATTTAGCTTTGCTAGGAAGGGTGGTGCGGCATCCGCTCATATAATCGGCAAGTTAGAAGGTGCCAGACAACACACATCTCACGGCACATAAGCTCAATTTACGCTAGATAATTATCCTTTATCCTTCTGTTTTGCTGTGGTACTCATCACCGCATTTTGTCTCCGCAAAAAATTGCTATGTCGCGTTAGTTTAAGATGCTCTGCGTTTAACCAGGTGAGATTTTATCCGTCTCGTGTGGTAGAATGTGGCAACCTAGTAAAACGAGGTATTTGAGTCTGGTATGGATATTGTGTTGAGCTTGGTGCTGGCGTATCTCTTGGGTTCTATTCCCTTTGCTTACATTATCGGTAGACTGAGCGGCCTTGACGTTCGCAAGGTCGGCGACCGTAATGTTGGAACATTTAATGTATTTCGCCATGCTGGGCTGGTTGCTGGTATAGCTACCCTAATAGCCGATGTAGGAAAGGGAGCGCTAGCTATATTAGTGGCTAAAGTCCTTTCCGGACATGAACTAGTTGTGTTTGGTGCTGGTGTAGCTGCTGTTATCGGGCATAATTGGCCTGTGTTTTTACGCTTCAGAGGTGGGCGAGGTCTGGCGGTAGTTATAGGTGTACTCCTGGCTCTACTCCCTAGAGAGATGGTAATCTCTGCCGCCATAGCTATTGCAGTGCTTTTTGCCACAAAGAATAGTGTTTGGTTTGGGGTAGCGTTGTTTATTCCCCTGGTATTGCTTTGTTGGTTTTTCGGTGAGCCTGTATCCTTGTTGATTTATTCTGTGGCCTTGCCTTGTTCGGCAGGTTTTACTCACTGGCTGACGACACGTCATCTGCCACCTGAAGCACAGAAGGAAGCGGTGTCGTTTTGGATAGCACGTAAAGCAGGTCGCGAGAACAAGTGAACTAGGCGGACTAAGTAGTTCAAAGTTTAAGTGCCGAGGCCCAGAGTCGAACTGGGGACACGCGGATTTTCAGTCCGCTGCTCTACCAACTGAGCTACCTCGGCGCGTCGACATTTTAGATTTTTCGTTTTTAGCTGTCAAGAAAAGTGCGTGAGCTTATGTCTGTCCGCCGGGTTTGACCAGAGGGATGCCAGAGGCACATAAGGGGCATTCGGCAGGGGGGTAAGTTACGGTGGCAGAGCGGAGGCAGCTGAAAAGAGGCACTCCGAAATCCTTCTGCTGCTCAGCTCGGTCAACGAGCACGCCGATACCGACGATAATACCCATAAGCTTTTTGACAGCCTCCATTACTTCAACGATAGAGCTACCGGTAGTCAGTATGTCGTCCACGATCAGGATGCGTTCATCGGGATGGATGGTAAAACCACGCCGAAAAGCCCTTGCCCCCCCTTCTTTCTCGGCGAACATTCCCTTTACGCCTAGTTGTCTGGCAACTTCGAAGGCGAGGATGATGCCGCCCGTGGTCGGGCCGGCAACCACCTGGACATTGTCTTTCTTGAAGTGCTTGGCAATGAGCCGGCATAGCTTTTCAGTATAATGCGGGTGCTGCAAAACGCGGAACTTCTCCCAGTAGACTGGTGAGTGTAATCCTGAGGTCAGCAGAAAATGCCCTTCTAGTATGGCTCCGGCATCTTTGAAAATCTGTATTATCTCGTCGGACATAGTGTTTTCATTGCCAGGACGGGTTTGCCGACTTCGGCTGCTTGCGTACCTACATTGAGCGTATAATGTTCTATTAGCCTCCATCTGTATGGTGGCCAGTAGGTTATCCATGCCTTGCCAACGATGTTTTCTTGAGGTACCGTCCAACCTCTGTGTGAATCGGAGCTGTTGTTGCGATTGTCGCCGAGAACAAAATAGTGACCAGCGGGAATCTCCTCAGGTAGCATGAGGTAGCGTGGCGACTCTCGGATGTAAGGTTCGACTAAGGCAGTATCGTTTACAAATACTGCGTTGTCCTTGATTTCCACGGTGTCGCCGGGCACGGCAACAATTCGTTTGATAAGGTCTGAGTTAGTGGCCTGTGGCGAGTGAAAGACGATTATATCGCCACGTTGTGGCGCATTAAAGAAGTATGTAGCTTTGCTGACCATGACATATTCGCCTTGTTCGATGGTTGGCAACATGGATGAGCCATATACTTTGAAACTCCCAACCGTAGCTTGAAAAAGAGCGAAAACAGCGAGTCCGACAAGTATAGGTGCAATGATATCGCGGAAAAATTTCATCGGTTTGTTGCAGCTAAGCTAGCATTATTATAATCTATGCCAGCTTTTTCTGCCATTCTAAACTAAGGAGTCTAGTTTACCGTTATATATGGTGGTAATCAGTGCCTACATGATATTATATAGTAGTGGGGTGATGCAGATGGTTTTGTAGGTTAGGGGGATTAGGCACTGCAAGCAATATTCAAGGAGGCTTAAATGAAGAAAGTTTGGTTGATTTTATCCAGTGTGATGTTGGCTGTGATTTTGATTGGGGTTGGCGGTTGTGTGGTTGGTGAGGGTTCCCAGGTCTCGCCACCCGCTATTTCTGTGACAGCACCGGAATTAGGTGGCCCCTTTGGGGTAATTTATAGCCAGCAACAAGTTGGCCTGTGGGTAACTGGTGAAGGCAAGACAATGGCAACACCTGATGTTGTTTTACTCAGTCTCGGCATAGAGGCTGAAGCGAAAACTGTGGCACAAGCACAACGAGACGCGGTTGAGGCTATGGATGGAGTCATGAAGGCGCTTAAGGCTAATGGTGTGGCTGAAAAGGATATCCAAACGCAGAGATTTAGCATCTACCCAGTGAGAAAGTGGATCGAAGATGAGCAGAGGGAGATAATAATTGGCTATAGGGTGACAAATATAGTGATTGCCAAAATACGGCAAATGGACAAAGCCGGGTCTATCATCGATGCTGTAGCTGAAGCTGGTGGTGACTTGACTCGGATTGATAATATAGGTTTTACTGTTGATGACCCGACATCTTACTACAAAGAGGCAAGGGCTAAGGCAGTAGCAGATGCCATAGCGAAGGCGAAACAGATGGCTGACGCGGCGAATATCAAGTTGGGCAAGCTGCTATATATTTCTGAAGGCACTCAGTATGTGCCACCGATAGTAGTTAGAGACTATGCAATGAAGGCTGAGGGCATGGCGCCTTCACCTACTCCCATTAGCCCTGGTGAGCTGGAAATTCGAGTCACTGTTCAGATGGTTTATGTTATTCGTTAGTGGTTCGGTGAATTATTCAAGTCTCCTCCTACGGGGGCGGACTTTTCCTTATCTCTGCTCTCGTTTGCAGCCCGTAGGGACTTGACACAGTAGTTGATGGGGCATATTATAGGCGATAGAAATGGTTTGTAATAATGCTCCCGGAGGTTTGTGAGATGCAAGATGAGACGTGGACATCGAGGCCTTATGCAAATGAGGAATTTCTCTCCTTTGATCGCCTAAAGCGGGCGGTCACAAACAGGGTTCTTGATAAAGTAGAGCATTTGATGGGGGGGGATTTCCCGTTGAGTCCAGATCGGATAGCTGAATTGACTACTGAGGAATGGGGACGAGCTAAAGAGTCGCTTCAGAGTTCCCCGGGGGCTCGTGAGTCTTTCCGGAAATATTTGGAGGGAACAGTCGGTGCTAAGGTGGACAGCTTAATAAAGGCTGAGAAGGATTACTTGTCAGCTATGGGAGTAGCTGAGAAGAGCTTGTGAAAGGAATGGCATGCAAGTTGATTTAATATCGAGGAGTGGATTTTCAAAGACCTCTCCTCTTTTCTTTTCATGATGGGAGATAGAATGGCTGAAAAGACTGAAAAGAAAACGACAACTATGGACCAGGAGCAATTTAAAAAGCGTTTGGAGATGTTAGACAAGCGGCTGGATAACATCGACTCCGTGGTTACAGCTCTTGTGGAGCGGGTAATGAGGCAGCCTGTCACTATTGAGATTACCTGCCCAAAGTGCGGTAATGTTGTCCAGATTATGCTTACTAGCAGCATGAAATCTGGTGGCAAGACTAAAGTTGCTCCCTGATTGAAGTTGCTGCTGGAGCACTTTTCCCCCAAAGCAACTCAAAGCCCTCAAAGAGCGCTTCAAATTAAGGATACTGTGCTATCTTATTTTTGAAAATCGCATCTACAGGATTGGCAGATAATTCTTAAGTTCGTAATCAGTTACGTATGTCCGGTATCTATCCCATTCTACCTTTTTATTCTGGATAAAGCTATTTAGGGCATGGTCACCCAGAGCTTCTTTGACAAGTTGACTCTTTTCAGTAAGCTGTACAGCTTCGTACAAGCTGCCAGGCAATGTTTTTATCTTTTTCTGTTCGCGTTCTTCCTGGCTCATTTCGAAGACGTTCTCCTCTACAGGTGGTGGCAGTTTGTATCCTTTTTGAATTCCTTCGAGTCCTGCAGCCAGCATGACACTGAAGGCGAGATATGGGTTGCATGCCGGATCCGGGGACCTGAGTTCTATTCTGGTGTCGGTTTCTCTTCCCGGTTTATACTGAGGAAGTCGGATTAAGTCTGCCCGATTTCTTCGAGCCCAGGTGATGTAACATGGGGCTTCATAGCCCGGAACGAGGCGCTTGTAGGAATTTATCCACTGATTACAGACTGAAGTGATTTCTGGGACATGTTTCAGCAATCCAGCCGTGAAACTCCTGCCTGTTTCTGACAAATTGTCTGGGGCATCCTTATCGAAGAAGGCATTCCGGTTGCCTTTGAATAGAGACATGTGAACATGCATGCCGCTGCCAGTGACGCCGAATACCGGTTTGGGCATGAAGGTGGCGTAAACCCCATGCTGTTGGGCTACCTGCTTTACCACTAAACGATAGGTCATCACACTGTCTGCCATGGTCAAAGCATCGGTGTAACGGAGGTCTATTTCATGCTGGCTGGGGGCAACTTCGTGGTGGCTATACTCGACATCGATGCCCATTTCTTCGAGGAAGAGAATCGTTTCTCTTCTTATGTCTGTGGCTACCTCTGGTGGTGTCAGGTCAAAATAGCCGCCCAGGTCTAAAAATTCTGTACCCTCCGAATTCTTGAAGTAGAAATACTCCAGCTCCGGCCCAACGTAGAAGGTGTATCCCAGGTCAGCGGCTCGCTTCAGGTTTTTCCTTAATATGTACCGGGGGTCGCCTTCAAAAGGTTGCCCACCAGGCCAGTGTATGTCGCAGAACATTCTCGCTACCCCTTGCTCTCTGGGTCGCCATGGTATTGTCTGGTAAGTGTTGGGGTCGGGTAGGGCAATCATGTCGCTTTCGTCAATGCGGGCAAAGCCCTGTATGGAAGAGCCGTCGAAACCCATGCCATCCTTCAATGCCTCTTCGAGTTGCTCCGCAGTTATGGAAAAACTTTTCAGGAAGCCCAGAATGTCGGTGAACCATAGCCGTATGAACTTGATGTTTTGCTCCTTTGTCCTTTTGAGGATATATTCCTTAGCCTCGTCTTCCTTTTTACCCATTATATTTCCCTCCAATCAATTAAAATCTCCGATTATTCTTATATTTCTGTTTTGTGAAAGTATAGATGAGACCAGCCCTTTATTCAAGATGGGGTAAGCTTGACTGCTTATAAAAGCGCTGATAAAATGCGATGGTGAGGGGCGGTTAGCTCAGTGGTTAGAGCGCTGCGTTGACATCGCAGAGGTCACCGGTTCAAGTCCAGTACCGCCCACCAAAAAATCTTCCAAAGCGAAAACCAATTCGTCGTACCTTTTGACTAGTTTAAGTCATTATCTGAAATTAGCTATTTCTTTACACCGTTTGATTGAAGGATTTCTATAAGGGTTGATGATGTGTTCAAGAGGTATGTGATGGCATCACCTGTGGATAGGTTGATAAGTTAGAATTCTATGTGGTGTAGAGACATAGGAAATAAGGGGCACTGCGCAGGTCCTTGAGAAGAGTCGGATAGGTAGGGATAATGGATATTGAAATTCACCGTTTATGCTGCTTCAAGAACTTTCCGGGGAAAATCGCTGTTACCTATTTTGTGTTTTAATTTTCCATCAGTCCCTGAAACAGCATATTTTTCGTGAAGTGAACGCGAAACTCTAATTGACTTAGTCTGGTCCATGTTACCTACGAGTATAAGTTGAGCGATTTCTTGAAAGTTCAAACAACAAATACCATCATCGTTACAAATAAGCACCACAAATAGGAATTTGATCTCATTCTTGATGCTAGCAATTTCGTTCAAATGCTCAGGTAAGAAAGTGAAATGCCAAGGAGAGATGCGTTTCGTACTGTGCTTTAGATATATACCTGAGTTCTTGTTAACAAGATAGCAATTGTTTCCATGATGTAGCTCTATGCCATGCGTCCGTGGGTCTTGGGCGAGCCGGACTAAAGCGCTACCATGGAAGAAGGTATAATCATACATTTTAGTTTAATCTTCTCTTAAGATTCCTCAGAAACTGAACCTTGCCGACATATCTATATACCATTCGGGCTTCGTTTCGAGTGTTCTTGTATAGCAAAAAATGATGCACCGCATTAGGATATTTATCAGTGTCTCCGCCACCCAAGATACCCCTAGGTCTATATAGAGTATCAACGTACTCTGGTTTTTCCGCTTTACGGATACCGTGAAGAGCTACGTTCCCTGGATATGCATTAATCTGTATGAAGCTCACCACATAGTGAGGAAGAACTTTATCTCCATAATTATCAGATATCCTCTGCAACCGGTCTATTTCACTCAAAGACATGTCTTCGATAAGTTTTATTAGGTCTTCAGTGAGAGTGAACTTGGCAAAACACATTTCACCTTTATCTGTTACCACTGACCTCTTGTCAATACTACCCGCTGCTACTGGTCGTATTCTATCGTCCGATATCCAGACAGGGGCTTTCTTGTCTGCCTTTATTGCTTCTAATGAAAGTTGGTGATATACAAAACATCTATGCCAGTCCAAATATAATTGTTCTGGTATCCACAGCTCAAAATACTTAAGATATTTACCACGATTTCCAAACATTCTAGCTCTTTGAATATAAGTGTCCTGCTGCATCTTATGCTTCACATCTCGCGTAAAGAACATACCAATTAGATTATTGAAAGTAATGCCTCGAGAGATAATATTGCCTCCAATGACCACCGTAAAAAGTACCGGCGGATTTGTTAGTTCAAGAGGAACCTTCTTTCGTAGCTTGCTTTCAGCATTGAGTACTGCTGTGACCTTCCTGCGAATATTGAATATAACAAATTTCACTATATCATCAGCTTTTCCTATACCATATTTGTCTGTGGCGATTCTGTGCATGGCTTCTACATACATCGGAAACTGCGTGTTGTTGTCATCTGATAAAGTATCAATGACTTTATTTACGAGTTCCTCATCAGTTCTGTGATCCACAGTCTTACCACTGGTATGAATTAAGAAGGAGAAGTTTGCGTTTTCCTGTCCATTTGCTTTCAATTGGTCTCTAATGGTGGTATCAAACAGGTTAATATAGGCAACGTTCACAAAAAATTCAGAAGAGCCTCCCTTAAATGAGTTGGGTCATCACCTGTTGCTCGAAGAAAATTGGTAGAATGCTGTTGAGGCTTAAAATCGAGTGGGAAAAATGTTTCTTTCCCCACATAATCTTTATGTGGAACAAAGCAGATCCAGTCTTCTGTCATATTATCAAATGTGTTGTTCATATCTAGCCGTGCAGGAGTCGCGGTCACGCCAATGTAAATGCCATCTGAATCGAGTAACTCATAAATTGCATTATTAATCGCCGTCCTTTCGTTTTTATTTACCTTTGCATTTGGCGAGGCAAAATCAGCCTCATCGTCAATTATTACCTTTCCGAACTTTTTCCTTAATTTATCTATTAATTGCTTAAGATCTCTGATATTTTTCTTACAGAATATTACCCAAGTTTTGTCTCCGATATTCTCAGTTAAAATTCCAGATATATCCACCGGTGCGGGATCAATACCCGAGATAATGAATCTATCGAGGTTCTGCTGCAATAACTGAATGTTATCATTAAGTAGTACGATAATTATTTTATGTCCATTGTCCAATAATTTCGCCGTCAGGGAAATCATCATCTCCGTTTTGCCACATTGAGGTTCCCCATATATCACAAATGAATATTTCCTGCTTCCAATGTTTGCGAGAGCTTCTTCAACCGTGTCTTCAGTATTTTTCGTTTCCAGGCTCAGTGCATGCATCCTCCCAAGCTGCCGTTCGTATCTTATATTACCTGTGTTCAGATTTTTAAATTTGTTGATGTCAAACATATTTTCAACTTCCCCAAGCGGTTAGTGTCTTCCTTGTAACCCATCCCCAATATTCATATCACTCAAGAACAATTATACATCTACATGTTCTGGAATTGAATGCCAACAAACAGGATAAGGTAGCGGAGGGCGCATAAGAGTAGTATTGGTTCGTGGATAACCTATAGTTGGCCAGCTTTAGGAAATTGTAACTACTCGCTTCGCGTGGATTTGCGATGTGTTCTGACCGGTCTTACTTTTCTTTCTCCTCCGGGTGGTTTCCTCTTATAGCCCTTAACGTGCACAATCTTCTTCCCAGATCGCGTTTTGGCCAAGGTACACCTCCTATAAAGTCATCTAGGATTATTATACATCTGCAAGTGTCATTATGAAATACCGACGATATGGTAAGGCCAGCCCGGTAGGCACTTTCAGCTTTGAAGGAAGCAAGGGATGACCAAGCTCTTGTTCTATCTGCACTAGATTATACTGTTGGGGAGCATAATGGAATGCCAACAAAGAGGGTGTGGTGGAGGCACATAAAAGATTTAGTCCGGCGGTTAAGTTGATGCGTTAGCCTGTTGTGATTTGGAGAGCAACCGGTCTATCTCGTCGAGGTCGCTACGCATAGCTTTTTGATGATTGTCGATAAGGGTTTGCACGTCCCCAATGGCGGATTGTGCCCCTGTAAGTTTTGTTCGCATCTGTGCAAATTCGTTCAATCTTGCCCTCACCTGCTTAAGCATGTTCTGTACCGCGACAAAGTCGATTGTCTGTTCCGGTATCTCTACTGAGCGAAGAGCATCGACGCGTGCGCATCTGTAACTGAACTCTAATGCGAAAGGATCAGACTCGTCCTCTGTCAATACACATATGTATTTACAGCCTGGATAATCACGCCAACTTCTCAGACCAGTTGGCACATATTCTGTCTTACTAAACACAGCTATTGCAGAAACAGCAAGGCGATTCTCCATGGCTTCATCGAGCTCGTTTAGAATAGCTGGAACAGTAGTCCCTCGGTTCTTCGCTTCGATTACTGACCTAATATCGGCATTGCCAGTATCCCTGGGATTTAGCGTGATTAGCACATCACCAGCGCGAGATTTGCCTTTTTCTCCGAGTTGGTCTGCCACGTATTCAGCTGTATCGCCAAATACTCTAGCTATACCTTCGACCCTTTCGTAAACGTACTCTTGGTATGTTCTACCCTTTGCAGTGCCCTTTTCTCGTTCTAAAGCTGCGCCTTTTGCCTCGCCAACTGTCTCAAGCACCTTATCACGAAGCAAACGGACCTCTTTAACAGCTTCGTCCGCCTTATCCTTTAAGTCCTTTCGTAGCTTGAAAAATGGATTTTCGGGATTCTCAGTGTCTGCCAGAACTTGGGTTATGGCCTGGGTGTAATTTTTCCCTTGAGCCTCTAGCATCTTATCAACCTGCTTTTGTACTGAGACGGCTGACTCAGGGCCGAACAATCTTACTAGCTCTGTTTGAAGCTCGCCTCTATGGTCGCGCAGCGATTTTTGAAGCTCCTCACGCGTGAATTCGCTTAGACGTTTTCCAAGTGCCTCCTTTGCTTCCATGAGTACCTTGTCAACATTGGTGCTTATTCCGCTAATCATGGACTCGAATTCACGTTTTACCATCTCTACATCGCCTACCGTTTGTGCTATTCGTAGGCTACGCATACCAAGTCGTAATGCTTCCACAATAGTCTTTTCCATATCATGTGCAATAGTCCGGACATACCCTACTATCTCAGGGTCGTCAATAACCAATTTTTCGATTACTAGCTTGTCATCTTGGATACGTACTTTGCGTTCTATATCCCCTTCGGTTTCTGTTGCCGTAGCCATAACACAACCTCCTCAGTTTTTAATGCTGACCTCCGATCATTTGTGTAGTTATTTAGCCTTCCCCTACTCATTTTACCACTCGGTATTTCGAAATGGAATGTCAATATCGTTTGACTATGAATTAGTCGATTTGATTAAGAATCAAAAGGTGAAAACGATGGGCTATGTGATAAGGTGGAAAGCCAGGGCAAAAGTTCTTCTTTCCGTCCAGTGAGCCCCACCACTGGTAGATGTTGCAGGGTTTGAGGTGGTGAGGCTATCCTTTGCGGAGTCGAGCGCTGTATCTATAAAGGTTAAACAGGGCTTTTATTGAGTCATTGAGCGATGGATATACTGGGAATTGCTTTTCCTCAAAGGCTTTTTTAACTATCAGGTGGTCTTTTCTGTCATCTTCGTCCTCTGAATAGGCGTCGAGTGAAACGCAAATTATTACAGGTTTGCCAATTTGATCCCGGGCGTATTGGCAGCCGCTGATCATCAGGTCAATAAGTGTTTTTAGGTGGCTTTCAAGTGCTTCACCCAAGAAGCGCCTCAGATAACTAATTTCATCGAAGTGCAATATTAGCGAATGTATATTTTCGTCGGAGACTGTGATCTTGATGGCATCAGCAAGAGTTCCGGGAGTTCCGGGCATGTTGTAAAATATAGGCCAGGCGTCCAATGGATTCCCGATGCTGGTTCCGGCTATCGGTACCATCCTTCTCAATTCTGCAATGGTTCTCTCTCCGAATTGAGGCACTGCCAGTCCTGCTTTTACACATAAGTCGGTTTGAATCACGCTAAAACCGCCAGAGTTCGTAATAATGCTGGTGCCTTTTCCTGAAGGAAGGGGTGAGTAAGCGAGCGCTAAAGTGGCATTTAATAGCTCATCGAAATTCTCTACCTGAACTACGCCGGTCTGTTTGAAAATTGAGCTCCAGATTTCCGGTGAGCCAGCCAGTGAACCTGTGTGGGATGATGCTGCCCGACTACCATGTTCTGTTACCCCTCCTTTTAGCGCTAAGACCGGCTTCTTTCTGGCAACTTCGGCAAGTGCCGATTTGAGACGATTACCGTCTTTTGTCCCCTCTATATATAAAGCTATAACTTTAGTGTCCGGGTCATCTGCTAGATACTCCAGAAAGTCCGGGCAATCTAGGTCTATGGCATTCCCGTAGCTGACTACCTTGCTGAACCTAAGGTTTCTTATTTTCCCAACGGTCAGGAATTCCCCGGCAAAGGTGCCACTTTGTGAAATGACGCCAATCGAGCCCTCTTCAGTCGAGGCATCAGGAGTGAAAGTTAAACCGGATTTAGGGCAGCAGACCCCCATACAGTTGGGGCCGATTATTCTAATCTTGCCGTGGGCAATATTTTTTACCTCGTTCTCTAATTCTCTTCTTTCTTCCAATCCAGTCTCACTGAAGCCTGCGGTGAAAATGTGAGCTGCCTTTACTCCTTTTTCTATGCACTCGGCCAATACTTTAGGGACTAGCAATGCCGGGACTGCGATGACAACGTAGTCAATGCTGTTTTTGATATCTAAGATGCTAGCGTAGCATCTCCTGCCTGCAAGCTCATTGTATTTCGGATTAACTAAGGACAAGTTATCCCTAATCTTTGTGCTCATCAGGGCTTGTGTGAAGCCATCGTCTGAAGATGCGCCTATTACAGCAACCGACTTTGGGTTAAAGATATATTCAAAATCGATGGCGTTTTGTGTTTTCATTAAGGCCTCCGATATATTTGTATCTTAAATTCAAAGAATGACCGGGCTGCAGAAGGGTCAACCTGGTAAAAAGACATATTATTATAGACCTGATTTGGGATTCATTCAATTTGACCGACCGAACATTAGCTTGACTCTCCATAGTAGCATTGATAAAATGCGATAGTTGAAGCTGACCAGCTTAGTGAGTGGAAACCACTTGGATATTATTTTGTCAGTACACATTAGCGATTGAGCCAGTTTGGTGCAGTGTCGACCTCTCGCTTGTGATGGCGTGAGGTTTTTGTTTGGCTTGATGTAGAAATTGGGAATGGCTATGGAAGAAAAAGAGGCGATGTTGGAAAAGATGCGGCATTCGACTGCACATGTGATGGCTGAAGCAGTCCAGTCCCTTTTCCCGGGGACTAAGTTTGGCATTGGCCCGGCAATTGAGGATGGTTTTTACTATGATTTTGAACTTCCCCGAGCTCTTGTTCCAGAGGACTTAACGGCGATTGAAGCTAAAATGAGAGAAACAATTGCCGCTGATTCCCATTTTGTTAGAGAGGAGATGAGCAAGGCAAAGGCACTGAAGTTGTTTTCCGAACAGCCTTATAAGTTGGAGCTTATTGAGGAACTACCTGACAAAACTGTCACCATTTATCGCCAGAGCTCTTTCATCGACTTGTGCCGTGGCCCCCATCTAAGTTCGACTGGCGAGATTAAGGCTTTTAGGCTTACCAATATTGCCGGGGCTTACTGGCGAGGTGATGAACGGCGTCCCATGTTGCAGAGGATTTACGGGGTTGCTTTTGATACTGAGGTTGAACTCGAAGATTATTTAGCTCGATTGGCTGAGGCCGCTAAGCGAGACCACAGGAAGCTGGGCAAGGAACTCGACCTCTTTAGCCTTCACGAAGAAGCTGGCCCTGGGTTGGTTCACTGGCATCCTAAAGGTGCTTTGGTGCGTCAGATTATTGAGGATTTCTGGAAATCGGAGCACAGGAAGCGGGGTTACGAGATTGTCTATACTCCGCATATTGCTAAGGTGAACCTGTGGCAAACCAGTGGGCACTGGGATTTCTATCGGGAGAATTTATATTCACCGATGGATATCGAAGGGCAGGAATACATTATCAAGCCGATGAACTGTTTGGGGCATATTATGATTTACAAAACTCAGTTGCGTAGCTACCGTAATTTACCGCTTCGCTATGCTGAGTTGGGTACCGTGTATCGCTATGAGCGTTCTGGGGTGCTGCATGGGCTAGCGCGGGTACGTGGTTTCACTCAGGATGACGCTCATATTTTTTGCCGCCCTGACCAGCTTGAGGCTGAGGTAACAGAGGTGGTGAAATTAGCTCGCTTTATGATGACCACCTTTGGGTTTAATGAGTATGAGCTTCTTCTGTCTACGCGGCCGGAGAAGTATGCTGGGACTATTCAAGTCTGGGAAGATGCTACGGAGACGCTAAGGAAGGTTCTGGAAAAGCTTAAGCTTGATTATACGATAGATCCTGGTGAAGGCGTCTTCTATGGGCCTAAAATTGATGTCAAGCTTAGAGATGCTTTAGGGCGTTTGTGGCAGGGCCCCACGATTCAAGTTGATTTTAACCTGCCCCAGTGCTTTGATGTTAATTATATCGGCGATGATGGCTCAGAGCATCAGGTGGTGATGGTACATCGCACTGTGTTGGGGAGTATGGAGCGCTTTATGGCCTGCCTCATTGAACATTATGCTGGTGTCTTTCCAGTGTGGTTATCTCCGGTCCAGGTGGCCATAATTCCTATAGCTGATCGTCATTTGAGCTATGCACACCAGGTAGCAGGTGAACTCAGAGAATGTGGCATTCGCGTTCAAGTTGATGACCGCTCGGAGAGGATGAACTTGAAAATAAGAGAGGCGCAACTGGGGAAAATCCCTTACATGTTTGTTGTTGGTGATAAAGAACTGGATGCCTCTCAAGTTTCTCTGCGGTTGAGAAATGGAGAAGACCTCGGCTTGCTGTCGATTTCTCAATTTATGGATAGAGTACAACCAATTATTGAAACCAAAGCTCCGGATAAGCTTTGATTTCCTCTCGTGAATATGATATATTTCTGCCAAATGGTCTACTTCGTGTAAGGAGGTGAGGGGAAAAATAGTCAAAGAATTACGCGTTAATCGGCAGATTAGGGCTAAGGAGGTTCGGCTTATAGGGGAGACAGGAGCACAGCTGGGAGTATTCCTACTTGAGAAGGCGTTACAGATCGCTAATGAGCAGAGTCTTGATCTAGTGGAGATGGCACCTAATTCAGTTCCTCCTGTATGTCGACTTCTTGACTATGGAAGATATAGATACGAGCAGACCAAGAAGGAGCGTAAAGCACGAAAGAGCCAAAAAGGCGTTGTACTCAAGGAAATCCGAATTAGGCCTAGGGTGAAGGAACATGATCTTGATACCAAAATTAAGATAACGAGGAAATTGTTGGAGGAGGGTGATAAAGTAAAGGTATTTATAGCTTTTCGGGGACGTGAGATTACGCATCCGGAACTGGGCTTGAAATTATTACGAAAAGTGGCAGATGATTTGAAAGACATAGCAATCTTGGATGGGGCACCGTCTTCAGAAGCACGTTTTATGAGCCTGGTGCTATCGCCCATTTCGACCAAACACACTAAGAAGCCATCTGTTGAGGAGAAAGTTTAGATGCCGAAACTTAAGACCCATAAGGGAGCTAAGAGCCGCCTCCACATCACCGGCAGCGGCAAAATTATGCGCGTTAAAGTTGGCAAGAGCCATCTAAGGCGTAAGAAGCCGGCCAGGACCAAGCGCCTTTATGATGACATGATTCTGGTGCAACCTTCTGATAAGGTTAGGCTGAAGAGATTACTGCCCTATGGCTTGAAATAGATTAGGAGGACGTGATTGCCACGAGTTAAAGGCGGAATAGTCACTCATCGACGACATAAAAAAGTACTGAAGCTAACAAAGGGACATAAGGCCACAAGACATGCTATATTTCGGCGTGCCCACGAGTCCATGATGCATGCTTTATTTTATGCCTATCGGCATCGCCGAGAGCGCAAGGGTGATATGAGGCGGTTGTGGATTGTTAGGATAAATGCTGCTTCCCGTGCTGGAGGACTTTCCTATAGCCAATTTATGGATGGTCTAAAAAAAGCCGATGTAGGAATCGACCGCAAAGCATTGGCAGAAATGGCAGTAAACGATCCAGCCAGCTTCTCTAAGCTACTGATGTTAGCTTCAGCCAAACTTAAGAGCTAAAATCCCCCTCACATAGTGAGAATGATGCCAAATCAGGTTGAAGAGCTTGCCTCTAAAGCTTTTGATGACCTAGAAAAAGTCACCGATATCAATGAACTTGAAGCGTGGCGAATTCGCTATTTAGGCAGAAAGAGCGCCTTCATACAGATTTTGCGGTCATTAGCTGCTTTACCACTGGAGGAGAGGCGTGTGGTTGGGGCTCGAGCCAATGAAATCAAGGAAGCTCTTGAAACTCGTTTGGCGGAGAAAAAGAGGAGTTTAGAACAGCGGACCATTTATCCATTAGGCATTACATCAGAAGTGGGGTTTGGAAAGACTAGTTTAGCGCAGCTTAAAAGTCTCGATGTTACTTTACCCGGTCAACAGGTTCCTATCGGTCGTCTACATCCAACAACTCAGATGCTTGAGGAAATTTGTGATATTTTTGGTGGCATGGGTTTTCAAGTTGTTGAGGGGCCGGAGGTGGAATGGGATTATTATAATTTCGAAGCTCTCAACATGCCCACTGACCACCCAGCCCGTGATATGTTTGCCACATTATGGGTTGACTTCGAGACTGAAGCTGGTGGTAACCCCATGCTTTTGAGAACTCATACTTCTCCAGTCCAGATAAGAGTCATGGAGAAATCACGTCCGCCGATAAGAATAATAGCGCCGGGACGAGTCTACAGGTATGAAGCCACAGACGCTACACACGAATGGATGTTTTACCAGGTTGAGGGGTTGGCGGTTGATAGGAACATAACCCTGTCTGACCTAAAGGGTACCCTTTTTGAATTTGCTCACCGCCTTTTTGGCGAGGAGAGGAAGTGTCGCTTTCGTTGCGATTATTTCCCGTTTGTAGAGCCTGGTGTTGAAGTGGCTATTGATTGTCTAGTGTGCCGTGGTGCTGGATGTCGACTGTGCGGCAATAGTGGCTGGATTGAAATTCTAGGTGCGGGGATGGTGCATCCTGAGGTTCTTCGGCGTGTTGACATCGACCCTGAAGTTTATTCTGGTTTTGCCTTCGGTATGGGTGTAGAACGTATTCCAATCCTGCGCTATGGTATAGATGATATCCGCCTCTTCTATAGTAATGACCTTAGGTTTCTAAGACAATTCTGAATCTGGTCGTTTTGATTTCTAGAACTCAATAATGAAAGTTTCACTTCGCTGGCTAAAGGAATATTTCGACTTTTCCGTACCACTCGGGGAGATGTGTGAACGGTTGACTATGGCTGGTTTAGAGGTTGGAGGAGTGGAGGTCATCGGTGGGAACTGGAAGAATATAGTAATTGGCAAGATAGTTGATGTTAATGCCCATCCTAATGCTGATCGTCTGAAATTGGTAACCGTTGATTTGGGGAAGCAACATTCCACCGTGGTCTGTGGGGCACCTAATGTCGCCGTTGGTGATAAGGTGGTTTTTGCTCATGTGGGGGCTCAACTCATAGATGGTCATAGTGGAGAGATGGTACAATTGAAACCGGCTAAGATTCGTGGTGTTGTTTCTAAAGGGATGATTTGCTCTGAGAAGGAATTGGGAATTTCTGGTAGCCATGAAGGGATTTTGATTCTATCTATGGAAGCGACAGTTGGCACTCCTTTGTCTGAGTATCTTGGTGATACGATTCTAGACCTAGACATAACACCAAACCGACCTGACTGCCTATCGGTGATTGGCGTTGCTAGGGAAATGGCAGCTCTTGCCGGGGGTAAACTGCATGTTCCTGACGTTCGTTATCAGGAATTAGAAAGAGCGATAGACTTATTTGTCTCAGTGGAGATTGTTGAGCCGGATTTGTGCCCCAGGTACTGTGCTAGTTTGCTTAGTGGGATTAAGCTGACTTCATCGCCTCAGTGGCTGCAAAGGCGTTTGTTGGCTTGCGGTATGCGTCCTATTAATAATATCGTTGATGTTACAAACTATGTGATGCTGGAATATGGACAACCACTTCATGCTTTTGACTACAATCAGATACGTGGGAAACAGATTGTCGTACGCCGAGCAGCAAACGGTGAGACTATAACTACGTTGGATGGGAGTGAGCGGACTCTAAACCCGAGTATGCTGGTTATTGCCGACAAGGAGCGAGCTACTGCTGTTGCTGGCATTATGGGAGGGGCAGATACGGAAGTTACTGCCAATACTACCACCGTTCTGATAGAATCAGCGAACTTCGATCAGGCGGTTATTCATCGGGGGAGCCTTGGTCTTCGGCTAAGCAGTGAGGCTTCGTTGCGCTTTGAGAAGGGACTTAGCAGGGACTTGCCACTAATAGCGTTAAAACGAGCCACTGAATTGATGGCAGAATTGGCTTGTGGCAAGGTGGCAAAGGGAATTATCGATGTTTATCCCGGAAAGCAGCAGAGGGAACCTGTATTGTTGCCTCTTGCTGATATTAAACGGCTTCTTGGTGTGGAGTTGGAAATTAGAGAAATAACAAAGGCTCTGGAGCTATTGGGGTTTGGTTGTCGGCAAGCTGGGTCAAACTCGCAGGTTCAGGTGGATGTTCCCTGGTGGCGCACAGACATCAGTTGTGCTGCTGATTTAGCCGAAGAGGTAGCTCGCATTATCGGCTATGACAACATTCCGATTACCATGCTGAGTTCGCCATTGCCAAGGCATGAGCCACTGCCGATGTTGTCTCTCAGGCGACAGCTACGGAATATCCTTGTTGGCTGTGGTTTTCAGGAGATACTCACCTATTCCTTGACCAACTTGGAGATGCTGAGCAGGCTTTCACCACAACTTCGCCTGATAGGTCCGACTCCAATGAAAGTGGCTAATCCAATGTCCAGAGAGCAGGAATATCTTCGCACCAGTTTGCGAGCTGGCCTCCTATCAACTCTAGCTCGGAATGAGAGATATCAAGAAGGTAGCATTAGACTTTTTGAGGTTGGGAAGGTGTTTTTACCCCTGGAGAAAGACTTGCCCCAAGAAAAAGAGATGTTTTGTGCTGTGCTCGGTGGTTCACAACGTAGGTTGTCCTGGCGTGGTAAAGAGGAGTCTGTTGATTTCTTTACTGCCAAAGGGGTACTGGAGACCGTTTTATCACGGTTAGGATTGGTGGTGAGCTTTGATGCGGGTGAAGATGAAAGTTTATTTTCCGGGAGAATCGCCGATGTAGTTATTGGAAATGAAAAGTTGGGTGCAGTTGGTGAACTGCACCCCGAAGTATCAAAAGCTTTTGAACTTTCTGATACGGCCTATCTTATTGAAATCGACTTGGATAGATTGTCATCTTTTACCGCTGCTCTCAAAAATTATCAACCGATACCCCGATATCCAAGTACGAGCAGGGATATTGCACTTCTGGTGGATGAGCAGATAACTTATCAACAGATTTGTACTATCATTCAAGGTTTTCCTCTAGTAAATTCGGTCGCTCTTTTCGACCTTTATGTAGGAGAGCAGGTGCCGGCAGGTAAGAAATCCCTCGCTTTCAGAATTATCTACCGGTCATCCACGCATACCTTGACTGATAGCGAGGTCGACGAAGTCCAAAAGCAAATTCTTGATAAATTACAACGCGATTTAAGGGCTATCTTGCGGGGCTGATTTGTCCGCGAACAGAATTGTTCAAAACCTTCCACTTAAGCAGAACTTTTGCCTAAATTTGCGTTATAATAGGATGTGATTATTTGCAGGAGGGGGACAAGCGTGAAAACTAAAGTTTTTGCCCTGGCTCTTTGTTTAGCTTCGCTTTTAGCCCTTTGTTTCGCAAGTCATGTCCAGGCTGCTGGCATGACTCCAGCGGCTGGTGTTGTCGGGACGATGGTGACCATATCTGAACTGACTGCTGGGTCTTATTCCATTAAGTGGGACGGAGCTGAGGTAAAGCAAGGCACACTGCCTGGAGGTGGTAGTGTTGCCTTTACTGTGCCTGATGCCTCCCGGGGTAACCATACTGTCACAGTGGAAAATCCGACTAATACCCAGGTCTTGTCCACCCAATTTTCTGTTCTTCCCTCGATAAATATTAACCCAAATTCAGGTACTTTTGGTGATTCTATCACTATTGATGGAAAGGGCTTTGCCGTTACTGAAAGCAACATTGCGGTCACTTTTGATGGCGCAGATGCGAAGACAGGAATTTCCGCTAATGATAAAGGCTCATGGAGCACAACTTTTTCTGTGCCCAGCTCTGCAAAGGGTAGTCACTCGGTTGATGCCTCAGGAGGCACCACTAAGGGGGGTGATGTTCCTGATGTCACCTTAACAGTTAGTCCCAAAATCAGTCTTAGCCCGGCGTCTGGTGGTGTTGGCACTTCAGTTATTGTCAGTGGTACTGGCTTTGGCAAGGATGAAGGCAGCATTCGAGTCACCTATGATGGCACCGATGCAAAGACTGGGGCCAGTGCTGACAGTAAGGGGTCGTGGAGTGTTACCCTTGTTGTTCCTAGCTCTATTAAAGGCGTTCATACAATAGATGCTTCAGGTGCTTCTACCAAGGCTGATGAAGTTCCTGATGCCACCTTTACAGTCTCCCCTGCTGTGAAAATTAAGCCGGAATCGGGGTATGTGGGTGACAGTATAACTATCGACGGCAGCGGTTTTGGTGGAAGCGAGAGTGGTATAGTGGTTACGTTTGATGGTAGTGTTATCAGAAGTGATATAACAGCTAATAAAGATGGTTGCTGGACCATCTCTTTGGCTATACCTGACAGTACTGCGGGTAGTCATTTCATAGATGCTTATGGTGCTTCAACTACTGCTGCTGACATTGCTGACGCTAAACTGGCCATTTTATCGAAAATCGTTATAGAGCCTACCGAAGGCTATGTAGGTTGTGATATCGTGGTCAACGGTACTGGTTTTGGCACAGACAAAGAATTGACTATTAAATATGATAATGTTGCTGTGGTTACTAAATTGGTCACAGATGCTAAAGGCAACTTCCAAACAAACTTTAATGCCCCTAAAAGTCTAGGTGGTAAGCATAATGTAACCGCTGCTGATGTTGGTGGTGCCTCAGCCTCTGGTATTTTCACCATGGAGACGGCGCCACCATCCTTACCACAGATTGTGTCGCCGAAGGATGGGAGTAGGGTAGGCTTTTTCGATCGTGCTGCTCCTACCTTCGAATGGATTGATGTCTCTGATCCGAGCGGTGTTTACTATAGTTTACAGATATCTTCTCAACCTGACTTTGTGACTACGATGTTAAGTAAGGATGACCTGGTTGAGTCTCAATATACCTTGACTGATGCTGAAGCTTTACTTCGAGGAAAATACTATTGGCGGATTAAAGCTGTAGATGGTGCCGGTAATGATAGCGGTTGGACCACACCAATACTTGTTAAGATTGGACTTATGCCGCTATGGGCGTTTATACTTGTCGTCGTTGTTGCTGGCGCTTTTATAACTCGATTAGTTTTCTTTTTGCGGAGTGTCAGAAGGGGTCACTAGAGAAAGCTTCACTAAACAAATCAATATTTATCCTTAAATCTGGTGAACAAGGATGAATGGGTAAGGTTGGTTAAATTTGTCAGCAAAAAGTAAGTCGAATCTTTATCTGTACTTGGCTTTAGTCTGCTTCGCTGGGATTTTGGCTATATTTGTCGTGGATGGCTACTTAGGTTTATATGATACGCTGTATGTCACAGTTCAAGAACGTGAACAGGTAATAGAGCCTGATTATTGGCAGCAGCGCTGGGTAAAAGAGAGTTATGAGGGTTACAGCTTAGGCGTGGGATGGGGGGAGTCTATCCCCTTTCGGTACGAGATTGATAATAGAAGCTTTTCAACCTATTTGGTTGATGTAGAGGTTTCAGTTTGGAAGGGTGGCCAAAAGATTGTTGAATTGTTGGATAGAACAGAAGTCTCGGTGGCACCATTCAAGAAGACAATAATTGATTGGACACTGCAGTCTGAAGATCTGGGAGAGTCAAGTCCTGTGTCTGGGGAGTATAGAGAATATACTGTACGAATCAAGCGTGGGGAAATAGAGCGCAAAATAATCCTGAGCTATTATCCTGTGCCAGGGTACCCTGAAAAGGGACCACCTCTGCCTATCCCCGTGCCTGAGACCAGCAGGTGATGAGGTATTAAGCGTATGAGAATCTATATTCTGTATGGTTTTGGAATCTTGCTTTGTGTTTCAGGAGTTGGCTATCTGGCGGTGGAGTATATTAAATACCTCTCTGAACCAGGCAAGCTAGCTTGTCTGGCCTTGACCACGGCTATGTTTGCTCTGTTTGGAAAATACTTTTATGAGAGAGGTTGGTGAGTCATGGGTGCTGTAGCTGTTATTGGCTCTTTAGCTTTTATCGGCTGGTTGATTTGGCGAGCAGCGAAAAAGAAGCCGATCAAAGCTCATTTGGTGAGTTACATCCTTGCCTGTATAGCCGGCGTTTTCACCTTTACCTTCTTTCTGACTATGGGCCTACCAGAGGTGGTAAAGATATTAGCCTCTATTATCCTGGGTGGTGTGTTGATATTCATAGCTGCTTGGTTTCAGCGGCGTATCAAGCCAGAAGAGCGTTAATTGCTCTTAGCTTCGCGGAGCAACCTCTTGATTTTTGGAGTTATCTCTTCCAAAGGTAATAGTTGGGTTTGTTTTTCCTTGCGCCATTTTACCTCTATGCTCTGGCTTTCCAAGGTGCGAGGGCTTATGGTTAAGCGGAGGGGTATGCCCAGAATATCGGCATCGTTGAATTTAACTCCTGGGGAGTCATTTCTGTCATCGAAAAGCACTTCTATGTTTTTGTTAGTTAAATCTTGATAGAGTTTCTCGGCGGTTTCAGCGATATCAGGATTTTCTAAACGAAGCGGGCAGAGGTAAACATGATAAGGGGCAATCGCCGCTGGCCAAATAATGCCTTTATCATCGTGATTTTGTTCCACTGCAGCTGCCAGTAGTCTCCCTAACCCGATGCCGTAGGTACCCATAATGATTGGGTGTGATTCTCCATTTTGAGCAAGGAAAGAGGCGCCCATCTTCTCGCTGTAGAAAATACCTAGTTTGAAGACATGACCTACCTCAATTCCATGGCTGGACTGGAGTTTGCCGTTGCATTTCGGGCAGTCATCTCCGGGGCGTGCTATGGCAATATCAGCTATGAGGTCAATCTTGAAATCACGAGGGTAGTTCACGTTTTTAAGATGAGTATCTGGTTTATTGGCACCGGCAATGAAATTGGAGCCTAAGTTTATTGAGTCATCAGCTATAATCTTTATTCCTTTTATACCAATTGGCGAAGCCGAGCCAGCTACTAAGCCGGCTGTCTTAACTTCAGTTTCAGTAGCCAAGCATAATTCAGAGCATTTTAACAAGTTTTTGAGTTTTGTCTCGTTGACTTCCAAGTCCCCCCTGATCACTACAAAGATAATCTCGACATCTGCCGAATAAAAGACTGCTTTCAAAGTATGGCTTGTTGGAACACCAACAAAATTGGCTACCTCTTCGATGGTTTTGATGTTTGGGGTTGATATTTCCTCAATAGATAGGTGAGCTTTTGTTTCCTGTTTGGGCTTGATGCTCTGAGCCTTTTCTATATTGGCGGCATAATCGCAATTCGAGCAATGAATGATTTCGTCTTCACCGGTTTCAGTGATGAGCATAAACTCATGGGACTCCTTGCCGCCTATGGCGCCACTGTCGGCTTCTACTACAACTGTTGGTAAGCCACAGCGGGAGTAAACGTTCTTGTAGGCTTGAATCATCTCTTGATAGCTTCGGTCTAAATCTGCATCATCGGTATGGAAGCTGTAGAGGTCTTTCATAATAAACTCGCGGACACGTAGTAAGCCGCCTCGAGGCCGCGGTTCATCGCGGAACTTATTCTGGATTTGATAGAGGAGAAGGGGTAAGTCGCGGTAGCTCTGCACGTATCGTCGCACAAGATCGGTGATAATTTCTTCATGGGTGGGTCCCAAGACTAGCTTGTGTTCTCGTCGGTCGGTGACCGTGAGCAACGTTTTGCCAAAAGAAGGATATCTTCCTGATTCCTCCCACAGTTCGAAAGGTTGAAGTGTAGGCAGCATTAACTCCTGCCCACCGGCTCTGTCCATTTCCTCTCTGATTATCTGCTCGATTTTCCTGAGCACGCGCCAACCTAGAGGTAGGAAGGAGTAGACGCCGGCTGCTACTTGTTGAATCATCCCTGTCCTAATCAACAACTGATGGCTTAAAGTGTCGGCTTCTGAAGGTATTTCCTTTAGCGTTTTGCCGAAGAGATTAGAAAATCGCATATTTCTATCCTTTAAGCTGACTTTGCTCTTAAATGGTAGCCTTTATTGCTGTTTATTCTATACTAAAGGGCGGATATTTGTCAGTCAGGAGCAGATAATAACCGCTTACCCTGGTGTACCAGCGCACATAGCCAGAGATGAAATTAAAAGCCCATTTAGGATACCTGCCGGTGAACAGAATAGCCCACCAGGCGATAAAAACAACAAGACTGGAAGCTATGCCTAGAGCCCAAAGGATGATCAAGTGAGGTATAATCATAAGGCCTCGAAAGAGAGTGGTCAACCTTGAAAGCTTCTCTTGATAATCCACATTAACAATTATCGGATATTCCACTTTATTCTCCCTCTTGGTTTTTGTTATTCCTATTTGTTATTTGTGATTTCAGGCTCTGTATAATTCGAGCCAGTTTGTTAAAAAAGACCTGTTTAATTTTAAAGGCTTTTTACTTCTGCCATCAGTGCTTCTAAGAAGTCTTTCTCAGCGATGGTGCTGACCACTTTGCCTTTTCTAAAAATGGCACCTTTGCCTTTGCCGCAGGCGATGCCGACATCGGCCTCCTTTGCTTCGCCTGGTCCATTGACAACGCAACCCATGACGGCAACCTTGATAGGTTTACTTATATCTCTTAGGTTTCTGTCTACGGATTCAGCAAGGCTGATGATATCGACTTCAGCCCGTCCACACGAGGGGCAACTTATCAAGGTGGGGCCATGTTGGCGTAAGTTAAGGCTTCTTAAGATTTCGTAAGCGGTGTCTACTTCTTCGCAGGGATGGGCGCTAAGGGAGACACGGATAGTGTCGCCGATGCCTTCATGAAGGAGTATGCCGATGCCTACAGCACTGCGGACGGCTCCGGCCCTGGGGATTCCTGCCTCAGTTATACCTAAATGCAAAGGGTAGGGTATTTTTGAGGCCATTGCCCTATAAGCTTCGATAGTCGTAGGTACGTCGAAGGCTTTAAGTGAGACTTTAATCAAATCAAAGTCAAGGCTTTCCAGTAGGTTGATTTGCTCCAGAGCTACATTAACCATATGCTCAGATATGGGCACAGATTGCTTTGAAGATGGTGGCAGGCTTCCAGCATTGATACCTATGCGGATGGGTATTTGTCTTTGCTTGGCTGCATGGACTACTTTAGCAATTTGTTCGGGATCACGGATATTGCCCGGGTTCAAGCGAAGACCATCAGCGCCGGCTTTCAATGCTTCAAGGGCAAGTCGATAGTCAAAATGGATATCTGCAATTATGGGGATGGAGGTACGCTGCTTAATGGTCGGAACAGCCTGTGCAGCTTCAAAATCGGGCACTGCTACTCGGACTATCTCACAGCCACTGTCGGCGAGTTCCTTGATCTGAGTTATGGTAGCTTTTATGTTTCTGGTATCGGTTTTGCTCATAGATTGGACTACGATAGGTGCATCGCCACCTATAGTTATTGTTCCGACTCTAATGGGTCTGGATTGCCTGCGGATCATCAAGGTAATGCGCTCTCTCCTTGAAAAATGCGTGTAATGTCATAATAGCTTATAACAATAATCAAAAGTATCAGCACTATGAAACCAATTAGATGCACAAATCCCTCTCTCTTCGGCGAAATCCTTTTTCCCCGTCGGATCCATTCTAAAGCTACAAAGATGAGTCTGCCCCCGTCTAGACCCGGGAAAGGTAGCAGATTAATTAGGGCCAAGTTTATGCTAATTAGAGCAGCGAATTCGAGTAACGGACTAATACCAGCCTTAGCCATCTCACCGGTCAGTTCAGCAATACCTATTGGACCAGTTAGCTGAGGTGCTGTTCCTCTAATGAACCAGCCTACTATTTCATTCCGGAATAAGATGAGGATTTCCCCGCAATGAATTATACTTGAAGGTACTGCTTTCCAGATGGGATAGGATTCGCGGACTATGGTGCTATCTACTCCGATGATACTAATTCCAGTGGCTCCTTGTCCTTGCGGTGGTTTCCATCTTGGTTGCACAGTTACTTTTTGCTGACTGAGTTCGCCTTTTTGAAGCAGGATATGTACCTCTGAGCCGAGGTTAAGCTGGATAATATAGCTGACATCGCCGCGGTTTCTAATTGTGTGATTGTTTATTGCCAGGATTGTGTCTCCCGACTCAATCCCAGCGATTTGAGCTGGTGAACCTGATGCCACTTCTTTCACTTGGACTTTTTCCAGAACCATATCGTGGGGGATCATGAAGCTGATTGAAAGTAGTAATATCGGAAGTAAAATATTCATCAATGAGCCAGCGCTAAGAACTAGTAATCGAACGGGGATACTCTTGCTGGCCAGACTACCTGGTAGCTTGGGATCTTCTTCTCCCAGCATCTTGGTGAAGCCACCAAGGGGTATGGCGTTTAGTGAATATGTTGTCTCGCCCCGCTTGAAACTTATAAGCCTAGGTGGAAAACCGATGCCAAATTCCTCTACTTTTACGTGGGTAAGCTTGGCTGTGATGAAATGCCCAAACTCATGGGCGAAGACAAGTAATATTAGTATGCCGATAAAGCTGACAATTGTAAGTGCTATTGTTTCAAGCATAAGCTTGCCTTGTTAGTAAGTTTCAGTGCGGTATCTCTTGCCCACTCATCAGCAGCCAAGATATCATCCAGGGTAGGGTTAGTTGTGCCTTGGTGTAAGCTGATGGTCTTGTTTATTATTTCGGCGATGCCAGAGAAACTAATATGCTGTTTAAGAAAGAGTTCGACAGCTATCTCATCGGCGGCACAAAGTACAGCAGGGTATGTCCCTCCCTTTTTACCAGCATCAAGTGCCAGTTGTAAGCACGGGAAAATAGAATAGTCTATTGTCTCAAAAGTCAGTGAATTCAGTCGGGTTAGGTCAATACGTGGTAAACTGGGGTTAGCAAACCGCTTGGGATAGGATAGAGCGTATTGAATAGAAAAATGCATGTCGGGGATACTGAGTTGAGCCTTTAGCGAGCCGTCGATAAATTCTACTAGGGAATGAATAACGCTCTGAGGATGAATGACGATTTCTATTTTGCTAAATGGTATAGAGAAAAGCCAATGAGCTTCGATTGCTTCTAGCCCCTTGTTCATTAGAGTTGCCGAATCAATGGTCACTTTCTTTCCCATTCTCCATGTAGGATGTCGCAGAGCTTCTTCAATAGTGACTTTAGTTAACTGCGCGGGTGAATAATGATAGAAAGGCCCCCCTGATGCTGTCAGGATAAGCCGGGCCACCTCAGCTTTCTCTCCACGAAGGCACTGCCATATAGCGCTATGTTCGCTGTCAATAGGGAAGATTTGAGCTTCGTATCGTTTAGTTTCTGCTACAACAATTGCACCTGCCATGACTAGCACCTCTTTATTGGCCAGAGCTATTTTTTTGCTAGACCTTATGGCGGCTAGTGTTGGAGCCAGCCCTATTTTACCCGAGGTGGCTATGACAACGATGTCGACTTCAGGGTGGGTAGCTATGTCCTCTAGTGATGATAACTTTGTTTTGTCTGGCAGGCTGATCTTAAGCGGCGAATATGCTAGTTTGGGCTGAAATCGGCTGATTTGTTCAGCAAGCAAACTCGTATTTTTGCCGCCAGCTAATCCTACTATCCTGAATTTGCCAGGGAAGGCCCCTATTATGTCTAGGACTTGTTGCCCTATTGAGCCTGTCGAGCCTAGAATTGCTAGTTTTTTAATAGTGTTGCTCATAATGTGGCTAGTATCACGCAATAGTATACAATAGCTCCGGTGAATATGAGACTATCGATGCGGTCTAGTATACCACCATGTCCAGGTATTAGCTTGCCTGCATCCTTTACACCTGTGTTACGCTTAAGTAATGACTCTGCTAAATCTCCGAGCTGAGCGAACAGGCTGATAACACAGCCTAAAAGGGCCGTCTGCCAGTAGCTGAAGGGCAATGGAAAGATTATGCTGAGAATTAGGGAGGCCACAATGCTGGTCAATAGTCCACCTATGGCTCCTTCCCAAGTTTTGCCTGGGCTTATGGATGGTGCTAGAGCGTGTTTACCCCAAGTTCTGCCGACAAAAAAGGCACTGGTATCACTAGCGAATGTAGTGAACATAGCCCAAAATACCAACACTTTGCCAGCCTCCAAGCTTCTGAGTTCGACCCAGTGGTTGAGCATCCAGCCTATATAAAGGATCCCTGTCATTGTCCATGCCCAATTAGTGAAAGCCTCTTCCCGCGGAGATTTAAGCAAAAGCCAGATTAGCGAGACAACTATGGCTGAGGTGATGAGGAAAGGTGCTGCAACAGGATATGGGCAATGAGGGCTTAGGACTATAAGTAGTACCCAAGCCATACCGAAATAGGTGAGCGGCTGTATTTTTGACTGGCTAGCCATTCGATAAAATTCCAGGCTACCAAGTGCGGCCATAACAGCTATCATGAGGGTAAACCAGGGTTCACCAAACCAGATTATGGCAATAACGAGTGGTAGTCCGACAATGGCAGTGAGAATTCTATACCTGAGCATGTTTATTCTTGGGCTCTAAGTGCCTTAGGTAGCAGTGGATGTAGTGAGGAATACTGAATGTTGGCGGAGCTTTTTGAGGCTGGCATGATGTTTTATGTGTGGATTTACTCCCTTGAAAACATGGGCATGCGGGTTTCGGAGTTTTAGACCTCCATTATCTCTGTTTCTTTGGCTTTTCCTATATCGTTGACCTTGTCTATGAAGTTATCGGTGAGTTTTTGCAGTTGTTCAGAAGCACGTGTGTATTGATCTTGGGATATTTCTTTATTTTTTTCTGACTGCCTCAGTCTTTCGATGCCTTCCCGTCTTAGGTTACGAAGCGCAATCCTTGCCTCCTCTAACCTTTTGTGAACTACTCTGGTTAACTCCTTACGTCGTTCTTCGGTGAGGGGTGGAACAGGTATGCGTATGACGTTGCTATCGCTTGTTGGATTTAGGCCGAGGTCAGACGTGAGAATAGCTTTCTCGATACTGCGGGTTGAACTGCGGTCCCATGGTTGGATGAGTATCATCTTTGCTTCAGGTATTGAGATAGAAGCCATCTGGTTGATCGGAGTGAGGACACCGTGATAGTCAGCTTTGATATGCTCAACCAAGGCCGGTGATGCACGTCCTGTGCGAATAGCTGCCAGGTCTCGGGTTAAAGCATCGGCAGCCTTTTGCATTTTACCATTGATTTCGGTGAGTATTTGCTCGATCATCTCTCTTCCTCGTTAGTGACAAAGGTACCGACGTGTTCTCCAAAGATGGCACGCTCTATACTCTGTTTTCCTTGTAGGTCGAAAATTATTATGGGAAGCTTATTGTCCCGACATAGAGAGAAAGCAGTGCTATCCATTACCTGGAGGCGTAAGTTTAGGGCATCTTTGTGGGTTAAATGGTAAAATTTCTTTGCCTTTGGATTTCTGAGAGGATCAGAATCGTAAACACCATCGACTCTGTTTTTGGCTACAAGAAGGACTTCGGCTCCGACTTCAATGGCTCGCAGTGCCGCAGCAGTATCGGTAGTCATGTAGGGATTTCCTGTACCTCCGGCGAAAATAACCACCCTCCCCTTTTCTAGGTGTCGGATGGCACGACGACGTATATACGGCTCGGCTACAGCATGCATGGTAATGGCTGATTGAGTTCTAGTAATTATTCCTTCGCTTTCTAACGAATCTTGAAGGACCAGGGCATTGATCATCGTAGCTAACATCCCAGCATAGTCAGCTGTGGCTCGATCCATTCCTTTGGCTTCACCACCAGTGCCTCGCCAGAAATTGCCTCCTCCGACGACTATAGCTACCTCAACTTCTTGCTCAATTATTTGTTTTATTTGCCGGGCTACACGTGTCAGTATTGAACGGTCAATGCCAAACCTTTTCTTTCCCATGAGCGCTTCTCCACTCAGCTTGAGCAAGACACGCTTGTATTTGGGCTTTTTTGTTGCCACTTCTAATAACCTAGTTCGAATCTGACGAATCTGCGTATTTTGATATTCTCACCAACCTTGGCTATCGTTTCAGTGATGATGTCTTGGACGGTCTTGTTGGGGTCTTTGATGAAGGGTTGGAGCAGGAGGCAAGCTGTTTGAAGGTCTGTGTCTGTTTCTTGTGGCATGTCTTCTGGAGAAATGAATCTTGGGGACATAGCGGTTATTTGCAGAGCTAGGTCATGGGCTAACTCTTTGAATTCGTCAGTGCGGGAAACAAAATCGGTCTCACAGTTGATTTCAATTAATGCTGCAATCTGGCCTCCTTGGTGGACATAAGCTTCGATTATTCCTTGGTCTGCGGCACGGTCAGCCTTTTTTCGAGCCAAGGCCAGTCCGCGCTGGTTGAGAATATCGGCTGCCTTTTCCAAGTTTCCTTCTGCTTCGAGGAGAGCCTTTTTACAGTCTATAACACCAGCACCGGTTTTTCCCCTAAGCTCCTTTATCGCTGTAGTTGAAACTTGCAATTCTACCTCCTCTTGCTATGTAGGATAAGGCATCACTGCCTCGCTATTCATCTTCGTCAGGTGCAAAAATATGGGGTTCCATTAATTGGGTGCGTTCCGTATCTACAGGAGCTAGTTCAATGGTTCCCATTTCGCCGGTCTCCTTAATCATCTTACCTTCGAGAACCGCATCAGCTATTTTGCTGCATATGAGTTTGAGTGCCTTTATAGCATCATCGTTAGCTGGAATAAGGTAATCAATATCTGTTGGGTCGCAGTTAGTGTCTACAATAGCTACTATTGGTATGCTAACCTTTCTTGCTTCAGCCAAAGCTATTTTCTCTTTAGTTGGGTCAACAATGAATAGGGCTCCAGGAAGCGTAGTCATTTCCTTAAAACCACCAAGAAGCTTATTAAGTCGTGCTATTTCCTTCTCGACTTTCAATCTCTCCTTTTTTGATAGGTAATCTAGCTCACCTTTATCCCTTCGATCTTCGAGGCGAACTAGGTAGTCTATCCTGGCTTGGATAGTAGCGAAATTAGTTAGCATCCCACCTAACCATCTTTGGTTGACATAATACATACTACATCGTTTGGCTTCTTCTTCTACTATTCCCTGAGCTTGCTTCTTGGTGCCGACAAAGAGAACGCTTTGGCCGTTACTGACTAGGTCTCTAATGTAAGCGCAGGCTCTATCCAGCATAGCTACAGTTTGCTCTAAGTCGATGATGTGGATGCCATTGCGCTGTGTGAAAATATAGTTTTTCATGTGTGGGTGCCAGTGACCGGTTAGATGTCCAAAATGAGCTCCGGCTTGTAGGAGCTGTTTAACTGAAATAGACTCCGGCAAATTTTGACCTCCTAATTTATATTAAACCCATGAGAAACAAAGTTTTTCAGGGGTTACTAATAGTATTCCCTAATCAAATTTGCACATCAGTATAGCATAAGGTGCTTGGTGAGGCAATTGAGCAAGAGGGAATAATTACTCACAGAGTTAAGTTGGTTTGATAGTTCAAATAGTTTTTCTTAGTTTCCACTTAGTTAAGAAAAAAGCTTAGCCCCTCCGACTAAGAGGGGCTAAGTGGAGTGCTCTTTGCATCTAGATGTGCTTAGATTAGTCCAATTTTCTGGGCTACCAGCTCCCTGTGGAAATCAGTGCCGCCGTAAGTGGTGTCTGCAGCCTTTGACCTTCGATAATAAAGTGGTATATCGTGGTCATGGCTGGTGGCAATGGCGCCGTGTAATCTTATTGCCCACTGACCCACATTCTTGTAAGCCTCGTTGACATATGCCTTTGCCAAGGATGCTTCTTTGGCACAGGGTTGACCTTCTGATTCCATCCATGCCACCTCATAGACTAAATAACGGCCGGTTTCCATTGAGGTCCACATGTCAGCCATTATATGCTGAAGTGCTTGGAAGGCTCCGATAGGCCTATCATACTGAACCCTTTCTTTGGAGTACGCTACAGTCATTTCGACGCAAGTCTGTATCGCACCGATGGACTCTGCGCACTTAGCGATAGCTCCTTTGCGTAACATCATTTCCACAATCGGCCATCCTTCATCTATCTTGCCCAGCATGTTTTTCTTGGGCACAGTAACGTTCTCAAAGCGCACCTCGCATAGCTTATCTGCGGCTATGGTGGGCATTACTTCACAGCTTATTCCAGGGGCTTTGGAGTCAACTAAAAAGAGGGTGATTCCTTTCTCAGGAGAAGTCCCATCTTTGGTTCGGGTGACGCAGATGGTGTAATTGGCTACATGGGCCATTTCAACGAAGAGCTTTGTGCCATTTATTATGAAGTCATCCCCTTTAGGTGTTGCTTTAGCGGCAATTCCATAGGCGTTGAATGTCCCTTCAGCTTCGAGGAGGGCCGTAGTAATAATTAGTTCTCCCCGAGCTATTTTGGGCAGGAGCTCTTTCTTTTGTTCCTCAGTCCCGGCCTCGAGGATAGGGAAGGTGCTGATTACGGTAGAGATTAGCGGTCCGGGAAGTATATTCCTACCTGCCTCCTCTAAGAGGACTGTCAGATCCTGGAAGGTGTAACCCATGCCCTCGTATTCTTCAGGGATAACCAATCCCATCCACCCCAGCTCGGCCATCTTCTTCCAGAGCTCGGGAGAGTATCCCTTCTCACTCTTTTCAAGCTCTCTTACCAGAGTTTTAGGGCATTCCGTGGTAAGGAAATCCCGTGCCATTTTCTTCAAAATCTCTTGCGCTTCAGTAAATCTAAGGTCCATGATTCCTCCTATCGAAACTTGTTTATTTCATTCTGGGCAAGCCCAGACCATACCAGGCGATGATATTCCTTTGTATCTCATTTGTCCCCATGGAGATGATGGTTATGAAACATTCTTGGAATGCTTTCTCCCAAGCCCCGTGCATAGGAGCCCATCGGGAGGTTTTGACCTGGCCGTATGGACCTGCGATGTCGGTTGCAACGAAAGCAAAACGCTTGCCTAACTCGCTGTAGAATATCTTTGCTGCTGATGCATCCATCAGGGCCATCTCGTTCCTGTTTTGCAAGTCAGCTATTCGGTATGCGATGGCGCGGGCTGCTTGCAGTTCACAGGCTAGTTGTGCCACTCGGTTGCGTATTAATGGGTCTCTGGCTAAAGGTTGACCGTTCCGCTTGGTCTCATTGCAGTATTTCACTAGCTCTTCCAGATCACGGAACATAGCCATGATTTCGGTCATCCCCGACCTCTCGAAACCGGCGAGGAGATTGACCACCGCCCAGCCTTCGTTTTCCTGGCCGACGATATTTTTAGCCGGCACATGGACATCATCAAAATAAACCTCACAGAATGGGCCACCGCCATCTATGTATGGGATAGGCCTTACCGTTATCCCGGGCGTTTTCATATCGAGCAAGATGAAAGTGATGTTGTGGTGTTTCCGAGCAGCTGGGTCGGTCTTGAATACTCCAAAGCCCCAATCAGCCCGGTGAGCACCCGTATTCCAGGTCTTCTGACCGTTTATAACGTATTCATCACCCTTTTTTATCGCGGTGGTGGCCAGAGTGGCCAAGTCTGAGCCTGCATTGGGCTCGCTCCATAGCTCGCACCACATAACCTTTCCTTGGACAATTGGCGGCAGAAATTCTTTCTTTATTGCGTCGCTTGCGGCCTGTAAAAGGGTAGGGGCGAGCATTTGCACTCCAAAGATGTCAACACCAGGAATTCCATGGTATCCTCTCGCCTCGGCGAAGAGGACTTTGTCCATCATGGTTCCACTGCCGCCGTATTCAGGAGGCCAGGCTAAGCCAAGCCACCCCTTTTTAGCGAATTCCTTGGCGCAGTAAAGGTGGAATTCCCAGCATTCATCAACCTCAAATACAGCCTCAAATCCTACAAAACTTGGTGGCCTTTTTTTCTCAAGTTCCTTACAGACCTCGAAAAACTCTTTTCTGTGCGCTTTCTGTTCCTCTGTTAGCTCAAAATCCATGTGTACCTCCTTTAGATTTGAATTCCTATGACAGCGTCGCTGGCTAGTTATAGGCACAAAATATCCAACACCAGCTGAGCGCCAGCTTAGGTTGCAACTTTATTACTGTTTACGTTTCCTACTCTCAAACTACTGTAGATGCCTCACAGCTTTCACGCATAAAGCTGTACCAATTTGCTTGGGAAAAACTCTCGTAGTTTAAATTCTATCTTTAGGCTCGTCTATTATAATATAGAATTCCTAATTTGGAAAGCCTTGAATATCTTGGACAACCTAAGTTCAACGATGTTGGATGTCTTCAATTCTGTAACGCAGAATACCAGCTGGTGCCTTGACCTCAACATTTTGTCCTTGCATCTGCCCTAACAATGCTTGACCCATAGGTGAGACAACAGAGATCTTGCCTTCTGTCGGGTTAGTTTCACTAGCATCGACTAAGGTGTAGCTTACCTGTTCGCCTGAAGCTAGATCACGGAGCACTACTTTATCACCAAAAGTTATTTCACGACCACCAATCTGCTGTTCATCCACTAATGTTGCCATTTTTAAAGTCGATTCCAGTTCTCTAATTCGTGCCTCCACATGGCCCTGGTGCTCTCTGGCTGCCTCTAGAGGTGCATTTTCGCGGAAATCCTTGTCAGAGGCTGCTTTCTGGATTTCTTCAGCTATGCGCGGTCGTTCGCTTTTGAGGGTGATAAGCTCTGCTTTTAAATCCGCGTAGCCTTGGCCGGTCAGCAATACTTTTCTATGGTAACGTCGTTTCAAAGGTAAGGCTGATTTTGGTGGAGTTTTCTTGCTCTTCAGGTGGACAGCCAAGTTTGTCCTTGTCAAGCCCTGCTTGTGGGCATAAGCAAGGAAGGTTTTGATTATCCCTAGTTTCTCAACTACTTCAGTGGTTGACGAAGTTATCTGCTCGGCATAATTGGCGACTTCGGGTATGGTGAGCTCATTTAGTGGACGTGTTTCTCCGTACCAACGTACGAATTTGTATACTTCCTGCTGGGCTGTTGGTCTTTTCTCTGAGGGCAATGTTAAAAGAAACTGAGTGGCAACTTGTCCTAAGATATAGCTATATGGAGCTGAATCAGGCGCGTTTTTTGAGGCCATCCCTTTGCTCCAAATCGTACTAATAATAGAACAGAGGGACAGGCCATGTCAAATGCCACTGAGATTGAGGTTGCCAATGCCTGTCTCTCATGATATAGCGTAGCCAATAAGCTTTAAGGCTAGTTTGGCTGTGAGGAAAGCGCAAGAAACAGCGCCCTCTTTGGGGTACAGTTCCACCAGATCAAAACCAATGACACGTTTATGCAGGGTTACCGCTCTTAGTAAATTCAGAATTTCATGCCACTGCATGCCACCTGCCTCGGGCGTGTCTACTGCCGGCATGACTGAGGGGTCAAAGACGTTCAAATCAATAGACATGTAGACGTTGTCGCTCAGTGAAGTCATTATCTGTTCGGGTGAAGCCAAATCTGAACTCGATGTGTAGATATAAAAGGGATGTATGCTATTCTTGGTCGAAAACTGCTGCTCTTCCCATCTTGGGCTCTGTATTCCAACTTGCGCTGTGGGGCAGATCTCAAGAATACGGCGCATTACACAGGCATGGCTGTATCTAGTTCCTAAATATTCATCGTGGAGATTAACATGTGCATCTAGTTGCATCATGCAAAGATGACCCCACCCCCATAAACTAGGAAGGTTATAATTAGAGTCTTCCGGCGTTAAGAACAATAAAAAGGAGGACTCGAAATGACCCGAAAGAAGTACACGGAAGAGCAGATCATCAACATCCTGAAGG
>Ga0194112_10000418_pt1 | contig 61853 bp, 52 predicted proteins | sample TA2MahC400mmetaG_FD_146191 | JGI IMG/M metagenome (GOLD analysis project Ga0194112, IMG submission 146191) | Freshwater microbial communities from Lake Tanganyika, Tanzania - TA2015016 Mahale Deep Cast 400m | ecosystem: Environmental > Aquatic > Freshwater > Lake | place: Tanzania: Lake... | reverse complement strand
GTGGGGCCGGACACGGTGGCGTGGGACGGGCGCGATGCGCGCGGGCGGGACGTTGCCGCGGGGGTCTACTTCGCGAGGCTGGTGCAGGGCGAGCGCAGTCTCGCGTCGAAGCTCGTGCTCATTCGCTGAGGCGCGCGCTCGTCCGTCGAGCCGCGGCCCGGGAGTTCGCCCCCGCGCGACTCACTCGTTGCCCGCGGCGTGCTTCGCGAGCAGCGCGTGCACGAGCGTGACGGGGTAGCGGATGGACCGGTAGAAGGTCCCCCGCTTCTCGTGCTCCCTGTCCGGGTTGAAGAACGTCCAGACGAGGCGTCCCTCGGCGGTGACCTCGAACACGCGACCGTGCGTGGAATCGGTGATGAGCACGTTCCCGTTCGGGAGCTTCTGAGAGGACCCGCGGCCCATCGAGAAGAAGTCCTGGGGCGGGTCGGCGCGGTACTCCCACACGATCGTCTCCCTCACCGGGTCGTACTCCACGACGCGGCTCCATCCGCGGAAGAACCCATTGTCGAAGACGAGCAGGTTGCCGTTCGGCAGCAGGGTCGGCTGATGCGGGTGGTCGAGCTCGCCCGGTCCCCATCCCCACACGATCTCCCCCGACTCGGCGTCGATGATCCCCACGAAGTCGAGGTTCCGCACGCAGATCAGCAGGTTGTCAGGACGGAACGCCGGGACGGACGAGGCCGTGGGCGTCTCGATGACGACCTCGATCGTGTTCGAGTGCGACCAGTCGTCCTCCGGGACGTTCGCCGAGATGCTCGTGAGCGCCTCGGGCGGGCACCAGCGCGCGAGCTCGCGCCGGTGCTCGTGGAGGTGCCAGAACGCCGTGATCTCGCCCTCGGGCGAGATCCGCGCGATGCCGTCGGACTCGATGGGCGTGTCGGCGATCTCCGGGACGAAGACCTTCTCGTGCACGAGCACGGCGATGTCGCCGCCGGGCAGGAAGCAGAAGTCGTGGTGCGCCGAGAGCTTCCGCTCCCAGAGAAGCCGCCCGTGCCAGTCGAGCCGCGAGATGCTGCGGCGCGCGAGGATCACGATGAGATCGCCGTTCGGGAGCATCTCGGCGTACTCCCACTCACTGAGGGCGTCGTTCTTCCACTCGTGGATCTCGCTCCCGTCCATGTCCACGAGCACCGCGCGCATCGGCCCGTTGTAGAGCGTGAAGCCCGGCCAGGCGGCCGCGCGGTCGTGGAGCGTGACACCGCGCTCCTTCGGGTCCGTCCTCTCCTGCGTCCGCTGGAGGTACGGAAGCGACCTCAGGGCCTCGAGGCGCCGCCGCTCCTCCTCCGTGCGGTCGCTCTGAGCGGCCGCGGGCCGCGCGAGCGCGGCTGCCGTCGCGAGCAGGAGCACGATGCGCGTGGGCCTCACGGTCTCACCTCGGGGTCGCCGGTCGCGGCGAACTCGCGGCAGCTCTCGGGCAGCTCGCCGAACCCGCCCAGGGTCAGGAGGATGAGGAGAGCGCCGGCGACGGCTGCAGACGTCCTCACCACTTCTTCATCCGCTGGAGCGCGAGCACGATCATCACCGAGATGCCGCCAAGGACGAGGATCCCGTAGAAGGCCAGCGGGCTGTCTTTGAGGTTCCACGGAAGGGGCACGTTCATGGAGAACGCGCTCACGACGAAGGTCGGGAACATGACCCCGATCGTGATGAGCGTGAGGGTCTTCATGATGACGTTCAGGTTGTTGCTCACGATGGACGCGCGGGCGTCCATGAGGCTTGCGAGGATGTTCGCGTAGATCTCCGCGCGCTTGAGGCACTCGGTGTTGTCCACGGCGATGTCGTCGAGAAGCTCGACGGCCTCCGGGGAGAACGCCAGCCTCCCAGTCGCTATCTTGAGCTTGTCGAGGAGAAGGCCGTTGGAGTGGATCGCCGAGACGTAGTACACGAGGCTCTTCTCGAGCGTGAACAGGCTCAGGAGGTACTTGTTCTGAAGCGCGCCGGCGACCTTCTCCTCGATGTCCTCGGCGCACATGTTGATGACCTTGAGGTGGCCCCGGAAGTGGCTGATGGTGCGGTTGAGGACGCGGAGCACGACGTCCGGCAGCGACTGGCACTTCGCGAACTGCTTGCTTCCGTCGAACAGCTCGAGGTCTTCGGCGCTCACGATGGCGAGCTTGTCGCGGAAGAGGAACATGCCCGCCGAGGAGATCTCGAAGAGAAGCTGACCCTCGAGCGAGAGGTTCTTCGGCCGCTTGAAGATGAGCGCGGCGTGGTCGGTCTCGAACTCGAGCCTCGCAAGCTCGTCGGGGTCGAGCGCCGAGCTCAGCGTGTGCTCGTCGATGCGGAACTCGTCGAGGAGCACGCGCCGGTCGCTCTCGTCCGGATCGACGAAGACGTAGATGCGCCCCTTCCCCGCGGCGACCTCCGCCACGCCCGCCGCGCCTACGTCGTAGATCCGCCTCATCGCCCGCCCTCCGTGTTTCCCCGCGGGCCCGGTCCGGCCGTCGCCCGGCCGGCCATTTCCCGAACCTCCGAGAGAAGACGCTCGAGGGCGAGTGTACCCTCAATCACCGCGACGCGCTCCCCCTTTCTGAAGAGGACCACCGTCTCCCCGCCCCCGGCGATGCCGACGTCGGCCTCCCGCGCTTCGCCGGGCCCGTTCACGGCGCAGCCCATCACGGCGACCACGAGGTCCGCATGGAGCGACGCGGTCTCGGCCTCCACGCGCTCGGCGATGCGCTGGACGTCGAGCGTGGTGCGCCCGCACGTCGGGCACGCGATGACCGTCACCCCGCGCCGCCGAAGGCCCAGCGACGACAGGATGGCGCGGCCGGCCCGCACCTCCTCCTCGGGTGGGCCCGCGAGCGAGACGCGGATGGTGTCGCCGATGCCCTCGGCGAGGAGGAGCCCGATGCCGACCGCCGACCGCACGGCGCCGGTCGCGACGGTACCCGCCTCGGTCACGCCGAGGTGGAGCGGATGGTCGCACCGGGCCGCCACGAGGCGGTTCGCCTCGACGGTCATGAGAACGTCGGACGCCTTGAGCGACAGCACGATGTCCCGGAACCCGGCCGACTCGAGGATCTCGGCGTGGCGCATCGCGCTCTCGACCATGCCGGCCGCCGTAGGGCGTCCTTCGCGTTCGAGGATGTCGCGCTCGAGCGAGCCGGCGTTCACGCCGATGCGGATGGGGATGCCCCGCGCGCGCGCCGCGTCGGCGACCTCACGCGCCCGGCCGAGTCCGCCGATGTTCCCCGGGTTGATGCGCAGTCCGTGCGCTCCCGCCTCCGCGGCCGCGAGCGCGAGCCGGTGGTCGAAGTGGACGTCGGCGACGACCGGGATGGGCGAGCCGGCGACGATCTCGCGGAGCGCCGCCGCCGCCTCGCGCCCCGGCACCGCGACGCGCACGATGTCGCAGCCGGCGTCGGCCATCCGCGCGATCTGAGCGAGCGTCGCGGGGGCGTCCTCGGTCCTCGTGTTCGTCATGGACTGTACCGAGACAGGCGCACCGCCGCCGATCCGCACGCCGCCGACCGACACCTGCCGCGCCATGCGCCGTTCCGCGAGAACGCTCACGGTGCCCTCCGTCCCTTCGTCCGGTGGTCGCCCGCCCGCGTCGTCGTCCCCTCGCGGTCGAGGAACTCGAGAATGGGGATGGCGTGCTTCCGGCTGACGCCGGCGAGGTCCTTGAACTCGGCCACGCCGAGCTTCTCGTGCGCCCGGAAGTGCGCGGCGACCTTCGCCCTGAGTTCGTCCAGCGCGCGCGGATGGAACACCATGGCGCTCGTGACCTTCACGAGGCGTCCCGTCTCGGCCAGGAGCCGCACGATCGTGTCGAAGTCCCGGCTCGCGATGTCGTTCCTGAGCTCGTCGAGCGAGGGCGGCGCGGCGCCCGCATCGAGAAGCCTCGCCTCGATGGCGTCGGCGACGCGGGCCTGCTCGGGCGGCAGCGTCACCTCCGCCGCGCCCCAGCGCACCATGCCGACCCTGCGCGTCACGAGGCCGTCGCGCTCCAGCGCCGCGAGCACGGCGTCGAGAAGCCCGCGGTCGAGCTTCTTCGCGAGCTTGCCGCGGAGCTCCTCGGTGGACATCCCCCACGCAAGCGGCGACGACGTCGCGAAGGCCCCGAGGACCTCCTTGCAGCGGTCGGTGAGCTCGGCGAGCCGCCCGGGCGTGAGCACGCGGTCGCCAACGCGGACCAGTCGCCCGTCGGCGACGAGGCCCTCGAGAACACCGTCCGTCGTCACGCCGGCCGCGCCGGTCAGGTCCGCCGCGCGCGCGCCCTGGATCCCGGCGCGGTGCACCTCCTGCACGGCGACGTCCTCCGCGCTCCCCTCCTCGAGCACGGCGAGCGCGCCCAGGACGTCCTCCTTCATGCGTGCGTGCCGCCCCGGCGTCGCGGCGATGACGCGCCCGCCGCCGATCGTCGTGACCGGCGAGTACGACCGCACGACGAACCTGTCCCCCGCTTCCGCCACGACCGGGCCCTCGAGCCGCATCTGGACGAGGCCGTCCTCGCCCGGCACGAGCAGCTCGCGATCGAGCACGACGACCCGCGCGAGCGTCTCGGACGTCCCGAGATGGAAGTGGACGCGCGTGCGGTTCCCCAGCGGCCGCGCGCCGCGCGCGAGCGAGAGCCGCGCGTCGAGCATGTGCGTGACGTGGAGCGCGCCGGGCGTGCCGAGCGTGTCGCCCCGCGCGACGGAGTCCTTCGGCACGCCGTGGAGGCCGACGGCCGTGCGCTGCCCGGCCTCAGCCCGCTCGACCGGCTCGCCGTGAACGTGCACGCTGCGCACGCGCGTCTCGCGCCCGGAAGGGTAGAGCGCGAGCGTGTCGCCTTGGCCGATGGACCCCGACCACAGCGTCCCCGTCACCACGGTGCCGTGCCCGGCGAGCGTGAACGCGCGGTCGATGGGAAGGCGCGCCGTCCGCCCCGGCCTTCGCTCCTCGACGGACGCGACGAGGGCGTCGATGCGCGCGACCAGCTCGTCAAGCCCGCTTCCGGTGACCGAGGACACGGGGACGATGGCCGCCCCCTCGAGCGCGGTCCCGCGGAGATACTCCTCGACGTCCTCGCGGGCGAGCTCCAGCTCCTCGGCGCCCACGAGGTCGGCCTTCGTGAGCGCGACCACGCCCGCGCGGCTCCCGAGCAGGGTCACGATGTCCACGTGCTCGCGCGTCTGCGGCATCACACCCTCGTCGGCGGCGACGACGAGGAGCACGACGTCGATGCCGGCGGCGCCGGCGAGCATCGTCCGGACGAAGCGCTCGTGCCCCGGGACGTCCACGATGCCGACCGAGGCCCCGCTCGGCAGCGTGAGCCGCGCGAACCCGAGCTCGATCGAGATCCCGCGCTCCTTCTCTTCCTTCAGTCGGTCGGTGTCGGTGCCCGTGAGCGCCCGCACGAGCGCGGTCTTGCCGTGGTCGATGTGGCCTGCCGTCCCGAGGACGACGTGCTTCGTCGAGGAGGGCACGAGAGGCATCTACCCCTTGAGCCGCTGGACCTGGGCGCCCAGCGCGGCCAGCTTGCGTTCGATGGCCTCGTAGCCGCGGTCGATGTGGTACACGCGCGAGATCTCCGTCTCGCCCTCCGCCACGAGCCCGGCGAGGATGAGGGCGGCGCTGGCCCGAAGGTCGGTCGCCATGACGCTCGCCCCCGAGAGGCGCTTCACGCCCGTCACGATGGCGACGTTCCGGTCGAGCGTGATGTCCGCGCCCAGCCTGCGGAGCTCGGGCGCGTGCGAGAAGCGGTCGGCGTAGATGGTCTCGGTGATCACGCTCGTTCCGTCGGCCACCGTCATGAGGGCCATCGCCTGCGCCTGCATGTCCGTCGGGAAACCCGGGTACGGGGCGGTCGTGACGTTGACGGAGTGAGGCCAGAGCGGGCCGACGACCCTGAGCCCGCCCTGGGCGTCGCCGACCTCCGCGCCGGCCTCCGTGAGCTTGACCACGAGGGACGACATGTGGTCCCGGCGCGCGCCGCGCAGCAGCACGTCGCCGCCCGTGATGGCGGCCGCGACCATGAAGGTGCCGGCCTCGATCCTGTCCGGAACGACCTCGACGTCGGCATCGTGGAGCGAGGAGACGCCCTCGATGGTGATGGTCCCCGTCCCGTCCCCCTCGACGCGCCCGCCCATCGCCCGGAGGAGCTCGGCCAGCGCGCCGACCTCCGGCTCGCGGGCCGCGTTCTCGAGCACGGTCGTCCCGTCGGCCGTGACGGCGGCCATCATCGCGTTCTCGGTCGCGCCGACGCTCGACGTCTCGAAGTGGATCCTCGCGCCGCGGAGCCGCGGCGCCTCGGCCACGATGTAGCCGTGCTCGATCTCCACCGTCGCGCCGAGCTCCTGCATGGCGCGGATGTGGAAGCCCACGGGCCTCGGGCCCCACGCGCAGCCGCCAGGGAGCGACACGCGCGCGCGCCCGTGCCTCGCGAGGACGGGGCCGAGCACGCACACGGAGGCCCGCATCGTCCTGACGAGCTCGTACGGGGCCTCGTGATAGCTCGATCCCGTGGTGTCGATGACCAGGGTGTGGTTCTCGTGCTCGACGCGCGCGCCCAGCACGCGGAGCACGTGGGCCATCGTCTTCACGTCCACGAGGTCGGGGACGTTCCGCAGACGGAACTGCCCGGGCGCGAGGAGCGTCGCCGCCATCATCGGGAGGGCCGCGTTCTTGGCCCCGCTGATCCGCACCTCCCCCGCAAGGCGCGCCCCGCCCCGGACGATGAGCCTATCCATCGTTCCTCCCGAACACGATCCTCGCGCGACCCGCGTAGTCCTTGTAGGCCCGGACGTCGCGCAGCGCGGGCTTCAGCATCTCCTCGACGGCCCGCGCCTGCCCCTCTCCGACCTCGAGGAAGAGCGCGCCGCCCGGCGCGAGGAACACCGGCCCATCCTGAGCGATGGCGCGAAGCGAGTCAAGCCCATCCACGCCGCCGTCGAGCGCCACGCGCGGCTCGAAGTCGCGGACCTCGCTCGGCAGCCCCGCGATGTCCTCGGAGCGGACGTACGGGGGGTTCGACACGATGGCGGACAGCCTCCCGCGAAGCCCCGCGGCGTCGAGCGGATCGAAGAGCGGGCCGACGAGGAACCGCACGCGGTCCGCCACGCCCGCGCGCTGCGCGTTCCGCTCCGCCAGCGCGACCGCCTCGGCCGAGACGTCGGTCGCGTAGACGGCCGCGGCGGGGACCTTGAGCGCGATCGTCGTCGCGATGACGCCGGACCCCGTGCCGATGTCGGCGACGAGGAGGCCGCCTGCGCGGTGCGCCGTCGTCCCGGCCGCGAGGTCGCCGAGGAACTTGAGCGCGATCTCGGTGAGCGCCTCGGTCTCGGGCCGCGGGATGAGCACGGAGCGGTTCACCTCGAACTCCGCGAACATGAACCCCGCCGTCCCGGTGACGTACTGCACCGGCTCCCCCGCGAGGCGCCGCTTGAGAAGCCCCTTGTACCTCGCGAGCTCCTCGGCCGTGAGCACGCGGTCGTGGTCGGTGTAGAGCCCCACGCGCGGGATCGAGAGCGTGTGCGACAGGAGGAGCTCGGCCTCGAGCCTGGCGTTCTCGAAGCCCTTCCCCGCGAGATAGCCCCTGCTCCACTCGATCATGCCGAGGACGGTCCAGGCGCTCATCGCGACGAGCTGGCGATCTGCTCGGCCTGATGCTGCGTGGCGAGCGCCGTAATGAGGTCGTCGATCCCGCCGTCCATGATCCGGTCGATGCCGTGGACGGTGAGGCCGATCCTGTGGTCGGTGACGCGGTTCTGCGGGAAGTTGTACGTGCGGATCTTGGCGCTGCGGTCGCCCGTGGACACCTGGCTCCTGCGCATCTCCGCCATCTCGCGCTCCTGCTCCGCCATCGCGCGCTCGTACAGCCGCGCGCGCAGGACCTTGAGCGCCTTGGCCTTGTTCTTGTGCTGCGACTTCTCGTCCTGACAGGTGACGACGAGCCCCGTCGGCTTGTGCGTCACGCGCACGGCCGAGTCCGTCGTGTTCACGCTCTGCCCGCCGGGCCCGGACGACCGGAACACGTCGATCTGGAGCTCCTCGGGCCTCACCTCGATGTCCACCTCCTCGGCCTCGGGCAGCACGGCGACCGTCGCCGCCGACGTGTGGATGCGGCCCGACGCCTCGGTCGCGGGGACCCGCTGCACGCGGTGGACGCCGCTTTCGAACTTGAACCGGCTGTACGCCCCCGCGCCCTCGACGGCGAAGATGATCTCCTTGAACCCGCCCGCGCCCGACGGGTTCGAGCTCATCACGTCCACCTTCCACCGGCGGGAGTCGGCGTAGCGGTTGTACATGCGAAAGAGGTCCGACGCGAAGAGCGCCGCTTCCTCGCCGCCCGTGCCGGCCCGGATCTCGACGATGATGTTCTTCTCGTCGTTGGGGTCCTTCGGGACGAGAAGGGCCTTGAGCTGCTCCTCGATCGCCGCGCGCTTCGCCTCGAGCGTCTCGAACTCGTCGCGCGCGAACTGCCGCTCGTCCTTGTCGGCGCTCGACTCCATGAGGGCGGCCGCCTCGCGGAGGTCCGCGAGGACGCGCTCATATCGCGCGGTGGCCTCGACGATCTCCTGGACGCCCGCGCGCTCCTTCGAGTACTTCTTCAGGAGGTGCCGGTCGGCCAGCACGCCCGGGTCGGCGAGAAGCCGCTCGAGCTCGTCATGCCTGGCCTTGATCGACCGCAGTTTGTCGAGCATCGTCCTTCCCCGCCAGCACGGCCGACAGCGCCGCGATCGCCACTTCGAGCTGCTCGTCGGACGGCTCCCGCGTCGTGATGCGCTGGAGCCAGACGCCGGGCGCCGAGATGACCCTCGCCCACGCCCGCGCGGCCTTCTTCGCCGAGAGCTTCATGATCTCGTAGGAGATCCCCGCGATGACCGGCACGAGCAGGATCCGCGCGAGCCTCTGCGCGATGCTGTGCGGCTTGCCGGTCAGCATGAAGACCAGGATGCTCACGACCATCACGATGAGAAGGAAGCTCGTCCCGCAGCGCGGATGCCGCGTCGTGAAGCGCCTCGCGTTCTCGACCGTGAGGGGCTGGCCCGCTTCCTGCGTGAAGATGGCCTTGTGCTCGGCGCCGTGGTACTCGAAGACGCGGCGCATCTCCTTCCACAGCGAGATGCCCCAGATGTACGCGATGAAGAAGACGACGCGGATGACGCCGTCCACGAGGTTGAAGAGGATGCCGCTCTCGATGTTGAGCCGGCCCGCGATGACGAGCGGGACGTAGAAGAACACGAGGATGCCGAGGGCGAAGGCGAGGACCATCGTCCCCGAGAGCGCGAGCGACGTCTTCCAGTCGCCGCTCTTCCCGCGGGGCGCTGGACCCGCCGCCGCGTCGCCCGCCGCGTCGCCCGCCGCCGGCTTCCCCTCCGCCGCCTCCATCGCCACGCTCGCCGAGTAGTTCAGCGCCCGGATGCCGAGCGCGAGCGACTCGATGAGCGTGAGCCCGCCGCGCACGACGGGCGAACGGAGGAGACGGCTGCGCTTCGACGCCGACACGAACTGCGAGGTCTGAACGGTGATCGTCCCGTCGGGGAGCCTCACCGCCGTCGCGACGCGGTCCGGCCCGCGCATCATCACGCCCTCGATGACCGCCTGCCCGCCGTAGTGGACGGCGCCGCTCTGGTCCGCGCATCCGGACACGGGGCTTGCCGGCCGGCTGTCGGGCGTCTCGCTCATGGGACCCTCACGTCCGCGCGGGCCGCGGCCCGCCTTCCGCCTGCGCCGCCGCGCACTGCGCGCGTCCGTCCGGCGCGCCTGCGTCGCCCGCCGGGATGAGCGCGCCCAGGAGCGGGTGCGCTCGCTCGATCTCGCGCTTCACGGCGCGCGCCACGCGCCTGTACGACTCGTGTCCGCCGGACCGCGAGCGCAGGCGCACGAACTGGTACGCCTCCCTGAAGTTCATCGAGATGAGGAACCGCTGGTTGAACGCCAGCGGGACGGCATACTGCGCGTGCACGGGGTCGATGGCGGCAAGCTCGCGGCACCGCTCGCGCGCCTCGTCGAGCGCGCGCTCGACGCGCCCCGCCACGCCGGCCGCGCGCGCGTCGTCGGGGATCGCGTAGCCGAGCTCGACCCCGAGAAGCTGGCGCGTCTGACTCGTCATCCTGTGGCGCTGGATGTCCCTGTAGGCGCCGAAGTCCACCACGATCTCAAAGGTGTAGCCTGCGCTCTCGAACTCGCGGACCGGCGCCTCATGGCCTCCGATCCCGCGAAGCGACGCATCCAAGAGCGCACGCCTTGCCTTCTCGTTCATGTCGGCGACCGCGGCCCGGGCGTCGGCGTACGAGCGCCCGGTCGCCCGGAAGAGGAGCGCTGCCAGGACCCTCTCCTCGCCGTCGGGGTCGTGCCGCACGAGGCGCACGCCGTCGGCCCCGCTCTCCGCGCCACGGCCTCCCCGCACCGGGGAGCGCCCCGGCGCGGCCGCGTTCACCCGCTCCTCCCACGCCGCGAGGTACGGCGACGCCTCGGTGTGTCGCAGGAGCGTCGGCAACTTCGCCCCGGCGACGCGCTTGAGCTCCCGCGCGATCTCCCGCACCTCGGACAGCTCGTGGGATGCCATCTTCACGACGGCGTGTCCGAGGCTGCGCGCGTTGACCGTCCAGCCGACGTTCGTCTTGGCGGCGGCCGGAAGGAGGCAGCGCACCATGTCGCAGGCCCTGGCCGACGGGCTCGGCGCGCCCTCGGTCGGCCGCTCGGCGGCCTCGCGCTCGCACCACGCCCGGGCCTCGCGGACCGCGTCGGCGTACGCCGCGAAGAGCGCGGTCACGGCGCCGCGGTACGCCGCAGCGGGGCGCCCGTCCGAGAAGGCAGGCGGCGTGTGGTAGTTCGAGCCGTCCATGACCTGATAGCGCGTGGACTTCTCGGTGAAGGAAGAGAGCCGGTTCTCCTCGAGGACCTTCGCCGCGAGGACCGACAGGTTCTCGACGGCGATGGAGAGCACCGCGTGCTCGGCCACCGACGAGTGCCCGTAGCCGACCACCCACTTCTCGTGAAAGCGGGACGAATCCGCCTCGGTGAGCTCGCGCGCGATGGCGTCGAAGGGGTCCGGCACGCGCGAGGTCTTCGCGAAGGCGACGGCGACGACCTCGGCCGGCAGCCCGTCGAGCGTGTAGACGCGGAGCGGGTGCCCTGTCTCAGGCATGGCCTACTCCGCGGGCTTCGTCTCTCCGGCCGCAGGCGCCTCGGTCTTCGCGGCCGCGGAGTCCGTCGATCCGATCTTCCCGTACTTCTTCACGAAGCGCTCGACGCGCCCCGCGCTGTCGACGAGCTTCTGCTGGCCGGTGAAGAACGGATGGCACGCGGCGCAGATCTCGACCTTGATCTCCTTGAGCGTCGATCGCGTCTTGAACTGGTTGCCGCACACGCACGTGACGGTGGCTTCCTGGTACTTCGGGTGGATCTCCTTCTTCATGCCCTTCGTCCTCCGTTGCCCGTGGGCCTACAGCGAGCTCATCGAGGTCAGGAACTCCTGGTTGGTCTTCGTGAAACGGATCTTGTCCAGGAGGAACTCCATCGCCCCCACGGGCGTCTGCTCGCTCAGGAACTTCCTGAGAACCCACAGCCTGTTGATCTGCTCCTCCGGCAGCAGGAGCTCTTCCTTCCGCGTGCCCGACTTCAGAATGTCGATCGAGGGGAAGATGCGCCGGTCGGTGAGCCGCCGGTCCAGCACGAGCTCCATGTTGCCCGTGCCCTTGAACTCCTCGAAGATGACCTCGTCCATCCTCGATCCCGTGTCGATGAGCGCGGTCGCCATGATGGTGAGCGACCCAGCGTCCTCGGTGTTCCTCGCGGCGCCGAAGAAGCGCTTGGGCCGCTGGAGCGCGTTGGCGTCCACGCCGCCCGTGAGGATCTTCCCGCTGTGCGGAACGACCGTGTTGTGCGCCCTCGCGAGCCGCGTGATGGAGTCGAGGAGTACGACCACGTCCTTCTTGTGCTCGACGAGCCGCTTGGCCTTCTCGATGACCATGTCGGCGACCTGCACGTGCCGGTCGGCCGGCTCGTCGAACGTCGAGCTGATGACCTCCCCCTTGACCGACCGCTGCATGTCGGTGACCTCCTCGGGGCGCTCGTCGATCAGGAGGACGATGAGGACGACGTCGGGGTGGTTGGTGGTGATGCTGTTCGCGATCTTCTGGAGGATGACCGTCTTGCCGGCGCGCGGCGGCGACACGATCAGACCTCGCTGCCCCTTCCCGATGGGCGAGAGGAGGTCGATGATGCGCGTCGTCATGTCGCTGGGGTCCAGCTCGAGCTTGAGCCGCTCCTGCGGGTAGAGAGGCGTCAGGTTCTCAAAGAGGATCTTGTTCTTCGCGGTCTCGGGGTTCTCGAAGTTGACCGCCTCGACGCGGAGGAGCGCGAAGTACCGCTCGTTCTCCTTCGGAGGCCTCACCTGTCCCGAGACCACGTCGCCCTTCCTGAGGTCGAAGCGCTTGATCTGGGACGGCGAGACGTAGATGTCGTCGGGCCCCGGGAGGTAGTTGTAGTCGGCCGACCGCAGGAACCCGTACCCGTCGGGCAGGATCTCGAGCACGCCCTCACTGAAGATGAGACCGTTCCGGTGAGCCTGCCCCTCGAGGATCTTGAAGACGAGGTCCTGCTTCCTGAGGCCGCCGACTCCCTCGAGGCCCAGGTGCTCCGCGTACTGGACGAGCTCGCGGATCGTGCGCTGCTTGAGCTCGCCGATGTTCAGGTTCTCGCCGTTCGTGGGGATCGGTGGGAGGCCCGACGGCGCCTCGGAGTCCTTCTCCTCCGTCCCGCGCGCCACGGTGGCCGCCGGCGGAGCGGAGCGTTGCGTGGGCCGTTCGGCGGCCGGGTCGGGTGGCGGTCCCGGGGTTGCCGCGGATGCCCTCGGGGTCCTGGTGGCCGGTGTCCGCCGCCTCGTGCCGGTGGTCCTGCTGTCCTGCTTTTCTGGCATTCCTTCCTACCTCAGAGAGTGGGTTGGGTGTGCGCGGAACCGGCGGCTACCGACCGCCGGCCGTCTCCGTGTGCGTCGTGGATCCCGTGTCGCAAGCTACACTCGGAGTCCTCGATGTGAGGTGAACGCGAGGTCTGCCTGCTCCAGAAGGGCACCTTGGGGAAACCCGGCGCAAAGCGCGCCGGTCGTCCATCATGGTAGTCCCGACCCCGCATGCTGTCAAGGTGATTTCCCGGCGCTCCGCGGGGCGTGCGCGACGCCCGCGAGCTTCCGCCCGACGCGCTCGACGAGCCGGCCCGGCTCCCCGGCGAGCCGCCGCCGGAGCTCGGGGTACCCCCTTCGCCGGTCCGCGATCCAGAGCCTGGCGAACGAGCCGCTTCTGACCCGCTCGAGGATCCGTCGCATCCCCTTCCGCGACTCCTTCCCCACGACCAGGTCGCCGCTGACCATGTCGCCGAAGAGCGCGGTGCGGCTGATGCGGTCCCGCATGCCGGCGATGCCGTATCGCTGGATGAGGCCCGCGGTGAGGTCGAGCTCGTAGAGGCACTCCATGTAGGCCAGGGTCGGGTCGTAGCCCGCCTCGACAAGCGTGTCGAACGCCGCGGTCACGAGCCGCGTGACGCCGCCGCAGAGCACGGCCTGCTCGGCGAAGAGGTCGATCTCGGTCTCCTCCGCGAACGTCGTCTCGAAGAGCCCCACGCGCGCGCACCCGATCGCCTTCGCGTAGCCGAGCGCGGTCGCCCTGGCGTGCCCCGTCGCGTCGCGCTCCACGGCGAACGACGCGGGCAGGCCGCCGCCGGCGAGGTAGCGCTCGCGCAGCCTCTGCCCCGGCCCCATCGGCGCGACCATGATGACGTCCCTGCCCTCCGGGACGACGAGGCCGCTGAACCGCACGGCGAAACCGTGGGCGAAGAGCACGGCCGCGTCCGACCTGAGGCGACGCACGATCTCGTCGTCGAAGACCTCGCGGGCGACCTCGTCCGGCACGAGCACGGCGACAACGTCGCCGCGCGCCGCCGCGTCGCCCACCGACATCGTCTCGAGCCCCGCGGCCCGCGCCCGCGCCCTGGAGCGGCTCCTCGGCCTCAGGCCGACGACGACGCGCACGCCGGAGTCCCGCAGGTTCAGCGCGTGCGCCTCGCCCTGGCTTCCGAACCCGACGACGGCCACGGTCTTGCGGGAGATGCGCTGTCCCCTGATCTGGCGTTCTGTGATGGCTCTCATGTGGGAAGCGTGTGCCGCCGGGGAGGAGATGTCCGAGGAGCTGTGCCCCCCGTCGCCGGGGCCCCGGCACTGCCGCCGGGGCCTCGGCTTCGGGTTCTGCGCGGGACCGCGGCGCTCCGCGGGTCGCAGGAGCCGCGACGGTCCTCTAGTCCGAGCCCTTCAGGAGCGCCTCGACCTCCTTGAGCTCCTGCATCGCCTCGTCGTTCCGGCCGAGCTTGTTGTACACCCTGGCCAGCGCGCGATGGTACGTCACCTCTTCGCTGTTCATCGCCTTGAGCTTGAGAAGCGGATCGAGAGCTGCCATGTAGGCGTCCTGCGCGGACTGGAGCACGACGGCCTTCGACTCCTCATCGATCGCGACCGACGCCTCGTTGTCGAAGTTCGTGGCGATGGCCCAGTGCGCGAGGAACACGCGGTAGAGGACCTCCTCGTCGTCGCCGAACGTGTCGAGCTGGACACGGAAGTACTTGAGCGCCTCGCGGTACTCCTTCGTCTGGTAGTACATGAGGCCGATGTTGTAGTTGATGTCGGCGGTCTCGGGCGCCACCCGCTGGATCTTCTCGAAGTACCTGAGCGCGTTCGGATAGTCGCCGGCCGAGGCGAGCGCTCCGCCCTTGGCCTGGTACACGCTCACGAGGTTCTCCTTGAGCGTGGCGTTGCCCGGGGCGCGCTCGAGCGCGCTCTCGAACACCTCGATCGCGCGGTCCTCGTTGCCGCTCATGTGGAGCGCGTACCCCAGGTTGATGTACGCGTCGGGGCGCCGGTCGTCGATGACGATCGCCTTCTCGAACTCGGGGGCCGCCTCTTCGAACCTCGCGGCCTCCACGTACTGCTCGCCGCGCTTGTGGAAGATCAGCCAGTACTGCGTGATGGCGTTCTCTACCTGCTCCTTGGCCTTCTCGTCGGGAGCAAGCTCGAGCGCCTTCTGGAACTCGTCGTGGACCAGGGGCAGTAGGATGTCCGTCTGGCCGGGCTGGACCTCGATCTTCTCGGCCTTTCCGTCCTTCGTGATCGGGAACGTCACGGACTCCCCGGTGCTCGCTTCTGCGAGGTCGCCGTACGTTCTGCCGAGATACACGCGGGGCTCCCACGCGCTGGGGTTGTTCCTGATCGCGATGTGGAGCTGCTCGATCGCCCGCTGGTAGTTCTGGTCGGCCAGGTACACCTTGCCGCTCGTGAAGGCCGGGTCCGCTCCGCACCCCGTGAGCAACAGGCCCGATGCCACCAGCAGCAGCGCAAGGGCTGCGGTCACACGCCTCATTCTGCCCTCCCTTGAGGAGAGATAAGGTCCATCGATCGCGTAGGGAATCCCGAGGGAGGGAGTATAGGGCCCTTCGCCCGGACCTGTCAAGCCCGATGCCCGGTCCTGCCCGGGGGCGCGCCCGGCCCGCGGCGATCTACAGCAGGCGGTTGCCGTTCATCGAGAGCTCGTACGTGCAGTCGAGGATCTCCGCCGCTTTCCTCGAGATCACCATCCGCGACATGAAGATCTCGAAGTACTCCATCACCTGCGAGATCGAGGTGTCGATGGTGAGATCCAGCTTGATGATCTGCTCCTCCGGATAGACCTCGAGCTGGGACTTCTTCACGGCGAAGTTCACGCGGTCATGGATGTCGAACCTGAGCGTCGACGGGTTCCTGACCCGCGACCGGTGCACGTCGGCCTTGTCCGCGAGGATGAGCGCCGCGGAGACGTTCCCGACGGGGTCGCCGTGGTCCTCGTGGTGGTTCCCTATCGACGAGACGATCGTGATGACCTCCGAGAGCGGCAACCCCATCTCCGTCAGGAGCTGATACGACAGGAGCGCGCCCGATTGCGCGTGGTCCTCTCTGTTGATCAGGTTGCCGATGTCGTGCAGGTACCCGGCGATGCCGCCAAGCTCCGCCTCTCTCGTGTCCTTTCCGAGCTGCGTGAGGACCCGCTGCGCCGTCCTCCCCACCCACTTCCCGTGCCGAACACCGTGCTCCGTGTACCCGATGATCCTGAGCTGCTCGTCGGCCTGCCGGAGCATGCTGCCGATGGCCTGGTTCTTCGCGACCTTGTTGAACGTGACGTCCGCCATGGCCCCTCTCCGCGGGGGCAGCCCCGCTCCTCCTCCGGAAAGCCGCGCCTGCCCCACGGCGGGGCAGGTGTTCCCCAATCTACCCAAGCCCGCGGATGCGGTCAAGTGCCGACGCGTGCTACGATGGCCGGCAGGCCACGAACGAGGAGATGTGCGCGATGACGAGATGCCTCTTCGTCAGCGACCTTCACGGACGAGAGGAACGCGTCCGGAAGCTGTTCGGCGAGATCGCTCGACGGACGCCGGCGGCCGTGTTCGTCGGCGGCGACATCATGCCGCACCACTATCTCCCGGATGCGCCGGAGGACTTCCTGGGCGACTGCCTCTTCGCCGGCCTGGATGACCTGCGCGCGCGCCTCGGGAAGGTCTACCCGAAGGTCTTCACGATCCTCGGGAACGACGACGGGCGCTGGACCGAGGAGCGGCTGAAGGACGCCGACGAGCGCGGGCTCCTCGTGTACGCGCACGGTCGGGCGACGCCGTTCGGGCAATGGACCGTGTACGGCTACGCGTACGTGCCTCCCACGCCGTTCCGCCTCAAGGACTGGGAGCGCTACGACGTCTCTCGGCACCTCGAGCCCGGGTGCGTCTCGCCCGAGGAAGGCGCCCGTTCGGTTCCCGTCTCGCCGGACGAGGCGCGCTACGCGACGATCCTCGAGGACCTCGGCGAGCTGACCCGCGACCGCGACCTCGGGCGCGCCGTCTTCCTCTTCCATGCCCCGCCGTACGACACGGACCTCGACCGCGCGGCGCTCGACGACATTGTCGTCGACCACGTGCCCGTCGACGTGCACATCGGGAGCATCGCGATCAGGCGCTTCATCGAGGAGCGCCGGCCCTACCTGACGCTTCACGGCCACGTCCACGAGTCCGCGCGGCTCACGGGATCGTGGCGCACGACGCTGGGCGGCACCACGGCCGTGTCCGCGGCGCACGACGGCCCGGAGCTCGCCGTCGTCGGGTTCGACATGGAGGACCCGTCCGCCGCCGAGCGGGAACTCCTCTAACGCTCGGCCAGCGGGTGTCTCAGGGTGAGGGGACGTGCAGGGTCGGTCACCGCGCCGATCCTCGCGGCGTAGCTGGTCTTGTTCGTGATGTCCTCGTCCGTCACGACGTGCACGTCGAGCAGCCCGCCCGTGCGGTAGCCGGTCCGCAGGTAGTTCATCTCATCGAGGCACAGGCTCCAGCCCTCGAGCCACGCGGTGAGGTCGGCCCGCTGGAGGTCCGTCCCTCGGAAGTGCGCGAGCAGGTCGATGTCGCTCTTGAGCCCGGCGGACGCGTTCTTGGTGCTCCCGAAGACGTACATGGCGACGACGCCGAACCGCTCTCCGTCCAGCAGCGACGCGATCTGCTCGGCCATGCGCAGCCGCCACGCCCATGACTGGTCCGCGGGGCGCTCCGCCCCGGCGGCGGGGGACGCCTGGTCCCCTGCCTCGCCGCCCGGCGCCGCCAGGAACCCCAGCGCCTCGTTGAGCTCCGCGTTCATCAGCACGCGCAGGATTCTGCCGTCGGTGGCCTGCGGCACGTCAATCAGCCGCACGGTGTCCGCGACGTCCGCGTGCTCGGGCACGACGTCGGCAAGGATGTTCTTCGCCCCGAGGAGGAAGCTCTCATTGAAGGCGATGCCCTCATCGTCGGGGTAGAGCGGGAGATACCGGATCTCCCCCTCAACGAGGTCCTGGAAGAAGTGCGTCCCGAACGACAGGTCCGGCGTGTAGCTGCCCTTTCTCCGGGCGACCTCGATGAGCGCCGCCGTCCTGTTGATGTCGGAGTACGTCACGCTGACGCCGAGCTTGAGATCGCCGCGGCTCCCCCACCTACCCGGGCCGATGAGAACGAACCGCTTCTTGGGAAGCAGCTGGTTGAGCCTGCTCACGGTCCGGCCGACGGCGATGAGGTCCGCCCGCTCGGGCAGCTCGCCGTACTTCTCGGGGTCCACGTAGACGATGTGCGTGATGTCCGGCATGCGGCCGTTGGACACGTACCGATTCGCCGAGAAGACGATCGACTCCTTCGGGACGTCCTTCGGGATCGGCGCCGGGGCGCTCGGGCCGCCGAAGCTCTGCGGCCGGCACTGGAGCAGGTAGAAGTCCGTGCCGTCGTGCGCGAACTCGATGTCCACCGGCGTGCCGAGCGCCGCCTCGAGCACCTTGAGGATGCGATCCACCTGCCTGACGAAGTCGCTCTCGCCGATGAGCCCCTGGAACGTGAACGCGGCGCCGGCGCCCGCAGGCTCGAGCCCCATGGCCAGCGGCGTGCGGAGGTGCTGACCGTCGTAGACCGAGATGAGCTTCTCGACCATCGGGATGTCCTGCCCGTGCTTCGCGAGCAGGTCCTTCGCGTCGACCGTCTCGAACGCGTTCGTCTCGAGGTTGATGACGTCCACCTTCTTCGGGGAGTAGTAGACGACCTCCTCCGGCGCGACGTTGACGCTCAATCCGGGCTGGCCCGGCGCGACGAGCACGGGGTAGTCGTCGCTCACGCGGTCCACCGCCCTCGTGCCGAGGCCCGGCACCATGCGGATCAGGCCGTCCTCCCTCCGGATCCTCGGCGACCAGCGGAACTCGTTCCGGCTGAACGCGACGCCCGCCGCCGCCGGGAAGAAGTACGGGCCGACGCGGGCGCCTACGACCTCCTGGATCATGATCCCCATCTCCTCGTTGATGTCGAGGAGCCCCCGCTCGGCGCGGTACTCGATGGGGTCCGGCCCGACGATGGACGCGTACACCTCCGAGATCGCGTCCATGAGCGCGTTGAGGCGCTCCCGCTTCGTGCCCTGATTGGCGATGAACAGACTGCGGTACTTCCCGGAGAACGCGGCCCCCGAGCTGTCCTCGAGGAGGCTCGAGCTCCGGACGATGAGCGGCGCGCCGGCGAGGTCGTCGAGAACCACGGACAGCCCCTGCACGACCTCCGGCGGGAAGCGCCCGTTCTTGAACGCCTGGATGACGTGGGGATACTCGCGCCTCACGTCGTTGAGGTCCTTGTACTTCTGCTCGACCACCTCGTTCATGTTGTTGTAGCTCAGGAAGCGGAGCAGGACGTCCGAGGCGACGTACCAGCTGCGGGGCGTCCTGATCTTCGCGGCGACGGCGGCCGCCTCCGGCGACCGCCTCAGCACCTGCTTGGCGAGGAACAGCCCCGCGGCCTTGCCGCCCAGCTTGCCGTGGCTGTCCGGGGTGTAGATGACCCGGTCCAGGAACTCGAAGAAGTCGCTCACGTCGCAGAAGTTCTTCGCGATGCGAATGTAGCTCGGCTGGCTGGACAGGAAGCGCGTGATGAGCGCCACGACGATGCCGCGCTTCGACGCGTCGGCGAGGTCGACGCCCTGGACGTACAGGTCGCGGTACTGCCGCAGCGCGTCGACGATCTCCTCGATCGTCAGCGTGCTGCTCGCGACGCGCACGAGGAACTTCAGCTTGTCGTCCTGGATCCACTTCCTGAGGTACGCGAGGACCTGGTCATCGGTGTAGTGCTCCGCCGCGATGGAGAAGATCTCGCCGGAGAGCCGCTTCGTGATCTCGAACTCGTTGCGCTCGTGCGGCATGTTGACGAGGCCCGACGGCTCGTCCGCGTCGTCTTCCCCCGCGACGCCGGCGCGCTCGCGCAGCCGCTCGGCCTCCTCCACGCCGCGCCAGCAGAGGATGTTGAGCATCTTCTCGGAGACCGTGGCGAACAGGTTCGGGTCGGTCTGACGAAGCAGGTCGAGAACCACCTCCCAGGCGCCTTCGCCCTCCTCGAGCTTCCCCTCGCCGACGCCCGCCACCATCTCCTCGATGCGCCGGTGCAGCAGGAAGCTCCCGACACGGTCCGCGATGGCCTTGAGCAGCCGCGCCTCGTGGGTGAGGAACGGCCCGTCGTCCGCCGCGGGCATCTCCTTCGCGTAGTAGACGGAGATCTCGCCCGCCTTCTTGCCCTGGACGGTGATGTCGGCCGTCTGTGCCCACGGCGTCTCGACGAAGCCCGTGGACGAGTAGGTGTCCGTCCCGAGCGACAGCCTCACGATGCAGACCTCGGGATGCTGCCAGCCCGGAGGGATGGCCGCCACGACCGCCTCGCAGGCCCGCGCGACGTCGGCCAGCGGGCTCCTGAGGATCTCCTCGATCCTGTAGAGGCACTCGAGCTCCTTCTCCCGCTCGCGGAAGAACCTGATGAGCTCGTCCGTCGTCCTCGCTGAGTCAGTCATGGAGGACCACCCCCCGGCCCGTCCTGCCGTCCACCTTCACGCGGAGCGGCGACGACAGCTGGACGTGACGCACGAGCTCGCCGGCGAAGCGAACGGGCTGCCGCTCCAGCCACGGCCAGTCGATGCCCCGCTCCTCGTCGTGCCGGACGCAGAAGTACAGGATCCGGAAACTCGTCACGTTGTGGAAGAAGTGCGAGCCCTGGCTGAGGACGAAGGGCAGGTTCGGCAGCGAGGACTCGACGATCACCTTGGCGCCCGAGATCTGTCCGAAGTTCGCCGGGATGCCGCCCAGCGGGTCGGTCGTGCCCCAGCGTCCGAACCCGATGAGAAGATACGGCCGGCGCGCCTCGACGAGCGCGGCGTTCACTCGCTCGAGCTCGTCGGGCACCTCGCTCGTCCTCATGATGTCGAAGCGGTCGGGCCTGACGTACACGACGTCGCGGATGTCGTCGAGGACGCCGTTGCCGAGGGCGGTCTCCGCCGACAGCAGGACGCCGTCGCCGACGAGCTCCTCCGGGTCGATGTCCACCGTCGCGTCCGACACGACCATCGGCCGCACCTGCAGGAACCCGAACTCGGCCGGCGCCCCGCCGTCGCGCGCGAGCCTGACCGCGAACTCCACCTCGACCATCGTGTCGAGCATGTCCTCGCAGACGTCCTTGAGCTGCAGAAGCAGCTCCGTCAGCGGGAGCATGTCCGCCTTGAGGATCGGCCCGAAGTCGATGACCCGCGGCCCCTTCTCGCCGATCCCGATCCGCACGCTGTCGTTCTCGGGCCTGTAGGTCGATGCGATGAGCGGAAGCGCCCCGTCGAACTCGGCGTCGCCGAGATCGGCGGTCACCATGTACTCGGTCTCGCAGATGGGATCGTACGCGGGCGGCTTGCCCATGTTGACGGCCCAGAACCGCGTCTGCGAGTTCTTCAGCATCGCCTGCGTGGACTTGAACGGCGGGGCGATCCTCGGGTACGCGGGCGAGAACGCCCACGACACGCCCTCGTCCACGATGGTGCGCCCGAGCCCGAGCGCGAGCTCGACGATCCCCTCCTCGGGCTGCGCGTGCGAGACCGGATAGAAGTTGTACGATCGAAGCACGCCCGAGATGTGCGGGTAGTACCGGTCGCCGAAGCGCGTGCCCACGACCTCCTGGACGATGACCGCCATCTTCTCGTCCATGGTCGAGTGGTGCGTCGCCTTCATGTAGTTCCGCGCCGACCTGAAGAAGGTCGACGCGTACACGTACTTGATCGCGTCGGCGAGTCCCCGGAACCGGGAGTCGGCGTCGGGCTGGTTGTTCGGGACCATCTTCGTCCCGTACACGCTCGCGAACGGCTCGAACATCGCGTCCTCGAGCAGGCTCGACGAGCGAACAGCTAGCGGCAGGTGTGTCTTCTCGACGATGGCGCGCAGATCTCCCACGAGCTGCACCGGGAGCGACGCGCGCTGGAAGGCGTGGGCGATGACGTCGTCGCGGGATTCGGAGTACGCGACCTCCTTCAGCCCGTTCTGCTTCATGAACGCGTCGAAGAAGTCGGTCGTGATGACCGTGAGGGCCGGGATCGCGACGGTGATCGCCGGGGCGAAGGCGTCCCTGAGCTTCGCGTCAAGGACGCCCTGCACCCGCGCCAGGCCGTGCGCCTTTCCGCCCAGCTCGCCCGAGCCGATGTACGTGAACCGCCCGGCCGCCGGCCGGGCGTTCCTGTCGAATCGCGACAGGGTGCCGTGGTGAGGGCTGTACTGCCTCCTGCGCATCGCGACTCACCCCGTGTGAGCGCCGGTGCGATGGAACTCGCGCGTCCGCCCGGGGAAGGCGCGGAGCGCGGTCACGCCCACCCGCGCTCCTTGCAGGCCTGCGCCACGCGCCCGATGGCGATGAGGTACGCGGCGTCGCGCATGTAGACCTTCCGCTTCTTCGCGAGTTCGCTGACGGCCGCGAACGCGGAGGTCATCTTCGTGTCGAGCTTGCCCAGCACCTCGTCCTTCTCCCAGAAGTAGTTCATGTTGCACTGGACCTGCTCGAAGTAGCTGCAGGTGACCCCGCCCGCGTTCGCGAGGAAGTCGGGGATCAGGAAGATCCCGCGCTCCTTGATGACCTTGTCGGCATCGGGGGTCGTCGGGCCGTTCGCGCCCTCGGCGATGATCTTGACCCGGTTGCTGATCCTCTTCACGTTCGCCGCGGTGATCTGGTTCTCCAGGGCGCCCGGCATCAGCACGTCCACGTCCTGCTCGATCCACGCGTCGCCTGGCAGGACCTCATACCCGAGCTCCTTGGCCTTCGCCTTGTCGATGCCTCCGAAGCGATCGGTGATGCTCCTGAGCTCCTGAAGGTCGACGCCGTTCTTCTTGCGGAAGGCGTACGAGGTCTGGTCCGCCTGGTCCCAGGATGAGACACAGATCACCTTGCCCCAGACTTGCTGGTAGAGCTCGATCGCGTACTGGGAGACGTTGCCGAACCCCTGCACGCTCATCGTCGTGTCGCTCGCCGGGATGTTGAGCTCCTTCAGCGCCTCGCGGATCGTGAACACGACGCCGTAGCCGGTCGCCTCGGTGCGCCCGAGCGACCCTCCCATGCCCACGGGCTTTCCCGTGATGAACCCGGGGAGCCTCTCGCCGCGGATGGTCTCGAACTCGTCGAGCATCCACAGCATGTGCTGGGGGCTCGTCATGACGTCGGGAGCGGGCACGTCGCGCAGAGGGCCGACGTCACGCGCGAGGTTGCGGACCCACCCGCGGCAGATCTGCTCCTGCTCGCGCATGCTCAGGTGGTGCGGGTCGCACACGACGCCGCCCTTGCCCCCGCCGAGCGGGATGTCGACGACCGCGGTCTTCCACGTCATCCACATCGCGAGCGCGCGCACGGTGTCGATCGTCTCCGCCGGGTGGAAGCGGATGCCGCCCTTGGCCGGGCCGCGGGCGTCGTTGTGCTGCACGCGGAAGCCGCGGAAGACCTTCACGCTCCCGTCGTCCATGCGCACGGGGATGCTCATGTGATACTCGCGGAGATTGAACCGGAGGAGGCTGCGGGTGCCCTCGTCGAGCTTGAGCATGTCGGCAACGTGATCGAACTGCGCCTGCGCCATCTCGAAGGCGTTGAACGACTTGTCGGCCATGCGCTCCCTTCCTTGTCGGCGGCCTGCTGCGCTTGGTTCCCTCGTGTTCGCCGGAGAAACCCAGGGGATTGTACGCCCCTGGACCGCGCCCGGTCAACACACCGAGCGGACCTCCCCCAGGGGGCGCGCGGCGGGGCGCGGGATGCGCGGCGCTTCGATGACGGCCCGTCAGAGGAGATCCTGCGGGTCCACGTCCACGGCGAGCGAGACGGAGTCCGGCAGCCTGAGCGCCGCTCGCTGCGAGAGCGCGCCCGCGACGAGCGCTCTGGCGGAGCCCGCCCTCCCACGCACGATGACCTGCCAGCGGAAGACGCCCTTGATCCTGCCGAGCGGCGCGGGCGCCGGACCGAGCACGTCCGGGCGCGGCCCGCGCATCTGCGACGCGCCTCGCTCGAGGAACTCGGCGAGCCGCGCGGCGGCGCGCATCACGCGTCGCTCGTCGCGGTCCCTCACCTCGACGGCGACGAGCCTCGCGAACGGCGGATACCCGAGGGTCTCGCGCTCCGCCACCTCGCGCTCGAAGAAGGGCGCGAACAGCTGCTCGCGCGCGAGCGTGATCGTGTAGTGGTCGGGCAGGTACGACTGCACGATGACACGGCCGCGCCGACCGCCGCGGCCCGTCCGCCCGGCGACCTGCGTGAGCAGCTGGAACGTCCGTTCGCCGGACCGGAAGTCGGGGAGGTTCAGACCCACGTCCGCCGCGACGACGCCGACGAGCCCGACCCCGGGGAAGTCGAAGCCCTTCGCCACCATCTGCGTCCCCAGGAGCACGTCCGTCTCCCCCGCCGCGAACGCCCCCAGGATCTTCCAGTGCGCGCCGCGCTGCGTCGTCGTGTCGGCGTCCATCCGCGCGACGCGCGCCTCGGGGAAGAGCTCGTGCACGGCCTTCTCGACGCGCTGCGTGCCGGGCGCCCCGTACCGAAGCGCGACGCCTCCGCACTTGGGGCAGCGCTCCGGGGCGGGCGCGGTGTGGCCGCAGTAGTGGCAGCGCATGGCGCGGTCCGCCGAGTGGTACGTGAGCGACACGTCGCAGTGCGGGCACCTCTCGGCGTGCCCGCAGCTCACGCACTGCACGAACGACGCGAACCCCCGCCTGTTGAGGAAGAGGATGATCTGCTCCCCGGCGGCGAGCGCGGCGGTCGCGGCGTCCCTGAGAAGGGGTGAGAACGCGCCCTCGGAGTCCACCGGCGCCTGCCCGCGCATGTCGACGACCTCGACGTCCGGGAGCGGCGCGGCGCTGATCCTGGAACCGAGCTCGACGAGACCGTACTTCCCGTCGCGCGCGTTCAGGTAGGTCTCGAGGCTCGGCGTCGCCGTACCGAGAAGGACGACGGCCTTCTCGATGCGGCCGCGCATGAGAGCGACGTCGCGCGCGTGGTAACGGGGCGAGTCCGCCTGCTTGTATGTCGCCTCGTGCTCCTCGTCCACGACGATCACGCCGAGGTTCGCGACGGGGGCGAACACCGCGGAGCGCGGCCCCACGACGACGCGGAAGAGCCCCTCGCGGATCGCGCGCCACGTGTCGTACCGCTCGGCCGTGGTCAGCCCGCTGTGCACGACCGCCACCGTGTCGCCGAACGCCGCCCGCATGCGCTGCACGATCTGCGGCGTGAGGGCGATCTCCGGAACGAGCACGATCGCGCCCTTGCCCCTCTCGAGCGCCGCGGAGATCGCCTCGCTGTACACGCGGGTCTTGCCGCTCCCCGTCACGCCGTGCACGAGGACGGTCTTCCCCTCGCCCTTCTCGATGCAGCCCCGGATGACGGCGCACGCGCGTTCCTGGTCGGGCGTGAGCGGGCCCTCATCGTCCATGCCCCACCCCTCGTACCCGACCGAGAGGCGCGGCCGGTCGCGCTCCCGGCGCCCGACCAGCCCCGCCTCCTCGAGCCTGGCGACCACGCCGGCCGCCACGCCCCGCGCTCGGAGCTCGGAGAGAGAAAGACCGTCCGGGGAGTCGGCCAACGCGGCAAGCGCCTCCGACTGACGAGGCGACCGGCGCGCAAGCTCCGACGCCCGCTCGCGCGCTTCGTCACCGCCCACGCGCAGGACGGCGACCGGCTCGGTCCCGACCGACGCGCGGGGCGCGCGGATCTCCTCGACGATCTCGACGAGACCGGCGCCGGCGAGCGCCGCGATGTCTCTCGCCCCACCCCTGCGCGCGCCCGCGTCCCGAAGCGCGACGGCGACCGACGCGGCGCCCCGCCGCCCCACGGCTTCGAGGATCCGGCGCCGCGGCTCCGACAGCCTGCTCCCGCGCGTCTCGAGCTCCCGGTGGCCGGCTTCCGTGACGCGCAGCGACCGCCGCCCTTCCGGGCACGTGCCGGGCGGCAGCATCGCGCGCAGCACCTCGCCCGGCGGCGCGAGGTAGTACTCGGAGATCCACGCGCCCAGCCTGAGCATCGCTCCGCCGAGGGCGGGCACGACGTCCACGACCTCGATCACGTCCTTGACGCGCGCGACCCGCGCCGTGGAGTTCTCCTCCACCACGACGCCGGTGAGCCGCCGACGCCCGAACGGCACGACGACGCGCGCGCCGACGACGGCCTGCGCGGCCATCTCGTCCGGCACGCTGTAGACGAACGTGCTCGCGACGGGGAGCGGCACGGCAACGGTCACGCACTTCCTGGTCATGGCGGTTCACCGGCAAGCCGCGTCAGCTTGCCACCAGGGGATCCAGGCGGGACGCGCTGGCGCTCAGCGCGAGGTCGTCGCGATGGCCCGTCGAGAGGAGGAAGTCGCCGACCGCCGCGATGACCACGCCGTTGTCCGTGCACAGGGCCTTGGGGGGAAAGACGCACTCGACGCCCACGCGCGCGGCCTCCTCCTCGATGCGGCGGCGCAGCGCGTCGTTCGCGGCCACGCCGCCGCCGACGCTCACGCTCGAGACGCGCTCGCGCTCGGCCGCGCGGATGGTCTTGACGGCAAGCGCGTCGATGACGGCCTCCTGGAAGCTGGCGGCGACGTCGGCGAGCTCCTCGCCCTCCGGTGTCCGCCCGAGCTCTCCAACCTTGAGGCGCACCGCCGTCTTGACGCCCGAGAAACTGAAGTCCAGGTTGCCGGCCTCCATCATCGCCCTGGGGAAGCGGTGCGCCTCCGCGTTCCCCCCGGCCGCCAGCCGCTCGATCACCGGGCCGGCCGGGTACGGAAGGCCGAGCAGCTTCCCCACCTTGTCGAACGCCTCGCCCGCCGCGTCGTCGCGCGTGCGCCCCAGCGTCCGGTACGCGCCCCACGCCTCGACGAGCACGAGCTCGGTGTGGCCGCCCGACGCGACGAGGCACACGGCCGGCAGCGCGAGATCGGGGCGCGTGAGCCTGAGCGAGAAGACGTGGCCTTCCACGTGATCAACGCCGACGAGTGGGATGTCCAGCGCGTAGGAGAGCGCCTTCGCGAACGAGACGCCGACGAGGAGGCAGCCCACGAGCCCCGGCCTGTTCGTCACGGCGACCGCGCCGAGGTCGGTCCAGCTCGCGCCGGCTCGCTCGACCGCCGCGCGCGCCACCGGCGCCAGGAGTCGCATGTGCGCCCGCGACGCGTACTCCGGCACGACGCCTCCGAACGCCGCGTGGACGTCCTGGGAGGCGACGACGCTCGAGAGCACGCTGCGGCCGTCCTTGAGAACAGCCGCAGCGGTCTCGTCGCACGACGTCTCGATGCCAAGAACAAGCACGGCCAGGCTCCCGCCTCAGCTACTCGAGCGTGACAGTGAACCGCGCGGGGGTCACCGATGTCAGGAGGGCCCCTTCAGGGAGAACGACCTCCGGGACGACCTCGTGGGTGCCTCTCGGGAGGCCCCGGGCATCAACGACGACCGCGACGTCCGCGGTCGTCAGCGCGTCGATGACGTGCGCGGGCCCGGACAGGTCGACGTCGGCGTTGGCCGGAGTCACCGCTGCCGACGCGCCCCCCGTCTCGCGCTCCACCCTCACCCTCACACCGGAAAGCCGCCTCGTTGAGGTCCCTTCGATGTCGACGGCCACTCGAACCTCCCTCGGGACCGCGTGCAGGTTCGCGTCGAGGGAGACATCCACCGTCCTCGTCGCTTCGATCCTCTCCCTGCGACCGGAGAGGTCGAGCGGCTCCGTGGGGGCCGACTCGAGCGCGGCCACGACGCGGGCCGGCCCGATCACGGCCACGGAGTCCGGGAAGCAGAGCGGCTCACCGACGAGGTAGTACCCCCGGGCCGGAGCGCCCTCGAGCACCGTCCGGACCGGGAGGCGCCGCTCGGCCACGCGGTCCAGGTGGATGTCCAGCACTCTCGGCTGGCGGACCTCGGTCACGGCCACGCGCGAGTCGCGCGGCAGCACGACGTCCGCTTCCGACAGGAACACGCGGATCGTCACCTCGGGGTCGGCGCCCGAGAGGTCGACGACCGCGTACGGCTCCCCCCACAGACCGAGTCTGAGCAGCTCCTTGTTCGCCCCGCTGAGGACGATCCGCGCCGACTCCGGAACGCGCGCGGCGGTCGTGAGCCCCTCGGGGACGCCCCTCAGCACGAGGGGAACAACGAACTCCCGCGCGGTCGTCTGCTCGCCCTTCGCGAGGAGCCACAGCACGAGGGCGGCGATCGCGGCGGCCACCTTCAGAGTGCGGTTCTGCGTGAGCAGGTCCCGGAGCGACACGGCGTGGCCTCACTCCCCTCTCACGATGAGGTCCTGACCAACGCGGATCGTCGCGTCGTCGCGCAGGCTGTTCGCGCGTCGCAGATCCTCGACGGTCATCCCGTAGCGCCGCGCGATGCTCCAGAGCGTCTCGCCGACCGCCACGCGGTGGCGGCCACCCGTGGCGACGATGGGCGCGTAGCGGTCGAAGTACGCCACGATGGCTCCGGCAAGGCACTCGGCGTACGCGGCTCGGTAGTCGGCGCCGCCGAGGTTCTTCCTGTCGTTCTTGTTCGTCAGGAACCCCACCTCGACGAGCACCGAGGGCATCTCAAGCGACTTGAGCACGACGAACCCAGCCTGCTTGACGGAGCACTTCGCCACTTTGCACCGCGAGAGCTCCGAGGAGATGATCTCCGCGAGGTCCGCGCTCTTCTCGATGCTGTCGGTCATCTTGAGGTCCACGAGGATCGAGAGCACGTCCTCGTCGGCGTCCGGCGATACGCCCCCGACCAGGTCAGCGGCGTTCTCCCTGTCCGCGAGCTCGCGGGCCTTCTGGTCCGTCGCCCCCCTGGGCGAGAGGAAGAACACCTCGGTTCCGTGCGCGTCCTTGTTGGGCGCGCTGTTGGCGTGCACGCTCACGAAGAGATCGCACTGCGCCTGCCTGGCGATCTGCCGCCGGCGGCCGAGGGACATGCCGTAGTCGCCGGTGCGCGTCAGCTTCGCCTCGACACCCGGGCGCGTCTCGAGCTCCTTCGCCAGCCGCTTGGCGATGTCGAGCACGATGTCCTTCTCGGCCAGCTTGCCGCTGACCGCCCCGGGGTCCTCGCCCCCGTGGCCGGCGTCGATCACAACGAGGCGCGGGCGGGTTGTCCCTGCCTGGGACGAGCGCGCCTGCGTCGGGGCGGCGCTCGGCGGCGACGCGGCAGGCGCGAGGCTCGGGGCGTTCAGGGCGGACTCGGTCGGCGTTCGCGCGGGGCTCTGGGTCGTTGCGGCCCCGCCGGCCGTGGAGGAGCCGTTGCGGAAGACGTCGATGACGACGCGGTGGGGCTTGCCCGCGTACGGCTTGAGATCGAAGACGTTGTGGGCCGACGGACGCGCGAGGTCGACGACGATCTGCACGCCCTTGCTGAGCTGGTTCAGCCGCACTCTCTCAACGAGGCCGTCGCCGACAGGCGTCGGCTCCGCCGAGCCTCCGAGCTGCGCCGCGGCGACGAACACGACGATGCGATCGGGACCGGTCAGCAGCCTCGTGGAGTGCTCAGGGGCCTCGTTGAGATCGACGACGATGCGGGTGTGATCGGGCGCGGTCCAGTGCCTGACCGCGGCAACGCGCTGCGCCGCGGGCGCGCTGAGCGTTGCGCCGAGAGCTGCGAGCAGCCCGAGGAGCGGCGCGATCCGCTGTCCGATCTGTCGCGTCAAGAGCGTGGTGCCTCCATGCCGATCGCCGCGGGCGACGGCGATCGGTCTAGAGCTGCGTCCGCGAGACCCTGCCCGGCCTCAAGGTCACGGTGACCGGGTTCGAGAGGTACTTCACGGCGGCGCGCCTGACGTCCTCGGCGCTCACGGCCTCGATGCTCCGGGCGAGGCGGTCGCTGGAGTCGTGGCCCAGGCGGGCGATCTCGCCGATCCCGAGCCGCCCGGCCCGCTCGATGTTCCTCTGCCCCGAGAGCGCCATCTGGCCGAGCAGCCGCTCCTTTGCCTCGGCCAGCTCGGCGTCCGGCACGCGCTCGGAGCGCAGCCGCTCGATGATCTCCCCGAGCGCGGCGGCCGCCGCGTCAACGTCGGCCGTCGAAGCGAACAGGACGAGCCGCCCCTGCTCGACGCCCTCGGGATTCAGCACGCCGGCCTGAGACGACGACGCGTCATCGGGCGGCAACGCGTCGCGGATGCGCCCGCGCGCCGCCTTCCCTTCGCCGAGCACGGATGCCAGCACGCGAACCGCGGCGCCGTCGTGCGACCCCATGGGGGGAGTCGCGAAGCCGATCGTGACGCACCCCCGGCTCACGTCGCGATGGAACTCGTAGCTGACCGGCTCCTTCGGCTGCTTGAGCGGGATCCCGCGAGGTGGAACCCTGCCGCTCGCGCACGCCGCGAAGCAGGCGCCGAGCTTCCGCATGGCCTCGTCCTCGCGGAAGTCGCCCACGGCGGTCACGACGATGTTCCCACCCCTGTAGCGGTCGGCGTAGAACCGTGTCACGTGGTCCCGTGTCAGGGCGGCCACGCCGCTCTTCGTGCCGCTCGGAGGAACGGCGTACGGATGCCCTTCGAACAGGATCTCGTTGAGCCGCGCGTAGCATGCCGCGAACGGGTCGTTCAGCGCGCGTTCCTGATCCTCCACGACCCTCCGCTGCACGATCGGGAGGTCGCGGCCGTCGAACGCGGGCTGTGTCACGAGAGCGGACAGCACGTCGATCGCGGCATCGAACTGGTCGATGGTGGACACCACGTAGATCTCCGTGAAGTCCTCCGTCGTGTACGACCCGAGCCTGATCCCGCGGTCGTCCACGGTCTCCTCGATCTCCGCGCGCGGGATGGTCGTCGCGCCGGAGAGCAGAAGCTCGGCGGTGACACGGGCAAGGCCCGACAGCCCCGGCGGGTCGTGCTTGGACCCGGCGTCCACCAGCACGGAGACCGCGAGCACCTTGTTCCACGGGCTCGGGACCGCGATGAGGGTCACACCGTTGCCGAGACGCCGCTTGACGACGTCCCCGGCCTGCGTCGGCGCGCCCGCTCCCAGAAGCGCGGCCGTCACAAGGGCCAGAGCGACCGCCCGCTTCGCCGGACTCATGTTCTGCCTCATCCTCCCCAGAGTCGACGGCGCCCGCCGAGCGCGTCGCTACTTCACCCAGTGCGGCTCAAGCACGACCGTGGCGCGTGACTCGGGCCGCAGGTACTTCACCGCGGCTCCCCGCAGGTCCTCCACGGTGACCGCCTCGATCCTGTCGAAGTACGAGTCGGCGTAGCCCTCGTCGGCCACGATGAACCAGTACCCCTCGTAGGCGGCCTGTTGCGCTGCCGTCTCGGAGGCGAAGACCATGTACGACGTGAGAAGCGCCTTGCCGCGCGCGAGATCATCGGCGTCGAGTGGCCGTTCGGCGAGCGACTCGACGACATCGACGACGGCCGCCTCCGCGGCGAGCGCGTTCACGGGGTCCAGCTCCATCCAGATGAAGCAGGGGCTCGCCTGCGTCCTGGTGTACCACCCGCCGCCGACCGACCATGCGATCCCGCGCTCGGCCACGAGCGCCCTGCTCATTCTGGAGGACCTGCTTCCGGCCAGCGCCATCATGAGGACGTCGGCGGCGACGTGGTCCTCATCGCTCACACCCGGTCCGGGGAACCCGATCATCATGGTCGCGCGTTCGGAGTCGGTCTCGATGCCGGCGTCCACACGCGCCGGGGCCGTGAGCCACTCGACCGACGAGGACCACGGCTCGGCGCGCTCTCCGGCCGCGACGCCCGAGAACGCCTTCTCGGCCCTGTCGGCCGCGTCGCGCGGCTCTGCGTTCCCCACGACGACGACCACCATGTTCGCGCCGACGTAGCGGCGCGACCACCAATCCTCGAGCACAGAGGCATCGATCGCGGCCAGGTCGGACGCGGAAGCGGCAGGCGGTCGCGCGGTCGGATGTCGCGGCATGATCGCCGCAAGACACATCTGAAGGGCACGGTCGATGGGACGGCTCATGAGCGAGGCCGTCCGCCTGACGACGGCGGTCTTCGCTCGCTCGACCGATGCGGGCTCGAGGGGCGGGCGAAGCACGGCATCGCTCAACGCCCGGAGCGCGAGATCCAGGTGTCGACCGGGCACCGTCACCTCGTAGCAGACATGATCCTGGCTGTGCTCGGCTTCGGTCCTTCCGCCGACCGCCTCGACGGCGAGCGCAGCCTCCCCCGCGCCCGAGAGGGCCGGCGAAGGCCGCACCAGCTCCGAAAGGACGCTCGATGCTCCGGCGTCCCTCGGGGACTCGTAGATGGTGCCGTCCCGCACCCAGACCTGCACGGAGACGACGTCCGCCGCCCGGCTGGGCTTGGCGATGATCGTGAGGCCGTTCTGCAGATGCCGCACCTGAGGACCGCTCGGCTCCTGCCTCGCGCAGCTCGCTCCGACGAGGAGCAGCGCGGCCAGAAGCGAGCGGGACAACCGTGCCATCCTGACCTCTCAAGCCGTCCGCGAGGTGGCGCCCGCCGCGCCGCAAGCGCGGCGCATCGGGCCGGAGCCGCGGGGCCGCAGTCGCCCGCGTCAAGCGCTGAATACTATGGAACGAGCGGAAGACCCGTCAAGGTGTTTCGACCCAGCGGGCGCCGAGAGGTCGAGCGCGGTGACGCGCGCTCCGACGGGCTAGTTCAGATAGATCCTGAGGCTGCTCAGATCGGGCGAGCTCCGGAGCTTCCCGATCGCCTCTTCCTTGATCTGGCGGATGCGCTCACGGGTGAGACCCAGCATCACGCCGATCTCCTCGAGCGTCTGCTTGCGGGCACCACCCAGACCGTAGTAGTGGCGGAGGATCGTGCGCTCCCTGTCGGTGAGCGCCCCGAGCGCGGTGCCCAGCTCCTGCCCGAGCGACTCGTAGTGCAGACTGGCGAGGCCCGGGTCGCGGGTCTCGTCCGCCACGAGGTCGGACAGCTCGAGGCCGTCCTCCTGCGAGAGGGGCGCGTCGAGCGACAGGCTCCCGACCGAGAGCTCCCTGAGCGTTTCGACGTCGTTCACCTTGAGGCGCATCGCGCGCGCGAGTTCCCTGTCCGTCGGCTCGCGCCCGGACTCCTGCCTCAGGCGCTCGATGATCCTCCACATCCGCCTGATCGCTCCCGCCTTGTTGAGCGGCAGCCGCATCGCGCCCGACTGCTCGGACATCCCCTTCAGGATCGAGTGCCGGATCCACCACACGGCGTACGTGATGAACTTCTGCCCCCGCGTCGCATCGAACCGCTTCGCGGCCTCGAGCAGACCGAGGTTTCCCTGGTTGATGACGTCCATGATCGGGGCGCCGGTGCGGCGCGCGTACACCTTGGCGACGCTCACGACGAACCTGAGGTTCGCCATGACGAGCTTGTCGCGCGCGCTGCGGTCCCCTCTCAGGATCCGCCGCCCCAGTTCCTGCTCCTCGGCCCGCGTCAGCAGCGGCGTCCGGGAGATCTCCTGGAGGTACGACTCCAGGCTCCTGTCTTCCTCAGTGAGGCTTCCGTAGTACGGCACTCCCCACCCCTCCTCTCCGCACCTCGCGCGTCACTTCGGCCTGACTGCCACGAAGTACTTCGCTTCGCCACGCTGGATCCGGAAAGCGATCGCGCGCTTCGAGCCCGCGAGCGCCGCGGCAGCGTCACGGTAGTCCTTCAGACCGGCGACGCTCCTGCCGCCGACCTCAAGAATGACATCTCCGCTCTCCAGGCCCGCAGCCGCGGCAGCGCTGCCGGGCTCGACGCCGACGACGAACACGCCCGTGCTCGCGCTCGGCTGCACCTGGCGGGCGATCGGGTCATCAAGACCCACGACCTCGATGCCCAACCACTTTTCGCTTCCGGCAGTCTCCGGCTCCGGCGCGGCCGCCACCTCGTCCGGCCGCTCGGCAAGCGTTGCCGTCAGGCGCTTCGTCTGCCCGTCGCGCACGATCGTCACGGGGACCTTCTCTCCCGGCGTCACCGAGGCCACGACTCGCCTGAACTGGCTCATGCTCTTGATCTCGGTGCCGGCGAACTCCACGATGACGTCGCCCGGGGTGATGCCGGCGTTCGCGGCGGGCGTCCCGGTCTCAACGCTCGCGACGATGACGCCGTCCGTGTCGTCGAGCCCCGTCGCCTCCGCGAGCTCGGCCGTGATGTCCTGCGGCACGATGCCCAGGTAGCCCCGAACGACTTTGCCCTTGTCGAGCAGCGACTCCGCGACATGCCGCGCGATGTTGATCGGAATCGCGAAGCCGATGCCACCGGCCGCTGCGTTCACCGCGGTGTTGACCCCCACCACCTCACCATCGATGTTCACCAGCGGGCCGCCGCTGTTCCCGAACGTGATGGATGCGTCCGTCTGGATGAAGTCCTGATAGAGCGGCGCGCCGCCACGGATGCGCAGGTCGGACCTGCCGAGGGCGCTCACGACGCCCACGGTCACGGTGCCCTTGAGCTCGAGGGGGTTGCCCACAGCGATCGCCCAGTCCCCGACCCGGAGACCGTCGGAGTCGCCCAGCTTCAGGGCCGGGAGGTTCTCCCCCTTGATCCTGAGGACGGCGATGTCGGTGCTGGGGTCGCGGCCGACGACTTCGGCCAGGAAGGGGCGCCCGTCCGTCAGGGTCACCTCGATCCTGTCCGCGCCCTGGACCACGTGGTTGTTCGTGAGGATGTAGCCCCGATCGTCGTAGATGAACCCGGATGCCGACCCTGGCATCTCGTACTCCCGCTCCCGCTCCTGGCCGAAGTAGTCGCGGTACATCCGCTCGCCGAAGAAGTCGCGGAGCATGCCGCGGAACGGGTCGTTCGTGACCTTCACCGTGCGCTTCGTGTCGACGCTCACGACGGCGGGCAACACGGCGTCCGCGACGGCGACGAAGGGGCTGCGCCCACCTACGGCGGCGGCCGCTTTCGAGAGACTCACGTGCGACGGCTCGTCGGCCGCGGAGTCCGCTGACCACCCGCAGTGGGCTGTCACGAGGCTGCCCAGGACGACACCTGCCGCGACGAGGATCGCTCCACTGACCACCGCGCCGGCTCCAGCTCGCACGTGCCTCATCTCGGCTACCTCCTGTCGTTGGAACCGCGCTCGCCGTACCTCGCGCGATCCGCCCGGATGCGTTCGATCTCGCGCTCGAGCTTCGCCACATCGGCGCGAAGCGCCGCAATGCGCTTCACCGCCGACGCGATCTCCTCGTCCTCCGGAATGTCCGCCTGCGTGCCGCGCTCGAAGAGGTCGAAGACGCGCCCACCGACCTCGCTCATCGTTCGCGCGATGGACCGGTTGAGCCGCAGAATCTCCACCTTCGCGCGGCCGACCTGCGACAGCTCCTCAGCCTTGTCCGCAGCGTAGACATAGCCGTCGAGTATCGCGTTCTTCACGTCGTCCCACAGGCTTGCCATGGCGATGGCCCTCCGCTGCTGCGGCCTTTCGCTTGCCGCAGCGAGTCCGGGATCCTATACTCGCAGGGGGGTACTGACACTGGTGGCTTCGCAGAAGTTGAGCCGGGAGGGAACCCCCAAGACCGTCCCCGAACCCGGTAGCTTGGATGCCAGCATATGGATGAAGTTGCACCGGGTCAAGGGCTTTTGGCCGGCCTGAGACCCGCTCACGCGCGCACCGCGCCCGCTTCTCTCGCGTCCGAGGCACGACACCAGAATGGTCTACTTCATAGCGGATGCCCATCTCGGCTCCGAGTCCCCCGCGAGCGAGCTTGCCAAGGAGCATGATCTCCTTCACTTCCTCGCGCACCTGAGCGGGCGCGCGAGCATGCTGTACGCGGTGGGCGACCTCTTCGACTTCTGGTTCGAGTTCCCCCGAAGCAAGCCCCGCGCGTATCAGCAGATGCTGAGCGCTCTCCGGTCGCTCACGCGATCCGGAGTTGCGCTGCGGTTCATCGGGGGGAATCACGACTACTGGGCCGGCCCGGTCTTCGAGAGACTCACGGGAGGTAGCGTCCACAGGCAGCCGGTGGTGGAGACGCACTTCGGAAAGCGCCTATTCATAGCGCACGGCGACGGTCTCCCGGCGGGCGACCGCCGCTACAAGGCGCTCAAGGCCGTCATCAGGAGCCGCGCGGCGATCGCGGGCTTCAGCCTCGTCCCGCCGTCGATCGGGTGGTCCATGGCCCGCTGGGCTTCGGGCCTCTCGGAGATCACGGAGGAGCGCATCCAGCGCGCGCTCCCGCCCATGAGAACGTTCCTTGAGACCAAGCTGCTCGAGGGCTTCGACGGGGCCGTCGTGGGGCATGTCCACAGGCAGTGCATGTGGAGGACGGCGCACGGCACCGCCGTGATCGTGGGTGACTGGATGTGGACCAGGTCCGTGGTGGAGCTCGGCGAGAGCGGCTTCAGGCTGCTTCGCTGGGACGGGGACTCACTCGTGCCGTCGCAGCCCCAGGGCGGCTGCAGGCCGCCCGGCGGCGAGTCAGCCGATGACTCCCGCGTTGCGCCCTAGAGCTCGACCCCGAGCGACAGCCGGTGCGTGTCTCCGAGGTCCGAGTAGAACGGAACGTACGCGTAGTCCAGCCTCAGGTTCCGGACCCTCGCCCCAAGGCCGACCGAGACGTTCTGATTGTCCCAGCCCGTTCGATACCCGAAGCGCAGCGCGACCGCGTTCGCGTAGGCGAACTCGAACCCGAAGTGCGTCTTCGTGTCACCGTCGCTCGGCAGCACGACATCGCTGACAACGAGAAGCCGGCCATTCAGACCGGTGACCGGCGTGTCGTATGCGGCGCCGATGCGGTAGGCGACCGGAAGATCGAACTTCTCCTCGACGAAGCTCATCTGGGGACCGAGGTTCTGGACGGCCAGACCGGCGGAGAGACCCTCGACCATGGGGATGCTGTACCTTGCGCCGAGGTCGGCCGCGACGCCCGTCGCCAGCTCGTCGTCGATCTTCTCATGCAGGTACTTGAGCGAAGCTCCGACGTCGAGGCAGTCGGTCAGCCGACGCGCGTAGGCGCCCGTGACGGCGAAGTCGAAGACGCCGAAGTGACCGATGGGCTCAGACGTGGGGCCTTCCCGCCTCTCGAGATCGTCCATGTACAGCCCGAAGACGCCGAGACCGAACGCCTGGTGCCCGTACGATCGCACGCCGCCCAGGAACTCGTACCGCACGCCCTCGAACCACTCGCTGTGCATCAGGAGCACGTCGATGCTCTCGACCTGCACGCAACCGGCGGGGTTCCAGTAGAGGCAGGACGCATCGCCCCCCACGGCCGTGTAGGCATCGCCCATGCCTATCGCTCTCCCGCCCACTCCCAGCTTGAGGAAGGCGAGACCCGCGGTGCCGTCTTCGGCGACGGCCATTGCCGGGATCAACGCGAGGGCGGCAGCAAGTGCGAGAACGAGCGCGCGGGCCATGGGGTCCTCCTGCGGGATCATCGGTCACGGACGCGGGGGCTTCCCCCCGTGCATGCGGTGAGAACCGGCCTCCCGAGTGGTGCCTCTTCGGGCGTTCTTCGTCGCGACGCGGCGTCGAGCTCAGTGAGGCTGCGGACGTAGCACACGAGACGCCGCACGGGCCAGTTTAGTCAACCGCCGGAGGGCGTGCAAGGAGCATGTGGGCCGCCGTCACGGCGCCCGCCACCCGTTCGGCGGGTGCCGGGCTGAGGAAGACCTGCCCCTTTTCAGATCGCCCCCCGCCCGGCCCCTACCGCGTCTCGCGCGAGACACAAGCGCTTGCCCTCCCTGATATCAAGCGGCGTGCCAGCGCCGGCGACAGGGGAGTCATGGGGGCGAGAGCGCGCCTAACCGCTGAAGGCGCCACGGTATGCCCGGGTGGAGCGGTTTGCGGCTGATGGCGGCCCCTCGGCATGGGCGCCCGTCCTGTCAACACGGGTGACACCGGGGAGTGCTCACGCTGGGGCCACCGTCGACGGAGTGACCGCCGGCGTGGCTGTTGACCTGCCAGGCGAAGAGCGTGATACTCGTCTTCAGGAGCGGTGACCGGGGCGAGACATCCGTGGCCGCGCGACAGCGCGCAGGCCACGAGAGCGTCTCCCCGCGGACCGGAGGTGGGCGATGCGTCGGCCCCTTGCGATCTCGATCATGCTGGCCGCCGCGGCGGCCTTCGGAGGAGGGTGCGCGAACCCCGCGAACAGCGACGACCAGGCAGACCTCCCGCCGCTGCGCACGAGTCCTGCGAAGGTCCTGGAACGGCTTCAGTGGGCATACGACAACATGGACGTCGAGGTCTACCTCGACTGCCTGGCCGCGGACTTCATCTTCCTCCTGAACCCGCGTGACGTCGAGAACGACCCCGACCTCGAGCCCGGGTACTGGGGAAACGCGGAGGAGCGCGTCATTCATGAGCAGATGTTCGGGGCAGAAGGCGATCACGCCGACAACATCCTCCTCACGCTGACGCAGGTGGGCGATCCCCTCCCGGTGGATCCGGGCGACGGGACGGGTACCCACTACCAGTACAAGGAGGCCGTGGACCTCAGAGTGTACATGGGGGCGTGGACCTACCTGGCGACGGCACCGTCCCTCTTCCGGCTCCGGATCGACCAGGACGAGACAGGCCCGCAGGGCGAGCAGTTGTGGGAGATCTGGCGCTGGCAAGACCTCGAGGGCGCGCGGAGCGGGCGCGGCGCGGAAAGCTCGTGGGGGTCCATCAAGGCCCTGTTCCGTTAGGCCGATCGAGGGATGTCCGGGGGGGAAAGTGAGAGCAAGACGAACGACGGCGGTGATCGCGGCGGCATGGCTCGCGTTCCTTGCGGGACTCGGGCTCTCGGGCTGCTCGAGTCCGACGAAGACCGACGATCCGGTCGAGCTCCCCTATCCTCTTCGCGCAAGCCCCGACAGCCTCATCGCGCAGTTCGTGTGGGCGTACGAGAACATGGACCTCGAGGTCTACCTGGACTGTCTCGCCGACAGCATGCTCTTCTACCTGAGCGAGCGGGACGTCGAGAATGATCCGGAGCTCGAGCCCGGCTACTGGGGGAAGGCCGTGGAGCAGGCCATCCACGAGAGCATGTTCGGCGACGGGCCGCTGAGCCCCAGCCGCATCGAGCTCAGGCTCACGCCCGTGGCGATCGAGACCCTGAGAGCGCTTGGGGGACAGGGTCGCCCGATCGGCTGGCGGTACCGGGAGGCGGTCGATCTGCGCATCTACATCGGCGTGTGGACATACTGGGCGACCATGCCGAGCCTCTTCGAGATCCGCCTGGATCCCGACGACGTCGGGCCCTCGGGCGAGCCCCTGTTCGAGATCGTCGAGTGGCAGGAGCTGGACGACTGGCTGGGGCGAGCGGGTCGCGAGCAGACGTCATGGGGAGCCATCAAGGCTCTGTACCTCGGGCGCGGGGTGAAGCCTCTCCCGGAGCGGGACTGAGAGACCGATCGTGACCGACCTTCGCCCCCGCGGCCCCGGCGCCGCGATGCCTGAGCCGTTCGCGGCCCCGCAGCCCCCGACCCAGCCTCCGCGAAGCCCGATCCACCCCTACGCCCGCGTTGCGCTCTTCCTTCTGGGCTACCTCCTCGTCGCCGTCGTGCTGTCCCTGGCCGGCATGGTCGCGTTCGGCGTCATGCACGCGTTCGGCCTCGTGGCGCTCCCAGCGATCGACGAGCAGCTGCTCGCGAGGGGCACCGAGGGCATCATGGAGTGGCTGTCGGACTTCATGCTGCCGACGGTGATCCTGCTTGGGCTCTACAGCATCGGTTACACGTGGGCGTTCGTTCGCCTCGTCGACGGGAGGCGGCTTCGCACGCTCGGTCTCGAGCGCAGGCCAGGGTGGAGCGCCCAGTTCTGGAAGGGTGTGGGGCTCTCGTTCGTCATCCTGCTCGGCGTCTTCCTGCTCTCGCTTGCGTCGGGGGCCGTTGAGCTGCGCGGGTTCGCGCGGCCGGCGCCCGACGGCACGAACGCTGCCGGCTACCTCGTCGGGGTCCTCGCCGCCTTCCTCCTCGTCGGGTTCTACGAGGAGCTCATGTTCCGCGGCTACGTGCTGCAGACGCTCAACGAGCGCGCGGGAAGAGCGGCATCCGTCATCGTCTCGTCCGCCGTCTTCGCCGTCATGCACGGCGTCAACCCCGGCGCGAACGCGATGGCGGTCCTGAACATCGCCGCCGTGGGAGCGCTTCTCTCCTTCCTCTTCTTCCGCACGGGCGCGCTCTGGATGCCCATCGGGTTCCACTTCGGGTGGAACTTCCTCCTCGGCTACGTCTTCACCCTCCCCGTGAGCGGCCTCCCGCTGCGCGGCATCCTGGACGTCGCGGAAGCGACGGGCGCCGAAGGCGCGGCAGGCCGCTTCGGTCCGGAGTCCAGCCTCGTCACGACCCTCGCGCTGGGCGTCTGGGCGGCGTGGCTCATCGCGCGGCGATCCCGGCGCCACCGCTCCGGCTGACCCCCGCCTGAGGGCGCGGGAAGCGAAGCGGGCGGCACCGCCCCGCGCCGCCCGCCGCGATCGCACAGCCGATGGGTGCGCGGCCATGCGATCCTCACCTGCGATCCTCGTATCACTCGAGCACGGCCGCGATCCCCGGGCAGTCGAGCGCGTCGGCGAGGGTCTTCACGCCGGCCGCGTCCCGTCCGTCACGGCCCGACACCGAGGCCATCGCGCGCGCTCCGATCAGGACGCTCACCTCACGGAGCCCGCGCTCGTCGGAGGTCTCGACCGCGTCGAACCCGCAGGCCGTCGTCGTCCGCATGCCCGGGTGGCCCGCCATGGACGCGAGCGCCGGGTTCCTCGCCATCATGCGAAGGGAGCCGAGGAGCGGCGAGTCCACGGCGATGGACACGCCGATCGTGGTGCCCGCGGGCGTTCCGTACGAGCGCGACACCACGAGGCCGCCCGCGGAGCCCGCCCCCTTCGGATCGGTCCCCGCCTCCTTGAGCGGCCCGGCGGTCCAGCCGCTCGGAGCCGCAGGGAGGAACTCCGCCAGCCGCGCGGCGAGCTGTGCGCGCAGGAGGAGCAGCGCCGTCTCGAGCCCCGCCCCGGCGCCGACGAGGTTCCCCGCGCCATACGCAGCCTGCGCGGCGGCGATCGCATCCGTCACCTCGTCCGCGCGAGCGGGCGCGGCCGCAAGCGCAGCGATCGCGATCGCCGCGACCAGCGCGGCCGTTCCGAATGCCCTCATGGTCATGGCCTTCCTCCGATCTCGGCGACGAGGACCTTCCTGGAGCGCGGGCCGTCGAACTCGCAGAAGAACACGCCCTGCCAGGTCCCGAGGACAAGCCGCCCGCCGCGCACGAGCAGGGTCCGCGAGCAGCCGATCAGACTCGACTTGATGTGCGCGTCCGCGTTTCCCTCAGTGTGGCCGTAGTCGCGCGACGCGGGCACCAGCCGCGACAGCGCGCGTTCGATGTCGCTCGCGACGTCGGAATCGGCACTTTCGTTGATGGTGACGGCGGCTGTAGTATGGGGAACGTAGACGACGACGGCCCCGTGCTCGAGGCCCATCTCAGCGACCGCGCGCTCGACGTCGCGCGTGATGTCAACGAGGGCGGTTCGTGACGGGGTTCTGAGGGTGATCGTCCTGTCCATGGGGCGCCCCCTTTGCCTCGGAGCGGCGCGGTCGTCGGCCGGCGGCGGGATGATACGGGGCCGCGGGCGCGGTGTCAACGGGGCGCCGGGCGACCCACGGGGGGAAGGCGACAGTGGCAGGCACGACGCAGGCGACCTTCGCGGTCACGGGCATGTCGTGCGCGGCGTGCTCGGGAAGGGTCGAGCGCGCGATCGGCGCGGTGCCCGGTGTGACCGCCGCGTCGGTCAACCTCGCGCTCAGGACCGCCAGCGTCGCGTTCGACCCCGCGCGCGCGACGCCCGAGGCCATCGCGGAGGCGGTGCGCGCGGCGGGCTACGGCGCCGCGCTCGAGACGCGGTCCACGGAGTCACGGGAGGAGCGCGAGGCACGCGAGATGAACGCGCTGCGGCGAGATCTCGTCGCCGCGGCCGCGCTGTCCGCCGGCGTGTTCGTTCTGGGCATGCCGCACTTCTTCCCCTTCGTGCACCACGTCCCCGTGGCCGTTCGCAACGTCGTGTCCTTCGCGCTGGCGACGCCCGTGATGTTCTGGCCCGGCCGCCGCTTCTTCCAGGGGCTTGCCACAACGCTCCGCCGCCGGACCGCCGACATGAACACGCTCGTCGCCATCGGCACAGGAGCGGCCTACACCCTGAGCACGGTCGCCACGTTCGCGCCGCGCGCGTTGCCCCACGGAGGCGGCGACCACGGCGGCCACGTGTACTTCGAGTCGAGCGCGATGATCATCACCCTCGTCCTCCTGGGGCGCTACCTCGAGCGGAGGGCCACCGGCAGGGCCTCGCAGGCCGTGAGGAAGCTCGCCGGGCTCGCGCCGAAGCGCGCGCGCCTCGTCCGCGGCGGCGCCGAGACGGAGGTCCCCGCGGACGAGGTCGTCCCGGGCGACGTGGTCGTGGTTCGGCCGGGCGAGCGCGTCCCCGTGGACGGCGTCGTATCGAGCGGCGCATCGGCCGTGGACGAGTCGCTCGTCACGGGCGAGAGCGCGCCCGCGGACAAGGGGCCGGGAAGCGAGGTGGTCGGAGGCACGATCAACACCACGGGCTCGTTCACCTTTACGGCCACGCGCACGGGGCAGGCGACGGTGCTCGCGGGGATCATCAGGATGGTCGAAGAGGCGCAGGGGTCGCGCGCGCCCATCCAGCGCCTCGCCGACCGGGTTGCCGCCGTCTTCGTGCCCGCGGTCCTCGGCGTCGGGCTCGTCACGCTCGCCGCGTGGCTCCTCTTCGGCCCGGAGCCCCGCCTCGCGCCCGCGCTGCTGTCCTTCGTGTCGGTGCTCGTCATCTCGTGCCCGTGCGCGATGGGGCTCGCGACGCCGACGGCCATCATGGTCGGCACCGGCCGCGCGGCCGAGATGGGGATCTACGTCCGCGGCGGCGCCGTGCTCGAGACCGCGCACCGCCTCACGACGGTCGTCCTCGACAAGACGGGGACGCTCACGGCAGGCAGGATGTCCTTCGCCGGCGCGTCGCCGGCGCCGGGGGTCACGGAGAACGAGCTCGTCGCGGTCGCCGCGGCCGCCGAGCGACCCTCGGAGCACCCGATCGCGGCCGCCGTCGTGTCCGAGGCGTTGCGCCTCGGGCTGGCCGTGGACGGCGCACAGGGGTTCGAGGCGCTGCCCGGCCGCGGCGTGCGCGCCTCGGTCGGCGGCGCGACCGTGATCGTGGGCACGGGCGCGCTCCTCGCGGAGCACGGCGTCGCCGCCCCGGACGGCGCAGGCGACGCGCTCGCCCGGAAGGGCCTCACTCCCCTCCTGGTCACCCGGGACGGCCGCTACCTGGGCGCGATCGGGGTCGGCGACACGCTCCGGCCCGAGGCGAGGCGTGCCGTCGCCGATCTGCGAGGCATGGGGCTTTCGGTCGTGATGCTCACCGGTGACCGCGAGCGGACGGCCCGCGCGGTGGCCGGCGAGGCCGGCATCGACCGCGTGCTCTCCGAGGTCCTCCCCGACGGCAAGGTGGCGGCCGTCGAGCGACTCCGCGCCGCGGGCGAGGTCGTGGCCATGGTGGGCGACGGCATCAACGACGCTCCGGCCCTCGCCACCGCCGACGTCGGCGTCGCGCTCGTCACGGGGACCGACGTGGCCGCCGAGGCCTCGGACATCACGCTCCTTCGGCCCGACCTCACCGGGGTCGCCACCGCCGTCAGGCTGTCGCGCGCGACGATGCGGGTCATCCGCCAGAACCTGTTCTGGGCGTTCTTCTACAACACGGTCGGCATTCCCATAGCGGCCGGCGCGCTCTACCCCGCCTTCGGCATCACGCTCCAGCCGATGTACGCGGCGCTCGCGATGGCCTTCTCGTCCGTGTCGGTCGTGTCGAACTCGCTCAGGTTGCGCCGCGTCAGGCTGACGCCCGCACCTCGGCGGCAGACGAACGGCGCGGCGGCCGCACAGGCCTCCGCGTGACGCCGACAGGGCGATTCCCATTGACGCCCGAATACCGGCGCCTATATAGGTTAGGTAAGCCACCCGGCCGACCCCGCATGCGCCGCGTCGAGGGAGGCGCCGGCGGCAGAGGCCATCCTGAAGGGAGAAGGACATGCTGATCGCTCTTCTCATCGTGATCGGAGTCATCGTCCTCTACGTGATCGGGACGTTCAACGGACTGGTCGTCCTCAGGAACCGCATCGAGAACGCGTGGTCCCAGATCGACGTCCAGCTCAAGCGGCGGACCGACCTCATCCCGAACCTCGTCGAGACCGTGAAGGGGTACGCGTCGCACGAGAAGGAGGTCTTTCAGAGGGTGACGGAGGCGCGCGCCGCGCTCATGAAGGGCGGTGGCGTGAAGGAGCAGGCTGAGGCCAACAACATGCTCACCGGCGCCCTCAAGTCGCTCTTCGCGGTCGCCGAGGCCTATCCGGAGCTCAAGGCCAACCAGAACTTCATGATGCTGCAGGAGGAGCTGGCAGGGACGGAGAGCAAGATCGCCTACGCGCGCCAGTTCTACAACGACACCGTCCTCAAGTACGACAACATGCGGGAGAAGTTCCCGTCCAACATCGTCGCCGCCATGTTCAACTTCGCCGCGAGGGACTACTTCGAGGTCGGCGAGGCGGAGCGTGAGCCGGTGAAGGTGAAGTTCTAGGCCGTCGCAACGTGCCGCGGGCCCTGCGCGGGCGCCACTGGCGACCCCGGGGCCCGCGGCGCTCCACCGTCCGGAGCCTGAATCCATGTGGGAGCAGATCTCGAGCAACAAGGCCAAGTCCGGGCTGCTCGTCGCCTTCTTCGTGGCGTTCGTCATCTTCCTGGGCTGGATCTTCGGAAAGACCACGGTGTGGGGACCGGTCGCCCCCGTCATGGCGGCGATCATCGCGGGCGTGATGGCGTTCGCGGGATACTACAACAGCGACAAGATCGTCCTCGCCATCAGCAGGGCCCGGCCGGCCACCAAGCAGGAATTCCCCTACCTCTACAACACGGTCGAGGGGCTGGCCATCGCCGCCGGCCTGCCGATGCCGAAGCTCTACGTCATCGACGACACGGCCCCGAACGCGTTCGCGACGGGCAGGAACCCCGAGCACGCCGCCATCGCGGTGACGACGGGGCTCCTGCAGAAGCTCAACCGCGCTGAGCTCGAGGGCGTCATCGGGCACGAGATGGCGCACATCGCCGACTACGACATGCTGCTCATGACGCTCACCGTCGTGATGGTCGGGACCGTCGCGCTCGTGAGCGACTGGATGCTGCGGTCGTTCCTCTGGGGGGGCGGGAGGCGTCGCCGCGACGTGGGCGGCGGGCAGGCCGGCATGATCCTGATGCTCGTCGCGCTCGCCCTCGCCATCCTCTCCCCGATCATCGCGCAGCTGATCCGGCTCGCGATCTCGCGGCGCCGCGAGTTCCTCGCGGACGCCAATGCGGCGAGGCTCACGCGGTATCCTGAGGGCCTCGCGAGCGCGCTCGAGAAGCTGGACCGAGACCGCGAGCCGCTCGAGGCGGCGAACAAGGCGACCGCGCACCTCTACATCGTGAACCCGCTCAAGGACATCGGGGGCACGATGAACGAGCTCTTCTCGACCCACCCGCCCATCGAGAAGCGCGTCGCGGCCCTGAGGGCGATGTAGCGCTCCCGCGCGGGCCGGCCGCCCGGTCGGGGCCGGCGCACCGCGCAACACGGCCGATGAAGACAAGAGGGACGCCCGAGCGGGCGTCCCTCTTTCGTCGCCAGCCGGCCGTGCGCTATCGGTAGAGAACCTTGATCGTGGTCCAGGTCGTCTGCTCGACGGGCGCCCAGAGGTTGCAGTCGGGCAGCGGTCCCTCGTAGTCGCACACGATGCACTCGTCGCCCGCCCGGATCACGAGTGCGTCGTAGTAGACTGCGGAGGGAAGCGGCGCGCCGAACGAGGCGTACGAGAACACGCCCGTGTCCGCCGAGAGCGGCAGGCAGTTGACCGTCGCTCCCGTGTTGGCGAAGCGGACGTGGACTCCCTCGATCCAGCAGAACTCGTCGAAGAACCTCATCGTGCCGATCCAGGCGATCGTGCTGGAAGGAGCTCCGGCGACATTGTAGCAGCCAGGCTGCGCCAAGGAGGTGCCTCCGAGCGGGATCACGTAGTTCGCTTCCAGAGCGTTGCCGGGCGTGTAGAACTCGCAGTCGAAGAGCGTCGGCAGTACGAGGTTGATCTCGTCAGGCAGCGCCTCCCCGCCGAAGTCCCACGTCACCGTCACCGTGTAGATGTACGCGCCGTTCTGTCCCTCGGTCACGTCACCGACCGCCCCGCACGCCACCGCCCCCTGCGCGCCCGAGGCGCCGAGGCCCCCGATCATCGCCGCCAGAGCCATCGCGCACACGCTGGTCCGTCTCATGCCGCACCTCACCTTCCTGCAGTGTCGTCCGCAGACGGGAACTCCATCCCCTTCATACCGAATCTTACCACGACTGACGAAGGTCGTCAAGCACCGGGACGCCCCAGCCCTCAGCCCCTGCTCAGATGCCTCAGGAGCGCGGCCGCAGGCATCGTGTTCAGCACCGACGCCGGGCCGGCCCAGGCGCGCCGTGCGGTCGCCACGCCGAGTTCCATCATCCAGAACTGGTCCACGTGGTGCGAGTCGGTTCCGAGCGCCAGTCGAACTCCCAGTTCGACGGCCCTCCTCGCGTTGACGTCGTTGAGGTCGAGCCTCTCGTGGTAGCAGTTGATCTCGAGCGCGGCGCCGCTCTTCGCGGCGGCCTCCATCACGCGGCCGAGGTCGACCGCGTACGCCGGCCTCGTGCCGAGCAGCCGCCCCGTCGGGTGGCCGATGATGTCCACGCGGGGGTTCTCGACGGCCGAGACGATCCGCCCGGTGATCCTGTCCTCGCTCTGCTGGAAGCCGCTGTGGATGGATGCGACGACGACGTCCAGCCGCTCCAGGACGGCATCCGGCAGGTCGAGGCGCCCGTCGGAGAGGATGTCCACCTCGGATCCGGAAAGCACCCTGAACCCCCTGAGCCTCTTGTTCAGGGCCGTGATCTCCTCGAGCTGCCGCTCGAGCCGCTCGACGGACAGCCCGTGCGCGATGCCGAGAGAGCGCGTGTGGTCCGTGATCGCCACGTACGAGTATCCCCGCGCCTTCGCCGCGCGCGCGACCTCTTCGATGGTCGAGCCGCCGTCGCTCCAGTTCGAGTGAACGTGGAGGTCGCCTCGGATCTGCGCGCCGTCGAGGAGTTCGGGCAGCCTTCCGGCCATCGCGGCCTCGACCTCGCCGCGGTCCTCGCGGAGCTCCGGGGGAACAAGCGGGAGACCGAGCTTCTCGTAGACCGCGGCCTCGGTCCGCGCCGCGGCAGCCTTCGCGCCCTTGAACAACCCGTACTCGTTGAGTTTGAGCCCCTTCTCCTGCGCGATGCCGCGCAGGCGGACGTTGTGCTCCTTCGAGCCGGTGAAGTACATGAGCGCCGCGCCGTACTGACCCGGCTTCACGACGCGGAGGTCGATCTGGAGCGCCCCCGCGACGCGCACGCTCGCCTTCGTCGTCCCGGCGGCCAGCACCTCCTCAACGAGCGGCAGCTTCACGAAGGCCCTGACGACGGCCGCCGGCTTCGCGCTCGCCGCGAGCACGTCGATGTCGCCGATGGTCTCGCGCCGCCGCCGGACGGACCCGGCAAGGTCCGCGCGCTCGACGCCCTGGATCGCGGCGAGCGCGCCGATGACCTCCCGGGCCGTCGGCAGGACGGCGCCCAGCGTGAGCCGCCCCGACCGCGACTCGTGCGCGCGCACGCCCGCCTCGATGTTCTCGACCTTCTTCGGGCCGATGCCCGGGAGCTCGAGGATCTTCCTGCCGCGGAGCGCGCGCTTCAGTCCCGACAGCGACTTCACGCCCAGGGACTTCCAGAGAAGGCCGATGGTCTTGGGCCCGAGGCCGGGAACCAGGAGAAGCTCCGAGAGGCCGGCGGGGATCGTCCTCTTCGCCTCCTCGTACGCCGCGATGCGCCCGCTCGCGAGGTACTCCGCGATCCTCTCGGCGGTGCCCTTCCCGATGCCCGGCACCTCGGTGATCGCGCCCGACGCCGAGAGCTCGGCGACGTCGGTGGGAAGATCGTCAACGATGCGCGCGACCCGCCGATACGCGTTGACGCGGAACGGGTCCTGCCCCGTGATCTCGAGGATGTCCGCGAGGCTCGAGAGGATCTCGGCGATCTCCTTGTTCTTCATCGCGGGCGCTCCATCGCCTACCCCTTCATCACGCCGACGGGCTTGAGGCGCGCGACGCGGCGCGCGATCCCGGCCCGTTCCATGACGCCCACCACGTCGGCCACGTTCTTGTATGCGTGCGGCATCTCCTCGGCCAGCGTGCCGCGGCCCTCCGCCACGACGAACACGCCCATGCGGGTGAGCTCCTCCTCGAGCCTTCTGCCCGCGGAGGCCTTCTTCGCCGCGGCGCGCGAGAGCACGCGGCCCGCGCCGTGACAGGTGCTCCCGAACGTCTCCGCCATCGCCGTGTCGGTCCCGACGCAGACGTACGACTCGCGGCCCATGTCTCCGGGGACGAGCACCGGCTGGCCGACGGCCGCGTGCGCCGTGGCGACGTCGCGATGACCGGCGGGGAACGCCCGCGTCGCGCCCTTTCGGTGAACGCAGAGGAGCCGCCGCTCGCCGTCCACCTCGTGCCGCTCGAGCTTCGCGATGTTGTGGCAGACGTCGTAGAGGAGCCGAAGGCCCAGCTTCTCCGGCCCGGCGCCCAGCGTCCGTGAGATCGTCCGGAACGCGAGCGCCATGATGACCTGCCGGTTCGCCCACGCGTAGTTGGCCGCGCACGCCATCGCCGCGAGGTACCGCTTCCCCTCCGGTGACTCGACCGGCGCGCAGGCGAGCTGCCGGTCCGGAAGCGCGATGCGGTACTTGCCCACGGCGCGCTGCATGATCTCGAGGGAGTCATCGCAGACCTGGTACCCAAGCCCGCGCGACCCGGAGTGGACGAGCAGCGTCATCTCGCCCGCCGAGAGATCGAACGCGGCCGCGGCCTTCTCGTCGTAGATCTCGTCCACGAACCCGATCTCGAGGAAGTGGTTGCCCGAGCCGAGCGTCCCGACCTGGTCCAGCCCGCGCTCGACGGCGCGCTCGCTCACGGCGGCGGGGTCGGCCTGCGGAAGGCGGCCGCGCTCCTCGGTGCGCTCGAGGTCGGGCTCGTCGCCGAGGCCGCGCTTCACGGCCCACGCCGCGCCCTGCGCCATGACCTCCGTGAGTTCCTTCTTCGTGAGCTTCCCGATGGCGCCGTGCGACCCCAGCCCGCACGGGACGTCGTGGAAGAGCGCGCGGACGAGCTCGGGGACGCGCGGCCGAACCTCGTCGATGAGCGTCCGGCTCGTCGCGAGCCGCACGCCGCAGTTGATGTCGTACCCCACGCCGCCGGGCGACACGACGCCGCCCTGCTCCGGGTCGGTCGCCGCGACGCCGCCGATGGGAAACCCGTAGCCCCAATGGATGTCGGGCATCGCGAGCGAGCATCGGACGATCCCGGGCAGGTGCGCGACGTTGGCCACCTGGTCGAGCGCCTTCTCCTCACGGATGTGCGCGAGGAGCTTCTCGTCCGCGTAGACGCGGCCGGGGACGCGCATCGCGCCCGCCCTCGGAAGCTCCCAGACGCAGTCGCGCACGGGCCTGAGGCCGTGGTCGCCGTGTGACATCACATGGTCCTCGCCGCGCCTGGACGCCGGCGGCCCGGACTCAGCCGCCCCGCGCCGGCCACCCGCCTACGTGTCGAACACGACGCGGACGGCCCAGCCGCCGCCCGCCTCCTCGATCCTGAGCTCGTGGTAGGTTACGGCCTTGATCTCCACCCGCACGAGGTGCTTCGCGCGGTCGAGCGGTTCGCCGGCGACCTCGGCTTCGACCGACAGGCCGTCGAGCCGCCGAACGCTGAATCTTGAGAGAAGGACTCCGTGGGACTCCGCAACGAAGAGGAGTTCCGAGAGCCATCGAACGAGGAGATTCTGGAGGTCGGTCCCGCTCACGCGGACCTCGGCCCGCCAGCGCTCGCCGACGCGCTCGATGTCCGTCATGACGTCGAACATCGCTGCGGCCGCGCGCTCGAGGGCCGACGCGAGATCGGGCGCCTCGAGCTCGATGCCCACGTCGGCGGTGTGCTCGATCTCGCGGTACGGAGGTCTCGTCCCCATCGAGCCCCCGATCAGCCGGCGCCTCCGCCTCCTCCGCCGCCCCCTCCTCCGCCGCCACCCGTTCCCCCGCCGCCCGTCCCGCTCGCCGTGCTCATCGCGCTCCCGGCCGTCGCGACCATGCTCGAGAGCCCCTCGGAGAACCCGGCGATGCTGCCGCCCAGCCCCTCGCCCATGCGGCTCGCCGCGCCCGCGTACCAGCCCGCCGCGAAGCTGCGGCCCGCGGCCTGCTCCATCGCCGGGATGTACGGACCGAGCGCCTTCAGCACCTCCTTCGCCACGCCCAGCGTGGTCGCGTACACGAGGAAGTGCTCCCAGAGCGCGAGCGACTGCGGCGGCGCATCCTCAAGCTGCGAGAAGTGCAGCAGGTACCTCCGAAGCGCCTTCCACTTCTCGAACTCAAGCGCGCCCGCGGGGCTCCTCCGCTTGACGAGCGTCGACAGGACGATCGTGGCGAAGCCCGTCAGGAACGCGGCGAGTCCGAAGAGCGACTGCGTGAGCGCCAGCGTAAGGACCCCGACGATGACGCCTGCGACCCCGAAGAGCACGGACACGACGACCATGCGCGAGCTCGCCTTCTCGAAGAACCCCTCGGCCTCCCCGGCGCGCTGCACGTCCTTCGTCCAGCCGCGGAACCAGCTCAGGTACCGCGAGGAGTGCTTCTGAGCGTCCTTCTTGAACTCGTCGAGCGAGAGGAAGTTGAGCCGCGCGGCCGGCGAGCTGAACAGGAACCGCAGGAGATCGCGCTCGTGCTCCTCGAGCTTCCAGTCGGTCTTCCCGAGACGCTCGAGCATGTAGTCGTACTCGGTGCCTCCCCCGATGCCGAGGAACTTCGGCTTCTCCCGCTCGGTCTCGGTGATCTTCAGGTGCCCCTTCCGCGCCAGGTTCATGATCGTGGCCACCATGTCGTCGGGGTACACGGCGCCGGACCGGTAGAGATACCCGACGATCGCCGGCGGCCGGTCGGCCGGCAGCTCGCGGAAGTAGTCGCCCTCCAAGGGGACCTTGTGCTCGCGGCCGAAGTGCCAGAACACGCCGAACCACCCCAGGAGCACGAGCGCCGCGACGGCGACCGAGAGCCTCGCGCCCGCGGCCTGCCTCGCCGTGTACGCCGCGTACCGGCTCTGCGCCTCCTCGCGCGCGCGGTTGGCCTCCTCCACCCACTCCTTCTCCTCGTTGAACGCGACGCCCCAGATCGGCCCGTGCCCGCGGACGGTCGCGCCGGGCACGAGCGACGCCGGGAACAGGACTCTCATCTCGACGAACCGCCGCGGCGGCAGCCGGTCCACGCGGAACTCGATCGTCTGCGCGTCGCGGATCCAGTACTCGCTCGTGAGCGGCGCGTGCAGCCACGCGCGCACCGAGTCCTTGTCCGCGCCCGGAGGGAGGTGGATGAGCCCGCGCACGACGCGGGCCGGCTTATCCCAGTTCTCGGCGATGAACTTCCAGTAGAGCTGCGCGAAGTCGTCGTACACGACGACCGCGTCGTGCACTGTGTACGAGATGTCGAAGGTCCTGGTCTCGTCGTCGGCCCGGTAGAACCACTTGCCGTATGCGTACCGGCCTTCGTGATCGTACGAGACCCAGTACGTCCCCGGCGTGCGCGGCTCGTCGATCTCGCCCCGCTCGCGGAGCGCGTACGGCTCGCCCTTCTCCGAGACGACGAGGTCCGTGATGTCCACGCGCGCCCCGCCCGCCGTCCGCGCCTTCTCCACCTGGTAGTAGGCGAAGGTGAAGCTGTCGTCGAACAGGTACGAGCGCGACTCGCGGTACTCGAAGCTCCCGTCGGGCCGAACCGTGACGTCCACGACGACCTCGGGGAACGAGTAGTCCTTTGCGGCCGCGACGCCGGCGAGGGCGGCGAGCACCGCGGCGAGAGCGGCTGCGGCGAAGCACAGACCTCTTCGCATGCGACCTCCGTCAGGACTTCGTGGAGATGGAGACGTCCTTCATCAGAACGTACGGATAGCTGTGGCTCCCGATGAACCCCATGAGCCCCACGCGCTCGACCTCTTTCGAGATCCCCACGACGTTGTCCTTGAGCAGCCGATAGATGTTCCCGGCGACCATCGTGTCCTTCACGCGCCCCGCGACGCGCCCGTTCTCGACCTTGAGACCGTAGGCGACGTTGCCGGAGAAGTCCCCGGCGAGCAGGTTGCTCATCATGATGCCCATGATGCTGTCCACGATCACGCCGCTCTTCATCCGGTCGAGGAGCTCCGCGTGGGGCGCATCGCCGCCCGCCATCTCCCAGCCCGTGATCTCGGGCTGCGGCACGGCTCCGATGTCCTTCGTGTGCACGAGCCGCCTGAGCTTGAGGCCGTTGCCCGTGGCCGGCATCCCGAGCTTCTTCGCCGTCCTCTGGTCCGTGATGAACCCCTTGAGAACGCCCCCGACCACGAGCGGCGTCCGCTGCATCGGCACGCCCTCGTCGTCGAACGGTGCGGACGCAAGCCCGCCGTCGGCCATGCCGTCGTCGTGGATGGTGACCCGCTCGTCGAACACCGTCTGCCCGAGCTTCCCGGTGAGCGGCGAGACCTTCCGCTCGACGATCGACCCGTTCAGCCCCTGGTTCAGCGTCATCATGACGTCCGCCATCGCGCGCGGCGTGAAGAGGACCATCGTCGGTCCGCCGGACACGCTCGCGTTCTTCCGACCGTTCCTGAAGTCCTCGATGATCCGCTCGACGAGCCCGTCTCCGGAGTCATCCAGCGCGCTGCCCCCGTAGTACCCTCCGGCGTCGAGCATGTTCGTCCCCTCGACGAGCCGGCCGCCGACGTAGAACACGTACTGGGTTCTGCGGAACGCGCCCTCGAACCCGTCGGATGTCGCGACGGAGATCTCCTGCACGTCCCGGCGCGTGGTCGCCTCGGCGTTGATCTTCTTCTCGTAGTCGAGGACGCGGGAGATGCCGTCCTCCATCCGCCGGATCATCTCCTCGACCGCAAGGTTCTCGATGCGCGCGTCCACGATCGCCGGCGACGGCGGGCTCGCGGGCGCGGCGAAGGGGTGCTCCGCCTTCTCGCCGAACGCCGACGTGACGACGGCGTCCTCGGCCACGCGGTCCAGGTCGTCGAGCCGCGTGCTCGTCGCGAACCCGATCCTGCCGTCCTTCACGACGCGCACCGCGACGCCGCTCTCCTCGGTCCTCGACACCCCCTTGAGCCGCCCGGTCTCGAAGTCGACCCGCGTGCTGAGCGAGGTGAGACGGAAGACCTCGCACCGCTCGGCGCCCTTCCCGGCTGCCCTCTCGATGATCTCCCTCACGTCACTCACCTCCGATGACGACATTCCTGATGCGCACGTGCGGCGCGCCGTGGCTGGTCTGGAGAGGGAATTGCCCGCCCTTCCCGCACCCGCCCGGGCCGTTGTGCGTCTCGAAGTCGTTGCCGATCATGTCGATGTTCTTGAGCGTGACGAACACGTTGCCTGTGAGCGTGGCGTCGCGCACCTGCTCCGCCAGCCTGCCGTCCCTGATCATGGTGGCGTTGGCGGCCGAGAACGTGAACATCTCGCCGTTCGTCTGGCCGCCCTGCGCGCTCACGCAGTACACGCCGAGCTTCACGCCCTCGAGCATGCGGTCGAACGGCGCGTCACCGCTCTCGATGCAGGTGTTCCGCATGCGGCAGATGGGCGGGAACCGGTAGTCGATCTCGCGCGCGTTGCCGGTGGGACGCTCCCCCATCTTGCCGGCGGTCTCGCGCGAGTGGAGCCTCCCGACGAGTTTCCCCTCCCGGATGAGGTACGTCTTCTCGGCGGGCACGCCCTCGTCGTCGAAGAGCAGGGAGCCGCGCTCGCCCTTGTCGAGGCCGGTGTCGTACACGTTGAGCAGCCGGCCGCCGAACTCGCGGCCGAGCGTCATGACCTCCTGGAGGTTCCTGTCCTCGTAGACGTTGTCGCCCTCGGAGAGATGGCCGAACGCCTCGTGGATGAACGTCCCGGCGAGGATCGGGTCGAGGATGACCGTGTACTCGCCGCCCTTCACCTTCGGCGCGTCGAGCTTGCCGAGCGCGATCGCGCACGCCTCGTCCACTTCCTTCTCGCGACCGCGCGCCACGCCGAAGTCGTCGCTCCCGCCGAACGACACCGAGTACATCTGCGTGTCGCCGCCGGCCGAGGCGACGGGCGTCACGGCGCCGCCGAGATCGACCCTCTCCTGGTAGACCAGACTCCCCTCGCTGTTGGCGTACCAGAGTCGCCGCATGCGGTCGAAGTACCGCGTGACCGTGCTGACGATGCGGCCGCCCTTGCCGAGCGCCCGGTCGTTGTACTCCTTGAGGAGCGCGACCTTCGCCTCGAGGGGAACGGACCGCGGGTCTTCCTTCACGTCCAGGAGCACGTCGGCCCGCGCGGGCTCGACCGGCGCGAGCGCGCTCGTCTCCTTCCCGACGAGCCGCGCCTGCTCGACCGCGTACCCCGCGAACTCGTCGAGCCGGTCGAGGCTGTTGAACGAGGCGAACCCCCATCCCCCCCTGTGGAGCGCGCGCACGTTGCCGCCGAAGTCGAGCTTGCGGCCGATGTCGGCGATGCGCGGCCCGTTGAACTGGACGCGCGACTCCTCGGTCTCCTCGACGTGGACCTCGAGGTAGTCGCACCGTCCCGCGTGCCGCCTGACGACCTCCTCCAGACGCTCCTTCATCGGTCCTCCCACGGTGTTCGGTCGCGCGGGGCCTCCCCCGCGACGCTACTCCTCGACGATCGTGATGGCGTGCGTGATCTCGGTGGCCTTCCGGAGGGCCTGACCCACCGTGCAGTACTTCTCCTCGGAGAGCCTCACGGCCTGCTCGACCTTCTCCTTCGCGAGCCCCTTCCCCCGGACGGTGTACTCGATGTGGATGCCGTCGTACCCGGCCGGGTAGCCCTGCTTCTTCTTCGAGGTCACGCGGACCTCGAAGCCCGTGACCTGCTGCCGCATCTTCGCGAGGATCTCGATGACGTCGATCCCTGTGCAGCCGGCAAGCCCGAGCAGCGGGAGCTCCGCGGGCCGGAAGCCGTCGCCGCCCCCTCCGGCGGCCTTGCTCGCGTCGAGGGCGATCGGCCGCCCCTCCCCGTCCCACGCGTCGAACGCGAGCCTCCCCTTCCAGACGGCCCTCGCCTCAAGCATGAAGTCCTCCTCGCAGTGGGCGGGCCCTACCACGTCGGGACGCGGTAGCCCAGACAGACCGAGACGCCGGCGCCGTCGCCGCGGGAGTCGCCGCTGAAGTCATCCTCGTTCACGCCGACGAACTCCCGCGTGTAGGACATCACGTAGTAGTCGCCGCGGATGGTGAGCACGAAGCGCGGACTGAGAATGCGATCGACGCCCGCGGTGACGTACGCGCCGTAACCCGTGGCGCGTCGGAAGTCGGAGCTGGACTCGATGTCCACCCGCCGCTCGAGCGACAGCCGGACGCCCCCGATCCCCACGAACGGCTGCGCGTCGCTCTCGGGGCTGAAGGTGTACCGGACCCCGACGAACGCGTGGTCGAGGTCCCATCGCTCGTCCGTCGAGAGGACCTTGTGCCACGACTGCACGACACGCCCCTCCACCGAGAGCACATCGGTCAGCCCGAGCATGAACCCGAAGCCGAACCCCCAGCCGTTCTCGATGCGCCGCTCGTTGACGTAGGCCTCTCCGAAGGGCAGCGTGTAGCGCGGCGCTTCGGCCCAGAGCTCCGCGCCCCTCCGGCCGTATCCCGAGAAGGGAGACGGCTCGTCCGCCGTCGCCGGCCCGGCCGCGAGGAGCAGGGCGCACGCAAGGAGCGCGGGCGCGGGGCTAGCCGCGCGTCTCGCGGTCGATCCAGTCACCGTAGGCCTCCGATGCACGCTCGATGGGAAGGACGACGATCTCGGGTACCTCGTACGGGTGCCGCTCCGCCAGGAAGCGCTCGAGGCGCTCGCCGAGTTCGGCGCGGGTCTTGAAGAGGCAGAGCCACTCGACGGCCGTCTCGACCGCACCGCCCCACCAGTACGCGCTCTCGACGGGCCCGACGATCTGGCCGCACGCCGCGAGCCTCGCGTCGAGGACCTCACGCACGAGCTCAGCCGCGCGGTCCCGCGAGTCGAGCGTCGTCTGTACCTGCACGAATCGGTCTGCCTTGTCACGGGGGCTCACGCGAGGTTCCCTCGGTCGGGTGGTGCGGCGGGATCGACGCCCGGTCGGCTCAGATCAACGTATACCTCAGAACGAACAGAACGGCAAGGCAGTACACGAGCCAGTGCACCTGCCTGCCCTTGCCGGAGAGGAGCTTCACGAGCGGGTAGCTCACGAACCCCACGGCGAGCCCGTGCGAGATGTTCGTGAGCGGCATGACGACGAGCGTGAGAAACGCCGGGATGGCCTCGGAGTAGTCGCCCCACGGGATCCTCGCGACGCTCTGCATCATGAGGCAGCCGACGACGATGAGCGCGGGCGCCGTCACGGGGTGCAGCACGAGCCCGGCGGCCGTCTGGCTGCCGCCGCCGAACGCCTGCGCGAGCGGCGCGAAGAAGAGCGCAGCGAGGAAGAGGAGCGCCGTGAAGACGTTCGAGAGGCCGGTGCGCCCGCCCACCCCGACGCCCGCCGCGCTCTCGATGTAGCTCGTCGTCGTGGACGTCCCGCACGCCGCGCCGAGGGCGGTCCCGACGGCGTCCGCCATGAGGGCGCGGCCGGCCCGCGGGAGCCTGTCGTCCTTCATGAACCCGCCGGCCGTGCCGATCCCCACGAGCGTGCCGACGGTGTCGAAGAGGTCGAAGAAGAAGAGCACGAAGATGGGCACGACGTACTCGAGGCGGAGCGCGTCGAGCGGGCGCATCTTCAGGAAGGTCGCCGACATGTCCGGCGCGGCGAACACGCCGCCCGACCGGACGAGCCCGGTCGCAAGCCCCACGGCCCCCGTCGCCAGAATGCCCCACAGGATGCCGCCGCGCACGCCGGCGGCGAGGAGGACCGCGGTGAGCCCGAGCCCGAAGAGCGCGAGGAGCGTGTGGGGCTCGTGGAGGTCTCCGAGGCCGACGAGTGTCGCGGGGTCGGCCGTGACGATGCCGGCGTCCTTGAGTCCGATGAACGCGATGAAGAGCCCGATGCCGCCGGCCGCCGCGAGCTTGAGGGACGCGGGCACCGCGTTCACGATCTGCTCACGCACCCGGAAGGCGGAGAGCGCGATGAAGACGAGGCCCTCGACGAGGACCATGCCGAGCGCGACTTCCCACGGCACACCCATCTGGCCGCAGATGACGAAGCTGAAGAACGCATTGAGCCCCATGCCGGGGGCGAGCGCGATGGGGTAGTTCGCGAGAAGGCCCATGAGCAGCGTGGCGGCGGCCGAGGCGACGCACGTCGCGGCCATGACCGCCCGGAAGTCCATGCCCGCGCCCTGCGGGGCGGAGAGGATCGCCGGGTTGACGAAGACGATGTAGGCCATCGTCATGAACGTCGTCACGCCGGCGATGAGCTCCACGCGCACGGTGGTCCCGTGCTCCCTGAGTCTGAAGAGCCGCTCCAGCATGGCTGCCTCCGGAAGGGGGTCCGACGGGGACGGGGGACGCGGCGCCCCCCGCTCTTCTGCCCTGCAGGCGGCGGAGTATAGGAAGCGTCGCTCGGCGGCGACAAGAGAAAACGGGCGGCCGCTGCCTCCAGCGACCGCCCGCGCTTCGGGCGAGCCCAGCGCCCGGGAGCGGCCGGCGGCTCGCGCCGGCGGCCCACACCGCGTCACCGGCCGTCTAGAGCCAGCGACGCCACTGCCCGCTCTGCGGCCTCACTCCCCTGCCCGCGCCGGGCTCGCCGGCCATCGGGCACGGGCCGCCCATCATGCCGCCCGGGCGGCAGCCCGCCATCGCCTGCCTGCCCATGCAGGGCCCCGGCATCTCTCCGAGTCGCTCGGTGAAGCCACGGTCGAAGAGCATTCTCTGCTCGGCATCGAGGAGCCCGCGGACTTCCTTGTGCTGCGCCAGGCGCAGCTTGGCGAGCTTCGCGTGGATCTGCGACATCGCGTCGATCTTCGCCTCGACCTTGCCGAAGTCCGGCTCCGGCTGGGAGAGAAGGTCCCTCATCTCGAGCCGGATCGCGGCGATCTTGTTGCGATGCTCGACGCGCAGGTCGTCGTACTTCGCCCTGATCTTCTCGATCTTCTCCGTCTGCTCCGCCGTGAAGGCCGGCCTCATGGGCGCGCCACCGGCCATCCCGGGCTGCATCCCGCATGGGCCGCCCCAGCCGGCCCGGCCTCGCGCCTGCGCCGGCAGGGCGAAGGCCAGCGTGGCCGTCACGACGAGCGCCAGTGCGACGAGCGCGAGCATCCTGTTCGTTCTCATCTCGGTCTCCTTTCGGTTCAGACGGGCCCCGGACCATCGAGCATGGCCACCTGTCAAGCAACGGTCATGCCAGCCGCGGCGGAACGCGCGCCGCTCAACGGTCCTCGGCGCAAGACGCTGTCCCGACGAGCATTAGGGCGGGACGCGCGCAGCGCTCGACCGATCGCGTGTGCGGCGCGCTTCGTCGACTGCGCAACCGCTGCGCACATCCGGCGGGGTCCGGCCGTCCCGTTGCGCAGATTCTTCGCACCGGGAGCCGGCGCGCCGAGGTCGCGCGGCGCCCGCCCTCAGAGGTCGACGCCGTACTCCCTGATCTTGTTCTGGAGGGTCCGCCTGGAGATGCCGAGGATCTTCGCGGCGTTGGTCCTGTTCCCGCCCGTCTCCTTGAGCGTCCGCACGATGACGTCCCGCTCGATCTCCCGCATCGTGCGGCCGCCGGCCGGGCCCGGCTCCTCTGAGCCGGTCGCGCGCACGCTCGGCGGAAGCTGCTCGGGGAAGATCGTCTCGCCGCGCGAGAGCACGACGGCGCGCTGCACCGCATTCTCGAGCTCCCGCACGTTCCCGGGCCACGCGTACGTCATGAGGAGACGCATGGCGCGGGGCGAGATCTTCTTCGGCTTGATGCCCTCGGGCGCGTGGAGCCTCAGGAAGTGCTCCACGAGCAGCGGCACGTCCTCGAGGCGCTCGCGGAGAGGCGGCACGACGATGGTCACGACGTTGAGGCGGAAGTAGAGGTCGTCCCGGAACCTCCCCTCCGCCACCTCGCGCTCGAGGTTCCTGTTCGTCGCCGCGATCACGCGCGCCTCCACGGCGATGTCGGCCGAGCCTCCGACGCGCTGCAGCCGGTGGTCCTGAAGGAACCTGAGCAGCTTGGCCTGGAGCGCCGGCGACATGTCGCCGATCTCGTCGAGGAAGATGGTGCCCCCCGCGGCAAGCTCGAATCTCCCCTTCCTCTGGCGCACGGCGCCCGTGAACGCGCCCCTCTCGTGGCCGAAGAGCTCGCTCTCGAGAAGCGCCTCGGGGATCGCCGAGCAGTTCACGGCCACGAACGGGTCCCGCGCGCGGGGGCTCGCCCTGTGGATCTCGCGCGCGATGACCTCCTTGCCCGTCCCGCTCTCGCCGAGGATGAGCAGGGTGGCGTCGCTCGCCGCGACCTGGTGCGAGAGCGCGAGCACCGAGCGCAGCGCGTCGCTGGCGCCCACGACGTCGCGCGACTCGCCCGGCAGCTCCTCGGCCTCCTCCGGATGGAGAGAGCCGACGAACCGCGCGATGACGGCGCGCACCTCGTCGATGTCGATGGGCTTCGTGACGTAGTCGAACGCGCCGAGCTTCATCGCTCTCACGGCCGTCTCGACGGAAGCGTACGCGGTCATCATCACGACGCCCGTGCGCGGCGAGATCTCCTTCACCCGCTCGAGCGCGGCGATGCCGTCCATGCCCGGCATGCGGATGTCCATGACCACGAGGTCGTGGAAGCCGGTCCCGAGCGCGCGCACGGCCTCGCCGCCGTCGGACGCCTGCTCGACCTCGTGGCCGTCCGACGTCAGCACGGCCTTGAGGAGTTCGCGCACGCTTGCCTGGTCGTCCACGACGAGGACGCGGAGCGCAGGCCCATCGGTGCGCGCGGTCATGCCGCCCTGCCCTCCGCCGCGTCCGCCCGGCCGGCGACGGGAACCCGCACGGAGAACGTGCTGCCGCGCCCCTTCGCGCTCGTGACGCTCACGCGCGCCCCGTTCTGTTCGAGGATGCGCGAGACGATCGTGAGCCCGAGCCCCGTGCCGCTGGGCTTCGTCGTGTAGAACGGCTCGAAGATCCGTGCGATCTCGTCCTGCTCGAGACCGGGACCGTTGTCGCGCACGCCGACCGCGACGTGCGCGGCGCCGGAGCCCGCTTGAAGCGCCGTCTCGACGACGACCGTGCCGCCCTCGCCGGCCGCGTCGATGCCGTTGAGAAGCAGATTAAGGAGCGCCTGCCGGATCTGGCGGCGGTCCACGAGAACGGCGGGGAGGCCGTCTGCGAGCTTCATCTGAACGGAGACCTTCCTGAACGCGGCGTCCTCGAGCACGAGCGCGACGGACTCCCTCACGATCTCGTTCGCGTCGGCGGGGCGCCGGTCCGGCCGGCTGGGCTTCGCGAAGTCGAGGAGCTCCTCGACAACGCGGTCGAGCCGCTCGACCTCCTCGATCATGATGTCGGCGTGCCGCTCTTCCTCCGACCCGGGCGCGAATCTGCTCCGGAAGAGCTGCGCGAATCCCTTGAGCGATGACAGCGGGTTGCGGACCTCGTGCGCGACGCCGGCGGCGAGCCTTCCCAGCGACGCGAGGTGTCGCTCCCGCTCCACTTCCTCGCGCAGCGCTTCCAGTTCGCGGAGGTCCTGGAAGAGGAGCGCGGCGCCCGCGTGCCGTCCGTCCTCACCGGCGAGAGGCGACGCGGACAGCTCGATGGGCACGCTCACTCCGCCGACGGTGACGCGGGTCTCGGTCTTGAGCGGCCCCGCCTTCCCGGCGATGACGGCGCCCACGGCCTCCCGGTCCTCGGGCGGCTCGATGCTCAGAACCTCATCCACGCTCCTGTCGCGCGCGCCGTCCGTGATGGACAGCATCGAGCGGGCCCGCGAGTTGACCGTGACGACGCGCCCGTCGGGACCGACGGACACGAGTCCGCTGGGCATGTTCTCAACAAGGTTGGTCGTGTAGGACTGCATCGTCGCGAGGGCGGTCCGCACGGACCGGTAGCTCGCGGCCGTGAACAGGAAGTAGATCCCGGCCGCGCCGACGAGAAGGAGGAGCGCCGACAGCATCACGGTGTGGTTTCGCGAGGCGAGGAACCCTGCCTCGAGGTCGGAAGCGTCCAGGCCGACGACCGCGATGAGATCGACCGGGCCGGCCGCCGTGACCCGCCGCTGCGTGAGGTCAGAGAGCCGCGCCGCAACGGTCTGGGGATCAACGGCGCACTCCATGGGGCCCCTCCCGAAGCGTCCGGGACCGCGGCCCTGCATGAGCGCGGCGCGGCACACGCGCTCGGGGTGGACGTCGAGGGCGACGGCGAACTGGTGGATCGTGCGACCCTCGACCGTGACGACCACGCCTTCGGGACGGCGGCCGCGGGGCCCCGGACGGAGCGGCCCCGACCACACCGAGCCGACCTGCCCCGGGTCGCTGTGGACCAGTACGTGCCGGTCGCCGTCAAGGATGGCGACGTACGCGACGTTCTCGCGGTCGATGACGTTCTGGAAGAACCGCTCGATGCGCGAGCGCTGCCAGGCGGGAGCGACCAGCTCGGCGTGAAGGTCGGCGGCGACGAACGCCATGACGCCGCCGGCCTGGCGGCTCAGGATCTCCGCCACCTGCGCCCGCCCGCGCCCGATGTCGCGGAAGGACACGATCGCGACGACGGCGCCCAGGATGAGGATGCTGACGACGACGAAGGCGATGGGCAGATGACCCGCTCGTCTGGCGGCCATGGAGCGCACCTCGGAAAGGGACCGGCCCGGCGCGTACGGGCCGTCCGCGCGCAGCGAGCCCCGCGGCGCGGCACCCGTTCACCGTAGGGCCATTAGACACCACGCGCGGAGCGCCGGGCAAGAGCAAAGGCCGGCTCAGTACTCGCCGAGCGTCCCGAGTCTGCGGGCGCGCCCGACGCCCCATCGGAGAACCGCCGCGCCGAAGATGCCTGCGGCAACCGCGGCGACGGCGAGGAAGGCGAGCGATGCGCGCGTCGCGGAGACGCCGGTCGATGCGGTCCCGCGAATGACGGCGAGCACGTGCGTCGTCGGGAGCGCGAGCGAGACGGGCCTCACCCACGCAGGAAGGAGGTCCG
>Ga0194112_10000417_pt1 | contig 61997 bp, 52 predicted proteins | sample TA2MahC400mmetaG_FD_146191 | JGI IMG/M metagenome (GOLD analysis project Ga0194112, IMG submission 146191) | Freshwater microbial communities from Lake Tanganyika, Tanzania - TA2015016 Mahale Deep Cast 400m | ecosystem: Environmental > Aquatic > Freshwater > Lake | place: Tanzania: Lake... | reverse complement strand
AAACAGCCCGCGCGAATTCGTTCGCCGCGCGACGCCGTCCGCCGTGGCATCGCGCTGTTGACCGAGAATCGCAAGGAGGAAGGGTTGTTGCTGCCGCTGCCGATTCGCGCCAACATCACGTTTCTCTGCCTCGACCAACTGAGCCGCGCGGGCGGCTGGATTCGCGCCGCCGCCGAACTGGCTGAAGCCACGCGCTGGGGACAGGCGTTGTCGGTGCGCTGTCATTCGTACGAGCAACGCGTGGCGGAACTCAGCGGCGGCAACCAGCAGAAGGTGATGATCGCCAAATGGCTGTTCCGCAATTGCGACATCCTCATCTTCGACGAACCGACGCGCGGGATTGATGTCGGCGCGAAGTTCGAGATTTACCAGTTGCTCGCTGACCTCGCGGCGCAGGGCAAGGCCGTCATCGTGGTGTCGTCCGATCTCAAGGAACTGTTGGCGTTGTGCGACCGGATCGCCGTGATGTCGGGCGGGCGCATCGCGGCCACGTTCCGACGCGGCGAGTGGACGCAGGACAAAATCATGACCGCCGCGTTGAGCGGCTACCTCAATCAATGAACACGACTTCCAACGTTGTTGTGCGCAGGTCTCCGTTGTTGTGCGCAGGTCTTGTTGTGCGCAGGTCTCCTGACCGCGCACAACTTTCGACCGAAGGTCTCCCACTGCGCGCCGGTCGAGGAGACCTTACGGTCAGATGCTACGGCGCGGTCTGGAGACCTGCGCCGAACCAAGGGTAATCAATGAACAAGCGTGCTCTCCCGACTGAATATCTTGGCCTGACACTCGCCCTTGCGGCGCTGGTGCTGGTCTTCAGCCTCATCACGGACCACTTCTTCAGCGCCACCACCTTCCGCACCATTGCCAACCAGATTCCGTCCGCAGTGCTCGTTGCCACGGCGATGACGTATCTGCTGGTGATCGCGGAGATTGACTTATCGGTCGGCTCCGTGCTGGGCTTTTGCACCGCGGTGCTCGGCGTGGCAATGACGCAATGGCATTGGCCGCTTCCGCTGGCGATCCTCGCCGCGGTGGGCACGGGCCTCGTCTGCGGCGCGTTTAACGGATTGGTTTCGCTACGCTGGCGCTTGCCCTCGTTCATCGTCACGCTCGGCATGTTGGAAATGGGGCGCGGCGCGGCGCACGCTGTCACGCGCTCGCAGACCCAGTACATCGGCTCCAGTGTCGAAGCCATCGCCGGCACCTCGATCTTCGGGCTGTCGTTGCCGTTCCTGCTCGCGATGGTGATCGTAGTCGTCGCCCAATTGGTGCTGACACGCACGGTGTTCGGACGCTACCTCGTCGCCATCGGCACCAACGAGGAAGCCGTGCGGCTCAGCGGGATTGACCCGCGGCCAATCAAGCTCGCCGTGTTTCTGCTGGCCGGGTTGCTCGTGGCGCTCGCGGCCATCATTGACACCTCGCGTTTCCAATCCGCCAATCCCAATGCCGGGACCGGTTTTGAATTACAGGCCATCGCAGCGGCGGTCATCGGCGGCACCAGCCTCATGGGCGGACGCGGCTCGGTTGTCCCGACGCTTTTCGGCGTGCTCATCATTGCCGTGCTCAACACCGGTCTGGCGGCCGTCGGCGCGAAGGACGAAACCAAGCGTCTGATCACCGGCCTCGTCATCATTGCGGCGGTGATTCTGGACCAATACCGTCATCGGCTCGGCGCGAAATGGAAGGCTTCATGAAACCGCGCATCCTCGTCCTCGGCAGCAGCAACACCGACATGATCATCAAGCTCGACCGGATACCGCGGCCCGGCGAAACGATTCTCGGCGGCGCATTCGTCACCGCCGCCGGAGGCAAAGGCGCCAACCAAGCCGTCGGCGCCGCGCGCGCCGGCGGACAGGTCACGTTCATCGCGCGCGTCGGCCAGGACATGTTCGGCGAGCAGGCTGTTGCGGGTTTTGTGCGCGACGGCATCAACGTGAAGCACATTTCCCGCGACAAGACCAGCCCGTCCGGCGTCGCTCTCATCTTCGTTGCCAAGGACGGCGAGAACAGCATCGCCGTGGCCGGTGGGGCAAATGCAAAACTGTCGCCCGCCGACGTGCGAAAGGCGAAAGCCGCTTTCACCGGCGCGAGCGTGCTTGTGATGCAGCTTGAAACGCCACTGGAGACGGTGCAGGCCGCCGCTGACCTAGCTGCGAAAGCCGGTGTCCGCGTGATTCTCAATCCTGCGCCGGCGCAGCCATTGCCGGACGCGTTGCTGAAACGCATCTCGATCATCACGCCGAACGAGACGGAAGCCGAATTGCTGACCGGGAGAACGGGCGAAGCCGCTGCGGCGAAACTCCGCGCGCGAGGTGTGGCAACGGTCATCCTGACGCTTGGCGCGCGCGGCGCGTTGATCGCCGACGCCAGCGGCACGCGACTGGTGCCCGGCTTCAAAGTGAAAGCCGTGGACACCACCGCCGCCGGCGACATCTTCAACGGTTCGGTGGCCGTTGCGTTGGCGGAAGGCAAGCCGTTGGAGGAGGCGGTTCGTTTTGCGAACGCCGCTGCTGCCATCTCCGTCACGCGACTCGGCGCGCAGCCGTCAGCCCCAACACGGCGGGAAATCGAGCGGTTTCTGAAAACGCACCGGTCAATCGGCAACCAACCTGTGTCCCAAGTTTCAGATTGAGAATCGACCGGTTGACGGTATCCTCACGCCATGACCAAACGGGAAACGATGACATCGCGCCAGCGCGTCCTCGCGGCGCTCAACCATGAAATCCCCGACCGCGTGCCGATGGACCTCGGCGGCAACCAAACCGGCATTCATCGCGTCGCCTACGCCAATCTCCTGAAACACCTGAAGTTGAAGGACGAAATTGTCCTGATGGACGCCGTCCAGCAGCTTGCCAAGCCGTGCGAGGCGGTGCTGGAGCGATTCCACATTGACACCCGTTACATCGCCGCCGGCGCACCGGCCAGTTGGAAGGGCGGCATCGTCAAGAACCGGCGCGCCGGCAAACTCTGGCACGATCTCACCGATGAATTCGGCGTCACGTGGTCCATGTGCGGCGATTCGCCGCTGTACATGGACATCAGCCATCATCCACTCGCCAATGCCGGCATTGAGGACATCAAGAAGTATCCGTTCCCGAAGGGCGATGACCCGACGCGGTTCGACGGGGTGCGCGAGCGCGCGCTTGCGCTGAAAAAGGAAACGCCCTATGCCGTTGTCAGCGGCATTTCCGGCGTTGTCTATGAAATCTGCTGGTACATGCGCGGCTTGGAGCAATGGTTCTGCGACCTGCTCACCGACCAACCGTTCTGCGAGGCGCTCATTGACCAGACGCTGAAATTCTGGATGGACTGGTTCCGGTTGTTCCTCGACGAAGCCGGCGACGTGGTGGACGTCATCATGATCGGCGACGATCTGGCCGGGCAGGACGGGCCGCTGTTCAATCCGGAACTGTACCGGGATATCGTCAAGCCCCGGCACAAGAAACTCGTTCAATACATCCGATCCCGAACGAAGGCAAAAATCTGGTACCACACCTGCGGAAACTGCAACGCGTACATTCCGGAACTGCTCGACAACGGCATCCACGCGCTCAACCCCGTCCAGATCAGCGCCGCCCACATGGACCCGGCCAGGCTGAAAGCGCAGTTCGGGAAACAGATTGTTTTCTGGGGCGGCGGCTGCGACTCACAGCATGTTCTCCCGGTGGCCGCGCCCAAGGAAGTCGCCCGGCACGTCCGCCGCAACGTCGAGCTTTTCAAGCAGGGTGGCGGCTACATCTTCAACAACGTCCACAACATCCAGGCTGGCGTCCCGGCGAAAAACATCGTCGCAATGTACGACGCCGCCTACGAGGCCGGTTTTTATTGAGAGCCGGCAAAACCACCATCGTTTTGGGCAAGCTATCGTTTGACCGCAAAGGACACCCGCAACGGGATCAGTTCAAAGAGATTTGCTGAGTCTCCGGTCTTTTGATCAATCTGCAAGCGTCAGCACAGCCACAGGACCTGCCTGTATTCCAACGTGATCTACGGGTGGATTAGAAGAGCCAATCACGAAGCTCACGCCATACACCGGCACAATGCCATCGGAATTCTCCGCTCCGATGCATAGTGAGCAGGTGGAGGACAATGCGTCCCATGCTGCTTTCGGCCAGTTTAGCTTTTCGTTCCGGTGTCATGACATTAGGAATGCTCACTCAACCATGAGCCGACATCAATTGCGTGGTTGTTTGCCACAGGCATCTGGGCTAGTCAATAGCGATGGAGACGAAGGTTGATGAGTGTCCGCCTCAAATCGCAACCACTTCTGGCATTTCCTTCGGCACATCATCCAACAGCGACTCAGTTTCGGTGTCGGTCTGCAGTGGGCGAAACCGCTCAGCCTTGAAGCCCCGCTCTGGATACGGCGGCTTGTCGCTGCACGGGTTGATCAGTTCGACGAGGTAAACGCACATCTCCCCCGGCTCACCACTCGGATCAATGCCGGGGATCAAGTCGCGAACGGTATAGGTGACACCGTTAACCGGCAGCTTCCAATAGAACTTCTTGATGGCCTCACTGAAGACGTCATCAACGCAGACAACTTTTTCGCCAGGAAGAAACATTGTGATTCGCAGATCTCTACAGCCACTTCGCCAGTTCATCAAGCGACTTGCGTCGGGATGCTGGAAGTGGTCGTTCCTCCGAAGGATCAGGATAGCCAACCGTTATCACAATCACCGGTTTGATTGACTTCGGCCAGCCCACAATCCTGGCTATAGCCTGGGCATTGGTCCAGCCAATCCAGCAGGTGCCTAGGCCAAGTTCCGTGGCGGCTAGAATCAGATGTTCACCAGCAATGCCAATGTCAATCCACGGATAATCCACCCCGGACACCTCTTTTCCAAAACGGTGCGGCAGGAAGGACAATTCCATTCCGATAACAATGTGGACAGGCGCAACAGTTGCCCACGTCATGCTGAGTCCCGGCAGGAAACCATCCTCGACAATCCGCCGTCGCAAAGTCGGGTCTTGTACTACGGCAAACCGCCACGGTTGTTGGTTGCAGGCAGAGGGAGCCAGCCGGGCAGCTTCCAAGATCTGCTGGATATGTTCTTGCGGCACCAGGTCAGGTTTGTAAGCCCGACAACTTACTCGGCGTGCAATCAGATCCGTCAAATTGGTTTTCATTGGTCAGGAGGGTAATGGAAACCAAATGCAGTGGCAAGTGTCTGCCATCATGAGTGAAGAGTCACCGCAACAACCGACGATGCTGCTTCAGCCAAGCTTCAGCCTTCTCGTAACCGGGACAGACTTCCTCCACATGTTGCCAGTATCGCTTGGAATGATTCGCTTCACGGCGATGCATCAGTTCGTGCTGGATGATGTAGTCTCGAACAAATACCGGCGCCTGAATCAATCGCCAGTTCAACGAGATTGTCCCGCGTCTTGAACATGAACCCCATCGAGAACGTTGGTTGCGGACTGTAATTCGGTGGATGATGACGTTGTGCAGCTTTGCCAGTTCCATCGTCCGTTGATACAGTTCCTTGGCGGCCAACCGCCACAGATGACACTCCACTGCCGCCCGTAGATCAATAGCGTGAGCGACTCGAATGATCTGATCCCCAAACGTCACGATGTTGCCGTTGTGACTTGGTTCAACATGCAGCGCAACGACATCTCCACGATAGAAGAACTCCGTGCCGTGTTGCCATGCGTGAGACGGTGTCGGTTGTGGTTTCTGAAGTTGCTTGGCAATCCATGCGAAGTTCTGCTCAGCAAATCGTCTGGCTTTCTCAACAGAACCACCACGAGGTACAGTTGCCCGTACGGAGCCGCTCTTGACACGGAGAATGTAACGCTTGGCTCGATGATTCCGGACAAAGAGAATTGGAACTTCCCGGCCGGCAACATTGAGCTTGTGCGGCGATGTCCCAACTGTCCGCAATGGGTTGAAAAGGAAATCCAGTTGCATCGTTGAAACGCTAACAGATACCTGTGGATAGCCGTAAATACGGGTGTGTGTTATGCAATAGAGTCACCAGCCTCAATTTCTTTACACTTACGGGGAAAATGAATTGGTACCCCCAAGGGGAATCGAACCCCTGTTCTCAGATTGAGAATCTGATGTCCTAGGCCACTAGACGATGAGGGCACCGAGAACGTCCCGTAGAATACCCGCCGACCGACGGAAATCAAGAGCTTTGACGCAGCCGCGCCAGCAGCTTGTCGTGCACACCGCCGAATCCACCATTCGAAAACACCGCCACCACGTCGCCGCTCCGCAACTGCGGCCCAACCGCCGCCACAATCTCGTCCGCGCCGGGGGCGTAAATCGCCGGCTTGCCGCGCGCCACCAACTCGGCCACCAGCCGCTCGGGGTTGAGCCGCTCCGACTCCGGCAACTCGTTCAACCGGTCCACGCGCGCCACAAACACGCCGTCGGCCAGCGCCAGCGCCTCCGTCAGTTCGCGCTGGAAAATGTTCCGACGCGTCGTGTTGCTGCGCGGCTCGAACAACGCCCACAACCGCCGGCCGGGGTATTTCGCGCGGATTGCGCGGATCGTCTCCGCCAACGCCGTCGGGTGATGCGCGAAATCATCCAGCACGGTCACGCCCGCCGCCTCGCCGCGCACTTCCATCCGGCGCTTGACGCCGGCAAACGTGTCGAAACCGCGCTGGATCTGCTCGCGCGTCAAACCGAGTTCGACGCAGCAGACCGCGACCGCAGCCGCGTTGCGTTGGTTGTGTTCACCCGCCAAAGGAATCGTGTAACCCGCGAAGTCAGTCAGTGTGAAGAACCGGACCCGGCTCTGGCAACCGGCGACAACTTCGCGCGTGTTCGCGTCGTCGCCGTTCGCCACGATCAAGCCGCGCCGCGGCACCACGGCGACCAGTTGCCGGAACGCGCGCTTGACGGCGGCGAGATCGGGAAAGATGTCGGCGTGATCGAACTCGATGTTGTTCAGGATGACCGTGTCCGGCAGGTAATGGACGAACTTGCTCCGCTTGTCGAAGAATGCCGTGTCGTACTCGTCGCCCTCGATGACGAAGTGCGGCCCCTTCCCCACCCGCGCACCGGTGCCGAAGTTGTTCGGGATGCCGCCGATCAAAAACCCCGGCGCGAACCCCGCAGACTCCAAGACCCACGCCAGCAACGACGTGGTCGTCGTCTTGCCGTGCGTCCCCGCCACGACGACGCTGTGTTTGCCGCGGATAAAAAACTCGCGGAGGAAATCCGAAACAGAACAGAAGTTCAGCCGCTCGTCGAGGACGCGTTCGACTTCCGGGTTGCCGCGTTTCATCGCGTTGCCGATGACGATGAGGTCGGGCCGGTGGTCGAGATTCTCGGCGCGGTAGCCGTTGAGGATCCGGATGCCGCGCGATTCGAGGAACGTTGACATCGGCGGATAAACGTTCTGGTCGCTGCCGGTGACGAAGTAACCGCGGTCGCGGCACATCGCTGCGACGCCCGCCATGGCGGTGCCGCAGATGCCGACGAAATGAACCGATTTGACCTCCTTGGTCAACACGGCTAGCGTTCGTACCAGAAATGCCCTCGCGAATCAACGTCACAGATTTCAATCTCACCGCCACGCTCGAATGCGGCCAGGCGTTCCGCTGGCGTCACGATGCCGACGGCTGGTTCACCGGCGTCGTCGCCAAACGCGTGCTCCGTCTCCGGCAAACCGGCAACGCGCTCGAAGGCGACGTGGACCGGCATTACCTCGCGCTCGATGTTTCGCTTCGCAAAATCGTCGCCACGTTTCCGCCGGACCCGGCGTTACGCGATGCCGTTGAGCGGCACTGGGGCTTGCGCGTATTGCGGCAAGAGCCGTGGGAGACGCTCGCCTCGTTCATCGCCAGTTCGACGAAGCAGATTGTCCAGATACGTCAAATCGTCGAGTTGCTGGCCAAGCGTTTCGGCGAACCCATCGGCGCAGCGCGCGCGTTCCCGTCGGCGGAGGCAATCGCGCGGACGACCCTCGCGGACTTGCGCGCCTGCAAGCTTGGGTTCCGTGCTGCGTACCTGCACGCGGCAGCGCGTCGCGTAGCCGACGGCCAACTTGACCTCGCGGCGTTGCGGACGATGGAGTATGAGCGAGCGCGGGAGGAGTTGCTGAAGCTACACGGCGTCGGCGAGAAGATTGCAAACTGCGTGTTGCTATTTTCTTGCGGTCACAACGAGGCGTTCCCCGTGGATGTGTGGATGAAACGCGCGTTACAGCGCGTGAAAAGACGCACTGACTTCGGCCCGTACGCCGGCTGGGCGCAACAGTATCTTTTCCACGCCGAGCGCCACCCGTAGAACTGTGCTGGACTTTTGGGCGGATTGTTTTAGAATGCAGCTCAAGGAGGTCACACCATGAATCGTCGTTGCTTTGCAGGATTGATTGTTAGTGTCGCGTTGGCTTCGCTGTTGGGGGGGTGCGCCACGGAACCCTACATGACCGGAGGCACGCTCGACCGGGAAACGGCTGCGGCCATCGCGTTGTTCAAGCGGATGGATCCTGACATGGAGAAATTCTTCAACAACTCCGCCGGGTACGTCGTCTTCCCGACCGTCACCAAGGGCGGCATTGGCATTGGCGCGGCGCACGGCGACGGCGTGGTATTCGCCAAGAGCAAACAGATCGGCACCGCCACGATGACCCAAGTCACCATCGGCCTGCAACTGGGCGGCCAGGAGTATTCCGAGGTCATCTTTTTTCAGGACAAAACCACGCTGGATCAGTTTGCCGCCAACCAATTCACCTTTAGCGCGCAAGCCACCGCAGTCGCCGCCTCTGCAGGCGCCTCCGCCGACGCCGATTACCAGAAAGGCGTGGCCGTGTTTACCATCGCAAAGGGCGGCCTGATGTTCGAGGCCAGCATCGGCGGCCAGAAATTCCGGTTCACACCGCTGCGCAAGCCGGCGCTTTACTAAACGTATTTCTTGCTCCGGGCGACAGCGAGGGGAACACCGGCGATTTCGATGCGCAGGAGCTGGGCGGATCGAACAGCAACGGGTTCGTCCCCGGTTCCCGGCACCAGAGCTTGAGAAGCCGCTTGCGATCTTGCGCCGGCGCGCCACGACAAGGCGGAGCTGCAATGGGCGTGTTTCATATCGTGGACGAACTTGAAACGGATTGGTTGGGAGTTGTGGATTTTTTCCTGTAACAAAATCTCGGCTTTGCTTCTGGGGTGGGTGTATGAATACGTCCATGCCTGATGCGAAGAAGTGCCCGCAATGCGGCGCGGCCTTGCCGGCCGGCCAGGGCAGACGCATCTAATTTTGGGGAAGCGAAATGGGGAATGCTTTGTAAGCAAGTCGGTCACAATGACTTGCCGGAGAAAGATTTTGATTCCGGAAATCGCGCCGTTGTGATTTAACGTGGGGATGCAAAACCAACATCCCCAACTCAGTCTGATCAAACACTTCCAATCCATCACGGACCCCCGCGTCGAGCGCACCAAGGAGCATGCGTTGATTGACATTCTGATCATCGCCGTCTGCACCTTGATTTGCGGCGGCGAAACCTTCAATGACATGGAGGACTTTGGCCACTCCAAACTCGACTGGTTCAAAACCTTCCTTTCCCTGCGCAACGGCATCCCCTCCCACGACACCTTCAATCGCCTCTTCGCCGCCCTTGATCCGAAGGAGTTTCTGGACTGTTTCCTGCGCTGGACTCAAAGCCTGCGCCAAGCCGTTTCCCAAGAAATCGTCGCGCTGGATGGCAAGGCGCTGCGCCGTGCGCTGGCGGCGGGCCAGAGCGTGAAGTACGTCGTCAGCGCCTGGGCGGAGAGCAACCACTTGGTGCTGGGCCAACTCAAGGTGGCCGACAAGAGCAACGAGATCACCGCGCTGCCGCAGTTGTTGCGCATGCTGGAATTGAGCGGCTGCATCGTGACGGTGGACGCGATGGGTTGCCAGAAGAAGATTGCGCGGGAGATCATCGAAGCGGATGCGGATTATGTGTTGGCGCTGAAGGGCAATCACGAAGTGGCGCATGAAGAGGTCAAAACGTTTCTGCAAGCCGTGGTGGCGGAGCGATTGGCGCCGCCGCGCAAGGGTGTGGCGCTTTCGGCGCCGGCCGCCAGTCTGGGGGTGTGGGAGACGACGGAGAAAGACCACGGGCGCATCGAGACGCGACGTTACTATCAGAGCACGGCGTTGGAATGGTTTGCGGATCGGAAGCAATGGGAAGGGCTGCGCTCGGTGGGGATGGTGGAAAGCATTCGAGAGGTGGGCGTAACGCGGACGGTGGAGCGGCGTTTCTATTTGTCGAGTTTGGCGTTGGGGGTGGAGACGTTTGCGCGGGCGGTGCGGGGGCATTGGGGAGTGGAGAACAAACTGCACTGGGTGCTGGACGTGTGCTTTCGGGAAGATCAGAGTCGGGCGCGGGCGGGGTACGCGGCGGAGAACTTGGCGACGTTGCGACGGCTGGCGTTGAACTTGTTGCGACGAGAGAAAACGAAGAAACGCGGCATCAAAGGCAAACAACTCAACGCGGGCTGGGATCACGCCTATCTCCTGCGTGTGCTCGGAGTTTAGATGCGTCTGCCCTGGCCGGCCGGCGCGTTGTCAGGGCTTTGTCCTGCCTGCCTGCTCCAACAAGGCTCGGTGGATTCCGGGCCAGAACCCGCCGCCAAATTCATTCCGCCGACACCGTCAGAACTCAGCCGTTTTTTCCCGCAACTGGAGATTCTCGAACTCATCGGCAAAGGCGGCATGGGCGCGGTCTATAAGGCGCGCCAGAGAGAACTCGACCGGCTTGTCGCAGTGAAAATCCTGCCGCCCGTCGTCAGCGACGACCCGGCGTTTGCCGAACGGTTCGCCCGCGAGGCAAAGGCGCTGGCCAAGCTCAATCATCCGAACATCGTCGCCATTCACGATTTCGGGCGCGCCGATGGCTTGTTCTATTTCGTGATGGAGTTCGTGGACGGCGTGAATCTCCGGCAATTACTCCACACCGGTCGTGTCGCGCCGCGGGAGGCGCTGGCGATTGTGCCGCAGATTTGTGATGCGCTTCAATATGCCCACGATGCCGGCATCGTCCACCGCGACATCAAACCGGAAAACATCCTGCTCGACCGGCAAGGCCGCGTAAAAGTGGCGGACTTCGGACTGGCGAAGTTGATGGGAACAGCGGAACCACCCGCCCCCGGCGCAACGGCACCGACCACGGCAACGACAGAAGCGGGTCAGGTGATGGGCACGCCGCAGTACATGGCGCCGGAACAACGCGACAACCCGGCGGATGTGGATCATCGCGCCGACATTTATTCGCTTGGCGTCGTCCTCTACCAGATGCTTACCGGCGAGTTGCCTGGCAAGAAGCTCGATCCGCCATCAAAGAAAGTTGTCATTGATGTGCGTCTTGATGCAGTGGTGTTGCGAGCGCTGGAGAAGAAGCCAGAACTCCGCTACCAGACCGCCGCTGATGTGAAGACTGTGGTGGAGACGATCGTAACGACAGCGCCTCCTGAAGTTGGGACACCGACGGGTGGTTCCCCGTCTTGTGTGGACGCAGCACAAAGATTGCATTCCACCACACCGACGAAGGAGGTTCAGTGGTTCATGTGGGGTTTGGGTGCAGTTGTGCTCGCAGTGTTACTCGTGGTGGGCATGTTGGCATTGGTTTTACCCCGTCCTTGGAACTTGATTGTGGGAATTTCGGGAATCGCAAGTGGCGTAGGGGTGGGACTGTTCTTCCTCATTTTCGTTCTCTTGTGTCCCAAACAATTCTGCTGGCAATGCCGCGCGCAGTTGCCAAAAATCAGGATCCCAAGAACGATATCGCAGGCGCTACGGGGCGGCTGGACGTGTCCCAAGTGCGGTTGCGAACTGGATCGCCACGCGAGACCCGCCTCCGGCAGGTCATCACCTCCTCCGGTCGTTGATGTTCCTGCTTCGGGCAACCTTCCCAAAGCAACGACACCGCCGTCACATGAGGGATCACCGGTGTCTTCCACGGAAGCGGAGGCATATTCCAAGGCCATTCTTTCCCGCGATTACGAGTTGAATATCAGCTCCTGTCTCCAACGCGGATGGAACCTCGTGATGAAAGACTTTTGGCGTGTGGCCGGAGTGACACTGTTGATCGAGTTGCTGTCACAAGCGGCATTTAGCACCGTGATTGGCTCCTTTGTGGTCGGACCATTGATGGGCGGACTCTGGGTGTACTATCTGAAACGAGTACGCGGTGAACACTCCACGCTGAATACAGCGTTTTCCGGTTTTGGCAACACCTTCGTTTCGTTGTGCTTGACCTATCTCGTCATGGGTTTGCTGAAGCTATTGGCATTTTGTTGTTTGATCCTACCGGGCATTTACTTCTTTGTGGCATGGACATTTGCCATCCCGCTTGCAGCGGACAGAGGACTGAGTTTCTCATCGGCCATGAAGTTGAGCCGTCGAACAGTACGCAAACACTGGTGGAAGCTCCTTGGATTCCTGATTGTGCTGGGTTTGCTCAACGTGCTTGGTTACATGTTGTGCTACGTCGGCCTTATTGCCACTATCCCCGTCACCATGGCTGCGCTGGTGTATGCCTACGAAGACATCTTTGGAGTGAACTCGAACAAAACAAGTGCTGCTGCACCGAATGACCAACGGACGGGCAATGGAGGAAAAGTCGCGCTCGCTCTAACAGTCGTGCTCGTGGCAATCGTCTTGGGGATTTGGGATATAAAGGGTGCAGAATTACCCACACTAAACCTTTCCATTGGAACTTGAACTGGCACTATCCCCCAGATCTATCCTCCATACCAAGCAATGCGCCCAGCGGAGTTGATGAAGAAAACGCAAACAATTGATTCGATCACACAGGATTCCACCCAGTCGAGTGGCGAACCAGGTGACATCTTTGCAACAACCCGCTGGACCGTCGTGTTTGCCGCCGGCAAACGGCAGACGCAGCAAGCGCGTCCGCATTCAATCCCACGGTCGAGCCGCCGGTGCGACTGATTGGAAATTGAATTGACAATCAGCCACAACCCGGCGTTAATCTCACCCATGCTCGTTCCGCGTGAAGCCGAAATGACGTTGCAAAAACTCGCGGCCGGTTATCCGGTCGTGGCCGTGACCGGACCGCGCCAATCGGGCAAGACGACGCTGGTGCGGAACTGTTTTGCCAGCAAAGCGTATGTCTCGCTGGAGGAACTCGACCAACGCGAGTTCGCCAGCCACGATCCGCGCGGGTTCCTCGCGCAGTATCCCGATGGCGCGATTCTGGATGAGGTGCAGCGCTGCCCCGACCTGCTGTCCTATCTGCAATCGCGCGTGGATGAGGCGCGCCAGCCCGGCCAGTTTATCCTGACAGGGTCGCAACAGTTCGACCTGCACGCGCACATCACACAAAGCCTGGCCGGTCGCGTGGCGCTGTTGCCGTTGTTGCCCTTCACGCGGGATGAACTGGCCACAGCAAAACGCGCTCCCAGCCGGCTTGATGAGCAGTTGGTCACCGGCTCGTACCCGCCCATCTACGACCGTCAGTTGGAGCCGGGGCTGTGGTATGGCAATTACGTCAGCACCTACATCGAGCGCGATGTCCGACGAATGGTCAATGTGCGCGACTTGTCGAGCTTCCAACGGTTCCTGCGGCTCTGTGCAGGACGGACCGGCCAGTTGCTCAACCTCTCGGCGCTGGCCAATGACTGCGGCATCACCCACAACACCGCCAAGGCTTGGATTTCTGTCCTCGAAGCCAGTTACCTCGTCCATCTCCTGCCGCCGCACCATCGCAATTTCAACAAGCGGCTGATCAAGACGCCGAAGCTTTATTTCTTCGATACCGGCCTCGCGGCGTGGTTGCTGGGCATCAAGGACGCCGCCACGTTGCGTGTCCACGCCCACCGGGGCGCTTTGTTCGAGACATGGGTGATCGGTGAGTTGTTGAAGTTCCGCTACAACCGGGCACTGCCGTCGAACCTCTTTTTCTGGCGTGACCGCACCGGCAACGAGGTGGACGTGCTCATCGAGAACGCCTCCGCCTTGTTGCCGCTGGAGATCAAGTCCGGTGAAACGGTCAATGCCAGTTTCTTCGATGGACTGGAGAACTGGTGGTCGCTTGCCGGCAAACGGGCCGGGCCGGCGTATCTCGTTTATGGCGGCAACAGCGCACAGACGCGCCAAACCATCACGGTGTTGCCATGGAAACAACTCGGCAATCTGGCCACTGCATAGCATCGTTACGCTCTGGCACAATTGTCGGAACACCGTCATGACGAAGCCTTTTTCATCGCAGGATGTTTTTGCCACGACACGCTGGACCGTCGTGCTGGCCGCCGGACAACGACGCGCTCCGCAAGCCAGAGCGGCGCTGGGAGAACTCTGCCGGACCTACTGGTTCCCGCTTTACGCCTACGTCCGCCGGCATGGCCGGTCGAAGGAAGACGCCGAGGATTTGACGCAGGCATTCTTCGCGCGGTTTCTCGAAAAGAACTACCTCGACGGTCTCGACCGCGAACGCGGCAAGTTCCGCGCCTTCCTGCTCGCCGCCCTCAAACATTTCCTCGCCAACGAATGGGACAAATCCCAACGCCAGAAACGCGGCGGCGGCATGACACCGCTCTCGCTCGACTGGCAGGACGCCGACTCGCGTTACCAGATTGATCCACCGGACAACCTCACTCCCGACAAACTCTACGACCGCGCGTGGGCGGTGACGTTGCTCGAACGTGTCATCATCCGGCTCCGCGACGAATGCGTTGCCGATGGCAAAGCACTATTGTTCGAGCAGTTGCGTCCGTTCCTGATGGTCGGCAAAAGCGCGATTCCGTACCCCGACGTCGCGGCAAGACTCGGCATGAACGAAGGCGCCGTCCGCACCGCCGTTCACCGGCTTCGCCAGCGTTACCGGCACCTGCTGCGCGACGAGATCGCGCAGACGCTGGCCGACCCGGCGCAAGTCGAGGAAGAACTCCGCGCGTTGTTCGCCGCGTTTGCCGTCTGATGGTGTCAGGGCGAGGCGAGACGTTTGCGAATTGTTTCGCGCAACACCGATTGCCGGTCGGTCGTGGCATCGAGCGCTTCTTGAAACGCGGCGCGCGCTTCGTCACGCTTGCCCTGCCGCAACAACACGCTGCCCAGCGTGTCGAGATAATAGGCGCGCTGTGACGGGCGCAACGCGGCGGCCCGGCGGCAGAGCGCGGCGGCCTCATCGAGGTTCGCGCCCAACTCGCACCAAGCCCACGCGAGGTTGTTCAGCGCGTCGGCGTTGTCCGGCGCAAGATCGGCTGCGCGACGGAAAGCGGCGGCGGCCTCGGCGAAGAGTTTTTGTTTGAGGAACGCGTTGCCGAGGTTGAAGTGGAAGGTGGCGTTCTGCGGCTCGATCTGTGCGGCCAGTTGGTAGCGCCCGGCGGCGGCCATGTGCCGGCCGGTGCGTTCGAGAAAAACACCAAGGCTGTTGTGTTCGTCAGCGTTGAGCCGCCAGTTCGCGCGCTCCGGCGGGCAGACCAGGAGCGTCCATCGTCCGCTGCGCTCCCAGCGCCGGAGAAACTCATCCTGCGAAAGCGTCAACGCGGGACGCGCGTCAGTGTGGACGGTGATGGTACGGTTGAATTGATCAGCGCCGATGGCGACGAGGAAATGATCGCGTTCTCCGAACTGCGTATGGAGAATCAACGGCGCGCCGGCGGCGAGTTTTTGACGGAGGTCGGCGCTGTTGCCGCGATACGCGCGCGCCCAGAAACCGAGGCGTTGGGCGTGCTCCGCGAGGTCGGTGGTGAGGACGCCGCGCAAACCCCGTTCATGAATCGCGGCGGCGATTTCGTCTTGCGTGGCGCGGTGCCCGTAGTAGTTCGCGATCATCGCGAGCGCAGCAGGACCGCAATACTGAGGTTGTTGCGCAACAAATGGCACCGGCAGTGACGGGCGCGGCGCAGGGAGCGTGGAACAACCGGCAGCGAGAACAAGAGCGAGCAGGGTCACGCGCATATCAGCCGACGCGGAAGATGATGTCGCGGACGGAATTGCTGCCGAGATGCTGGTGGATTTTCTGGAGAAAGAGCGCCTTGTGCGGGCGGAGTTCCAGAATGTAGGCGGGGTGCGAGACCGTGATGGTGAGGCGGCCCTTGCGGAGCGAGGTGGGTTGGCAGATCCGGGCGTTGAACTCGCCGACCATCTCGGTCCAGCGCGTGAACAGTTGCGATTCCCAGAGACGCTGGTGCAGGCCGAGCCGTTTCATGACGCCGGGCACGATCTGGGCGAGCGCCGGCGCGGCCGGAGGCGGTTCGGCGGCGAACGGCTGCCACTCGCGAACAACCTGGGATCGAAGGGAGGGCGTCATGCGTTCAAGCGCCGTTGTCGCCAATGGCCTCGACGGGACAATCCACCTTGGCCTGTTGGCACTGGAATTCCTCGGCGGGCGTGTCGGGTTGCTTGGCGACGTAACTGTAGCCGCCCTCTTCGTTGCGCGTGAAATTGTTCGGCGCGGTCTCGCGGCACAAATCGCAGTCAATGCACTGGCTGTCCACGTAGAATTGGCCGGGAATGTTGTCGGGATATTTGTTGGCGACATCCGCCATCGGGCACCTCGGTTGTTGTGGGCGCGACTATACGCCCGCCCGCCGCGCGGTTCAATGGCAATCAATAGCGCAACAGCGCGCCGATGCGCCCGGCGTCCCGCAACGGCGTGGCGCCTTGCACGTGTTCGATGCGGCAGTTGTGGGCCAGGGCCAGCGCAACCGCTTCGTCCACAACATCGGCGCACGGCTCGGAAGGCTGCTCGCAATGCGGACAGGTGGCCGCATCAAGACTCAGATGCCGGCAGCCGCGGCAAACGTAGCCCGGCGATTCGAACCCCTCCTCGACGAGCAGCAATTGCGCCTCGCCCCGGCGGAGCGCCGCCAATGTGGCCGCCATGCCGCTGACAGCGCGCCCCGACGGGGCGTTGCGGGCCAGTTCCCCGGCCATTCGTTGTTCATGGTCGGCAACGATGCGCCGCTCGATCAGTTCGGTCTGCTGCAACACCTCGCTGGCGCTGGTGCGTCCCGGGTCGGCGGTGAACTCGCCCGCGAGCCGTTCCCTCAGGTAGGCGTGGAGATGTTCCTTGAAGTCGAGCAGCACCTCGCGGTGGCCGCCGAGCAGCAAGGCGTCGAATTGATGCTGCTTGAACAAGTGGAACGCCGCATCCGCGACGCGCTGGAAATGCTGGTGCACCGCGGCGATGTAACTGCGCTCGATGTTGCGTTCCTCGCGGCCGCCCTGGCCGCCCTCGCTTGCCCAGCGCGGCAGATCGACGGGCAACTCCTTGTGTTCCACAATCTCGCCCATGTAAATCTCGAAGACCTGGCCGTGCGCGCGGTCCACGAGCGCGACGCAATAACGCCGCTGTTGCGCGAGCATCACTTTCAACGGGCGGATGTACGGCGCGTGGTCGGCAATGAGAATGTTGCGGACGACGCGCGGCAGCCGGTATGCCTGCCAGAATTTTTCGCCGTCGCACGAAAACAACGCGAGCGCCTTGTGCCGGTTGCCGAGAATGTCCTGTTGCACAAATGCCTCGATCCGCTCGAAGTCGCGCTGCAACGACTGGCGTTGCTCGTGGGTGCCGGATTTTCCCTGAAGACTGTGGCGCGCGGATTGGATCAGATCCTTGATGCGGATTTTGAGCGCCTGCGGCGAAACCCTGGTCCGGTCAAGATTGAGGTAACAACTGGTGACCAGGTATCGTCCATTTTGGAATTGAAGCAATTGGTCCACTTGCTGGCGGGTGATCATAAGAGACGACCTCCTTGGGGTTGGGGAGCGTGTTGCGCCGTGTCGTGCGGCTGGTTGACGTTTTGGACTTTCCGCTTCTCGAGCTTGAATCGCATTGTCCCGTTCACACTCCGCGCCCAATATGGCAGAACTTCACTTTCAATTCAACACTCAATCCGTTTGCGGTGTCAGATGGTGTGAAGTTATAGAAAGGAAACCAACATTGAACATGAAAACACTCCCGATCCTCGCTGCTGCGTTCGTCATCGCCACCCAACTGACTCTCGCCGCCGACAAGCCCGATGCGGCGCTGGCCACGGCGCGCCAGCTCAACGAAGCCTTCGTCTCCGTTGCCGAGCGCGTCCGCCCCGCCGTCGTCAGCATCTACTCCGAGAAAGTCATCAAGCTCCGCCGGCCGGAATTCAATCTGCCCTTCGAGGAATTTTTCCGTTACTTCGGCGATCAGGGGAACCAATCGCCGCGCCGTCAGCAACCCCAGCAGCCGCGCCAACGCGAGTTCCGCTACCACCAGGGCGGCATGGGATCCGGCATCATCATTGACAAGGAAGGCTACATCATCACCAACAACCACGTCGTTGACAACGTGGACGAAATCAAGGTGACCCTCGCCGACAAGCGCACCTTTGAGGCCACGGTCATCGGCACCGACCCGAAGACCGACCTCGCCGTCATCAAAATCAAAGGCAAGGTCCCCGCCGACCTGCCCATCGCCGAGCTTGGCGATTCCGACGCGGTTCGCATCGGTGAAATGGTCCTCGCCATCGGCGCGCCGTTCGGCTACGCGCAGACCGTCACACAAGGCATCATCAGCGCCACCGGCCGCTCCACCTTCAGCAGCAGCGACAACTACGAAGACTTCATCCAAACCGACGCCGCCATCAATCCCGGCAACTCCGGCGGCCCGCTCGTCAACCTCGACGGCAAAATCATCGGCATCAATTCCGCCATCGCCACCCGCATCGGGCAATTTGCCGGCGTCGGCTTCGCCATTCCCAGCAACATGGTCAAGAGCATCTGGCCCACGCTCGCCAAGGGCGGCAAAATCTCCCGCGGAATGCTCGGCGTCATCATCCAGAACATTGATCCCGACATCAAAGACCAGTTCAAGTTGAAGACGACCAAGGGCGCGCTGGTTTCCCAAGTCAACAAAGATTCCGCAGCCGAGAAAGCCGGCGTCAAGGTCGGCGACGTGATCGTGCGCTACAACGGCAAGGAAGTCGAAGACGTCCGCGCCCTGCGCAACGCCGTCGCCGGCACCGCGCCCGGCACCAAGGTCAACCTCGTCGTCCTGCGCGACGGCAAAGAGCGAACACTCACGGCCCAGCTTGGCGAATTGAAGCCCGACGAAAGCGAAGAGGAAGCGGCCGCTGCGGCAGATGAAGCATCGGCAGCCGCGCTCGGTATCACGGTCGAAGCCGTGACGGCCGCCACCGCCAAGCAATTCAGCCTGGACAAGGGCGAGCAGGGCGCGCTCGTGCGCGAAGTCGAGGACAACGGTCCCGCCGCCCTTGCCGGTTTGCGCATCGGCGATCTCATCACCGAGGTCAACCGCGAGAAGGTCACCGGGCCGAAAGACTTCCAGGCCGCCCTCAAGAAAGCCAAGGGCAAAGAGACCGTCCTCATGCTGGTGAAGAGCCAGGGCGCCAGCCGTTTCGTCATCGTTAAGTTGAAAGCTGCGAAGTGATCCGTTACGCCTGAGCCTGCTTTGCCTTCGGGGCAATTAAGTGTCGTACTGTAAACTCTTTTGAGACGATCGTCTCAAAAGAGTTTACACCTTTAACTGCTTCATGGACGCGGCGATTAAGTCCACCGTTCGCTCTGTCGCCCCGGCATTGGCGGCAATCACCTGGCGCGCGGCTGCCGTCATTCGTTCACGGCCGGCGGCGTCACCAAGCAACTCCATCACGGCCCGGCGCAATCCATCGGCATCAGTGACCTGACGGCACGCGCCCGCCTCGATAAACTGGCGCGAGATCTCCTTGAAGTTTTCCATGTGCGGGCCGAACAGGACCGGATGCCCGCTCGCCGCCGCCTCGACGATGTTCTGGCCGCCGATGTTTCCCGCAAGGCTCTTCCCGACAAAAATCACGGTGGCCATCTCGTAAAAGCGTTTCAATTCGCCGGTGGTGTTCACCAGCAAACAATCGCCGCCGCCCGACGGCTCGCCCTTGCGCAACGCCACCGTCACGCCCTTGCGCTGCGCCAGTTCCACGATTTCCGGCGTCCGCTCCACGTGGCGCGGCACGAGCACCAAAAACAGGTTTGGGATTTGTTTCACCAAATCGAACAGCATCTCCTCCTCGCCCGGCCACGTGCTGCCGGCGACCAACACCGGCCGCCCGTCGCCCACGCGCGGCAACGGCGCGTGCTCGCCCGTCGGGGACAAGGAAGCGTCAAACTTGAGATTGCCGGTGAGCCGGAGTTTTTCGCGCGGCACGCCGGCGGCAAGGTAATGCTCGAAGTCCGGCTGGCTCTGGACGCACACCAGCCGCAAACACGGCCAGATGCGGCAGAACGGCCAGCGGAACCGCGCGTGGCGCGCGGCGGAGCGCGGCGACATCCGGGCGTTGACGAGAAACACCGGCACGTTGCGCCGCGCCGCTTCCCAGATGTGGTTCGGCCAGAGTTCGGACTCCATCAGCGCCACCACATCCGGCTGGATCAGGTTGTAGGTGCGCCGGACGATCCACGGGAAATCCTGCGGGAAATAGAGAAGCTCGATTTCCTTCGGCAACCGCTGCTTCGCCAGCGCGTAGCCGGTCGAAGTCGTCGTGGTCAGGATGATGCGCAGCGCGGGGAACCGTTTCCGCAACGCGGCGATGAAGGTGAACGCGAGGTTCACCTCGCCGACGCTCACCGCTTGAAGCCAGCATCGTTGTTCGTTCTTCGCGCCGAGCCGCCGGAACAGATCCGGCGCATAACAGCCGAACCGCTGGAAGAAATTCTCCCGGTACTTTCCCCGTTTCCACATCTTGTACAGGAAGACCGGGCTGAGCAGCACGAAACCGAGCGAGTAACAAATTGTGTACCACCATTGCATGTCGGCGCCATTAAACCGCCAAAAGGCACGGCGCGCCAAGCACAATCCTCACCCCGCAAGCGCTTCGTCCCAAAGGGAAAAACTTGCCACCTCGCTTTCTTCCCGGCAGAATCGCCGCACCGTTATGTGTTCCATCGCCGGTTACAATCTTCCGGAGCGTCCCGCGCTCAATCACGCGTTTATGAATTTGATGCGCCATCGCGGCCCGGATGCGGAAGGCAGCGTCGTGGTGGACGACTGGGTGTTGCTCCATCAACGCCTTTCCATCATTGACCTCTCGCCAGCGGCCCGCCAGCCAATGGAACTGCATGGCAATTGGCTGATCTTCAACGGTGAGATTTACAACTACAAGGAACTCCGAACCGTCCACCTCGCCGATGCGCAACTCAAATCCGCGTCCGACACCGAGGTGTTGCTGCATCTGCTCGACCGCCACGGCCTGGCGATCCTGAACCAGCTCAACGGCATGTTCGCGTTTGCCTGGTACAACCGCGCCGAATCCGCGCTTCATCTGGTGCGCGACCGTTTCGGCGTCAAGCCGCTCTACTGGACGCCGCAGGGAAATGGTTTCGCGTTCGCGTCGGAGATCAAACCGCTGCTGCTCCTGCAAGAGCGGCTCCGCTGGGACGAGGAAATGATTCGCACGTACCTCGACAGCGGCGTCACCGATCACAACCACCGCACGTTTGCCGAAAACATTTTTCAAGTGCCGCCGGGCCACTACGTGCGGTTCCGCGTCGGCCATGCGGAGACGTTCCGCTGGTATCACGGCGCCGACGCGCCTCCGGATCCTGCGGCGCTGCGCTCGCCGGCGGACGCCGATGCCTGTTTTGAGGAACTGCTGACGGATGCCGTCCGCGTGCGATTGCGGTCTGATGTGCCGGTCGCCATCACGCTCAGTGGCGGCCTCGATTCCACCACGATCTACGTGCTCGCCAAGGAACATCTTCAGGCACGGCTGCATCCGTTCACCCTCGTGCGGGAAGGTTTCCTCGAAGATGAATCCAACAACGCCCGCGCGTTGGCTGCCCGTTATGGCGACGAGGCGACACCTGTCGCCTGTCCCGCCGACTTGTCGTGGGACGACGTGATGGACTCGCTGTACTGGCTGGAGTTTCCCGTCTGGAACCACTCGCCGCCGGCCTACCTGAAGGTGTACCGCGCCATTCAAGCCGCCGGGTGCAAGGTGGTGCTCGAAGGGCACGGCGGCGATGAATTGCTGGGCGGCTATCCGTTCCACGTGCGCGCGGCCTGGCACACGCTGCTGGCGCGCGGCCGCCTGCGGGCTGCGTTTGAGATGTTTTGTTACTGGCAGGAACTGTATCATCCCGACCTGAAAACGAAGCGCCCCCATCGAACCCCCCTCTGGCTGCGATTTCTCAAGGCCGGTGCAGGGGACATCCGACGGCTCGACCGGGACCAGTTCGAGAAGAGTTTGCGGCGGGGATTTGAACGCGACACCCTCCCGATTATCCTGAGAAACTTTGACCGGTTGCCCATGGCCTGTTCAGTCGAATCGCGGTCGCCGTTCTTGGATTATCGCGTCGTCGAGTGGACGCGACGATTGCCCATGTCATCCAAGGTCGGCCCCGAAGGTTCGAAAGCGATCCTCCGGCGCATCCTGCGCAAGCACGGCTGCGAGGCCTTGTGGCGCAACAAACACAAGGTGCCATTTACCGTCAACACCGCGCCGTTCATTACCGCGCCCGAAAATCGCCGCCGGCTGGTGGAAGCGATTCACAACAACCACCTGCTCGCCCCGGAAGGAAAACGGCAGGCGTTGCAGCTATTGGAATGCGCGACACCATCCTTGGTAAACCGCCTGTTTGTCTGGCGCGCCGCAGCCGTGCCGTTGATGCAACAAATCTACACCGGCTGGCTGCCGAAAATGACAATCAACTGAGCGGCGGCTTTGTGCAGGGCTTCAGGGCAGAACGGAAACTGGAACAAGCCCCTCTGTGACCGAGGTGATCGGCTCGCGTTTTTCCAGTGTCGGCTCAATGTACGGTTTTTTGTTTGTCTCCATGAACGGCGTCTCCTTCCGAGTGGCACAGACTATAATCAACCGGTGGCGCGCCGGGAAGAAAAATTCTGGCGGACAGGGCGGAACATGTCGCGCCGTTTCAAACCGAGTTGTTTGGCCGTTTGGATGGAGTGCTCCAGCAGCCCCATCTTCGGGTAGCGCCCGTTCGAACCGAACGTGAACTTCGCGCCGGCCGCCTGTGACAGTTTCAGGAACGGCATCCGCGGCAGCTTGTAACTCGCGCTGATCTCAATGGCGACGCCGCGCTTGACCGCCGCCTCGATCACCTTCCGCATCCGCGCTTCCGTCCAGAGACGGTCGTAGTCCGGCATCAACGCCGCCGGCAACCACGACACGTTGGCGAGGATGTTGATCGGGCCGCTCGACAAAATCTCGACGTGCCAGTCCACGTACCGGTCCATGAACCGTTGCGCCTCGCCGATCTCGGCTTCCTTCGTCCAGAGTTTCACGCGCTTGCCGTTTTTGTCCGGCATCGTCATCGCGTCAATGAGCACGTAATCCAGTTGCGCCAGTCCCGCCTTCGTGAAGCCGCTCGCCCAATCGCTGAACTCCGCCTGCACGCCTTTGTACACCGGTTTTCCTTCGAGCATCTTGACGTACGCGGCCAACTCCGCGTCGTTGCTGAGCACGATGGGATACTGGTTCTCCTTCGTGCCCGCGTGCTCGACGATGCCGAACTTGACCGAGCCCGCCTGGGGCAAGGCCAGCACCTTGTCAATCGTGCTGTTGTCGAGGTGGACGTGAAAATCCACCAGCGGAAAATCCAACTCCTCCTCCGCGCGCGCCAACGATGCGGCGGCGCAAGCCACGGTGGTCTGTTTCAGAAACTGACGACGAGTGATGTTCATCTTCGTATTCCTCAGACGCCGGCCACGGCGGCGCGATTCACCCAGCCTTGTTTGCCGTCGGCGCGCTCGACGAACAGCCACTCGCCGCGATCCTCGCGGATCGCCACGCGCGCGCCTTCGGTCAGATTGAAGAGCACGGTGGCCAACGGCAACGGCGCCGAGCGCGCTTCCGATTTCGCCACCAGCACGATGGCTTCCGGCGGCGACGACACGCGATCAATCAATGCCACTGTCGCCGTCACCCAGACGCACGCCACGGCAACGGCAGCGATGATGAACCCCGTCCGCCATTTGGGCAACCAGATGCAGCCGGCCACGGCCAGCAACGCCAGCCACAACGTCACGATTTCGATCCAGCTCCATTCCACGAGCGTCCGACTGCGGACCGCGTTCGCCCAAAACCGTCGGAGCGGTTGCGGCGGCTGATTGATTTCGACAACACCAAGCCGTTGCTGCGCGAACTTCAGGTTCGCCAGAATATCCGGGTCGCGCGGCGCGAGCCGCTGCGCGCGCTCGTAGTTGAGAATGGCTAGGCCGAGTTTGTCCTGACGGAACCATGCGTTGCCGAGGTTGAAATAAACGCCGGCGGATTTTGGCGTGAGCCTCTCGTAAGCCGAGGCCGCCTCGGCGAACCGGCCGGCATCGTAGAGCGCGTTGGCCGTCTTGAAATCATTGGCCAGCACCGGCAGGGCGATGAGCAGATTAACGATCAGCGTTTTCCAATTCATCAATCACCTGCTCCACTTGTTGTTTCAACGACGCCACGTCCGCCGATGCGCCGGCAAAACGCGCGGCGTCGCACGCCTCGAAAATCTCGCGCACCGCGCCCGGCAACCCGCGCTCGCCGGCCACCGACGCGGTGATGCCGGACGCGGGGATGTTCAGGCGGTCGCCGAGATATGCCTGCAACGCGTGTTGGACTTGCTGGCAGTCGCTGGCTGCGACAAGTTGCTTGCGCGCATTGCGCGCCGCGCGGCTGCGGCGTGCATACGCAATGTCGCCGCGCAGCCTGTCCACGCGCCGTTTCCACGCCAGCGCGCCGAGCAGCGCGACCACCGGTGTCGCGTTGAACAACCAGAATGCCACCGGCGGAAAGACCAATGCGATCGGACCGGGCGCGCCTTTCACATACACGATGTCGTGGCCGAGTTTCTCTTCCGGCCGCACGCGCCCCCCGCCGCTGACAATTGCCGCCTGGCCGCCGGCGCCGGGCTTGACGTTGACTTGGAGCGGCGGATGCGCCGCGGTCTTGTATTGCTTGGCGACAGGATCGAAATAGCTGAGGCGCACATCGGGAAGCCGTTTCACGCCGGCGCTCTTCGGGACGAGCACCTGCTGGATGACGCGTTCGCCGGCGGAGTTGAGTTCGTTTTTTGTTGTCTTCGTGGTCGGGTCGTAGGTCTTGAACTCGTCCAGCCCGGTGAGCTTCGGCGCCGGCACGAGGTCAATGTTGCCGTTGCCGCTGACTTTGATGGTGAGGGTGATCGGGTCGCCGACGTTGACATCGCCGGGCTTGGCCGTGACGTCGAGTTTCCATTCACCCACCGCCCCGCTGAAATCCGCCGGCCGGCCTTCGCCGGGCAGCGGCAGCACCTCGATCGGGACCGCGTCCATCGTGAACGGCACCTCGCTGACCTCGACCCGCCCGAAGAACCGCTCGAACAAATCGCCGCTCCGGCTGCGTCGCTCGGCGGCCAACTGCCCCTTCACGACGCACGGGCCGAAGTTCAGTTTGCCGGTGCGCGTCGGTGAAATAACGCCCTCGATGATGAAGACGTTGTAGCTGACGCCCCCCTCGACGTGGGTGCCGGATTTCACGTTGGGGTCGTATTTGTAGCCGAGGCCGTCGGCTTCGTGGTTGAACCCGGCGAATCCTTTCAGCGGCACGTCGGCGCGCGCGAAGACCAACACGTTCAATGAAGCGGTCTGTCCGAGATAAACCTGCTGCGAGGCGGTCTGGATGCGCACGGCAACCTTCTGGCTCAAGTCCGTTTGTGGCGCGCCTTTTTCGACGACGATTTTGATCGGCTCGGTGCGGTACGCGTTGTCGCCGAGTTTGACTTCGATGGCGGGAATGACGAACTCGCCGGTGCGCGTGGGCGTGACTTGGTAGGCCAAGCCGACCGACTGGCTCATGACGCCGTTCACGATGCTCATGCTGGTATTGACCGCCGGCCCGGCGAAGACCAGTCCGTCCACTTTCGGAATCGCCGGTGACGGCGTGCTTTGCGAGCCTTGAACGGTGATGGTGAACGACAACGATTCACCGAACCCGATCCGGGGGCGGTCCACCGTCGCCGTGACGGAGACTTGGGCGAAGGCGGCGAGGGGAAACAAGAGCGCGACCAACAAAATGCCGCCGCTGCGCTTCACAGAAGCGCAGCTACAACGCGCTTGATTCATGGTGGTCCGCATCATCACCAATCTTTCACCGGTGGGCCTTGATCTTTCAAGTCTTTCATCTGCACTTCGGGGAAGAAATTCCAGTTCTGTTCATTCTCGCGGAGATTGTCGAGCAACGCCTGGGCCTGCTGTTTGTCGAGCTTGTCGGATTGAGATTCGGCCTGTTGTTGCTGCTGTTGCTGTTGTTGGTCCTTTGACTTCTGGTCTTGCTGCTGTTGTTGCTGGTCTTGTTTTTGTTGGTCTTGCTGTTGTTGCTGTTGATCCTGTTGTTGCTTGTCCTCTTTCTTCTGGTCCTGTTTCTTGTCCTGCTGTTGTTGCTCCTGCTGCTTCTTCTCCAGTTCCTCGAGTTTCTTCTTCACAAAGTCGAGGTTGAACTTCGCGTCGGCGTCCTTCGGGTCGAGCGCCAGCGCGCTCTCGTAACTCTTGATGGCGCGTTGCCAGAGCGGCTGCGCCTGTGCTTGCTCTGCTTCGCCCTGACGGTAACTGGCATTGCCAAGATTGTAGTAGGCGCGCTGCTGGAGCAAACGATCGGACGCGGCCAGCGCCTGCTCGAACGACGATGTCGCCGTCGCGAAATCGTTGCTCCGGTAGGCCTTCACGCCGTCGTTGTAACGCAGCGGCCACGGCGCTGCGGCAGCCAGAACAAGACAGAGCGCCACGTTCATGTTTTCCTCCGGTCAGTGACGAAACATTCGACCAGCAACAGCGCCAGCGCAAGGCCGAGCGGCCACTGGAACCGCTCGAAGTATCGTTTCCGCAACTGGGTGTCCTGCTCCTGGCCTTGCAGTTGCCCGATGCCCTTGCGGTAGATCGTGTCCATCCCGAAATCGCCGGCGGCGCTGCGCACGTAGATGCCGCCCGTCTTCAGGGCAAGTTGCTTGAGCGTCTCCTCGTCAAGGCGCGACTTCACGACCGCGCCGTCCTTGTCCTTGAGGAAATCCATCCCCTTCCCTTCCTCGCGCACCGGAATCAACTCACCGTCGGTGGTGCCGACGCCGATGGCAAAAATCTTCACGCCGGCCTCCGCGGCTTCCTCGGCGGCGGCCAGCGCGTCGCTTTCCGTCTGTTCGCCGTCGGTGATCAACACGATGGCCCGGTCGCGGCCTTCGCCGGCTTCGAACGCTTTCAACGCCGTGCGAATCGCCGTGCCGATGGCCGTGCCGCCGCGCGGGATGATCCGCGGGTCGGCATCCTTCAACGTCAGCCGGAACGCCTCGTAGTCCACCGTCAACGGGCATTGCAGGAACGCCGTCCCGGCAAATGCGACCAGCCCGATGCGGTCGCCGCGCAGGTTCTCCAGCAAATCCTGCACGGCGTACTTCGCCTGCGCGAGCCGGTTCGGACGCACGTCCTCGGTCAACATGCTCTTGGAGACATCGAGCAATACGGCAATGTCCACGCCGCGGTATTTCACTTCGCGCCACTCGAATCCCCAGCGCGGCTGCGCCAATGCCAGCACGGCAAACAACACCGTTGCCACGATGAGTGCCGCCTTCCAGCGCCGCGCCACGGGGCGGACCGACTCCGCGAGGCGTTGCGCCAACGGTTCCGCCGCGAATTGTTCCAGCGCGCGCCGCCGGGCGCGGAACGCCCAGATGAGGAAGAGCGCCAGCGCCGGGACGAGCGCGAGCAACCAGAAGGAGGTGGGGGCTCCGAACTGCATTACGGCAACCTCCGCAATCGTGTGTGTCCCAGCGCGACCGCCGCCAGCAAACAACCCAACCCCGGCAGCAACGTCCACGGGAACAGTTCGCGCCATTCTTCATAGACGATGGTCTCGACCTTTTGTTTCTCCATCTTGTCAATCTGCGCGTAGGTTTTCTTCAACGACGCCGTGTCGGCGGCGCGGAAATATTGTCCGCCGGTCATGGCGGCGATCTGCTTGAGCAATTCCTCGTCGAGGTCGCTCGGCGCCGCAATCGTCTGACCCATGACGCTGACAAACCGTTGCGGCAAACCGGCCCCGATGGTGTACACGCGAATCTGGAATTCCTTTGCCGCCTTCGCGGCCTCCATCGCCGGCGGCGTCGGCACGTTCTCGCGGCCATCGGTCAACAGCACGATCACCTTGCTCTTGGCCTTCGTGTCGCGGAGGCGGTTGGCCGCCGTGCCGAGGCCGGCGCCGACGGCGGTGTTGCCCTCGACGAGGCCGAGGCGGATCCGGTCGAGATTCTGTTCCAGCCAGTCATGATCGAGCGTCAACGGGCTGGCCACGTACGCGCGCGTGCCGAACACGACCATGCCGATGCGGTCGTTGGTCCGTGCGCGAATGAACTCGCGCACGACATCCTTTACCGCGTCGAGGCGCGAGACCCGCTGTCGCCCTTTCTCGTAGTCCGTTGTTTGCATGCTCCCCGAAACATCCACAACCAGCACGATGTCAATGCCTTCCGCCTTGACCTTGCTCTCGCGCTGGCCGACTTGCGGGCGCGCCAGCGCCACGATGAACAGCGCCAATGCAACGCCGCGCAGCGCCAGCAACAGCAACGGACCGAGCCGCGTCCACACCGACGCCAGCGAACGCGCTGCCGTCACCGACGAGAACTTCAGTCCGCCGCGCTGTGCCATCCGCCGCTCCCACCACAACCAGATCGGGATCGCCAGCAGCAACAACAGCAGCCATGGGGAGGCGAACTTCATTGTAGCCGCGAGACTTTCTCGCGGCCTCCTTCCTCAGCGCCGCGAATAAGATTCGCGGCTACAATTGGCTTTGTTTCCTCCACAAATTTCTCAGCAGCCGCAAACGCCCGTTGCCGGTCGCTGGCGTCCGGCTGGTGACGCGCGAACTTCACCAAGTCGCACTCCTGCAGGAACGCGCCCAACAACGCCATCTGCCCCGCCGGCAGGTTCGCCTCGGCGAGGAACTCCTCCGTCGTGCGTTCCGGAGCGCGCAAGCCGAACCGCTCCTCGATGTAGTGCCGCACGATGTCGGAGAGCCGCGTGTAGAAGATCTCGATTACCGGGTTCTCCTCGCGGAGTTGCTGGAGCGCGCGCATTGCGATCTCGTACGGCGTCAGCGGCGCAACCGCCGGCGTCACAACCTGCGGCTGCTGTCGTTTCCACCACCAGAACAGCGCGGCACCAATTGCGACTGACGTCAGCGCCGCCGCCCACCACCACCAGTCGAGCGGGATAGGCACCGCCGGCTTAATGTCCAGAATATCGTTGGGCATGTTGGTTGGGTTCATATCCGCCGGCCTCGCATCCGGAAGAACTTGATCAGCGGCAGCATGTAGTCGGTGTCGCAACGGATTTCCACGTGGTCAACACCGGCGGAGCGGAGCGCGACTCGCAACAATTCCAGCCGCGCCTTCGCTTTCGCGACAAATGATTTGCGCACGGAGCCGTCGAACGTGTCCACCAGCGCCCGCGCCCCCGTCTCGGCATCGCGCAGTTCCACCAAGCCGACTGCTGGCAGTTCTTCCTCGCGAGGGTCGCGCAGGCTCAGGGCTACCAGGTCGTGATGCTGGCTGGTGACGCGCAGTTTCTTTTCGTAATCCTTGTCCTGGAAATCCGAGATCAGGAAACAGACGGCGCGCCGGGGTACGACGCTGTTGAGGTAATCGAGCGCCGCCCCGAGGTCCGTGCCGCGCCCCTTCGGCTGAAAAGCCAGAATCTCGCGGATGACGCGCAACACGTGCCGGCGGCCTTTTTTCGGCGCGACGAACTTCTCGATCTGGTCGGTGAACATGATGAGGCCGACCTTGTCGTTGTTGCGGATGGCGGAGAACGCCAGCACGGCGGCGAGTTCGGCGGCGAGTTCGTTCTTCGTCTGCTGCACGCTGCCGAATTGGCCGGAGGCGCTTACGTCCACGATGAGCACAACGGTCAACTCGCGTTCTTCCTTGAACTTCTTGACGTACGGATGGCCGAACCGCGCGGTGACGTTCCAGTCAATCGAGCGGACTTCGTCGCCGGGCATGTACTCGCGGACTTCCTCGAACTCCATGCCGCGCCCCTTGAACACGGAATGGTATTGGCCGCCGAGCACGTCGGTGACTTCCCGGTTCGTGCGGATCTCGATCTGGCGGATGCGGCGAACGACGGTAGGTGGCAGGTGGTAGGTGGTAGGTGGGGTTGGCATGGCGGCGTCAGTTTGCGCTTGAGAGAACGGCACGGCTGAGGGCGGTCAACATTCTGCCGATAGCGTCGGCCTCGGCCTTCAAGGTGGTGGCGTCTTTTATCAGTCCCAAGTCCTGCGAGAGAATGAAGTAGTAACGCAGTTCTTCAAGCGAAGCGTGGGCGATGTTGTAGAAGCGGGCCTTGTCGGGCTTGCCGGAGCGTTTGAATCCTTCCGCGATGTTGGCCGGAACGGCCACCGCGGCCCGGCGCATCTGTGAAACCAACCCGAATTTCTCTTCCGCCGGGAATTTGCCAGTCAGGCGATACACTTCCAGCGTCAGCGCGTGTGCCTTTTGCCAGACTTCCAATTGTTCAAAGTTCTGAATCGCCATCGTCTTTCCTCCTATCTACCATCTACTACCTACTACCTACTCCTCCTCACGGCACCGGCACCTCATCAAAGATTCTCTTGATGATGCTCTCGCTGGTCATTTCCTCGGCCTCGGCTTCGTAGCTGACGATGACGCGGTGGCGGAGAACGTCCATGCCGATGGTCTTCACGTCCTGCGGCGTGACGTAGCCGCGGCCCTGGAGGAACGCGAATGCCTTGGCGCAGAGCGCGAGGTAAATTGTCGCGCGCGGCGACGCGCCGTACTGGATGAGGCCGGCGATGTCGAGCTTGTAGGCTTTCGGGTCGCGCGTGGCGAAAACGATGTCCACGATGTAGTTCTTGATCTTCTCGTCCATGTAGATCGAGTCAACGGTCTTGCGGGCCTTGAGGATTTGCTCCGGCGTGACGACGGGCGCGGTGACGAGTTGTTTGCCGGTCTCGGCCATGCGGTCCATGATCTCGCGTTCTTCCGTCTTGCTCGGATAACCGATGGAAAGCTTCAACATGAACCGGTCCACCTGCGCTTCGGGCAACGGATAGGTGCCTTCCTGCTCAATCGGGTTCTGCGTCGCCAGCACCAGGAACGGCTCCGGCAATTTGAACGTCTGGTCGCCGATGGTGACTTGCCGTTCCTGCATCGCTTCGAGCAACGCGCTCTGCACCTTGGCGGGGGCGCGGTTGATTTCGTCGGCGAGGATGAGGTTGGCGAAGATCGGGCCTTTCCGGATCCGGAACTCGCCGTCCTTCGGGTTGTAGATGAGCGTGCCGATGACGTCGGCGGGCAGCAAGTCGGGTGTGAATTGCAGCCGGTGAAAACTGGTTTGGATCGCTGACGAGAGTGTTTTGACCGAGAGGGTCTTGGCGAGGCCGGGGACGCCTTCGAGCAGGACGTGGCCGTCGGCGAGCAGGCCGATGAGCAATCGTTCGATGAGGTATTTCTGGCCGACGATGACCTTGCTGATTTCGCCGGTGAGGGCGCGGATAAATTCGCTTTCGCGTTTGACTTGTTCGTTGATGGCGGCAATGCCGTGTTCCATGGGTTCTCCTGGGTTGACTGTGAGACAATTCTACAGACACTTTCGCGCCAATTCAGTTCAAAAAATCAGATGCGCCTTCGGAACGGCGCTTTCAAGCACTGCCGGCTCCCAGTTCGTAGTGAGCCACGCAGCGAAGCGAAGTGGCGTTACGTGGCAAACCGCACTCCGTCCCGAAACGGCGCGGGACTGCGTGCGTGACTACAAACGCGCCCAAGTCCCGCCTTCCGGTCGCGTCCGGAAGGGCGCTCCTACGATGCGGGCGGGTTTTGGTTTTCGCTGCGGACCAATTCCATGGCGTACCGCAACAGCTCGGTGGAATTCCGCAGGCCGAGCTTTTGGCAGATGTTGCTGCGGTGGGTTTCGATGGTCTTGACGCTGAGGTTCAACTGGGTGGCAATCTGGCCGCGCGTCTTGCCTTCGCCGTACATCCGCACCACCTGAATCTCGCGGTCGCTCAACGTCTCCAGTAGCGACTGTTTTCCGTTGTTCACGACGCGCATGAGCAACTGATCCTTCATGGCGGGGCTGACAACGACTTGGCCTTCGCAAACACTGCGAATGGCCCTGATCAATGTCGAAGCCGACGCGTTCTTCATCAGGTAGCCGCCCGCACCGGCGCGCAGCGCGCGCAGCGCGTACAACGATTCATCGTGCATCGAAAGCACCAACACCTGTGTCTGGGGACTGTGCGTTTTGATGTCCTTGGTCAACTCAATTCCGTCCCGGCCGGGAAGCGTGATGTCCACCAGGGCCACGTCCGGTTTTTGCGAGGCGATTTCCGGGAGCGCCTCGGCGGCCGTGCTGGCTTGGCCGCAGACGGCCATGTTCGGCTCATCGCGAATGCAGTCGGCGATGCCTTTGCGAACGAGCGGATGGTCGTCCACGAGGAAAACGCGGAGTTTGGCGCGTTTGATGATCTCAGTGAGTTTGCTCATGATGTCGGGGTCCTTGTTGCTGGCGCGGCAAGAGGCAATTGAGAATCGTGCCGCCATTGCGGGCGCGGCTGATTGTGATGCTGGCGCCGATGACGGAGGCGCGGTGTTTCATGATTTCCAGCCCCATTCCCTTGCGGCGGCGCGAGGGCGACGGCAGGCCGCGACCGTTGTCGCGGACTTGGAGTTCAATCCCGGCGTCAACCTTGCGAAGGCTGATGACAATCTGTTTGGCTTTGGCGTGGCGGACGGCGTTGCTGACGGCTTCCTGTGCGACGTGGTACAGGTGCATCGCGACGGCCTGGTCAGGGACAAGAATCGTTCGCGGACATTCGAAACGGCAACGGACGTGGAAAAGCCTCGTGGTACTGTTGGTCAAGTCGAACAGAGCGGCCACCAGGCCTTCCGGATCGTGGCGCACTGGGTGCAGGCCACGGGCGATGGCACGCACTTCCTCAATCGCTGTGTCGAGTTCGCGGCGGATGCGGACGGCGGTCGAGGCGCCGGGGCTTTTGGCGCGGGCCAACCGGCGTCCGAGGGAGCTGGTGAGGAACTTGGCGCCGGCGAGGCGTTGGCCGACGCTGTCATGGAGGTCCTGGCTGATGCGGCGTTGTTCGCGCTCGGTGATTTCGAGGATTTGTTGTTCGAGGTGCCGGCGCTGGCGCGTTTCCTCCTGCAACTGGGCGGTGCGCTGTTTGACGCGCTGTTCCAAAATGGTTTCGAGTTGCTTCTGCTCGTCAATGTCCGTGGCGCTCACGAACCACTTGAGCACCTGTCCCTGTGGATCCTTGAGCGGGACGCCGCGTCCGAGGAACCATCGGTACTGGCCGTCCGACGCGCAGCGGAGCCGGTATTCGCTGGCAAACGGCAGGCCGGTTTTCCGGGATTGGTCCCAGACCTGTGTCAACGATGACCGGTCATCGGGATGAACAGCTTCCCACCAACCACCGACGGCTTGCGCGTGTTCCAATGAGATTCCCGTGTAATCGAGACGCTGCCGGTTGGCGTATTCGGGACGCGAGTCCTGTCCCATGACGCAGATTTGTTGCGGAACAGCCTCGGCCATCGTGCGGAACTGTTCCTCGCTTTCGAGCAACGCTTCCTCGGTCAGCTTGCGCTCGGTGATGTCAATGGCCACGCCGTTCCATGCGATGCCGCCATCCGGTAGCGGCTCCGGCATGGAATGCCAGCGAACCCAACGTGTCTTGCCGCTCGGCAGGTTGAAACAACATTCGTGACGAAACGGGGTCAAGGTCTCAGCGGAGTGTTGCTGCGCCTTCATCGCTTCGTCGCTGTCATCGGGATGAAGCATGGCGTACAGAGAGGTGGCGTCTTGGAGCATCATGTCTTGTCGCAACTCAAACAGTTGTTCGAAGCCCGCGCTCACATATTCAAAATACGTCCGACCGTCCGGGACGCTGATGAGCCGGTACGTGACTCCATCCGGCAGGTTGTCACCCATGCTCCGGAGCAGTTTCTCCTGGTGCGCCAATTCATCCTCCGCCTGTTTGCGCAGGGTGATGTCGGAACCGATGGCGAGAATTTCCGAAACCTGTCCCTTGTCGTCATGGATCGGTTTGTTCGTCCATGCCATCCAGATGCGACGGCCATCGCGGCAGACGTTTTCGTTGATGTTGGTGACGAAGCGTTCGGGGTGCGCGGCGACCTCCTCAACGAGCGCACTCAGATCGCTCCCGGTGGATTCCCTTGCCGGCACGATGATGCCGACGTGCTGGCCGACCACTTCATCGGCGCGGTAGCCAAATAGTTTCTGGGCGTATTCGTTGAAGAACGCAATGGTGCCGTCACGCTTCCAACGGATGATGGCGCTGTTGGCGTTCTCGACCAGTTCACGATAGCGTCGTTCGCTTTCCTGTAACGCTGTTTCGGCCTGCTTGCGCTCGGTGATGTCGCGGACGATGGCCCACATGACGGCAGGCTGGCCTTTGTCGTCGCACAGCAGGAAGGTGCGAAGTTCGACCGGGAAAATGGTGCCGTCTTTGCGCCGGTATTCCTTCTCATAGACATCCGAGTGTCCGCGCGGCAGGATTTGTTCGGCCACGATGCGCGTCTCGAACGAGCGCCATTTTTCCGGCGTGAGATCCACGTAGGTCAGGCGGCGCAGTTCATCGGCGGAGTAGCCGAGCATGGCGTGGTAGGCCGTATTGAATTCGAGAATGCGCCCGGCCATGTCCACGGAGACAAACGCGTCGGTCATGCTCTCATGCAACCGCCGGTACTTGGTCTCCGACTCCCGCAACGCTTCCTCCGTCTGTTTGCGTTCGGTGATGTCAATATTGAATCCGAGGATGCCTTGGATTTCCTCTCCGACGCGGAAGGGAGCGACAACATTATGGAAGGTGCGCGTGACGCCGTGTTGGGTGTACTGGACTTTGCCTTGGACGATTTCGCCTGCGATGGCGCGGCGGTTGTTCTCCTGCCAGATGGCCAATGTTTCCGGCGCGATCTGCGCCTCTTCGGGGCGCAAGCCGTGGATGCTGCCCCATTGTTTCACCAAGGCCGCATTCTCGAAGATGACCGCGCCGTTGCGGTCGCGGACCCAGAACTCGAACGGCGCATTGTCAAACGCCGACCGCAACATCGCCTCGTTCTTCTGCAACGCTTCCTCAATCTGTTTGCGCCCGGTAATGTCTTGCGCGACACCCTCGACGGCGATGACGTTTCCCGCCGGGTCGAAGATCGGCACTTCCTGCACTTCCAGCCAGCGGTCCGTCCCGTCCTTGTGCCAGATGTTCAGTTCGTACGACGGCTGACGAATCCCTTGGAGACTCAAGTCGGTATGCTGTTTCACGGCCTGATTGACAGGATGATCCGTCATATACGTGCTGTAATGAGCCAGGAATTCAGCCGGGGTGAATCCGAGGACGGCGGTGACGGTTTCGCTGATGTATGTGAACTTGCCCTGCGCGTCGTGCCGGTAGATGAAATGATGTCCCTTGAGATTTTCCACCAGTCGCCGGTAACGTTCCTCGGATTCCCGCAACGCCTGTTCAGCCCGGCGGCGGGCTTGGGCATCGGCGAGGATTTCGCCGATTGTCCGCAACAGGCGGACGTCTTCCTCCAGCCAGCGGCGCTCGGCGGTGACAGCATCGCATCCGACGAAGCCGGTCAGTTTGCCGGCTTGGCGGATGGGAACGATAATCACCGACCGGACGCGCCCTGCTTCCATGAGGCGACGGGTGGCTGTCGCTTGTGCGGGCAGATTCGCAGCGCTGCTGATGTGCACCGGTTCCCCCTTGAGCACCTGTCGTCGCAGCCACGGGAACGAGGCGGTGGGAACGTCGTGGAGGCCGGCGATCTGGGGCTGGACGCCGGCCGCACACCATTCGTGGGTGTTGTCGGCGGTGGCAAAGTCGTCAGAGATTTGGAACAGGTAACAGCGGTCCGCTTCGAGAAGCTGGCCAACGCCGGCCAGCACGTCGTTGGTAACCGTGTCCAGCTCGGCTGCGGAAACGTTGGCGAGCCGGCTGGAAGTGCTCGCCACGAGTTGTTCGAGCGCGAGCCGGTATTGCAAGGCTCTCTCGGCCTGCTTGCGTTCGTTGATGTCGCGCGTGTTGAAAATGATGCCGTTGACGGCAGCGTCATTCAGGCAATTGGTCGCGCTGACGTCCATCCAGCGCCACTCCCCTTGTTTGGTTCGCAGCCGGACTTCCATTTGCCGTTTCGCATCGGGGTGGGCAGTGAGGCCTTGAAATGCGGCAAGCGCCTTGTCCTTGTCGTCGGGATGAAGCAGTTCGAAGGCATCGCGGCCAAGCAGGTCTCCTTCGGAATAGCCCAGCAGGGGAACTTGATTGGGACTTTCCTGAACGATCTTGCCGTTGGCATCCATGATGGCAAGGATTTCCGAGGCCTTTTCCAGCAAAGCCAATAACCGGCGTTCGCGCTCCGTCAACGCCTCCGTTGTTGAATGCCCATGTGTGGTCACAAACAAATCCCCTTGCGTCCAAAGTCAACCCTCAACGCGCCGTGAGGTCAAGCCAATTCTTGAAGTTGAATGGGAAAGTTGAGCTTTGGCGCAACCGATGCGCGCGCCCGGTGTTTCATCCTGCATGAAACTCTCCGCCCTTCTTGCCCTGTTTCTCGTCATCGGCCTCGGCTCCTTGTGCGGCCAATCCGTCAACGAACCGATTGATTTTGGGAAAGCCAAACGGCTTCACCAGCGACGGCAACAGGGCGAAACGTTGACCGCCGAGGAACAAGCCTACCTTCAGCGCGCCTTGGCCGCGCGCGCCGGTCGCAGCGGCGCCCGACCCGCCAACCAACGCAAGGCGCCCGAACGTCTCCCGCCGCTCTGCGACATGACCGCTGCCGACCGTTACGAAGGCGAAGACGGCGGCCTCTATGGCGCGGGCCAAAACACGCCACCCGACGCGCATCGCAAAGCCGCACTTGCGCAACTCAGCCGCATCCGTCCGCTCAATGCCGCCGGGCAGCCTGACGACAAGGGCACGATCGGGTTCGTCGCCATCAGCATGTCGAACGCGACGCAGGAGTTCTCCAAGTTCAAACAAGTCGCCGACCAGTCGCCGCGCAAATCACCGAAGGTGACCATTGTTGACTGCGCGCAAGGCGGCCAGGCGATGGCCGAGTGGGCGCCACCCGATGCGCGTCCGTGGGCGGAAGCGAAGCGGCGCTTGGAGGCTGCGCGCGTTTCGCCACAACAAGTGCAGGTTGCGTGGATCAAGCTCGCCAACAAAACGCCGGGCGGTTCGTTGCAGGAGCACGGACGCAAGCTCGAACGCGACACGCTGGCCGTCTTGCACAACGCCCGCGCATTGTTCCCGAATCTTCGCATCGCCTATCTCGGCAGCCGCACCTATGGCGGTTACGGTGGCGCGCTCAATCCCGAACCGTACGCTTACGAAAGCGCCTACGCCGCCCGCTGGCTGATCCAACGCCAGATCAAGGGTGATCCCGAACTTTCCGAATCCAAGTCGCCGCTGCTGCTCTGGGGTCCGTATCTCTGGGCCGAGGGCACAAAAGGTCGCAAGCTCGACAAGCTCGTTTGGGAGCGGAGCGATTTCGGCGGCGACGGCATCCACCCCAGCGATTCTGGTCGGATGAAAGTGGCCAACTTGTTGTTGGATTTCCTGACCACTGACCCGCTCGCGAAACCGTGGTTCGCCAAGCCGTGACTCGCAGACGTGCTTGAAGTTCTTGCGTCTGGAGAGCACACTGCGACAAATCAAAGGAGACAAGCCATGATTGACCATCGTTACCAGCACTCCCACTACGTGGTCCGACGCAAGGTGTTCAAACTGTTCGGCGGCGCGTTCCACATCTTCGACCCCACCGGCCAAGTGGTCCTGTTCGCCGACATGAAAGCGTTCAAGCTCAAGGAAGACATCCGCCTCTACACCGGCGAGGACAAACAGACCGAGTTGCTCAGCATCAAAGCCCGCCAAGTCCTCGACATCTCCGCCACTTACGACGTCTTCGACTCCACCACCGGCCAGAAGGTCGGCGCGCTCCGTCGCAAGGGATTGAAGTCCGTGCTCCGCGACGAATGGCTGTTGCTGGACACCGCCGACAATGAGGTGGGGTTGATTCAGGAGGACAGTTGGCTGCTGGCCACTTTGCGGCGGCTGCTATCCAACCTCATCCCGCAAAAATACCACGGTACCATCCGTGGCCAGACGGTCTGCGCCTTCAAGCAGAATTTCAACCCGTTCGTGATGAAGATCGCTCTCGATTTCGCGCCGGACACGATGAACCTGCTCGACCGACGCCTCGGCTTGGCCGCCGCGATCCTGCTCTGCGCCATCGAAGGCCGCCAGCAATAATCGCCGCGCGATGGTTGCGTAAGGGCACCGAGTTTGTGATGGCATAATCGGCAGGGACGCGGTTATTTTCCCGTTCCCATGCTCGGCAGAACCTTGATTGTTGTCCTGATGTTTGTCGCCTCGGCGGTAGCCGCCGTGGCGCAGACCAATTTGCCGGCGCGGTTGCCGGAAGTCGTTGTGACTGCGACGCGCTCGGAGAGCATGGCGTTTGACCTGCCACACTCGACGCTGTCGCTGTCGCGCGACGTGATTCAGGATGAACACCTCTCGCGCACGGTGCCGGAAGCGTTGCGGGAGGTGCCGGGCGTGATGATCCAGAAGACGGCGCACGGACAGGGGTCGCCGTACATTCGCGGCTTCACGGGGTTTCGGACGCTGATGCTGATTGATGGGATCCGGCTGAACAACTCGACGTTCCGCGATGGGCCAAACCAATACTGGAACACCGTTGACCCGTTCTCAGTCGAACGGCTCGAATTGGTGAAAGGGCCAAGTTCGGTTCTGTACGGCAGCGACGCCATCGGCGGCACGGTCAACGCACTGACGCTCGCGCCGCCAGATCACCTGAGCGGGCGCGCCTACTACCGGTTTGCGAGCGCCGAAGATTCGCACACAGGCCGCGCCGAAGGCGGCGGCAAGGCCGGGCCGTTCAGCTTGCTGGCCGGGGTATCGGTAAAATCATACGGCGACCTCAACGACCAGCCGAAAACCGGCTACGACGAGTGGGACACCGACTTGAAGGCGGAGTACCGCATCAGTGACAGCCACAAGCTGGTTGCCGCGTGGCAACATGTGGTTCAGGACGATGCGTGGCGGACGCATCGGACGATTTACGCTGTTCCGTTTCACGGCACCGCCATCGGCGCTGAACGCGAGGTGATTTACGACCAGAAACGCGACCTCGCCTACCTCCAATATCACGCCGACGACATCGGCGGCGTGGTGGACTCGTTCAAGCTCAGCGGGTCGTATCAGTTCCAAGGCGAGGACATGAACCGGTTGCGCAGCAATTACCGCCGCGAGTTGTCGGTGGTGGACGTCCACACGATGGGATTGTCGGCGCAATTGGTCTCGCCCAGCCCGGTCGGGACATGGACATACGGCGTCGAGTTCTACCGCGATTGGGTCAACTCCGGCCAGACCACCTACAACAGCAACGGCACGCTCAGAGCCGTCAGTTATCAAGGTCCCGTCGCCGACGATGCCACGTACGATCTCTTCGGCCTGTATGTGCAGAATGAGCTAGACATCACCGCGCGCTGGAAACTCATTGTCGGCGGCCGCTACACCTTCGCCGGCGTTGACGCCGGCAAAGTCTCCAACACGGTCACACAAACTCGAATGTCAATCAGCGATGAGTGGCATTCCGGCGTCGGCAGCGGACGGGTCATCTATCAGTTGGACGAGAAAAACCACTGGCACATTTTCGCCGGCGTCTCGCAAGGTTTCCGCGCGCCGAACCTCTCCGACCTGACCCGTTTCGATGTCGCGCGCGGCGGCACAGAGGGCGAAGTTCCCTCACCGGGACTGCGCCCCGAGCAATTCATCACCGGCGAAATCGGCCTGAAGACGCGCTATGACAAATTCGAAGCGGAGCTATCGTACTACTACAGTGCCATCGAGGACATGATTGTGCGCGCTCCCACGGGTAACATGATTGACCCCACCACCTACGAGGTCATCAAGCGCAACGCCGATTCCGGCTACCTGCACGGCATCGAGTTGAGCGCGCGGTACCGGTTCCTGCCGCAGTGGTCGGTGTTCGGTTGGGTGAGCTGGATGGAAGGCAAGGTGGACGGTTACCCGACGTCGTCAGCGACGGCACAGACCGAGTACCTGAGCCGCGTGATGCCATTGAGCGGCGAAATCGGTGTGCGCTGGGAGACGGAGAACAGGAGATTCTGGGCCGAGGCCGTGACGTTGATGGCCGACACCGCCGACAAACTCGCCTCCGGCGACCTGACCGACAATCGCATCCCGCCCGGCGGCACGCCGGGCTACGCCGTGTTTACCGTGCGCGGCGGCTGGCGGATCAACCAATACGCCAACCTGACCGTCGCGCTGGAGAACATCGCCGACAAAGACTACCGTGTCCACGGTTCCGGCGTAAACGAGCCGGGCCGCAACTTCATCGTGGCCGCCGACGTGCGGTTCTGAACATTCACTTCGGTCCCGCCCACTTTGGAACCTTGACCTTTGAAGCGGCGTCTTGGCCGGGGGCGTATGGTTTGAGGTCGAGCACTGGAGTGCCCTCGAAAGCGTCAATCTTGTCCACCTCGACGACGTTGCCTTTGACCGAAACGATTTTGCAGAGGCTCAGCGCGATCAGGTTCGGGCGAACCGGGGCGCGACAGGCAAACACGCCGGTGAGCGGTTTGTTCTTGTCGTCCCGCGGATGGACTTGCAGCATGGCCCGGTGGTGCGGCGTGTCGTTCTTGTCAAACCACCAGAAGACTTGCACGTGCGACCACTGCTCCAAGCCGAGCAGGCCGTCCTGGTATTTCTTGTCGAGCACGATCACCATCCGTCCGTCCTGCTTTTGGATTTGTCCGATGGGATAAACGGTGAATGTTTTTCCCGACTGCTCCGCAGCGGTGACACTTGTGACGAACAACACCATGCTGAGAATCAGATATTGCATTTTTCTCTCCTTGGATTCGTGGAATTACTGTCGCACTGACTTCCAACTTCCCAGTTCGTATCCCACACCGCTTCTACCGCTGTTCAATATGCCGGACCGGATCATTCCAAGAGCGCGCCGAGCACCACCGGATTTTTCGGCTTCCTCCGCCAGTCGTTTGATTTCGTTGCCACAATTGACAGCTTCTGTCAAAAACTTGACGTCACCCGTGGTCTTAAATACCGAGAATGCATCGCGTCCTCTTCGCAAATACTTGGCGTAATTGAAGTGATCCACGATGGGTTGCAGTCGTTCCTGTGTTTCCCGAGACCCGGCGGCGGCTGTCCGGGCCTTCTCCATGAGAGTCTCCGCCTCGTCAACCACCTCTTTTGTCAGGTACGACAATACATCGGCGAGATCCGTCGGACGTGTGTCGTGCTTGTAAGGATGTGGATATCGTTCCCTTGCCTTCTCCAATACTTGGAAGAAACGTTCCACGTGAGTCGCTGCGCTGCCGTACATTCCGTTATAGAACAATTCCATCTCCTTCCTCAAATTCAGGGCAGGATTCCACATCGTCCGGGCGCCGGCATAGTAAACGGGCAGATACATCCCGGGGGAGGTGCCGGACTGCAATTCAAAATACGGACAATTCAAAGCATGCACGGCTCGAATGTCCGATGACACTTTCTCGATGGCCACAAGCGGCAGGGAGCGGTACTTTGAGAACGGATAGTAATCGTACACCCCGACTCCACCCGGCACCGACTCACTCCACTTCTTATACAGGTCCAGAAACCGATGTTTCGACAGGCTCTTCTGGTATTCGTGAAACTGATCAAACAAGCTGATGCTATGGACATACACCACGATGACGCTCTTGTTCATTTCAAAGTCCATGCCCGCAGGGTCCGAGGCCGAGCTGTAGGCCAGCGTGTAAAATTTCTTGCCCGGCCGATTTCGGGTGATCTTTTCGGCGGTTTTGTTGACAAAAGACATCCATGCTTTCGTCACATTCGGTTGGCCGCTGATTCCGCTCGATTCATCATACAACGTCATCTTGCCGTACAACTTCAGGCAATCGGAACATTGGCAGAATCGCGTGCCATCGGCTTGGGTGATCGGGAAAAGCTCCACATCGGGATGGACGTTGATGTATTTGCCAATCGTGTCGGCGTACACCGAAATAGCCTGTGGCGCCGAAAAACAGAATTGTTGCGAGTGCGCGGACAACACCGCCTTGCCGTTCGTGTCCCGGGCAAAGACTTCGGGATGTTTCTTGTATAATTCGTTTGTCAGGATGTACCCGGAAATATGGGTGTTGTTGATTCCTCGAACACTTCCCCGTTGCATGATTTCCCGCGAAAACTGGGTTTCCAGTTTTCGCTCCGTAATCATGTTGATTTTGTTTTTTACCGCCCAGTCCGTGCATTGGATTTCAGACTCCGAGGATGTTGATGTTTTGATGTACCGCAATACCCGGTATTTCATCCCCGGCGAATGCATCTGGCAGCCAGTCGCAATCGCAATTCGCTCTTGCTGGGGAACGTGATCTATTCCGGGCGCCAGCCAGCGGCACCCAAGCTGCTCCAACAAAGTGTACACGGCATACAAAGTGGCCCGATCACAATTCCCGGCCAGAATGATCTTGTCGTCATGGACGGAAACAACGAAAGACTCCATGTCTTTTCCCGCAAGTTGTTTTGCCGGTTCCCGGCTCGGATCAGTAGTACCCACATAAATGCACTTGTCCTGGATTCTCTGCCCATCCTCACGCTTGACCGCGACATCCTTGCTATTCGTTATTCTCGCGAAATACCGGCATAATTCGTTGGCTGCAAACTCTTCCGTCATGCTTGGTTTGCGCGGAATGACAATGACGCACTCCTGACCCTTGGACAGCGTAAAACCGGATGCAGTGCCGGTTAAGATTACGGTGACAAGCGCGAGCACAACTACACGCCGTAGAGTTGTCGCGGCATCCCGAGGCCATCCAAATTTTACTTTCATTGTAAGTTCTCCTTGAAGTTTCACTCACTCAAACTTCACGCCCAGCGTCCATCCCGGTCCTTTGCCGCAGTCGTAGGTCTTGAGCGGCGTGAGCGCGCCGGTTTGCGGGTTGCGACGAAACACGATGAGGCGATGGGAGCCTTCACCGGCGGAGACGACGAAGTTGTGAATCAAACAAAAGGAACGCGGAGTCTTTTCCGTCGGCGTCTGGCCGAGCGACTTCAGTTCGCCAGAGCTTGGGTTGACCGAGAAGACGGCGAGACTGTCGTGCCCGCGATTCGAGGCATAGACGAAACGCCCGTCGGCGCTGACGTGGATGTCGGCGCAGGAACCCTTGGTCTTGTCCCAGTCAGCGGGAATCGTCGTGACGGTCTGGCGAATCTTCAACGTCCCTGTCTGCTTGTCGTAATCGCACAACGTCACGCTCTTGCCCTGTTCGTTGACGAGATAGACCCAGCGTCCGCTGGGATGAAACTGCATGTGACGCGGCCCTTGTCCCTCGCCGCCGGGCATCGAGGGCGGCGTGTTGGACTTGAGCGTGCCGGCGACGGGGTCGAAGCGGAGTTGCTCGACTTTGTTCAGCTCGCCGACGTGCGGCACGAACGCGAATCGGTTGGCCGGGTCGGTCTGGATGCAGTGGGCTTTCTTGCCGGTTTCGAGCGTGACGACGGGCGGCCCCTCGACCACGCCGTTCTTGATCCGGCTCAACCCGGCCATTCCCTCGCCGTACGAGGCGGCCAGGAGCCAGTTGCCGGTTTTGTCCACGTGCACGTAGGCGGCGTTGAACCCGGCGGGACTGAGGACGGGATTGGAGAGCAAGCCGGTCTTGCGGTCCACCGACATGGTCGCGAACTGTTTTGACGAACGCACCGCGGCGTAGAGGCGCGCGCGGTCCTTGCTGATGTCGAGGCTGCCCGGCGCGCCGGGAAGATCGAGCGCGCCGGCGCGGGTCAGGTCGCCCGTGGTTTCGTTTATCGTGTAAACGGCGATGCGTTTGTCTCCGCCTTCGGAGACATACAACACAGTCGGGCCTGCGCAAACCGTGCTGGCAATAATGGAGGCAAGGACAATGAGTTTCATGGTGGCTCGGGGTTGGGTCAACGACGGCGGGTCATTTCCGCCATGATTTCGTTGGCGACTTTTGGGTTGGTTCGGAGTTTGGCGATCTCGGCCTGCAAGCCGGTGAGAATGGGAGCGACGGCGGGATCGGTGTTGAGGTTGCGGTTCTGGGCGAGCTTCAGGAGGTTGTTGGCGGTTCGGTAGCGCTCCAGCGGGTCGGTCACGGAAGGTAACTTCTCCACCTGCGCCTTGAATCGCTGAAAGTAAATCGGCCTCAACGCGGAATTGACGGGGCCTTCGTCATAGACGTTGTGCTCGATCCACGCGATGGCTTGCTCAAAGGTTTCCTGCGGCGCCCATGTGTGGCCGCCGTTGAACATGAGCGGCAGAAACTTCATCGAGCCGAGCGCGGTCTTGACGCGGGCGACTTCGCCTTTGTTGTTGTCGGTCTCGCCCATTGTCATCGCGACGCAGAGCGAGGTGTTGCGCTTCAGCCCGGCGACGTGGTAGTTGCCTTTGCTGTCGAACGCGCCGCCGGCGCCTTGGAGGATGAGGCCGGAGAAACCGGGACGGATTTGGACGAAGACAGAACAAGCGCGCGCCCCGCCGCTCATGCCGGTGGCGAACTTGAGTCCCTCCTGAATGCGGACCCGGCGGACGACGTCGTCGTGGGCAGCGAGGAAGTTGCCGACGATCGGTTCCCACGGGCCGTTTTTGGACTCGACGAGCATGACAGCGATATAGCCGTTGGCCTTGAGCCACGGGGCCATCTTACCCATCTTCGCGTTGCCGATGGCAGAGGCGATGAACAGGCACGGCCAACGGCGTTGCGGGTCGGCGTGATAGCCTTTGGGGAGCCAGAGCGTGTAGTGGTAGGTGCCCTTGGCGGCTTCGCTGTCCTTCGCAGTGTTGAAGACGGGAATGTCCTGCGGGTTCGTGACGGCGATCAACTGGCAGGTGATGGTGATTTCCTTTTCTTCCGGCAACGCCTGATTCATCGGCGTCGTCTCGGCGCGGACGAAGGCCGTCAGCAACAGAAGAAATCCCAACGCTTTCATGCCATGATTCTAGCAATGTGCGTTGTGGATGGCGACGACAATCGGGAAGAAACTCTCATCCTCCATGCGTGCTGGATCAGTTTCCAACGGAATCGCCATCGAACGGAATGGGAGACTTTGAGTTGACGGGGCATCCGCCATGATCGGCGGAATGTTTTGAAGGCGCCATACTGGCGGGAGTCCCACATTTCCTTGCAGCGCTGCATCATTCCCGTTTCGATGGCCGCGCGCCAGTCAATCCCCAAACGCTGGCAGAGCTGGATCGTGAGTGCGCGCACGGCCAGATTGTAGGCGCGCACTTCGCTCTTGTGGTTCGCCTGCCCAAACCACGCGTTCCCGTCGTGAACACGGTAGTGCACCAGCGGCCGGTGCAGGTAGTAGCGCGGCACGTCAGCAATCGCCGCCCCGTACACCAGGCAATCGTCCGCCCGCACTTTCCATTGGCTTTCGAGGTCCCGCAACGGAAGAAGACGGGTCGCCAACTCGCGCTTCAATGCAATGCCAGAGGTCGCGGCGCCTTTCCACTCCCTGCCGACCAACGCTTCCACTCTGCCCCGACCCAGTCCCATGCTCTGCCCGGCCCGGGCAAACGCACTCTCCATCCCTTGCATGGCAGGCAGCACAACTTGACGGCTGCGCCCGCCCCGGAGAAAATCGAAACCATTCAGCCGGCCGAACAAAATCACCGGGCAATAAATGATTTCGCAGTCCGGCTGACTGGCAAACGTGGCCACCGTCTCCTCCACCCGGGACGGGGCGTAGTAGTCGTCGGCATCCAGAAAGAAAAGGATTTCTCCGGTTGCCGCTGCGATCCCCGCGTGAAACGCGGATAGTTGCCCGCCATTTTCCTTGAACACCAACCGCACGGCCGGATGGCCGCCGTACAGACGCTGCAACAGTTCGCGCGAACCATCCGTTGAGCCGTCGTCCACAACAATCACTTCATCGAAAGGCAGTGTTTGGGCGAGCGCGCTCTCAACTGCTTGTTGGACATAACTGCCGTAGTTGTAATTGCTGACGATGCAGGATGTCGTGACCCGCCCGCCGGCGCGCGTTGTGGACCGGCTGTTCTGCATCAGCGCCGTTGCCAGGCAGCGTCGCGCCACGGAAACGGTGGTTGCGGGCGCAGCGTGGCGGGCGGCCCACTCCAGAACGTCACCGCCTTGCCCCGGCCAATCGCGGTTGTCAGCGGGGCACAAGGCAGCGAACGCCATGAGCGCCTGACAACGGGCATACGGGAGACGCGGACTCCCGCCGTCGAGAAGCGTTTCATAAAGCGTTTCGCGAATCCGCCAACATCGTTGCTCCTCGTCGGCAGTGGAAGATGCCCGGCACGCTTCGAGATACGCGCGCGCTGCCGGCGCAGGCAACGCAGCCCAACACTGCCCGTGCCACGGCTTCGGGCCGCAAAAATGGCAGATTCGCGCCGCTGAAAGTTCCCTGTTCTCCCAACACGAATCCGGCAGCCATTCATGGGTGATGACATTCCACCCGGCAGCCAAGGGGGTGATGCGCCCCTGCAACTCCATGTTCAGCACGTCCTGATCCGGCAACCAGAGTTTGACGCCTTTCGCCGCCAGCCGATTGTAAGCTGCCACCAACCTCGCTTTCAGCTTGTCCCGCCGCCACTGTTCCATGTCCAGAACCAGCACGCCGGCATTGAAGAACTCATTTCGCCGTTCCGCCAGGCCAATCTCTTTCAAGTGCGGAGCGAAAATCTGATTGTACGTGACTTCATCCGCGCAGCACGCAACCAGATCCCGAGTCGCGCCAACCGGGTTGCCTTCCAAAGAAACCTCCCAGAGCGGCAAGAGCGAACCGCAGAAGAGCACGTCCGTGTCCGTGTAAATGGCTCGCGTGACGTCGCCGGGAAGCACGTCCGGCAAAAACCATCGTCCAAAAGTGCCGCGTGGCAGCCCCGCTGACCACGGGTGCGATAACATCGTCGGTATGGCCTGCTGCAACGTCGAACCAAGCTCGTAGCTGGCACAACGCAATCCGTAACGCGCCGCCGTCTCGCGCACGCGCGACGGGAAAGGAGAACCAGCAGGACCGGTGTGCACAAAATGCAGTTGAATCGGAACGTCCCCGTGATGCCGCGCCACAGACCACAGGAGCGGACGCAGGTGCGCCGCGAAATGATCGTCACCGCAAAAACAAAGATGAATGTCGCTCATGGTCAATCGCGCATCCGTCGCAACGGTCTGCAACTTCCGCACATTGGTACACAATTCCCGCGGCCTGCCGCAATCCAATTGTTCTCCATCGCGCGGAACATCTTTTGAGTTTGACTCGACGAAGCGATTCGCTACTCTCCGCCTACCAAAACCCAGGAGATTGAACCATGGCAAAGCTATCCATCACCGACTTGAAAGACCTCTGCGCCAAGCGCGTCCTGATGCGCGTGGACTACAACGTCCCGCTCGACGAAACCGGCGCCATCACCGACGAAAAACGGATCAAAGCCACCAAACCCAGCATTGACCATCTCATTCAGGCGGGCGCGAAAATCATCCTCTGCTCCCACCTCGGACGGCCCAAGGGCAAGCGCGACCCGAAACAAAGCCTCAAACCGTGCGCTGTCGCCCTCGGCAAACTGCTCAACAAACCCGTCGCTTTCGTGGATGACTGCATCGGCGACAAAGTGGACGCCGCCGTCGCCGCGCTCAAGGACGGCGACATCCTCTTGCTCGAAAACCTGCGTTTCTACGCCGAGGAAGAGAAGAACGACCCGGCGTTCAGCGAAAAACTCGCCAGGAACGCCGACGTTTATATCAACGACGCCTTCGGCACCGCGCATCGCGCCCATGCCTCCACGGAGGGCGTCGCGCAACTCATCAAGAAACGCGGCGGCCAGTGTGCCGCCGGGTTCCTCATGGAAAAGGAACTCAAATACCTCGGCCAGGCGCTTGCCAACCCGGCGCGCCCGTTCGTCTGCATCCTCGGCGGCGCAAAAGTGTCCGACAAAATCAACGTCATCGAGAACCTCCTGAAGATCGCCGACGTCATCCTCATCGGCGGCGCGATGGCCTACACCTTCCGCAAAGCCCAAGGCTTCAACGTCGGCGGCTCGCTCTGCGAACTCGACAAGCTCGACCTCGCCAAGTCGCTCCTCGAAAAAGCCAAGGGCAAAAAATTCTACCTACCGTCCGACCAGCTTCAGACCACCAAGATCGAAGCCGGCGCGCCGACGCAGATCACCCAGGACCCGAACATCACCGACGGCTGGCAGGGCGTGGACATCGGCCCGAAGACGATTGAGGAGTACAAGAAGGTTGTCTCCACTGCGAAGTTGGTTGTCTGGAACGGCCCGATGGGCGTGTTTGAGATCCCCGATTTCGCCAAGGGCACGTTTGAAGTCGCCCAAGCCGTGGCCGACGTGACGCAGAACAACGGCGCCATCACCATCATCGGCGGCGGCGACAGCGCCAAGGCCGTCAAAAAAGCCAAGCTCGCCGACAAAGTCAGCTTCGTCAGCACCGGCGGCGGCGCCTCCCTGGAATACCTCGAAGGCAGGGAACTGCCCGGCGTCGCGGCGTTGAGCGAAAAATAACGGCGCTTTCCGCGCCCGTCGCGCCGGTGAAACGCGAATGCGTGCAACATTGGAAACGACAACCATGAGCCGCAAGACGCTTGTGTTGGCGTTGATGCTGGCGCTGCCGGTGTTGGGCGCTGACAAACCGCGCCTCTCCGAGTCCATGTCGCTCGGGGAAATCGCCGCCGCGCTCGAAGCGTATCCGCCCCGCTGGCAATACGGCGACGAGCGCGCCAAAATCATGGCGTCGCTCGATCAACACATCAACATCCAGATCAACAAAAACCTTACCGATGAGGACCGCGCCCGGCTCAAACCGCTCCATGAGTTCCACCTGAAACGCGTGGACGCCGCGCTGGACAAGTTGGAGAAAACGACGGTGGCCAGCGGCGTTCATGTCTTCAAGTTCTATTCGTCGTCATTCGTGCTCAAGACAGCACAGGGTGTGGTGGCAGTGGATTTCTGCCAAGGCCCAATCAACAACGGCGGCGAACCGGAAACACGCGACCAGTACCGCAGCGGGTTTCACCTGACACCGGTCCAGCGCGACCGGCTTGCGCGGCTGGTGGACGTCTCGCTCATCACACACCGCCATCACGACCACGCCGATTATTCACTCTCCCGACGGCTCATCGCCCAACACAAAACCGTTGTCGGCCCGGCGCAATTGAAGGAGCTTTGGAAAGACCTCGCCGGCAACATCACCGTGCCGACCTATGGCACTGCGCAACAGTTCGGCCCGGTTGAAATTTTCACCATGCTCGGATGCCAATACTCAAAGAATGCGCCATCGGGCGCCGGCTCCGAGCGCATCGGCATCCCAAACAAGGACGACCCCTCAAAGGACTCCGAAACGGTAGTGTATCTCTTCCGTGCCGGCGGAATTGTCTTCATCCACGGCGCGGAGAATCACATTCCCGCCGACGCATGGCTGCAACGAGGCATCGCCGCCGGTTTCAAGCCCAATGTGCGTTTGTCGCTCGGACAGTTCCAAGGCGAACGCTCCTTGCGGGCGGCATTGCAGGCGGTAAAACCGCTTTTCTGGCTGCCGCTGCACGAATACGAAATGACACATGACCACGGCGGCAATCGCACTGGACATCTGCTCGGCGGCAACAACCGAAAGCTCTTCAACAACCGGCAGATGATGCCGATGCTTTGGGGCGAAGACTTCCTGCTGACCGGACAAACAATCGCGTTTACGAAGTAAATGCCATTCGAGTCCGTCGGTCAGACCTTCTCCGGGACAATCCACGGCGCGCGATATTGCCGGCGTGAGAGGAACTGATTGGCATCGGGACAATCGGTGAACCTCTCCGTCTTGCCGTCGAACGCCAGTTTCTTGTTGCCGACGCGCCAGGCGATGTTCGCCATGTGACACACGACGCACGAGAGATGGCCCTGCTCCACGTCGGCATTCGCCATCTGCCGCGAACGAATGCATTGCACGAAGTTTTCGATGTGTATCGCGTCCGCCGGCCGGCCGGGAAGTTCACCGATGATCTTGTGGTTCTTGTCGAACACCTGCCAGCCGCCGCCGTGCCGGCCAAAGAACATGAATCCATCGGTGCCGCAAATCTCCACCCGTGTCGCGCACCACGGCCAGTCCGGGTATTGATCGCTCTCGCGGATGGCGTTGGCGATCTTGTGCATGTACGGCATCCAGAGCGCGCCTTGAAACATCATCGTGAAATTGTCGTACTCGTAGGTCGCGTACTGCGTGTCCGGCGTGTCGCGCCCGTCCTTGAGCACCTCGATGCCGCCCGTGTGCGTCACCGTCTTCGGCGAAGGCGGGTCGCCCATCAAATAGCGCGCCAGGTCAATCTGATGGACTGCGTCGCCCGGGATCGGGCCGCAACTGTATTCCCACATGTTCAGCCAGCGCCGCGACGGCGTGTACGGCAGCCGGGCCGCCGGGCCGCACCACATGTCGTAATCGAGGTCCGCCGGCACGGGTTCTTCCTTGCCCGGTTTCATCATCGAATGCTGCATCACGTTGAACACGCGCACCAACCGCACCTCGCCGAGTTTGCCGGACTGGATGTAGTCGCGGCAGGCTTTCACGTAGGGCGCGCTGCGGGTCTGCATTCCGACCGTGAGGACCCTTTTGTATTTGCGGACCGCCTCGACCAGTTTGCGCCCCTCGAAGATGTTGTAGGCCATCGGTTTTTCCACATAAACGTCCTTGCCCGCCTGGCACGCCAGCAACGAGCCGAGCACGTGCCAATGGTCCGGCGTGGCGTTGAGGACCGCGTCCACCGATTTGTCTTCGAGCATCTTCCGGAAATCCTGAACCTGTTTGACCGGTTTGCCCTGCGTGCTCTCGATCGTCTTGGCAATCGGTCCCAATCGTTTCGCGTTCGGGTCGCACACGTAGGCGATCTCCACGTCCTTGCGCTCGGCAAAATATTTTGTCACCAACGATCCGCGCCCGCCGAGTCCCATCACGCCGATGATGATCTTGTCATTGGCAGCCGTGGCGGCCTTGGGGCCGGTTGCCACCGCGAACGCGGCCGCTGCGCCGACGGATTTCCTGATGAACTGACGACGATTGATTGTCTGCATGGTGATTCTCTCCTTCGGTTGGTTTGCAGAAAGCTCTGGCATGTTGGGCGTGATTGTAGACCCGCTCGCCAAGGCGGCACAAGGAGATTCCCAGTTTTGCGCTTGCGTCCCGCAGCCGGGCGGCGACAATGCGGCCGATGGCACAGTTGACGAAAGGAGATTCCATGCAAGATCAAGGCGCATTCTCTCGACGCGCCTTTCTCGCCCGGAGCGCTGGCGCATTGGTCTCTGCCACACTGGCTCCGGTACTATTTGCGTCCGACAAGATCCAGGGGCAACGCGTTTTCACCTGTGGCCACAGTTTTCACGTTTTCGTGTATCGCATGGTGGCCGAGATGGCAAAGGCCGCGGGCATCACAGACCATCAAATGGCCGGCTTGTCGGCGATCGGCGGGTCGCGCGTCATCCAGCATTGGGATGTGCCCGACGAGAAAAACAAAGCCAAAGCCGCTCTGTCAGCCGGTCAAGTGGACGTGCTCACGCTTTCGCCGATTTGGCTGCCCGACGAGGGAATCGAGAACTTCGTCAAGCTCGGCTTCCAACACAATCCGGACATCCGGGTTCTGGTGCAGGAATTCTGGCTGCCGAACGACACGTACGAACCGATCTATCCCTTGGATACCCGCAAGCCGGTGAATCATAACGACACTGATCGTGCGGACCTGCGGAAGAAACAGGGCCAGTATCTGCGCGACCTGTCTGATTACGTCCGCGCCATCAACAAGAAACTCGGCAAGGATGTTGCGCTCGTCGTGCCGGTCGGGCAGGCCGTTCTGGCGTTGCGCGAGAAACTCGCCGCCGGCCAGGCGCCGGGATTGAAGACGCAGTGGGACTTGTTTCGCGATCCCTGGGGCCATGCCCAGGCGCCCATCACGGTGTTGTCGAGCTACTGTCATTTCGCAGTGATCTATCGCCGCAGTCCCGTCGGTTTGCCGGTGCCGGATGAACTGGCGACGTATCGCCGCTTCACCTCCGATGTCAGCATCCGCAAACTCGGCTGGCGGCCTTCGCCGGAGGATTGGGCGAAAGCCATCGCCTTGACCGAAACGGAACAGACACAATTGAACCGCCTCCTGCAAGAACTCGCATGGGAGGCGGTCAATTCAAAAAGGAAACCGTTATGAAAACCCTGAATGAAAAAACAATGGAGCTGATACCCGGATGAACATGATTCTCGCGCTTGTCCTCGCTGCGTTTCACTGGACCGAACAACCCGGCGGCAAGCTGGAGTTGACCGAGAACGGAAAGCCCGTGCTCGTCTTCAACCACGGCCTGCAACTCAAGGAAGGCGTCAAGGAACAATATCGCCGGGCCGATTACTTTCATCCGATCTATGACCTCGACGGCGTGGTGATTACCGATGATTTCCCGAAGGACCATTATCATCACCGCGGTTTGTTCTGGGGTTGGCCGGAAGTGATCGTGGACGGACAAAAGTATGATCCGTGGAGCTGCGTCGGAATGCAACAGCGGTTCAAGCGATGGATCGCAAGGGAGACGAAGCCGGACTGCGCCGTGCTCGAAGTCGAGAACGGCTGGTTCATCGGCGACCGTTCCGCCGTGCGCGAGACGGTGCGCGCGACGATTTTTCGCAGCGACAAACAGAAGCGCGTCATGGACGTGGCCGTGACGTTGGAGGCGGAAACGGAACCGGTCACGCTGCGGGGCCGCTCCACCGGCAACAAAGGTTACGGCGGTTTCACGTTGCGGTTTGCGCCGCGTCGCGACGCTTCCATTACCCTGCCCACCGGTCGCATCGCGGAGGATGCCGTGCAAGTGAGCGCGCCGTGGGCGGATTACTCCGCCAAGTTCGGCGCGGGCGAAGCTGTCAGCGGCGCGGCGATTTTCGATCATCCGAACAACCCCAGTCATCCCACGACGTGGTTGACGCGCTACTATGGCGTCTTGAACCCGACGTGGCCCGCGCTCGAAACCGCTGTTCTTGAACCGGGCAAGCCCGTCACATTGCGCTACCGCCTGCTGATCCACCGTGGCGACGCAACGGCAGCGAAAGTGGCGGAAACCTGCGCGGCGTGGCTGAAATCGGCGACCCGTTGAGCCGCCCGTTGTTGCCGGCGGCGAAATCCGCCGGAAACTTCAATTTTATGTTGCGTTGGAGTGGCAAAATACGCTAAATGCGGCGGCCAACGAAAGGCAAAACAAATAATGAATCGCTACGGACTAGAACATCACGGAATCAAGCAATCAGGGAAGGTTCAATGGAATCTTTCGGTGGCACAACTAATCGAAGAAGCTGTTCGCAGAGGCGAAGGCATTCTTACCAGCACCGGCGCTCTCAACGCCATGACTGTGCCGCGCACGGGCCGTTCCCCACGCGATAAATGGGTCGTGGACGCCCCTTCCATCCACGAGGAAATCTGGTGGAGCAAGGTCAACTCACCGATTCCCGAAGAGACCTATCTCCTTCTCCGCGAAGAGGCATTGAACTACCTCAATGGCCGCGACCTCTACGTCGTGGACGCCGTCGTCGGCGCCGATCCGCGTTACGAGATGCCCATCCGCATCGTAACCGAACAGGCATGGCACGCCCTGTTCGTCAAACAACTCTTCCGCCGGCCCTCATTGGAAAAATTGGCGGCCCAGACCCCGGAATGGGTGGTCATCAACGCCGGCAAGTTCCAGCCCGACCAGAAAAAGTACAACCTCAACTCCAACGCCGCTGTCATCCTCGACATCCCGCGCAAGACCGTCCTCGTCACCGGCACCCAGTACGCCGGCGAAATGAAGAAGGGCATCTTCACCGTCCTGAACTACACCTTGCCTAAACAAGGCGTGCTCTCCATGCACTGCTCCGCCAACGTCGCCCAGGACGGCGGCAACGCCGCATTGTTCTTCGGCCTCAGCGGCACCGGCAAGACCACCCTCTCCGCCGACCCGAACCGCGACCTCATCGGCGACGACGAACACGGCTGGACCGACACCGGCATCTTCAACTTCGAGGGCGGTTGCTACGCCAAGTGCATCAACCTCACCCCGGAACGCGAGCCGTTGATCTGGGAAGCGATCAAGTTCGGCTCCGTCATCGAGAACGTCGTGGTGGACCCGGTGACGCGCATGCCGGATTACAAGGACTCCTCCATCACTGAGAACACCCGGTGCGCGTATCCGCTCGACTACATCCCGCACGCGTTGCCTGCCGCCGTTTGCGGCCATCCGGAAGCGATCATCTTCCTCGCTGCCGACGCGTTTGGCGTGTTGCCGCCCGTGGCGCGCCTGACCCCGGAACAAGCCATGTATCATTTCATGGCCGGCTACACCGCCGCGCTTGCCGGCACCGAAACCAACCTCGGCAAGGACCCGGTGCCGACCTTCTCGACCTGTTTCGGCGCGCCGTTCCTGCCGTTGCCGCCGGAGACCTACGCGAAGATGCTCGCCGAGAAGATGAAGAAGCACAACGCGAAGTGTTACCTCCTCAACTCCGGCTGGTGCGGCAACGCCTTCGGCCAAGGCCCGCGCATCTCCCTGAAGGTCAACCGCGACAACATCACCCAGATCCTCGACGGCACCCTCGACAAGGCGCCATTCAGCATTGACCCGACCTTCGGCTTCGAAGTGCCGAAAGCGCTGCCGGGCATTTCCGCCGAGTTGCTCGCGCCGCGCTACAGCGCAAAGGACCCCGCCGACTACGACCATCGCGCCAAGGATCTCGCGGCCAAGTTCGTGAAGAACTTCGAAATGTTCAAGGGCGTCTCCCGGGAAATCCTGGAAGCCGGTCCACGCGTTTAGGAGTCACAACCATGAAAACCCACGCCGTCCTGCTTGCCGCTCTTCTGACCGCCGCATCGGCGTCCGCCGCCGACATGGTGCTGGACGGCGTGGCCGCCATCGTCAACAGCAACGTCATCACCTACAGCGAAGTCGAAAAATACGCGCAGCCCGTGCTCCAAGAACTGCAACGCAAATTCAGCGGCGACGACCTTCGCGACAAAGCGCGCTCAGCGCGGATAGACGCCCTGCAGAACCTCATTGATCGCTCGTTGATCCTGAGCGAGTTCCACACCAAGGGCTACACCATCCCGGACAGCATCCTCGACCAGCAGATCAACGAGACCATCGCCAACGAATTCGGCGGCGACCGCACCGCGTTCACCAAGACCCTCCAGGCGCAAAAAATCAGCCTCGGCCAATACCGCGAAAGAATCCGCGAGCGCACCATCGTCCAGGCCATGCGCGGCCGCAAAACCCAGCAGGAAGTCGTCGTCTCCCCCCATCGCATCGAGGAATACTACAAACAGCGCCTCGACGACTACAAAGTGAAGGACCAGGTCAAACTCCGCATGATCTTCCTCAAGAAAACCGGCGCTGATGACGCCGCCCGCCGCGCCTTCGCCGAAAGCCTCGTCGCCAAGCTCGACGCCGGCGCCAAGTTCGCAGACCTCGCCAAACAACATTCCGAGGACGCCGACGCCAAGAAAGGCGGCGAACGCGACTGGATCGTCCGCGACACCATCCAGCAGGAACTCAACGACGCCGCCTTCAGCCTCAAACCAGGCCAGTACAGCCGCGTCATCGAAACCAAGCACGGCTACTACATCCTCCAAGTGGACGACTTCAAGCCCGCGCACACCAAGACACTCGCGGAAATGCGCGACTCCATCGAGGCGCTTCTCATCCAGGAACAACGCGCCCGCATGGTGGAAAACTGGACGCGCGAACTCCGCGCCAAAGCCTACATCCGCACCTTCTAACCTCATGACGCACCGCCCGCGCATCGGCATCACGCTGGGCGACGTGGCCGGCATCGGCCCCGAAATCGTCGCCAAGGCCCTCGCGTCTGACCGGCTCGACAAACGGTTCGACTACGAAATCATCGGCGACGCATACACCCGCCGACGCGCGAACGCAAAAAAATGGCTCGTCGAGGGCGCCCAGCGTTGCCTCCGCGGCGAACTCGCCGCCCTCGTCACCGCGCCCGTCACCAAGGAACTCGTCGCCCCCTTCCCCGGCCAGACCGAACTCATCGCCCACGTCGCGCGCACGAAGAAATTCGCCATGATGCTCACCGGCGGACCGTTGCGCGTCGCGCTCGTCACCATCCACGAACCGTTGCGGCGCGTTCCACAACTCATTACCGGCCGTCGGGTGCGCGACGTGATCGAACTCACCGACGTGTTCTGCCGTCGGCTTGGCATTCGAAAGCCGCGCATCGGCGTCTGTGGACTCAACCCGCACGCCGGCGAAGGCGGCCTGCTCGGCGACGAGGAACGCCGCATCATCGCGCCCGCCGTCCGATGCACCCGCGCCACCGGCCCCTTGCCGGCGGACACGCTGTTTCACCGGCATTATCGCGGCGAGTTTGACGCTGTCGTCGCGATGTACCACGACCAAGGACTCGCCCCGCTCAAGATGATCGCCTTCGACACCGGCGTGAACCTCACGCTCGGCCTTCCGTTCGTGCGCACGTCGCCCGACCACGGCACCGCGCCCGACATCGCCGGCAAAGGCATTGCCAAGCCCGACAGCCTCATCGCCGCCATCAACCTCGCCGCGCAACTGGCCAGCCAGCCATGACGCTCACCGAAGTCCGTCATCTCATTGCCGAACTCGGCCTGCGCCCCAGCAAGGCGCTCGGCCAGAATTTCCTCACCGACCAGAACATCCGCGACCTCATCCTCCGCCACGCCGACGTGCGTCCCGACGAAACCGTCATCGAGATTGGACCGGGCCTCGGCGCGTTGACCGAAGATCTTTTCAAACAGGCACGCCGCCTGATTGCCATCGAAAAAGATCCGCGCCTCGCCGACTATCTGCAGCAACGTTTCCCCGGCTTGGAGTTGATCGAAGGTGACGCCGTCAAAATCCTCTCCCCATCTACCATCTACCATCTACCATCTACCTTCAAAGTCGTCTCCAACCTCCCCTACTCCATTTCCACGCCGATCCTCGAGTGCTTTGTCGAGGGCACGAACAAGCCGCGCATGATGGTGCTGACCATCCAGCGCGAAGTCGCGCTCCGTCTCGCCGCCACGCCCCGGCACAAGGACTACAGCGCGCTCACGGTTTTCACGCAACTTTACTATCACGTCACCATTGTCCACGTCGTCTCGCCGCACTGTTTTTATCCCGAACCGCGCGTGGACAGCGCCATCATCGTCCTCGACCGGCGCGACACGCGAATGAAACTGGAGAAGAACGCGCCGTTCCACGAGATTGTCCGGATCGGGTTCAACCAGCGCCGCAAGATGCTCCGCAAGCTCCTTGCGAACTACGGCGGCGTGGCGGAGGGACTGCGCGTTGCCGGTGTGTCGCCGACAGCGCGCGCCGAGGAACTCAGCATTGAGCAATGGATCACGTTGGCCAATGCGCTCTCGCGCTGAACTGTAGTCACCTACCTTCGTCCGTTACCAGGTGTTGATAAGACATCTGTGTGTTAAGATCGTGGAGTATGTTTTGCACATCATTGGCCCAATTTGTTTTACCCAGTGCCAAGAACCCCGCAAGAGCCTCTCGAAACACTTTGACAGCTTCGGCTTGTCTTACCGGTTGTTTTGCCAACAGACAACCAAGGGTAAACGAACAGTCAGGTCTTTCTTCCGTGCGCGCGTACTCCAGCGATTTCCGAAGCAACACTTCTGCTTCTTCCCAGCGGTTGGACTGAAAAATCAATAGGTTTCCGTAGTCGTTATAGGCATACGCCCAATTCGGGGTAAGCCGCAAAACTTCCCGATGTACCTCCTCCGCTTCACGAAACCGCTCCTCCTGAACCAGATGTCTGGCTTTCCCCCCCATCAAGAATTGCGCGAGATCAAATCTAGCTCTTGCCAACCCATTAGCAATACGAAAGGCCTCACGATACTCGCGCTCCGCCTCGACCAATTGATTTCGTTTCCAAAAAAGTGCCCCAAGGTTGCAACGGACATCCGGCGAATCCGGTTGTAGCCGCAAGGCTTCCCGAATCGCACGTTCCGCCTCGTCTAGGCGATTCACCCGCATCAAGAACACTCCAAGAGCATTGTGAGTCTTGTACTTTTGTGGATCCACTTGTACCGCTTTCCGTAGCTCGATTTCCGCTTCTTTCATCTCACCGCGGGCAAACAGGATTTCACCCAATCCAATGTGTGCAGTCCCAAGGTTGGGATCCAACCGCAACGCTTCGCGACAGTGTCTCTCAGACTCTTGGATCCGTCCTACCGCGAATAATGACGCGGCGAAGTCGCACTGCAATTGCGCATCTAATGGCGCCAATTCTACGGATTCCCGAAGATAGCGTTCTGCCTCCTCGTAACGGCCCAAGAAGTACAAAGCAGCTCCCAATCCATTCAGCGCATGCGGGTCACTTGGCGATAGTGCAACCGCTCTGCGGTGCGCTCGTTCCATTTCATTGAATCGCTGAAGCATTTCCAGAGCTCCACCGAGTGCTCTCCATCCGTACCCATCATGCGGAACCAATAAAATGTAAAGTCTCGCCATCAATTCGGTAGTAGCCCAATCGCCGTATTGTTCCGACGCAGTTACTTTTCGAGCCAAATACCGAGTGATTTCCGCTCGCGCATTACAGTGGGCGTTTGTTAGGGTCTGTCGCAAGAAGTGTGCATCATCGTCTCTGTTATGCTTGGCCATGATCTCTACTGCCTTGAGCAGTCGCGTCTTCCATTGCTCTGTTTGCCCTGCACTCAACAGCAATGCCCCAAAACCAAACTGCGCTATTTCCGAGTTCGGATGAGCCACCACTGCGCTCTTTAAGATCTTTTCCGCCCCAGCCAAATCGGTCGTTCCAACAGCGTCACATGCATTTCTCAAGCTGGTTTTTACTCGGAGTTCTTGCGTGTAACTTTCGCCAGTCGAGTCCGTGGATACAGCAACGCTGATGCGCTGGCTAGCGGGTGCCTTGTCATCGGACGAAACCCAGATGCTGGAAACGGCATACATCAATCCTAAACCGGCCAGTACCACAAGGCACGCAAATGCGCCGCGTTTTTTTTTGCTAGTCATCTGCGTGAGCATGCAGAAGATGTAATACCTCCTGTATTTGAAAGACCGGGTTGGTCCGGCGGTGCGTTCGTTCGTAACGACATAGACGTCAAATCAGACGACGGCGGTAAATTTGTAATTGTTCCGGAAATGGTTCCAATATCGACCCAATTGTTTGCTGACGGCACAGAAACTATCGGCATATTACTTATCGGCCCCCCGTATGTAGGCTGCCAGCGGTAGTAGTCGGGGCGCGCACGGGGTGGTGACATTAAGCCGATCGAATCAAGCCATCTTGCCGGATTATTGCTTACGTATCTATACAAGTTGACATCCTCCGCATCGAACCTAACCGGGTCGGTCTGTAAGAACCGGCCGAGCAAGGGCGAGTAGAATCGGTTGCGGTAGTCGTAGAGCGTGAGGTCGGCGAGGTATTCGCGGCCGGTAAAGAGAAAACGATTGGCGAAGAGAGAAGAAGGAAGAGAGTTTCCCGCTGCGTCCCAAAACGACGGCATACCGAACACGTCATAGGTGTAGCTTTCCAGCAATGCGCCGGTACTGTCGGTCAGGGCAATCGTGCTGCCGAGGCCATCGTGGTGGAAGTAGTGAGTGGCTCCGCTCGTTGTGCGGCATAGGATTTCGTCAATCGTCGCGCCGTGGATATATTCGGCAAGTTGTGCGCCAGTGGCGTCACGTTCCTCAATCAGCGACCAGCCGTCATACACAAGGTAGGTGGTGATGCCGTTGATGGTGCGGGCAACACATCGGTTGCGGGCATCGTAGGCGAAACTGGCCGTCACGGAGGACGGCCCTCCGGAAGCGGACACCAGCCGGTTTTGCGCATCGTATTGCGCAGTCGCGTTGCCAAGCGGCGGCGGACCGACCGCAGACGCCAGATTGCCGTTGGCGTCGTAGCCGAGCGTCGCGCCGTCAACAACCGTGTATTGGTTCAGCGCGTTGACGGTGTAGCCAGTCACTTCCCCGTTGTCGGTGACTTGCTGCCGGTTACCGACCGGGTCGTACTGGTAGCTGACAGTGCGCGTGGTCACGTTGTTCGTAATGTATAGAACGCTCGTAATCTGGTCAACAGCGTCGTAGCCGTAAGGTTCCTTGCGCACCCAGTTGCCGCTGGTTGGCTTGGGCGTCGTCTGAGTCTTGTTGGTGCGGTTGCCGACGGAATCGAGCGTGTAGTTGAACCGGGTCAGCGCCTTCGCTTGTGCCATGTTGGTGTGTGCCAGTGCCGTCAACCAACTCGCAGCGTTATAGGTGTACTTGGCAAAGAGACCGTTGCCGAGCGTCTTGCCGGTGCGATTGCCATTGAGGTCATACTCATAGGAAGCAATCACGGAAGACTCGGAAGACACGGAAGCAAGCTGACTACGAGCAGTGTAATCGTAAGTGACGACGGTGCCATCCGGGTAGGTCATGCTCGCGCGGTTGCCGTCCGCATCGTAGGTGTAGCCCACAACTGACGACTGACCACTGACCACTGATGACTCCGACAGCAATTGATTTGCAGCATCATACGTGTACGTCAGCGCGCTGACTCCGTTATTCAACGTCAGCAAGCGACCTGCTGCGTCGTAGGTCTTGCTCACATCGGGTGTGCTGTCGCTCCAATCAGCTAATGTCTCCCGGTTGCGGTTGTCATAGGTGAAGGTGCGGATGCTGCCGTCACGGTTCCGGTACGTGTATAGATTCCCGACGGCATCGTAGGAATAATCTTCGTGCGAGGTGTCCGGATAGATCATGCTGGTGCGGCGGTTCAGGAAGTCATAAGTGAACTGATACGAATTGCCACGGGCATCCTTCAACGCGACAAGGTTGTCGGCAACGTCATAGGTGAACTCGGTGACCTGCATCTTCGGGTCGCGCGTCCAAATGAGGAAGTTCATCTCGTCATAAACGTTCGTCGTCACGCCGCCATCGGGCCGGGTCACCGACAGGACGTTGCCCACGGCGTCGTAACTCCAAAGCGTAATGTTGCCGAGTGGATCAGTGGCCGAAATGCGCCGGTCGCGAACATCGTAGTCAAAGGTTGTCACCTTGTTGCGCGGGTCGGTGATCTTGATCACCTTGTCGGCCTTGTTGTACGTGAACTTCGTGACAGCGGCTTCCGCTGTGCCTACGCCGTTGGTGATGTTGAGCGTGTTCCATGCCTTGTCGTAGGTGAACGCCGCCTTGCGGCCGGAGGGTAACGTTTTCACGAGTGGCTTATCCTCATAGCTGTCAGCCAAGTATTCGGTTGTGGCAGTGCGACCAAGCGGGTCGGTTACGGAAGTGACGCGGCAGAAGACATCGCGCGTGTAATTCCAGGTGTTTCCAAGCTCATTGGCTTCTGCAACCACGTCGCCGTATTCGTTGTATGTCCACGTCTTGAAGGAGGCATCGGCGTAGGTGGTTTTGGTGACAAGCCCGCGCTCGTTGTATTCCATGAACGTAGAGTTGCCACGGGCATCAGTGACACGGGCAAGCCGGTCGTTTGCGTCGTAGCCGTACCCGGTGACGTTGCCCATCGCATCGGTCTTGCTGGTGAGCAGGCCACGCGCGTCGTAGGCGGATGTTTCGATGCCACCGTTGCGTTGCTGGCGGGAGACAATCTGCCCGAACTGGTTGTACGCGAAGGTCTCAAAAGAACCATCGGGCCGGTCAATCCGAACGACGCGATTCGATGAATCGCGCGTGTACATCGTAACGCGCCCAAGCGGGTCGGTGTAGGAAAGCAAAGAACCAAGCTCGTTGTAACTCCACGATTCGGTTGCGCCATCGGCGTAGGTGGTCGTCAGCGGTCTACCGGAAGGCGTCCACGTGTACGAGGTGGTGCGCCCCAGCGAATCGGTCTTGGTGGCCATGTAACCGTCGTCGCCATAGGTATAGCCCATTTGTTTCACCGTACGAAAGGTTGTGATGGTTTTTCGATTTGATTGAGGCTCTGAACCCTCTGCCCAAGAGTCATCAGCAGTTTCAAAGGACGACGGCCTCTGCGGAGGCCGCGTCGGGCGGG
>Ga0194112_10000413_pt1 | contig 62254 bp, 52 predicted proteins | sample TA2MahC400mmetaG_FD_146191 | JGI IMG/M metagenome (GOLD analysis project Ga0194112, IMG submission 146191) | Freshwater microbial communities from Lake Tanganyika, Tanzania - TA2015016 Mahale Deep Cast 400m | ecosystem: Environmental > Aquatic > Freshwater > Lake | place: Tanzania: Lake... | reverse complement strand
GACAGTATGAACGAGGTGTGGTCCTTCGATTTGGGCGGCTCATCAGAACAAGAGAACCCGGTTTCAATATGATCATTCCCATCGTCGATCGAATGATTAAGGTCGACTTGCGAGTTGTTACCATGGTGGTGGAACCACAGGTCGTCATCACCAAGGATAACGTGACCATTAAGGTGGATGCCGTTGTCTACTTCATGGTGGTCGATCCTGTGAAGGCGGTTATCCAGGTGGCCGACTATATCAAGGCGACCTCCCAAATAGCCCTCACCACTCTGCGAAGCGTCTTGGGACAATCTGACCTCGATGAGCTGCTCTTTGAACGGGATAAGATTAATAAACGCCTGAGAGAGATTATTGATCAACATACAGAACCCTGGGGGGGTGATGGTAAGCGTGGTGGAGGTGAAGGATGTCCAATTGCCCGATCCGATGCAGCGGGCAATGGCAAGGCAAGCAGAGGCGGAAAGAGAGAAACGGGCAAAAGTCATCCATGCCCAAGGTGAATATCAGGCAGCAGAAACCCTTCGGCAGGCAGCCCATATCATCTCCATTGAGCCAGCCGCTTTGCAATTGAGATATCTCCAGACACTGACGGAAATTGCTGGTGAGAAGAACAGTACCATTATCCCTATTCCTTTGGAGATTGCCAATACCCTTCAGGCGATCGGTAAAAAGGCTGGGATTCCGGGAATGGTGACAAATGAATAATAGGGATTACTTAGAAAATAAAAGTCAATAGTCAGAAGGTAATGGTAAAGATGCCCGTTTTGTTAAGTGGTTACGTCATTGGTCTTTAAACTCGTTTAACCGTAACCCTTTGTCGATATACGAAACTGGCTCCGTAACTTTAACCCCCCTTCATCCCCCCTTAAATTAAGGGGGGAATAGAGGAGGGTTATATTCGAGGGTGACGTACCCGTTACGAAAAATTATGTTGAAGAATAAAATTCCCCATCTTCCTTTTTGGGTCTGGACCTTAGGGGGCGTTTTGACTATATTGGTCTTTAATGCAGCCATCACTCTACCCACCTATACAACGACCAAGAAGGAATTCTGCATCACCTGTCATCATCATCAGAAGGAATCAACTTTCTGGGAGCAATCCACCATGCATCCAAAGGTCAATTGCTCTGAGTGTCATGCGACGGGCCACGCCCTGATGCCGAGCATCAATATCTTTCCCCTTAAAAGTGAAGGAGAACATGCAGGTTTTTCTGCCAAACTTGACCAGATCAATCCAAACTGCATCCGTTGTCACCAACGGGTCTTTGATATCGAACAGACTTCTCCTAATCTTAATCCTTACAATATTTCGATTCCACACCGTTTCCATATTGAACAACTGAAAAACTCCTGTACCTCTTGCCACTATAATATTTATCATGATCCCCATGATCCACCTACATTTCGGCCTACAAAAGAGGCATGCTTTGAGTGTCATAAACGGGAGAAAACGGCCTGTACGGTTTGTCACCCAAAAGGGAAAATTCCACTACCTAAGACCACAGAAGTTTCCCATTCGGAATGTAGCAAATGCCATAAAGGGTTTGAAGATTTAAAGATTAAGGTCTATGATCTTCCATTCCCCCACCGAAAACATATAGCGAGGGTATTAAATTGTCAGGTCTGTCACGCCACCGGAGAAGAACATGGGAAGATCCATAAGACAAGAATGGAGTGCCTGAGGTGCCACCACCAGCCGAAATCAAAATGTGCCGATTGCCACGAGTCTCAGATGGAATTCGTGCGAGGGGAAGCCCTCGGTGAAAAGGAAGCTCAGCCCGATGTGATGGCAGCAGGGGTAAAATGCATTGAATGCCACACCACCATCTCTCAAAGCCACTCGCTTGAGGAGGTTAAGAAGACCTGTGTCCGGTGCCATGAGGCAAGATATGGAAATATGACGGATGAGTGGCAAAAGGAAATTTCCGATAGAATGAAAAAGTTAAAACTTCATCTTGAGGCTTTAAGGTTCCAGAAAAAAATGGTACCCGAGTCGGAAAAAAGGAAGGTGGATGTTTTGACCAAAGGAGTAGAAGACATTCTGAAAGTAGTCGATGAAGACAAGAGCAAAGGGGTTCACAACTTTATCTATGCTCAACAATTAACCTCCAAAGCGGAGGAGAAAGTTTCCTCTGCAAAGAAGTTCATTTCAAAATGGTTAAAATAATGAACCTATTGCTAAGAAGAGAAAGGAGGGCAAAATGGAAAAGGGGTTGTTCGGTAAAAGTTGGTTTTCATCTGTTATTTCTTGTTCAATTTTTGTGTGGACTGCCATTTGTTTCATAGGAACATGGGTCGTCATCATGAGATACGATATCCCTTTTAAAGGGTTTATCGCAATGTTGATGACCTTCCTCTTCGCCGCTGGCATCTGGGCTATCCCTTTTGGAGGTTTAATCCTTTTATCCCTCTATGTAGCCTCCTCGGAAGAACAGCCTCCTTGCGTGATGTTTAAGGAATTGGTTAAAAAGAAGGGGTGAAGAGAAGTTCTCCATTTTATTGTAAAAAGCACCTGCGAGATTACGGGGTCAAAAGGATGCACCATCATGCTATTAGATGAAGAGGGCAGAGGCTTGAGTGAAGTCCTCTTAGAACTAAATTGGGCGATTTTTATTTTGAAATGTAGCCATAACCTTCAGGTTACGAGGTTTTTAGGTTTTTTCGTAATGCCTTATTTATCTAAAGGCTGCTGGGTAGGATCTCGATCTCACCGAGGCCTATCTAAAGGTTGTAATGCTTAACTAAAACTTATATGTCGCACCAAAGAAAACGATACTTGAACTATAGGATGGTTCTCTATAGGCCCCTGTCAGATAGGCTCCATTGGTCCCTGCGGTAGCAGGAACAAACTGATATCCTTCAATCTGTGCATCATTATATCTGAATTTTTCATAGGCATATCCAATTGAAAATGACAACCTTTTTGTAACGTCGTAGACAGCCTTCACAAGATATGCCTTCAACCTATAGTCGTCCCAGTTGGAGATATCTATATTATCCTGAGTTCTACCGGCGGGAAGTGGATTGGCCCCTAGATAATAGGTTAAGTCAGTCGACCCGTTCGATCTCACATAATCATGCTTGAGGGTAAAGGTCAATTTCTTAGGAATGACGTAAACCTCTGCTCCGATCCCGTAGTCATATTCTCTATCCTTCTGCTTTAAGTCCCAGTTAAAGGCATTCCCAGTGGGTGAAGCAGAGGGATTGGGTGAATCGGCAGGTGTAAACTGCCTTTGAAATTGATTACTTTTAATCCTTTCAAAAGCAAAGTATCCAAATAACTTTGCAAATCGGCCTATCATATAGTCTGCATCCATGCTGATTGAATTGCTCTTTTCATCCTTAAGCCCTAGGATCGTATCTTTGTAATCTGTGTTTTTATACTGATATCCGAGGCCAATATTGAGGCTTTCCAGCAGGGAGACATCAACTGAGGCTTTATAGGTGTCCGCATTCTTTGGCGCCGCATCAAAGCGCCTTACATAGGTCTCGATGTTGTTTGGATCGGTCGATCCTCGAAATTTCGCATCCCGATACAGTCCCTCATATCCTATCTTAGCCACCATAAAATCCAAACCATTCCATCTCAAATTTACTGTTATGAGATCATCTTTGTTCTCAGGCAGATCTTCCCGCTCCCTTTTTGTTTTGACAAAATTATAGCCGGTGCTAAGATAGAATCTTGCAGGAAGCTTGAAGCCCATTTCAGCACCATAGGTACTCTTTCTATACTCAAAGAGATGGTTCACATAAGTATTCGCTCCGTCGATTGTAGTGATTTCGTCCGATTTATTGTCCTTTCTGTAATATTTATAATATATTTTGCCATCCAGGAAGGAAACGGGGTTGGAGGTAAGCACTAAAGAGTAGTTCTTGGTATCGATTTTTCCATCAAATTTCGGATCGCTCAGGGTGATAGGGGACACTCCGCCTGCCACATCAGCACCGCGATAAGGGAAAAGGGTTGCCTCTGATTTCGTCCGTGAGGAACTTAGGTTAAGGAGGAGCCTACTTTGTAGGGGGAGCCTATAGGAACCCTTCAAAGCGAGCTTGTAATAATCGTTATCAGGGGAAAGGGTAAAAACATCAGTTGCAGAAGCAGTATTTGCAGTGGCTGGATTACGAAAGAAAAGATTATTATCATCGTTTTTAAACTGACTGTAGTAGAAACTCAGGGATAGAAAGAGAGGATTTTTAGAATACCCTCCTTCGAGCTTTATGATGTCTGTAGTATAGTCGACCGGTTGGGGAAGCTCTATTGCAATTCCACCCGGTGAGGTCCCTGCAACCCCTACCGGGAATATCCCCATCCTCTCTTCCCTTGAGGCAGCAACATCAAAATAGAACGGTTTCAGCATCTCCAGGTTAAATCCCCCACCATATTTTCTCCTCTCAATCGAATAATCAAACTCATCCCAGGTGAGAATATTGGTGCTGGGTGGATGGGTGGGATAGGTGAGGCTCCCAGAACCAGTCCCTGAATAAAAGCTTCTGGCATCAAAGGTAAAATTATGAGGAATTTCTTTATAATCAAGATAAGACTTAAATTTTCCCCAAAGACCGCCTTCTAATCTATAACGCTGGGTATCATAACCGATGTCATCCGACTTAAAATTAAAGAAGTATTTTTCTTTATCATAATTGAGGCGAATCCGGCTATAGGTTCCGAAACCATCCCGTATATCCCTATATTCATTAAATTTTGCCTCATTTCCTGCTATGTTACTGATGGTGCCGGTAAGGGTGATGCTGCCCTCTAACCCCTTCTCCTCAGCAATGGCATTAGAAAATGATAAGATGCTTAAAATCCCTACAAGTATGATAATCTTTGATTTCATGATCACGCCTCCTATCTGACAAATGTCCTCCCTCGGGTTGAAGGCCCATTGCTTCCATGTATATTTGAATGACAATTCAAACAGGACCTTGCAAACATCCTTTTTTTTCCTGTAGCTGCCGTACCTTGAAATGTCTCAAAACTCGTGTAGATGGTGCCCGGATGTCTACTCCAGTCGTGGCAACTCTGGCAAATTTGCGGAACCTTACGGGTCAGGAGCTTTGAATGATTACTTCCGTGAGCAGTATGGCAGTTTAAGCAGTTCTCTTCAACCGGAGCATGTTCCCACATGAAGGGGCCTCTTTTCTCTGAATGGCATTTGTGGCATAGTTCATTGAATGTATCGGCCTTCACCATCTTAGAGCCAAAACTTCCATGGGGATTGTGGCAGTCATTACATCTTATTTTGCCTTCCTTTATAGGGTGCCGTGACTGTTTATTCGTCTTGACCTTTACATCGAGATGGCATGTAAAGCACAGTTCAGGCTCCTTTGCTTTTAGATTTTTTTCTCCCGATGAATGAACGGAGTGGCAGTTATCACATGAAACACGAGCAGATTTGTGTTTGCTCATATCCCAAAATGCAACCTTCTTTGATTCTTCATGGCATGCGAGACATTTGGAGGATTTTTCCTTGGCATCAATCTTTTTCCCGAAAGTAAAAATGGCCTCACCTTTTCCTCCGCCTTTTTCAGCATGCTGAGCACCAGGGCCGTGGCAAGACTCACATCCCTCCTTATTTGCCGGACTATTCGATATCGCCTTTTTGGCATGAATCGATTTTGTATAACTGTTAAAGGAGTCTTCATGGCACCCTTTACAGGTTTCAGGGCCAGCATAGCCTGCATTTCCTTCGGCGTTTCTTTGCACATTGATAACTAAAAAAAAGGCAAATAGAAATGGTAAAAAGATTAAAACTTTTTTCATAACCTTACCTCCTCGTCTTTCTCTACATTGATAAAGCCTTAAACCTTCGCCCTAAATCAATAAAAGAGCTAAAACGAAAAAATTTGGGGGGTCTGCTGGATTTTTTTCGGTCAGCCCCTTGTCAATCCAATGAATAGAATGGTGGGGACCAACAAAATGATTTTTAAAAAAAATGTTTTCATCATTTCCTAATAATCTGCAATTTATGTTCCAAAAAGAATATTACCCTTACCAGTTAAGATAAAAATTTGTTTAGAATGATATTTTGAAAAAGGATGTGATTTTATTTAGTTAGAAAGGGTTGTACATTAGATGACTTTACTCAAGATCTTTACAGAGTTTAAAGAGATCGAACAGGCAATATTTTATAGGTGAATTTCCACACCCTTGAGGATTTTCACGCAGAATATCCCCTCACCCTCCCCTCTCCCCGCTGGGGAGAGGGGAGGGTGAGGGGGCCTCATGTCAAGGGAATAAATGCGTTTGTATTAGGATAGATAGGTTTGATTAAGGTTTGAGTCCTTCTCTTCTGTGAAGGCCTCCTTTAGTATCTTTTTGATCTTATCGATGATATATGGTTTTTCAACATAGGCCCAGGCTCCTCTCTCTTTTGCGATCCTCCTCGTGTCTTCCCTACCATGGGCAGTGATAATGATTACTCGAGGAGGATTCTGAATCTGCCTGGTCATTTCCAATACTTCCCATCCATCCAATTCTGGCATGACTAAGTCAGTGATGATGAAGTCAAAGTGCTGGGCTTTAGCTATCTCGATAGCCTTATTCCCATTTTCAACAGAAATAACCTCGTAACCTTCCTGTGAAAGGGCCTGGCTTAAGGACCATCGGATTAAGAATTCATCATCAGCAATTAAAATCTTATGGGATTGAATAAACTTTTTCACTTTAAGTTAGTACAAACGCATTAAATAAATTTACATCACCCCCACCCTTTCCCTCCCCCCTTGAGGGGGAGGGTAGGGCGGGGGGTATCGTGAATTAATGCGTTTGCATTAGTAAGGTATAAATTGAAAATACGTTCAAGGTATATTAAATATTTTGAAATTAAGCAAAATCTATACCTGAAATATCAAGGGTTAATTAATAATCCGGAGACTAATGTAATTGATTAATATCAAAGAGGAATCTTATTTTCCCTAAATTTTGATAAATTGAGAAAGGAATCTGGACTTCTAAAATCATATTATTTCCCACAGACGAGTGGGGAAATTTGGGCAGTGCTAAAAGCCTCTTTTTCAAAAAGGAAGGAATAGCCAAATTTTTATTTTGCTTTTTCAAAAAGGTCGTTTAAAATGAGTCAGGTCTATGTTGAGGGAGGATGATTGTCAGATTTTTGGGAAGGGAAAGAGCCCTGTTGGATTATTTTAGATTGTTCGAAGTATGTCTATCCTGATTGCCCTGCCTATCAGCATCGAGAAAAACCATGCTGGGAACATGAATTCACCAGTTGTGAAAAGTTGATTGGCGTCAAAAGGGAATGTAGGGGTTGCAAGGTTTTTAAACTTTACAACAGGTAATGAATAGACCTACTTATATTGATACATTCGACGGCGCCAAACCCCGATTTTTAAATCGAGGCCAAAAGCGCCGCTCAGTATCAACCCTGAGCATACCCCGGGCGCTTGTCCTGAGCATAGCCGAAGGATCAGACCGGGGAGTCGAATGGGTTGATTTCCAAATGCTAAGCTGTTATAAAATGTGAGCGTAATGAAATAAAAAATTTTGGGGGGAAAAGAGATGGTTAGAAAAAATTTATGACTAATATTTTAGGATGTTGAAATGAGTCCTCTTTTACGACCTTCCTCATTAATCTTTAGAGCCATTTTTATTAGCAGTGCTACTCTGATTATTGCCATTTCCTTTAGTGTCTGGTTGGATATCAGGCTTCATGAAGCCAGCATAAAAAGAAATACCTACGAAAAGACAAAGATTATTTCTGAGTTCATTGAGAGGAATGTCATTCGGGCGATGGAAAAGGGAAGACATTATGAGATACATCCTATATTGAAAAATTTTAACTATAGAGGAATCTGGAAAATAAATCTCTTCAGACCCGATGGAATCATTAGGGCCTCGACTCATGAAGAGGAATTAAACAAAAAGGTGGTAGATGTCGAGTTCTTTCTGAAGAATCCATATTTCGTTAAAGAAGAGATGGTCCGGCTTGAGAATGGAGGAAAGAAATGGGAGAGGATATATTACTTCAATACCCCTATTTTAAATCATCGAGAATGTTTCCAATGTCATAATCAAAAAGAAGAAATTATTGGGGTTCTGACCGTGGCTAACACGCTGAAAGATATGGATAAAGAGATTTCTGGGGTTAAGAGAGATGCAGTGATCCTTGCAGTTATCACTATCGGATCCTTATCAATTATGTTGGGTCTTCTGTTTTTGAGATACGTCAATTTGCCTATTACAAAGATGGCTGATGCAATGAGGAAGGTTGAGAGAGGTGATCTCAATGCAAGGGTAGATCTTCAAGGCAAAGACGAGATGGGAAGATTGGCCGAAAATCTCAACACTATGATTGAGAAACTCAATCTCGCGAAAAAGGAAGCGGAGAGGTATCATCAGGAGTTGATTCAAAGGGCTGATCGAATGGCCACTATTGGAGAATTGGCATCCGGGATTGCCCATGAGATCAGGAACCCACTTGCAGGTATTCAAGGAGCCATTCAAATCCTGGCGGATGGATTCCCCAAAGAGGATGGTCGAAGGCAGGTGACCGATGAGATTCAAAAACAGATCTTTAAGTTGGAGCGGCTTGTGAAAGATCTGCTTAACTATGCCAAACCGGTACCTTCAAATTACTTGCCGACAGATATCAATCAATTGGTCGATAAAGTTCTATCTTTCTTCATGACTCAGCGAGTAAGTTCAGAGGGTTTCAAGATTGAAAAGAAATTTTTCTCCCCCTTGCCAAAAACAATGATCGATCCCAATTCAATGGAACAGGCCTTTTTAAATATTGTAATTAATGCGCAGAAGGCGATGCTGAAAGGTGGGACTTTTACAATATCCACTTGCCCATTGAATATAGATGAAATCTATGGGGTCCAGATTATATTTGAGGATACCGGTATTGGAATACCAAAGGAGAATCTTCCCAAGATTTTTAACCCTTTCTTTTCTACTCGTCCTGATGGGACAGGTTTAGGATTATCCATTACAAAAAATATTATAGACCAACACGGGGGAAGGATAGAGGTGGAGAGCCAAATCAATGTGGGGACTAAAGTGATCATCACCCTTCCCATTACCAAATAAAAATAATCATGTCCGTTTTCCGTGTCCAGGCACGTGACACGCAACACGGTCACGTTTTTTGGGGTGAGTAATGGCTGAAGCAAGAATCTTAATTGTCGATGATGAATATCTTATCCGGTGGACCCTCCAGCAAAACTTGGAGAAGGAAGGCTACGAGGTTCTCCTCTCAGAGACAGGTGAGGAGGCCTTGAGCAAAGTTGAAGGGGAAGCCCCTGACATTGTGCTTCTCGATATCAAACTCCCTGGGATGGACGGTTATGAAGTCCTCGAGAAGATACTTAGGATTGATCGGGATATCATTACAATCATGATCACAGCCTATGAGGATGTAGAAAGGGTAGTCAGAGCAATGAAATTGGGCGCCTTTGACTATATCGCCAAGCCATTCGATCTTAATAAAGTTCATCTATCCATTCAGAAAGCATTAGAAGCCTCTCAAATTAAGAGAGAAGTGAAGTATCTCCGACAGGAGCAGAAGAGCCGATATAGGTTTGATAACATCATCGCTGTGAGTCCGGAGATGGAGAAAATTCTCCAGTTGGTAGAGAAGCTGGCCACAAATGATGCGGCAACTGTTTTAATCCAGGGGGAGAGTGGAACAGGAAAGGAATTGGTCGCCCATGCCATCCACTACCGAAGCAGACGGGAAAACATGCCCTTGATTACAGTGAATTGCGCAGGGTTTCCAGAACATCTTCTCGAAAATGAACTTTGTGGCCATGAGAAAGGAGCCTTTACCGATGCCAAGGAGGTGAAGAAGGGGCTTTTCGAAGTTGCAGAGGGGGGGACATTATTCTTGGATGAGATCGGAGACATGAACCAGGCCATGCAGGCAAAGCTCCTGAGGTTGATCGAGCAGAAAACCTTTAGAAGGATGGGTGGGGTGAAAGACATCCAGGTGGATGTTCGAATCATCACTGCTACGAACAAAGATTTGACGAAATTAAAGGATGAAGGAAAGTTTCGGGAAGATCTTTTTTATAGGATCAATGTCGTCTCTCTTCGGATACCTCCTCTCAGAGGGCGACGTGAAGATATTCTTCCTCTCACCAAATATTTCGTTCAAAAATATAATGAAGAATTTCATAAGAATGTCCAGAAAATCTCGAAGGGAGTGGAAGATTTCCTTAAAGGGTATGATTGGCCTGGGAATGTCCGGGAGCTGAGGAATGTGATCGAAAGGGCAATGATTCTTGGGGATGGAGACACCCTTCTCATGGAGCATCTGCCCATAGAGATTTTGGGACAAGCATCGAAGCAGGGAGGAGTGATTGAAGGAATTCGGATTCCTGCTGAAGGTATTTCATTGGAGAAGGTCGAAGAGGCCCTTGTGAGGCAGGCCCTTAAGATAACAAATGGCAACCAGACCAAGGCGGCCAGACTCTTGGATATCAGCCGTGACGTCCTTCGATACCGAATGCAGAAGTTTAGTATTAATATAAATTCGCCTTAAAAGAATTTTTACCCGCCCTCATTACCACAGGGTAGTATTAAATAGCCCAAAACCTTGGGAGTTCCTTAATGTGTACAGCAAGCTCATTTTGTGAGGAAGAATAAAAAATTTTACTTCAATGTGCAATAGGCCTTCCACTTTGATTTTTGTTCGATTACATGGTAAAAATAAATTGAAGATTCATTCAAGGCAGAGGGGGAGGAACCACTATGAAGTGTTATGTCTGTGCAAAGCAGGGAGTGGATAAGGAGGCTGTCGCCATTTGTATTGTGTGTGGAATGGGACTATGTTTGGGACATGCCTTCAAAGAGGAGTTATTGGTCAGGGATATCATCGATTGGGGTTTTGGAGAAGAAAAGATTACATATCCTCATACCCTGCCCCGGTTCATCTGTGCAGAATGTAAACTCGCTATGGAACAGAGGAAGAAGACGGAGAAAAGATAAGAGAGTTCGGTAGGGAACGGTTTGAAACCCTGCCTACCGGCAGGCAGGCGTTCCCTACAGGAGTTTAGAGCCAAAAGACCAGTAAAAAAAGATTGTTTTTTCTCTTGAGATTAACAATAATAAACCTTAACGTTGCAGAAAATAACTATCCGATAGGCCACCCCCACCCTACCTTCCCCCCTCCGAGGGGGAGGGCAAGGGTGGGGGGAGGAATTCACCCAAGGTGAGATCCTCGAACTCCGTCTAAAGAACATTTTTAAATTGATAGAATTTGGCTGTTTTGAATATTCTAATCAATTTTTACGCAACTGTAAGGTAAAGATATGAAAAAGAAAATTCTAATTGTTGAGGATGAAGAGGGTCTAAGGCTTCTTTATAAAGAGGAGTTAGAGACAGAGGGCTATGAAGTCCTTACTGCACGGAATGGTAAAGAGGCCATCAAAATATTAGAGGAGGGAAAGCCAGATCTCGTCATCCTCGACATCGTCATGCCTGTCATGAATGGAATGGAAGCATTGGGCCGAATTTTGGGGAAGGATAAGAAGATCCCCATCATCCTCAATTCCTCTTATCCTGGCTATCGCCAGGATTTTATGAGTTGGGCAGCAGATGCCTATGTGATGAAATCTGCCGATCTTGAGGAATTAAAAAATAAGGTAAAAGAACTTTTAAAGAAAGGTAAGGCCTGATGAAGAAAGTCTTGGCCATGGTCTTGGCAGGTGGCCGAGGGGAAAGGCTCTATCCTCTTACCCGAGATCGGGCCAAACCTGCTGTTCCTTTCGGTGGCATTTATCGAATCATTGACTTCACCCTTTCCAACTGTATCAATTCGGATATCCGTAGAGTCTATGCCCTCACTCAATATAAATCTATCTCGCTCCATCGGCATATTCAAATAGGTTGGAACATCCTCTCTGGCCCTTTAGGAGAATTCATAGAAGCCATTCCTGCCCAGCAGAGAATTGACGAACATTGGTATCAAGGGACAGCCGATGCGATTTTTCAAAATATCTATACCCTTCAGCAGGAAAAGCCAGACCTTGTCCTCATCCTTTCCGGTGACCACATCTATAAGATGGACTATCGTAAGATGATTGCCTTTCATATTGAGAAGGCGGCTGATCTGACGGTTGCAGCCATTCGGATGGATCGAAAATTATCAAGGGAGTTCGGCGTGACGGAGATAGACAATGATTGGCGAATCATTGGATTCCAAGAGAAACCCGAAGTTCCCAAGGTCATCCCAGGAGATTCAGAAGGTATCCTCGCCTCCATGGGAATCTATATTTTCAATATGGAACTGTTGGTGAGGCGGTTGATTGAAGATGCCCGATCCGACTCGACACATGATTTTGGCAAGGATATCATTCCTATGATGATTGGAAAAGACCAGGTCTTTGCTTTTGATTTCAGACATGGTGACGTAGGAAGGATGGGATACTGGAGGGATGTGGGGACGCTCGATGCTTATTTTGAGACAAATATGGATCTTGTATCCGTCACCCCTCAACTTAATCTCTATGATTCTCAATGGCCCATCTTTACCTATCAACCCCCTTATCCTCCTGCCAAGACTGTCTTGATTGAGGAGGGAAGGGTAGGAACAGCCCTTAATTCCATCGTCTCGAATGGCTGTATCATCAGCGGTGGGAGTGTCAAGGGGTCGATCCTATCCCCAAGGGTAATGGTTCACAGCTACGCTGAGGTCGAGGATTCCGTCCTCCTGGAGGGTGTCGATGTCGGAAGGTATGCAAAGATCCGGAGAACGATTATTGATAAAGATGTCCAGATACCTCAAGGAATGAAGATCGGTTACGACCTGGATGAGGATGCCAAACGATTTACAGTAACTGGATCAGGAATTGTTGTTGTTCCCAAGTGGATAAAGCTGTGAAGTTGGAAGTTGAGAAATGATGGAGGTGAACATAAAGAGATTGATAGCTAAACCTCGTTTCTGCCTGCGGAAACGAAAAGAGGTATTTCTTCTAAGTTCACTTCGAATTCCTTTTCAGAGCCCCTTATCCTAATAGACACCCTTTTTAAGAATTCAGGTCCCCCTTCTTGAGGATAATCTTCCCTCTGTAATGCACCCCGACTCTCCTTTCTCGCGATGGAGGAGGTGAGGATGGCTTTAAGAACGAGGAGGCTCCCTTCCAGTTCCCTTTTGAGAATTAAGTCCTTGACTTGAGAGATACGAAAGTCTTTCAGTTTCTCTCTCCAGACATCAACAGAGGCAAGACCTTCTTTCATCTGTTTTTCGTTCCGTATAGGTCCAGCATATTTCCAAGCCAAGTCTCGAACTGCTCTCAGCCCTGTTAAAATTTTATTGGTACTCTTCTGCTCAGTCTTTTCGATCAAAAGGCTTCTCGGCCATCTCTCTGGAATGATAGAAGCCTTTTTTGAGGTCTGTCTTTTTGCATATTCCGAAGCCCCATATCCAGCCTTAGCCCCGAATACCAGACATTCTGCCAAGGAGTTGCCTCCCATTCGATTGGCTCCGTGAACTCCACCTGTAACTTCTCCAGCGGCAAAGAGACCTGGTATATCCGTTTCGCAAGAAGGATTGATCTTTACTCCTCCATTAAAGAAATGGGTCATCGGCGAGATTCGAAACAGTTTCTCTTTAAAATTGAATCGCTGTTTGGGAAAGAGGCTTAAGGGATATTCATCCCATTTCTTTTCAGGGACTCGCGTGTAATCCATTAATACTTTACCCACTTGTGACTCTTTATAGATCAAATAAGATATTTTATCCCTGAGGGTGACAATGAGTTTATCCAGGCTCATTTCAAGTCCATACTTTTTGAGGAGATCGTTTCCTTCTGAATCCAAAATCATGACTTCTTCTGGAAAAGGAGGATAGATCATCGTCTGAGGCAACCCCTGTTCGGCAAATCCGAAAGGGTAAAATTGGACAAACTCCATATCGATCAATGGGAGACCCATCTCCAGTGCTAAGGCATATCCATCTCCTAAAATTTTTTTATGGTTATCATTCCTCTTATAAATTCCACCTCCACCCCCTGTAGCCAAGATAACGGCCTTGGACGTAATTGAACAAGGTCTATGGTCTCTGTTAAATCCAATGACTCCTACAGCCTGGTCATCCTGAGAGAGGATCCTGTAAACAAAGAAGTTTGAAAGAAATTGGATTTGGTTATATTTAAGGGCTTCTTGAATCAGCTTCTTTATAAGAATTCGACCTCCTAACATCTTATCAGGATAATTTCTCTTATTTACCATATATCCAAGCGGAGGTTTTATAATTAAATCCACGCCGATCGTCTTCAGGAATTCGATCTCTTTCATCCCCCCTCGAGCAAGTTCCGTGACCAATCGACGGTCGTTAAGAGCCTTTCCAATAGAGAGGGTCTCTTTAATATAGGTTTCAATATCCGTCTCTTTTTCAGGAATGGATAGCCCTCCACCGGCCAAGACACTGTTAGAACCCATTCCCATGGGAGATTTAGTAATAACAGTTGTCCTCGCACCATTTCTAACTGATTCAATCGAAGCCCTAAGGCCTGCCAAACCACTTCCAATGATCAAAACATCTGTTTCAAGGAATTGCATGATGATAGTCATCCTCCCCAATAGGTCTTTCAACCCATTTTTTGTAAAGGGTGCCTAAAGAGGCGGAAATATTTATCTTTATCTAGCTTCTTCTTTTTCATCTCCCCCTTATCAAGGAATTAATTGAATTCTGGTAAGGGTATTTCGCCAGCGGCGTGCTTGCCAGCTATGCGACCTGAGATAAGACATTCGCCCAAATTGCCTGAAAGTTGATACAGGTGAGCGAAGAAGGAGCCCAGTTCACCAGCGCTATACAAATGCGGTATGGGTTTACAAAAGGCATCTAAGATCTGCTGTTTTTCATTATGCACTGGTCCGCCCTGGGTGTTTGTGATGATTGGCCAGACCGGGACAGCATAAAAAGGAGGGACCTTAATGGGCAACATAGTACCTGATGGCCTGTTGAGGTAATCTTTACCTGTCTTTACACTCTCATTCCATCGAAATACAGTCGCCTCTAATTCTTTCGGATCCATCTTACTTTCGTTAAGATCTATTTCCTTTATCTTCAGCGCTAATTCTTGGATGCTGTCAGCACTTATAATCCAACCCTTCCGCACTTCCTCCAGATTATCATCACTCCACTCATAGGCATACTCGCCCAGTGACAATGGTTGCGCGATTCGACCACGCTTCCTTCCGATCTCATCGAAGATAAGAAAGGAGGGTATGCGGGGATAGCCGGGCATATCAGGGTCAAATATCTCCATAGCCCGGTGGCCAGTATCTTGAGGTGCGGGCTGGTATTCATTCATATACCTAATACCAAACTTATCGACTACTATCCACGGCATAATGTGTTTAGGATTTCGGGCTCCTGAAAAAGGATGCCTGAAAGCGATGGGAAACTCAGGAAACTTAAAACCGTAGGCACCGTGAATATGCCACATATGCCATAGGGCAGCACCAACTTTCTGGGCCATAAGGATTCCGTCTCCGGTATGGGTGAGAGGAGCCATGGAATAGAAAGGTTTTCCCTGTAGGTATTGTATCTGCAGCCACTGATTATGTTCAAACCCGCCACAGGCCAAAATCACTGCCTTGCGAGCCCGTATCGCTAATTCGCCACTTGCACTCTGAACAATAAGTCCAGTAACAGTACCAAAGGCATCAGTGGTAAGCCTCTTCGCTGGTGTTGAGAATAAAACTTCAATATTTCGCCGCTCAACATGATCCATAACTGTTTTCATAAGATTCACCCCGGCTGGTTGCAAACGCTGCACCCATGGGAATTTACCGTTAAATCCTGGTATATCGTGTATGATGACCGTATAGAAAGTATTACTTCCTTCGTAAGGATATCGATTAATTACAGGGAGCGCCTTTTCTTCATTATGACCATAAGCCTTCACTCCACCACCATTAACCTCTGCTAATCTCCTCAGGTACTGCTCATTTTCCACTAAGCCTTGAGCGAAAGAGTAAATAAGATTTTTATTTACCCTGTCGCCGGATAATTCTTGTAAATATTTAAACGCTTGATCTACACTATTGGCACATAGCACATATCCCCCGGAGAGTATCGAGCAACCACCCGGGTATTGACTCTTCTCTATCAGGAGCACTTTTACACCTGAATCATAGGCCTCAATAGATGCTACCGCTCCAGCCAAGCCATAACCTACAACTACCACATCGGTCTCTCTATCCCATTTCATCATTATCCTCTTTTCAATCCCTTATCTTTGCAAATCCTGCCTTTTTAGCCACTTCAAGATAAATTTGGAATTCTTTTTTAATACGTTCTCCGAGTTGATCAGATGGCAAAAAATTGACAAAGTAACCGAGACGCGAAAGATTCGCAACCAATTCCGGAGATTTCAAAATCTCACTCACTGCATGAGTCAATCTTTCAGTTACTTTAATGGGGAGTCCTTTTGGTCCTAAAAAACAGGGTTCATTATTTATATTCACTTCGGGCATTCCTTTTTCTTTGCTTGTCGGAATTTCGGGAAAGTCAGGAATCCTCTCTGGTGACAAAGTGAGTAATCCTTGAAGTTTCCCCGCCCGCATGTGGGATTTAATAATCGATAGACCGATCACAGTCAAATCGATATGTCCCCCTAAAATATTAGGGATGACTTCTCCTCCCCCTCCCAGGGGGAAATGGGTGATATCAATCCCAGCCGATTTTTTAAATATTTCAACATTGAAGTGGGGTGAACTTCCAACTCCTGCAGTTCCTACCAATAACTTTCCAGGATTTTTCTTTGCATATGAGATGAGATCTTCTAATTTCCTTAGTCCTAAATCAGTCCTAACTGCAATAATTTGGGGCAAAATGGCACAGGAAACAATGGGTTGAAAATCCTTAAGGATATTAAACGGAATTTCTGGTGTGATGATTGGATATGCGATGACCGATGTAATATCTTGTCCCAAGATGGTATATCCATCGGGTTTGGAGTTGGCTACAAAGGAAGAACCAATCACTCCTCCCCCACCAGGACGGTTGATAACATTTATCGGTACCTTTAGTTCGTTTGATAAGGGTTCCCTTATGGTCCGAAAAAAGGAGTCGACACCTCCACCGGCAGCAAAGGGTACCACAATGTCTATTGCCCGGGTGGGATATTCCTGGGCAATGCCATTAGAAATAGTCACAAGAATAATAAAGACGAATGGTAAAAAGAAAAATTTTCTTTTAAATTTCATTCTTTGTCCCTCCTTTCTAAATAGTTTCGTTAGAATGGAATAAGAAGACTTAGGTTTTGGTCTATGAAAACCTGAAACGGGATTTGGTGCTCTCTAATCGATCTGTCCCTTTGCAAATCCAGCCTTCTTGCCCGTCTCAAAGAAGATGGTCAAATCCCTTTTTAAACGTTCTTCTAATTGTTTGGGTGATGAAAACTTGGCCATGTACCCCAGACGATTAAGATTCGAGAACAACTCTGGGATCTTTAGAATCTCACTAACGGCATGTGCCAACCTTTCCGTTACTTGTGCTGGCAGTCCTTTAGGCCCCAAAATGCAGAGATCCATATTGATGTTAACCTCAGGGATACCTTTTTCTCTGGTCGTTGGTATTTCAGGAAAATCGGGAATCTTTTCCGCTGAGCACGTGACTATTACACGGAGTTTTCCTGCTCTGATGTGTGGTTTTAAAATGGCTATCGTCATTCCGCAACCTAAGTCGGCATGTCCCCCTAAAAGGTTGGGGATGATTTCTCCTCCCCCTCCAAGTGGAAGGTGAGTGATATCAATCTTAGCAGCACTTTTCAAAAGTTCGAGCTCAAAGTGGCCCGTACTACCAACCCCCTGTGTTGCTCCCAATATCTTTCCTGGATTTTTCTTTGCATAGGAGATGAGATCTTCTATCGTCTTAAATTCGGAATCTTCTCTAACCGCAAAAACGAGTGGAATATCGGCGCAAATAGCAATTGGTTGGAAATCCTTTAAGATATGATAAGGGATCTTCGGTGTAATGACCTGAGTGGCTACAATAGATGCCAAATCTTGCATTAAAAGAGTGTATCCATCGGGCTTGGAGTTGGCCACAAAGGAAGAACCAATCACAGATCCACCTCCAGGACGATTGACAATGTTCACCGGTACCTTTAGCTCCTTTGATAAGGGTTCTCTAATGGTTCGGGAAAAGGTGTCGACACCTCCTCCGGCTGCAAAGGGGACGATGATGTCTATTGCCCGAGTAGGAAATTCCTGTGCAGGGCAGATCGATGCCATAATCGTTAGTCCGAAAACCAAAACCGAAATAATTAAGTAGAAAAATTTTCCCCTAAGTTTCATTTTTATTACCTCCTTTTTTGGACAGAAGTTAAACCCCATCTTGAACCACTTTTGGCCTCTTCTTAAGGAAGAGGGGTGAAAATAAGGTCAAAATTGAAATCCCGATGAAGATTAATGAGATTGGGCGGATGAAAAAAATACTAAAGCTGCCGTGAGAGATGATCAAAGACCGGCGGAGCGCATTCTCCAGCATTGGCCCTAAGACCAGGCCAAAGACCATCGGTGTGACTTCAAAATCTGTCTTTTTTGCAATATAACCAATAAGCCCAAATAAGGTCATAATGATGATATCCTCTGCCAAATAATTGATACTATAAGACCCAATTAAACAAAATAAGAGAATGAGGACAGATAATAAATAATAAGGGATCTTAATGATTCTGACCCAGATTCCTATCATGGGAAGATTCAAGATTACGAGCATTAGATTCCCAATATAAAGGCTTCCCACTAACCCCCAAAATACCTGCGGCGATTCTTTAATTAGCAGGGGTCCAGGTTGAACACCATATATCATCAGGGCTCCTAAGACAATAGCAGTACTTGCTCCAGTAGGAACCCCTAAACTTAACATGGGTATCAATGTTCCGCCAGCTGCTGCATTATTGGCAGCTTCTGGTGCTGCAACCCCAGCGATAAACCCTTTACCAAACTTGCTTGGATCCTTAGAAATTTTTTTTTCAAATCCGTACGAGAGGAAGGAGGGAAGTACAACTCCTATCCCTGGAATTACACCGAGAAAGAAACCGATAACAGTAGATCTTATAATTGGGAAGATAGAATCTTTCCAATCTTGCAATGTTGGAAGTAGGCCTTTAATCTTCTTTTCATAGATCTCTCGGTCAATAAAGGTTTCGAGACTGACCAAAATTTCTGATACTCCAAATAGGCCAATCACAGCCTGGACGAGCCCTAATCCATCCATTAAGCAGGGAAGACCTAATGTGAACCGATGTGTCCCTGTAGTTGGGTCCAACCCAATTGTCCCTAGAGCCACACCTAAAACAGCCATGATGATTCCCTTTGCCATTCCGCCACTGGCAACGAAGATGAGGAGGGAGAATGCAAAGATCATTAAAGAGAAGTATTCAGGAGGCCCGAACTTGAGGGCGAAGTTAGATAAAACAGGAGCGAAAAAGATCAGGCCGAATATACTAATGGTTCCTGCAATGAAAGACCCTATGGCTGAGATACCCAGGGCAGGACCGGCACGGCCTTGTCGAGCCATCATATAACCATCGAGACAGGTAATGACTGATGCCGCCTCCCCTGGTATGTTGACCAAGATCGAGGTTGTGGATCCCCCATACATTGCTCCATACATGATACCGCAGAGCATAATAATAGCAGATTCTGGAGGGATTTTGACTGTAATCGGAATCAACAATGCGAGGGCGCCTGGAGGACCGATTCCTGGTAAGACTCCGATCAATGTCCCTACGAGGACCCCTATAAAACAATATAGCAAATTAATTGGCTGTAAGCAAATACTGAAGCCATAAAGGAGGTTGCTAATCGTTTCCATATATCAAGATCAGTTAAATTTTAAAATTCCAAGTGGAAGCCTGACCTCTAATAATAAATTAAACACGAGAAAAATACCTATGCAGATAAGGAGGGAAACAAATATTAGAAAAAACCAATTTTTTATTCTGTTGGCCCTAAGGATCATAAGGGTGGCAAAAAAAGTGCAAATAAAGAATCCCGCCTTCTCAACGAATAACCCAAAAAGAAAGAGGGCACCCAAGATCAAACCAGTCCTAATAGTAAAGAAGGGAGCCATTTGTGGACTAATTCTTGGAGAACTCCTAACCGAAGTGATAATGATTACCAGAGACAGGGCGAAAATGATCATCCCCGCAAGGAATGGGAAAAAACCAGGGCCTGGGTTATTTGATTTTCCTATTCCAAGCCGTATTGCTCCATAACAAAGGAGGGCCGAAATAATAAGGAGAAAAATTCCAATTCCTCTATCACGACTGTACATGTTCCCCGTTAATTTAATCCCTGGGTTATGAGGATAGAGGGCAGGGGCTACTTTAGCTCTTTCTTACTGGTAGCATATTTTGCAGCATTTGTTCCAGCAATACGTCCGAGGACTAGGCACATCGGTAATAGCGCACCCGCAATAAAGACATTTGACTTTCGGGTAATTATTCCGCTGGGAGTTGTGTACCACCGACTGTAAAAGAAGCCGCCGATCATCTCACCCGCCGCATAGAGGCCAGGGATAGGTTTGTCTTCCATGTCTATCACTTCACCATTGGGAGTAATTTTTGGGCCACCCATGGTGCAGTTCAATCCACCCCAAACAGGGTAGATGGCGTAGAAAGGCGGAGTATCAATCTTAATGGCACAGGCTATTTTGGGGATTTCTGTCTCAACTGTTTTCTCTTCTTGGATGGCGGCATTATAATCATCAATCGTTCTCTTCAATTTATCATATGGGATATCGATCTTAGGTGCTAACTCCTCCAGGGTATTGGCTTTGATGATCACCCCTGGTCGGGTACGTTCGTAACGGGCAACCTCATCCAAAGGTGCTTTCTGCCTTGCCTTCTCATCCCAGACCCAAGTACTTACACCCTCCGGCTGGCCCATGATGGCTCCACCTATGACATCATTTTCTTCATTCTCATCTACAAATCTTTGACCGTTCTTGTTCAGGAATATGGCATATCTTGCCGTAACGTTCAGGTGACGGAACGGTCCCATCTGTCCTGGTGAGCCTGGACGCCAGGTCTTATCAATGGTACGGAATTCTAATTGTTCCATCCCAACCATCTTTGCTCCTATCTGCTCTGCCATGATATGGCCATCTCCCATGGAATAGGGTGAACCAGTCAGCCTAATACGCCTAAGTGTTTCAGCATCGTGGTACCTTGCCAACATCTCCATATTTGCCTGATAACCCGAGGAAGCGAGTATCACTGCACCCGCATCAAAATCCTTATACCCTTCTTCCGTCATTGTCCTAATACCGATTACCTTTCCTTTCTGATTGGTAATCAATTCCTTTCCCCTTGTATTCATCAGGACCCTGCACCCCATCTTTTCTGCGATCTTGCGCATCTGATTATTGAACCCAAAGCCAACCCCTCTAGCCTGCGATAGACGCCCGACTGCTACCCTATCTGTGTAGAGAGAGCCATGTTCCATCCATTCGAACCCAAGGTTTTTTAACCAATCCATATCCCTTTCAATATAGGTGAGCACGATTCTTATAAGTTCTCCGTCACAGCGCCCCTCCCCTGCATCAACTGCTTTCTTCACCCTCTCCTCAATCGACGTTTTTCCTGTGGGATGACCCACGTCCAGCTCCGGTGCCCGTGAGACTGCGCCACCGGCCCTGGCCAGATTCGAATCTTTCAAATTAGGTGCCCACTCCAGAACGGTTACTTTGGCTCCAGCTTCCTTTGCTGCCATTGCTGCTGGCAATCCGGCAGCACCCGCTCCAACAACAACTACATCCTGTTCTTTCAGTGGGCTAACAGGTATCTTTCCTCTTATAGTCATTTTTTACTCTCCTTTCTCGCTTTCTTTAACTCGGCTTTCTTCGCTCCGGTTTCCTTTTTTGCTCGCTCCTCCATCCATCGCTCCCGTACCATTTGGACCGCCTCTTTATAATATACTGTGAGCACGATCTTGCCATCTTCATCCCTTGCCCAATCAGGAACCTCTTCCTCAACCTCAGCTGTGAATTTCTCCACCTCCTGGGGCGATAACGAAAGCCCTTCTATTCCTTCAGCTATGTACCGGTTTGTCTTATTCGAACCCATTTCAGACTTCTCCATTCCTTTCTCCTTTCTTCCATAATTTCACCGCATTAGAGAATTAAAACCCTTTCCCTCTGTAGTTCACTACTTGAGCACTCCGTCTACTATGAGTTGATCTACCAACTCCTTATCCATATTTAATATCTGAGTACAGACAAATTCATTATGTTCACCCAGGCAAGGGGCAGGTCGTTCCAATTGAGGAGGGGTGTTTGAAAGTAGATATGCCGGCATATCGTATTTATAATTTCCGATTTCCCTATGTTCTATCTGCTGCCATTGTCCCCGATATGCTAACTGAGGGTCCTGATAAATGTCACAGGCATTCTTCACCACTCCTGCCCTGATCCCCTTTGCCTGCAACATAGCCGTTAATTCTTCTGCTACAAATTTAGATGTCCACTCAGCGATGAGCTTATCCAGCTCATCTTCATTTTCCTTCCGGCCTAATAGAGTAGTAAATTTCCCCTCTTTCGTCCATTCCGGATGCCCCATACATCCACATAATGCTTGCCATTCCTCGCCGTTGAAGACTGTTATGGCGCACCATCGATCGTCCCCCCTACATGGGTAGACTCCGTGTGGAGCAGCGAATGGAGAACGATTACCCATCTTTGAAGCTACTCGGCCATTGACTTCAAAATCCAATAACAGAGGAGCCAAAAAGTAGAGTCCTGCCTCATATTGAGCCAGATCAATATATTGCCCTTTCCCTGTCCTCCGCCTATAGTCCAGTGCAGCCAATACCGCAACCACACCAAAACGAGCTGCAATGGTATCCGTGTTTAGACCTCCGTGGATGACCGGAGTCCGATCAGGCCAGCCACTGATATGGACAAATCCGCTCAAGGCTTCCAGTTGCAGTCCAAAACCTGCTTGTTGGGCATTAGGTCCTGTTTGGCCTTGATTGGTGCTGCTGAGCATTATTATTTCTGACTTAAGCTTTTTCAATTCCGGGTAGCCCAACCCAAAACCTTCCATCGTTCCTGCGGTGAAATTCTCAACGACTAAGTCGCTCCAGACCACCAGTTTCTTTGCTATTTCCACTCCCCTCGGATCTTTAAGGTTCAGGGTTATAGAATACTTGTTTGGGTTGAAAAGAGCGAACTGACCAGAACGATTGACGCCGATGGTATCGTCCTTAAATGGAGGATTTAACCTGGTTCGATCGATACGGGTGCTGCTCTCTATTCGAATTACTGCGGCTCCATGAAGCGCCAAATATCTTGTTATATAAGGACCGGCTGCATACCAAGTAAAATCAGCAACTTTTATCCCTTCCAGTGCCTTGATAATTGTATTCTCCTTTCGAGTCCTTATTGTTTTAAATCACTCCAGCCTCTTTCAGGATGTTGAGCTTCTCAGTCGATATACCCATTTCTCCAAAAATCTCTCCATTATGCTCTCCAATGAGGGGAGGTCGATGCCGGAACATAATGGGAGTTTCAGTGAATTTGGCAAAGGCCCCTGGGTAATGAATAGTTGCCCCGATCTCTTCGTGATCCATATTAATCCAATAGTTCCGCGCGGTCAATTGGGGATCGTTATAGATGTCATCTATACTGGAGACCGGGTAGCCCATAATCCCCCTTTTGAGAAGGCCTTCGTAGAGTTCCGACTTGGTATGATTTTCAAAGAAGCGCGAAAATGCCTCGCTGAAACGGTCCACCTCTTTGAGTTCCGAGGTCTCGAGAGCGAATGCTTCCCAGTCTCTTCCTTTTAAGAAGTCCGGAGCTAAACCCTCTTCGTCCATCCACTTCACTATTCCTCGCATCGACTTTGCCCCCAAAGCACCGCTGAAGATGCCGAAGGCAACGAAGCCATCCTTGCATCGGTATATAACTTGAGGGCCAATGCCATCGGCAGTCCGCCACCGTGAACGTCCACCACTGCGATTTATCACCTTCTCGCCCATCTGCCAATAAGGGAGTGTGGTTACCTCCAAGCCAAGCAGGCTCGCCTGAGCAGATACGTCAATATGTTGTCCTTCTCCTGTTGTTTGACGATGATAATGGGCAACCAGTGCCCCAACCGCTCCTTCCAGCGAGGCATTGAGATAAGCCTGAGGGAAACTGACAGATAGAGGAGCTCGGTCTGGATCACCCATCTGAAAAAGCATGCCTCCCATAGCCGTAATTACCAAGTCTGAGGCTTTTAAGTCATGGTACGGTCCTGTCTGCCCAAAGGCTGTAATAGAGACAAGGATGATCTTTGGGTTTAACTGGCTCAGGATATTAAAATCCAGTCCTAAATTATTTAGGTATCCTGGAGAGAAGGACTCGATTACAAAATCGGCTTTGGATATCAGTTTTTTGAAGATTTGCTGCCCATCGAAAGTTTCAAGGTTTAAAGTGATACTCCTTTTATTCAAATTGTAGGCAAACCAAAAAAGGCTTTTTTCATTATGGGTTTGGTCTTTAAAGAAGGGGCCGAGTCTTCTTCCTGGATCGCCTCCAGGAGGCTCTACTTTAATGACATCTGCACCCAGATCGGCAAATATTCTCCCGCACAACCATCCCTCCCAGTCTGTAAGATCAAGCACTCTGAACAGGCTTAATATCAAATTTCCTGTTACTTGCTCACTCATAGAACTACCCCAATTGGAGGAGCAAAAATGTTATATTTTGCTTCATTTTCGATTTTATCCTGTGATGAACTCATCACTATCTTAAATAATTTAAACTCTCAATTAAGAAAAGTCTGTCAATTAGGTGACATTTTTAAATTTATAATTTACAGTAAAATTTCAAAAGAATTAAGAACATATTTCAGATCATTTGGAGACAAGAGTTTTAATAATTTGGATGAAACCATAGGGCCTCAAATTAGGTTCTCCATCCCCTCTTTATCAAGAATAACAATTTGTCTCCTCTTCTTTTTTATCAATTTTTCTTTTTCGAAAATGTTTAGAAAGGTTGTTACTTTTTGACGGCTGGCACCAATCATGTTGCCGATATCCTCATGTCGCAGCGGTACATTTATTAGAATTCCGGAAGTCTGAGGTATTCCACTTTTTTTGACCAAATCCAACAAGATTTTGGCTAAACGACCCTTGATATTTTTGGTTGCTAAATCTTCTATTACGTTACGGAAATAGCATAGGCGTAATCCAATCATCTTGATAATTTCCCATGCAAACTCAGGATTTTTCTTTATGATATTTTCAAAAATTTTACTTGGCACATTCCATAGGATAGTATCTTCTAAAGATGCTGCCGATACAAATCTTTTGCCTTCTGCATAAATAGAAGAGAAACCAAATAAATCTCCAGGTCCTAATATTAAAAGAATAACCTCTTCTCCCCATTTCGTGAGGAGAAAAATTTTCACCCTGCCTTTCTTAATAATATGAACAATATTAGCAAAATCATCTGTTGCAAATATAGGATGTCCCTTGGGATAATCTTTTACATTAGCTGAATTTAATAATATGTCAAAATCCTTTTTCCTAATGTTTTTTAAGACATCGATGTCAGTCAAATTTCGAATTATTTGTTCCATGTCCCATTCCTCACTTCAATACGAACGATTATTTCCATATGTACCTTACTGAAATTATAGGGTTTCTTCTCGATATTTTTCTCTAAATTCAATGAGAATATTATCGAATTATTTTTTAAATGTCAAGAAGTCTGAATGAGTTCAATCACAAAATAGATCTCTGAAAAGGGGTTTCTTGAGGATGTCGGAAACCAGAGAGGAGGATGAGAAAGCTTTGGAATCCTCCCTGCCCGGGGCAATCAGGATTTTTTCAGAAGTTTCATAATTTATTCTTGACAATTAAGCTATTTTAACTTAATCGTTCCTATAGACTAAATTGATAATTAATTATGACAACGGAGTGGAGATGACCGGAGAGGTATTTGTCCTAACGGGTGCCTTATCTTTTGGTGCATCTAATGTGGCTATTCGTCGCGGAATGAAAACAGCTCGTGATGACGGAGTCTTTATTTCAATATTTATTAGCGCAATTACTTTTATGGTCCTTATTATTATTCTCCATTTAAATAGGCTGCTCCCACCACTTACCCTTAGGGGATTCTCATTATTTGCTTTAGCTGGTTTTTTAACCAGTTTTACTGGTCGATCTTTACACTATGCTGCTATTAGATTGTTAGGTCCTTCCAGGGCCACTTCGTTTAGATACAGTTCTCCAATTATAACTATCTGTTTAGCTTTCTTATTTCTCTCTGAACGTTTTAGTATATTTCAATTTGTGGGCGCTACTACTGTAATAGGAGGAGTATGGGTTCTTTCAAAAGAGGTTTTAGGACGGATTGATTTGGGAGTTGCTCAAACTCCACGTTCTAATATGAATGGGTCGACTTCTTTATCAGTAGGCTCAAATACGTCTATGAACAATTCATTAGTTGGTATTTTATATGCTCTGGGGGCGGCATTAAGCTTCGGAACTGGCCATTTCTTGCGTAAGTTAGGGCTTATGGAAGTACCTTCTCCTTTTTGGGGATTGGCAATTGGCACGATAGTGGCCTTATTAGCAGTAGTTGTACGTCCCTTAATAAAAGGAGAGATGAATATATTGATCTATAATAACTTTTATACCCCTCAATGGTTTTTTATCTTGGCCGGATTCCTTATGACTATAGGGCAAATGTTTAACTATATTTCCATTTATTTTACGGCTGTCTCGATTGTGGTGGTCTTGGCTTCCTCTGAACCTTTAGCCACCCTATTGATCAGCCGTTTGATCATGAAGGGTGAGGAGCCTTTAAATTTTCAAGTCATTGCCTGTAGTGGAGCAGTTTGTTTAGGAGTTATATTGATGATTCTCAAATAGGAATCTTGGAAAATCATCTTACCTTAGAGTTTCCGATAACGATTTTAGTTAATCTTCTTTTTGCTCAAGATAAATTCGGCAACGAAACTCCCTGTTTCCTGTTGTTCCGGTTACTGGATCGCGGTTTGTATCATCGGTGATAATGTTCACATTCGGGCCTCCATCTTCGGGATTTCCCCAACCAAAATCGGCCAATGCGAGATCGGTCATCATCTCCTCATTCACATGAATTCTTAGCGAGACCTTTCCGGTTGGCGATTCCACTTGAACTCTACTTCCTTCTCCTATCTCTCTTTTTTGGGCTTCTTCAGGATGGATTTCGAGCATAGGGTCTGGATGAAGTTTTCGGAGGGAAGAGATGTTACGAAACTTTGTATGGACATATACCCCAGGACGTCGGGTAGTCCCTAAGAGGGGATATCTCTCGTCTCTTTTCAAAAGACTTTCATTGAAGGAGGGAAGGGGATCGTAATGACTCTCTCTTAATTTTTCTGAGTAGAACTCAACCTTCCCTGTTGGCGTTTTGAACCCTTTTTGTCTGCTCATTCCAAATTTTAATGGGGGTGTCACTCTGATAAAGGATTTTTCTTTGATCTCTTCCATCCTCTCGGCGATCTCGGTAAGAGCTTCGTCCCATGAGATCTGTTTAAACCCACCCTTTGTCTTCTTTAGGGGATGGGTGAGACGATCTGAGGAATAAACAACATCCCTGGCATGGGACCCTTTGATACATAGGGAACCTCCGTTGGCAGGATGGCTCCGATCTCCCCTTAAGGAGACCCACCTTTTGGCTTCAACTTCTGCTACCATTCCACAGCTCAGATGGCAGAATCCGCATATCGTCTTGATTTTCTCTCTTTTGTTCATTCTTAAGCCCTTTCCTATTGCTCCTTAAACATCTCTTTAAATTTTTCAACATTAGGATAAGCTTCTGCCACTGCCTTGCCAAATTCTTGGGCATTTAGAGGATGGATAACCATTTTTCTCTTTTTTGCCCATTCAATATAATCTGGTTCTCTCACTGCTTTATAAAAAGCTTCCTCTAATACCTTTACAATGGAAGGTGAGGTGTTTGGCGGTGCCTGAGCGCCTCGAATGGCCGGAAGGGCAGTAATATCAAATCCAATGTCTTTAGGAATTGGGACATCCGGAAGGTAGGGATCGCGTCTATCGCTAAATAACATCAGGGGTCTTAATTTTCCTGCATGAATTAAAGGAATGGCAGAGGTAGCGAGGCAGATAGTAAAATCAAGATGTTTTCCAGCCAAGGCAGAGGTACTTCCGGCAGCACCTTCATAGGGTACCCAATTGACCTTTATCCCGAGTTCATCTATTGCTATCAGTCCGGCAAGATGGGTCGTGCTGCCCCTTCCCGAAAGCCCTCCTGATAGGGTCTTGGCCTTAGCTGTCTTTAAAAATTCATCAAATGTCTTCCAAGTATCAGCATGCACAACCAGAAGTTGATTACCACGGGACCAGGCGAATACCGGAGTAAAATCTTTGGTTCTATAGTTTGTTTTACCCATATATTCGATAATGATGCTTTTGGGAAAGGTATAGGTAATTAATGTATAGCCGTCGGGTTCTGTCTTCTGAAATTTTTCGAAGGCAATCTTTCCACCTGCACCCGGCTGATTTTCAATCATGACGCGTACCCCAAGATGTTTTTCAGCATATGGGGCGATCCCCCGGGCTTCAGTATCCTCTCCGCCGCCAGCATCAGCAGTGACGATAATCTTAACTGGTTTTTTCGGAAAATCCGCACCATTTGAAAGCGGAGAGATTAAAATCAAGACTATCCCACTCGCGAATACAAAGGTAAATAATTTTGTTAAGTTTTTTAACATTTTTCTTTCCTCCTTTCATTTTCCCCCTTGAGTTAATCTTTTCCAGATTGGTCCCAGATAAGGACCGGCTAAAGATAGGAGGGTTAAAAAAATTAAAATTTTAGAAATAGTTGAAGAGTAAAAGACAGAATACGATCCACCGGAAATCATTAAGGCACGATGATAATTACGTTCTACCATTTCCCCTAACACCATTCCCAAAAGGAGGGGCACGGGTGTAAATCCCCCTTTTAACATGATGTATCCTAAGACCCCGAAGGCAAGACTAATGATGACATCCGCCATCAGATTACGGATAGCAAAGCTTCCCAGCAGGCTGATAACCAGAATAACCGGCACAATGATCTCATTAGGTAGAAGCGTGACCACTGCAAAGTGTCGTGCAACAGTAATTCCAACTAAAAAGAGAATGAAGGAAGTTAGAATCAGAGCGATAAAAAGGCTATAGATGACATCGGCCTTTTCCGTAAAGATGAGAGGGCCGGGGATGACTCCAAAGATAATCATTATCCCCAAAAAGATGGCTGCTCCCACACTCCCTGGAATTCCTAAGGCAATCGTGCAAACCAGATCTCCCGGCATACAGGCATTGGTAGAGGTCTCTGAAGAGATTATTCCTTCCGGTTCTCCCTTGCCGAATGTTTCTGGGTGTTTTGACTCCCTTTTTGCTTCTGCCCAGGCAAGAAGCCCTGCAGAACTTTGTCCCACGGCTGGAAGGATCCCTACAAAAAGGCCGATTGCCGCAGCACGGATGATTGCATATGGATGTTTGAAGTAGGTCATCACTCCTTCCCAAAAGCCGCCGGTAAGTTTGCCGATACGGGAGATAGATTGCGCACTTTCGGCAAGGACCAAGGCCTGGGTCACTGCAAAAAGGCCTATAAGGGCCTGGATGAGTGGAATACCATCCTCAATTGGTGTCCAGCCAAAGGTATAGCGAAGGTGGCCGGTGATCACATCAAAACCAACACAAGAAAGCATCAGACCCAGTCCGGCAGAGATAATGCCCTTGATGGTTGCACCCTGTACCACGGCAGCAATGATCGAAAGGGCCAAGAGAGCGGTCAGAAAATATTCGGCAGGACCAAATCTTAAAGCAAAATCAGCAAGAAAGGGGGCGACGAAGATGAGGCAGATCATTCCGATCGTCCCTCCTACCATTGCCGCCGTACCACTTAGAGCCAAAGCAACCCCACCCCTCCCCTTTTCGCACATTGGATAGCCGTCCAGTATGGTTGCGGCATTGGAGGCATCGCCAGGGGTATTGACTAAGATGGCTGTAATAGAACCCCCGAAGTTACTACACTTATAAAGGGCACCCATAAAGATGAGTGCAGTGGCTGGATGCCATTTTAAAACCAAAGGGAGGGCAAGGGCCATACCGGCTGATGGACCAAGCCCTGGAAGGATTCCAATAATGATGCCATAAATCGTTCCTGCTATGAGGGCACAGAGATTCTGCCCTTGAAGAACAAAAGCGATGGCTTGTGTTATGACATCCATAGAAACCTGTCTCACTCCCTCACCCCCTCCGTTCGGCTGAGCGTTCGACTGAGCTCACGCCGAAGTCTCACGACGAAGCCCTCTCCCCCGTGGGGAGAGGGGAAGCCTGCCTGCCGGTAGGCAGGGGTGAGGGGAAGTATCTACCAGAGGATACCTGTCAATAAAGGAACACCCATGATCCATTGAAAAATAAAATAAATGACTACGGTCATAGCAATAGTGATGGTAGTATTTTTGAATAAATTTTTCTTTTTTCCAAAGAGTAAGGCAAACCCAACAAAGAAAAAGAAGGTGCTGAAGAGAAATCCTCCCAAAAAGCCAATAACAGTGGAAACCAAGATGATCCCCCATGCCTGGTAAAACCTTTTCCTTCTTTCCTTCACGGTCGCTTCGTCAAGGACTTTTAATTCGCCATCATCAATACCGATTATCCCTTTTGTTATTTTACCTTTCTGGATGAAGTCTGTCATCAGAGAGATCACAATCATGATGAGGCTAAAAATGGCAATAAGCTGTGGGAACTGTTTTGCCTTTTCTGGATAGGGTATAGAAAGTAAATAAAAAAAAGTAAAAAATACTAAAAGTATTAGCTTGAACCAGATCTCAGTGAGCTTTGGTCTCCCTTTCATTTCATCCCCTTAAAAATTACGCCAACCCGTTCCATAGCATCTTGAGGGACTTCATTGCGCTTTGGGAAATCTCCTTTGAGGGGCCTTGTCGCATCGATGATGGCCACCGCGTCTCCTAACCAATCACGGAAGCTCTGGACTTTAGGGATGACCTCCAGATCCTTATCCCAGTGGGTTCGGGTCCCTACAGCCCACAGGACCTCTCTCTCGTTGAAGATATCAATATCGTCATCCACAACAACAGCCAATTTAAGGTTAGGCATCTCGATAAAGGCCTGCATCGCCGCCTTTTTGGGTTCATTTTCAAACTCTTTTTTAATCGAGATGTAACAGATCACTCGCCCACAGCCTGAAGGAGGAAGGTGGATTGCCTTTATCCCAGGAATATTTTTTTAATTATATTAAAAACGCTTCCCTCTTTGGGTATCCCTCCCAGGTTCCAGTGATCCATTTGGGCAGGCCAAATATCTTGTATAATAGCTTTTTCCCGATATGTGATGGAGGACACTTCAATAATAGGAACCTTCATCTCTGGCTGGTAGTAGCCCAATATCTCACCAAAGGGGTTTTGTGACTCCCGGACGTCTGGAGGGATCTCACCTTCAATGATGACCTCTGAATCCGCAGGGACAAGAAAGTCCTCTCCCCAGGTTTCAGAGGGAGTAAGGCGCAGAGGTTCCTCAAGGAATGCTGAAGCGGTCATATAGTCATTGTTACCGTAGGGAGTGAGGCAACAGGTGGAGAGGTAAAAAGCAGGATGGTGGCCGAGGACGATAATTACAGGGGAACGCTTGTTTTTCCTCTCATATTCTTCGAGGATTCTTCTTAAATGGTGATGAGAGTGCGCAGAAAAACTTAACCTTTGAGGCCCGTAGTACATGTTCTTGGTAAAGGTGATATCATAGAATCCATTATCAATACCTTTCATAATACAGGCCATCGTGAAATAGGGACCAACATCATCCTTGTGGTGCATGGGGATAGGAAGCATTCTCAAGTCCGCTTTAGAACCTTTGAGTACAACTTCTTTGCAAGGAGCCTTCTCAGGAGAGAGGATGTCCAGTTTCCCTTTTGAGAGTTCCCGCGAAGCGACCTCAAGGCTTAAATCCATATTGGATCTAAGTTCACCCATGTCCAAGGCGTCGGCGCAAAACTGTCTGGTCACAAAGCAGTTGTAAAAGAGCGGGAAAGGGGAGGGTTGGCCATTAATCGTGAGGACATTTTCGAAAAGGACCATCCTCTTCTCTCCCAATAAATCGAGATGTTTTAGAAAGGCAATCGTTTCGAATTTGTTCGGATCGATCTGTTCCTTAACGCGGATCACAGAATTCGGTCTTCTTTCTTCCTCCGCCCTAATAAAACTCTGAAGATCTTTACACATGTCAGCCCCCTTTTTATCTCATTTATTATCCTGTAACTCCAATAGCTTTTAACCCCTTGAAAACCCATCCCTCCATAAAGGGAATAAGAAGGTTTCCCCGGATCGTTGTAACCCTTGCGAGATGATTGAGAAAGATGAAGCTCACCGCAACAACAATAATGTTAGCGATGATGATGGTCCAGACCATTGAGAAGGTCAAGGAGAGATGTTTGGTCAGCATATCAGGACCGGGCACGATCCCCAAGACAAAAAACGCCCCCAAAAGAATAGCCATCCCACTGCTTGCAGGAATTCCAAATGCTACGGTGGGAATGAGGCCTGCCCCCTCCTTTGAATTATTGGCTGCCCCAGGGCCTAAAACTCCCCTGACATCTCCTTTACCAAATCCAGCCCGTTCCCCTGCGGTCTTGGCACTCTGTGTAGCATGGGCGTAGGCGGATAAAATTTTCATAAACCATACCCCTCACCCATAAATTCGTCAAATCCTAAAACTCAATTTAGATCTTAAAAACGGATCATCCTTAAGACTCTTTTTGCTTTACAAATATCGTTAGAATATTTGCGCAGAGTATGGTCACAGCCAAAAAATAAAAGGCTGCGGTCAAACCAAAGTGATCAGCGATGATTCCGCATATGAGCGGAGAAATGGTCATAAAGAAAGATTGGACACCGAATAATATCCCAACCGTTGTTCCACCCATCTCCTTTGGCGTGACATCCATTGTCCATGCGAATATCACAGGTCTGAGGGAATAAAGAAAAAAACCTAAGAAAGCCATCACCGCAATAAAAAGCCACCTAATATTTAAGAAGACCAACAAAAAGATAATGATACTCGTTGTAAAGAGGCCGGCATTGACAACTTGTCTTCTTCCCCTTCTGTCCGACATCAACCCAGAAAAAGGGGATGACACCATCCCAGCCCCTTGCATCACTGCAATATAACTTCCGACTAAGGCTGGATTCAGATTGAGTTCTTTCACCAGGTATATAGGTAAAAAGGTGGATAGGCCATTTTGAGTCATGGCTCTTAAACCTGAAAGAAAGGAGAGAAAGATGAGGTTCTTATCTCTCACTAATTCCTTAATTCTCCTCCAATAATCCATTATATTTTGGCTTTCATCTTTTACGCGACCTTGTGACACGCTTTTATTAAAGAAAAATCTCCATAAGATAAATCCCATCGAAAGCCCAGGTATGATGTTAAAAAATAGGGTCGTTCGCCAGCTAATAAAGGTTAAAGCAAGCCCAATCACCAATGGAGCCACTGTATCTCCCAGGTTTGCTCCCAAGGAGTGAATAGCCAGAGCAAAACCCCGGCGGTCAGGATATCGAGCCGATAGAACTGACATTGCTGCAGGATGCCAAAGATAGTTCCCAACACCTATTAAGACCATGCAAAATAAGATGATCACATAGTTTTCAACCAAACCTAAGAAAAAATAGGGGATTCCGGTCCAGGCAAGAGAGATGACCATAATTAGACCTGTTTTCCCGATCACATCAACAATCATTCCAGCAGGGAAGTTAATGAGAGTTCCAGCAAGGGATTGTAAAGTGATTAAAAAACCAGCTTGGCTGTAGGAGAGACCCAATTCCTTAGCCAAATAAGGTAAGATGATAAAGAAGGTAGCTGGATACCAGTGAGTGAAAGTATGCCCCAGACTGATGGTAAAAATGATTGGATCTAATCTCTTTAGATCTGCGCCTATCCCCATTTCATCTACTTAAATTCTTTTACCCCGTTAGAAAGCCCCGTCCTTTCTAACGGGGTTTACCGAACCCCTCGAGGAGATATGAGAACTTCTCCCGAGCATTTCGCTTCGTCTCAAGGCTTGGCATGTTAACCACAGGAAAACGATCTCTCCATTCATAGGGCCGGGTAGCATCAATGATCGCCCTTGAATTCGTCAATTTTCCTTTAGCCTTATCATCTGGGTGAATACGAGGGTCAAGAGCTGTAGACCATGCGTTATGGATGATGTCAATAGAAGTTGCAGGATCTGATCGACTTAACATGGCCCAAATGAGTTCCTCCAGATTGGAGACATCAATATCATCGTCCACTACGATCACATACCTTCCCGCATAGGCTCCCACGTGACACTGAGAAGCGACATGACCCACCTGGGTGGCATGACCAGCATACCGCTGCTCGATTGCAATAGCAAGAAGCATTCTTGTATTTCCCACTTCATGGGCCCAGGTCGCTTTGATTCCTGAGAGGCCAGCCTTCTCAAGCTCCTGCTTAAGGAGGCCGGAACGGATTACTGATCGATACCGGGCAATCTCATCGGGAGGGATCTGAGGTGGACATCCCAGGATAATGGGATCGTTCCTGTAATAGATTGCCTTGACATCCAAGACAGGCTCATCCCGCACATCACTTCCATAATATCCCGTCCACTCACCGAAAGGACCTTCCCGTCGCCTCTTCTTAGGGTCGACAAATCCTTCAAGCACGATCTCTGCATTGGCAGGAATGGGAAGTCCTGTTACTTCCCCTCGGATAACAGGGTAGGGGTTCTTCCTCAGACCACCTGCAATATCATATTCGCTGATACCATAGGGGACCTCGTTACAGGCCATGAGGTAGAGGAGCGGGTCACCACCCACGACGACAGCCACTGGCATGGGTTGATTGCGAGCCATGTATTTGTCTCGGTGAACACGTCCATGTTTTCCCGGAGAGATATAGATACCCACACTCTTCTCATCATGGATCATGACTCGATAAGTGCCCGCATTCACCCAACCTTCATCAGGATCCTGGGTAATATCATAACTTCCGGTCCCGATATAGCGTCCGCCATCCAGTTCATGCCATTTAGGGGTGGGAAAGGAGAGAACATTGACATCATCTCCTGTTTTAAAATTCTCCAGAATCGGTCCCTCCTTTACAAACTCATAGGGAATAGGCTTTGCCTCCTGATAGGCCTTGAGAAACGCATCGGAGAGCTCAACACGTGAAAGATCTGTCGGAAACCCCAAGGTCATGTTCATCCTTTTGCCACCAAAAAAGTTTGTCAAAACTCTGTATCCCGCAGCGTATCCAGGGATCTTGTCGAAAAGGGCGGCCGGAGCAGGATCTGAGTGCTGAAGGAGCTCCGTAGCCATACCGATTTCTTCTTGCCAGTTTGCTCCCTCTACATCCCGCAATTCCCCGAGCTTTCGCGCCTGATCAATCCAGCTTCGAAGATCATCATAAAGAAAATTCGTTTCCATTGGCTCTCCTCCTGTTTAGTGAAATAAAAATTTTCTGAAAAGTAATTAACATGATTTTGAGATTTTTTAAGCCCTATTCTATCTCATTTTATTCTCAATAGCTTCCAATACCTTTTCAGGGGTGATGGGTAGTTCCTTAAATCTTATTCCTGTAGCGTTGTAGATGGCGTTAGCAATAGCTGGTGCCGTAGAGACTTGATAACCTTCGCAAACCCCTTTTGCTCCAAAGGGGCCCTCAGGGTCGATGGTCTCAATGGGGTAACTCTCGATATCAGGGACATCAAGAGATGTTGGGATTTTATAATCTAAAAATGAGGGATTTAAAGTCCTCCCTTCGTCTGTAATGCGACTCTCCATTAATGTCATGCCCAATCCGCAAACAATTGCGCCTTCTGCCTGGCCCTCAAGGGCCATAGGATTAATGACTCTACCGCAATCTGAAGCAGCTACCATACGGAGGATTCGAACCTGCCCGGTTTTAAAATCAACCTCCACCTCGGCCACTTGGGCCCCATAGCTATAAGTTGGAGAAGGGTTCCCGTAGCCCGTTTTGTAGTCGACTTTTTCACTTGGAGCATCATAGTAGCCACGACCAACAATGAATATACCCTCCTTGTTGAGTATGTTACGCACGGCTTCGGCGAAAGTCAGAGTAAGGTTCTTCCGGCCGGCGACAAAGACCTTTCCCTCTTCGCATGAAATCTCTTCTTCATTCACTGACCATTGCTTGCTAAGGTGACTGAAGAGCTGCTGTTTTGCATCTGCCACAGCCCTTTTGACTGCATTACCGGCAACAAAGGTCACCCGGCTCGCATAGGAACCTAAATCCAAGACACCTGTCTGTGTATCAGCAGCTACGATATTAATATTTCCCATTGGAAGACCGAGTTCTTCAGCCGCAATCTGTGCAAGAGTGGTATTTGAACCCTGTCCGATATCTGAAGCGCCGGTGAAGATATCCGCAGTCCCATCTTCGTTAAGCCTCACTAATGCTGAAGAACAATCATAATCGTAAATGGAGCGCAGTGCACTCACGTAATCGTTGCAGGCAACCCCAATCCCGTGACCGGGCTTATTTCCCTCGCGCTTTTTATTCCAATCCGAAGCCTCTGCTACTTTAAGAAGGCATTCCTTTATCCCACAGCTTGTAATCCTCCTGCCGCTGATTGACGTTTCTCCTTGTTCGACAACATTTCTTAACCTCAATTCAATGGGATCGATACCGAGATCCTCCGCAATCATATCCATTTGACTCTCATCAGCAAATCGTGCTTGTAATGAACCATAGCCCCGGAAGGCTCCGCTTACAGATTTATTTGTATAGACGCGATAACCACGATAGCGCAAATTAGGAATGCGATATAATGAAGACAAAGAAATTCCTGTGTACGATAGAACCCCCGGGCCACGACTATTATAAGCTCCACCATCGGCTATGACCAAGCAATCTTTAGCTAAGAGAGTGCCATCTTTTCGACAGCCCGTCTTAATAGTGATGGACATGGGATGACGTTGTCTCGAGGCAATAAACTCTTCAGTTCTGGAATAGACTATCTTTACCGGTCTCCCAGTTTTAATGGCTAAGAGAGCTGCACAAAAGTCTGAAGCAAACATCTCGCGTTTCCCACCGAAGCCCCCTCCCATGTGAGGTTTAATGACCCTTATCTTTCCTTCAGGAAGTCCCAAGGTCAATGCCAATTCCTTTCTCAAGGCATAAGGGCCCTGAGTGGTTGACCAGACTGTTAGATAACCTCCAGAATATAGAGCGACAGCTGCGTGCGGCTCCAGGCTACAGTGAATCTGGGCCTGGGTCTCAAAGGAATCCTCCCTCACATAATCGCTTTTAGAAAATCCTTCATCTACGTTTCCCCAATGAAAATGAGAGGCATAACTGATGTTATGAGAAACCCCATCATGGATCACAGGAGCTCCCTCCCTTATTGCCTCCCTTGGATCAAACACAGCAGGAATTTCTTCATAGTCAACTTCGATAAGTGAAAGCGCTTCCTCAGCAGTGTCTTCATCTATAGCTGCAACAGCAGCAATTTGCTCCCCCACATATCGAACCTTTTCAACTGCTAATCCACATTCATCCTCACTGCCGGCTCGATATCCGTACTTCCTTTTCAGGGTGTCTTCACCGGTTACAACCGCTATTACCCCTTTGAGCGATTTGGCTTTTGCGGCATTGATTTCAAATATTTTGGCGTGGGGTAGGGGGCTTCGGAGGATCTTACCCACCAGCATACCCGGCAGAGCAATATCGACCGTATATTTAGCCTCACCGGTAACTATTTCTCGAGAGTCTATTCTGGGGACTCTTTGGCCAATTACAGAAAATTTGGTCATTGGTTTACTATTTTATTTCAAAATATTAATTAATTTATCCACTGACCTTCACATATGCTTAGGCAACCAAAGGGCAATCGAGGGTATCAGCCCAATCAGTACCAAAAGAAGAAGATAAAGAAACCAGTAGGGAGCAACACCCCGAATTGCTGTAGCAAAACTCCACTCTTTTGGGGAAACAGCCTTAATAATGTAGAGGCCGATGCCTACAGGTGGCGTAAGGGCGCCGATCTCAGAATTGATCGTCATTAATATAGCAAACCATATGAGGTCATAACCCAGAGTGCTTACCACGGGCAGGTAAATGGGAAGGGTGAGGAAGAAGATCGCCATTGTATCAAGAAAGCAGCCTAAAAAAATATTTACCACCATCATCAAAACAATAATAAACCAAGGTGGAACAGGCAAATTTGCAACCAGAGCTGAAAATTTAGTTACAAACCCTGTGTAACTTAGCATCTGTGTAAAGGCAAAGGCACCGATAATAATTGCAAAAACCATTGAATTAATTTCTACTGTTCGAATCATGATATGTTTGAGGGTGTGCCATTTGAACCTTCCGTAAAATATAACCATGAGCAATGCTCCAAAAGCACCCAGTGCAGCAGCTTCTGTCGGAGTTGCCATTCCACCCCAAAGAGAACCTAAAACGAGAAGAATAAGAATAAAAAGGGGCAGTATTCGCCACGTATTGGCAATTGCCTCACGCCATGGAGCCACCTGTCCCAGTGGGGCAAGGTTTGGGTTCAATCGAGTACGGATTGAAATATACGCCATAAATATAAAGGAACCAACAATTCCAGGAATCACCCCGGCTAAAAATAATTTTGAAATCGATTCCCCTGATAAAAAACCATACATGAGAAGAGGAACACTGGGAGGGATGAGCACCCCTAAGGCTGAGCCCCCTCCCATGGCACCGAGAGCCAATCCCGGATCATATTTCCTGCGGGCCATCTCGGGTAACACCACGGGTCCAAAGGCTGCTGAACCAGTGCCGCTAAACCCGGTTGCGGCCCCAAATATCGTTGCAGCCGTCACCGTGCAGATAGCCAGACTGCCTCGAACACGGCCTAACCAGTTTTCAATGGCTTTGAATGCATCCTCTGCTAAGCCGCTCACTTCTATAGATATTCCCATAAAGATAAATAGAGGGGCTGCCAATAGTAAATAATTAGTGAGTGAGCTAAAACTATTTGCTGCCAACGTAAGTAAGCCAGTCGGTCCCCAGATGAACAATATGATAAAGAGAGCAACAGAAACGAGTCCAAAAGCTACGGGAATACCCAATATCAATAGGAAAAAAAGGCTGGAGAACATCAATATTCCTATATGCCACCACTCCATCTCATTCCCCCCCCTCTTTTTTAATTTCAGGATCGAAATTCTTTCTTTTGAGGGAAATCATATAGTTTCTTATATTCCTAACCGACTGAAGAAATAGGAGCAACCCTCCGATCGGCACAAAGATGTAAAAGATGAAAAGAGGAAGCATCAACTCGGAGCTCGAACGCTCATAAAATTTTTCTAAATTGAGTTCAATTCCCTTCCAAATAAGGATTGCCCCAAAAATTAAAATAAAAATGGTAGTTATAACGTTAAGTATAAGCCGGGTTCGCATTTTTAACAGATTAATAAATGGATCGACTATAATATGCCTTCCTACTTCAAGGGTATAAGCCAACCCCAGGAAGGCAAGGACAGGGATGAGGTATGTTGAAATCTCTGTTGAGCCTGGAGGAGGTGCATTAAAGACATATCTCGCAACAGTGGCGTAAACATTATAAAAAATCAGACCTAAAATGATCCACCCTGATAAAAAAGCTGCAGAGTAATTTATTTTGGTAAACGCATTCAGTTTTTTTAAACGAGACAGAATAGAATTCACCATCTAAACACCTCCTCCTTGTCAATCCAATAACCTCTTTCTATTCTAAGAATCATTATTGGATTGTAGGTTTAAATTTTTACGTGTTTAAATCTGGGAATTTTCTTCTAACATTTTCAAAATGAATCCCCCAAAAACTTCCCCTCCTCTGGCGGGAGGGGATGAAGGGGAGGGGCCTAAATTCTTTTTATCCACCCCCACCTTCATCCTCCCCCATCGAAGGGGGAGGAGATTAAGTGAGGAAATTTCAAATATTTTTGGTTAAGATTTATATTTGAGTAAATTTATTTAGAAAATCTATCATAAATTTTAAACAACGTTTCACTCTCTTCTCGAGGAACTTTCGCAGCCAGCCTTTCTTTTAGCTTCATTATCGCCTCTGTCAATTTCCTCTTATCCTCGCCTGAAAAGGAAGTGAATTTAACCCCTCGATCTTTCATTATCTTTTTCCACTCTTCATGTTTTTGCTTCCAAAAATTTACAGAATATGATTCCTCGGAACGAGCAATTTCCAATAGTTTGGATTGTAAGCCCGTAGGGAGGTCATTGAACTTTTTCAGATTGATCCAATACCAGGCTCCTGAAATGGTTAATGGATAGTCCAGCACATTTGGAGCAACTTCCCAGTAGCTATACTGGACATAGGAGCTAAGTGGTTGAAGCCCTCCATCAATCATCCCTCGTTGCATAGCACCATAGACTTCGGCAGTGGCTAAGGGAGTTGAAACCGCACCTATATAGCCAGGGGTGTAAGCGAACAATCCACCAGGAACTCTAAGTTTCTTTCCTTCAAAATCGCTTAATTTTGTAATGGGTTTTGTCAAGAAGAAATAGAAACTTAATAGGGATTGGAAACTTAATACCTTTATATCTTTCTTCTGCCATGCCTTATCCACCAGATCATGGATACCTGCATGCCACATCTCCGAGGCATTTTCGAAATTCCAGCCATATGGGAGTGAGGTGTAGTCACTTTGAGGAACCACGCCAGAATAATATAGATTTGAGCTGTGAAAAAAATCTATACTTCCAACTTTACAGGCAGTAGGTAAGTCTTGTTCCTTAAAGGTCTCCGGACCTCCCACCCATTTCATCTCCAAGTTATCGTCTTTCGTTTTACACTTCTCGTTTACCATATCCATGAAATGGAGTAAGGGAGCATTATTGGGGTGAATCTTTTCCCACGATGCAGCCACTCCCCATGTAAAGGTTTTTGCTTGTGTTAGATCTGGTGATGTTAAAAATGCTACTACCAAAAGAAAGGATAAAGTCATTAATTTTTTCATAGTTCCACCTCCTAAATGATTTGAACAACCTTAATTTGCGGTTCACCCCACCCCGCAGAAAGCCCCGTGATTTATCACGGAGATGAATGCTGTAAATCCGCGGGCCCCCAATGCCCCACATTTTAAAGCGGGTTCGGGGTTCACTCATTTTACCCCGTTAGAAAGCCCCGCCATTTATGGCGGGGATGGTATAATAAATTTCATCAGCTCCTTATGGAGGGCGGGTCAAAGTCCCGTTCTTTCTAACGGGGTTAACCTCAATCAATATTTCTTGGCCTTATAAACTTTACATGGAACGACATTACAAAGAGCCGTTTTTAGCCCCCAGGCTCCTGTTATTGGATTGCAATATTCAGGGTCATCACCTGTTAATACATTAACATTAGATTCCCAGGCCCCATGAAGCCATGGGTCCTCACCCGGCAGTTCTGGAAACCACCAACCGTGTTCTGCATGAACTACTTTAGGATCGATGCCGTAAAAAAACTCAGCTTTCATCCTAATTTTTCCCCTCACCCCTTCAACCCATACCCAATCGCCCTCCTTTATATGGAGAGGGGTTGCTGTTTTCGGATGGATTTGCAGAATGGGATCCGGTCGGAGTTTACGAACAGACTCAACCTGCCTCCACTCCGAGTGGTAAAAGGGCCTCACTCTGCCACCAGAGATTAAGCTGAGGGGATATTCCTTTGTCAGTTCTGGGCAACTTACAGGGGTTTCATAAGGCTCTTTGTAATGGGGTAATGGATCATAACCCAACATCTCCAAGGTTGTTGAATAAAGTTCCACTTTACCCGTAGAAGTTCCAAACCCTTTTTGCTCGTACTTTTTGTATTGACGGGAAGGAATGTAGTATTGTCCTTTTTCAGCTAGTTCATGTAGGGTATAACCCCATGACTTTAGTCTAAAATCATACTCTCCTTCCAAGGTCCCCCTCGGCCAGTATTCTCCCAACCCTAATCTTATTGATAATTCTCTACAGACATCATACTCCGTTTTATATTCATACTCACCCTTTATCAAAGCGGGTAATGCCCGTTCGGCAACTGTCAAGAAGTCTTGGTCTGAATGGGGTAAAATTAAAGCTGGTCTCTCCAGCCAGCATGTCATAGGGAAAAAGTAATCGGAGAGCTCAGCACTTGGAGTCATAAAAAGATCCATTGTCACGATAAGATCCAGATTTGGGCTTTTCAGTGCTTTATAAACTAATTTTGAATTGGGCCAGGTAATCAGTGGGTTATTATCGCAAATAATGAGACTTTTGATGGGATATGGGTCTCCGCTAATTATTGCTCTGACTACGCTCGGTGGGTGGGCGAAACAGAAGGCCATCGCGCTACTCTTACCCCAGACCCTGAGCATCTCCTTCTGCAACCTTTCAGTGGCTTCCCAACTAAAGAGTTTAAAGCTGTCGCCGCCAATCTGTTTTCTCCTTTGTTCTGGGGATAAAGCCTCCCATAGCTCCGTCTCTCGATTCGAAACAACCTCTGGAGGGTTATGGGGAGAGAATTCCTCGCCGCCTTCGACATCGATATTGCCACAGATGGCAGCCAGGATCCATCGTGCATGGATTATTTCCCCGTTGGCTCGTGCCTCCTCGATCCCCATGCCTTCGCCAAAGGCTCCAGGCCGATTTTTAGCATACATTCTTGCCGCCTGCTTAATTTTTGTTGCGGGAATTCCTGTGGTTTTAGCGGCTTTTTCTGGTGGGTATTCCTTAATGTATTCTTTTAACTTGTCAAAACCATGACACCAATTTTCGACAAAATCTTCATCATAGAGATTTTCATTGATCACCACATGGATCATACCCAACAACAATGCGCAATCCGTTCCAGGTCGCAATTGCAGCCAGATGTCTGCTTCGGACGCTGATTTAGTCCGTCTTGGATCAATAACGATCAGCTTGGCACCATTACGCTTTGCTGTTCGTATAGAATTGAGAGTTCTCGGCCGTGCAGGATTTGGCTCAAACCCGAGTAACACGATGCACTTTGTATTTGGGCTAATTGAATAAAAAGGAAAATTGCCAACAATGGCATGAGCCATGGATTGTCTCGGGCCGCTGCAGACATTTAATCCTCCCGTAATATTGGGAGTTCCAAAAACATGACAGAAACGCCATTTATATTCCCAATGCGTTCTGTAAGTCCCAAAGGTGACGGCAAGGGCTTCGGGCCCGTAGCGGGAGCGCATTTCATCCAATTTCCCAGCCACTTCATCCAGGGCTTGTTCCCACGATATCCTTTTCCATCTTCCCTCTCCTCGCTCTCCGACTCTCTTCAATGGAAACCGGACTCTTTCCGGATGGTAGACATATTCCTTCGCATATTTACGCCTAACACAGGCTGATGCTGGTGGGAAGATCTTCCTCGGATAATCAGGATTTGATTCATAATCCACCAAATGACCTTTCCGAACTTTAACAAGGACACCACATTCTCCCTTACACCACATACAGACAGATTTCTTAATTTCCTCTTGCGGCATAAGATCCTCCTTTATCATCTCTCAGGGAGACCTGAATGTCATGCAGGATAGGTGAGCCCTTCATGGTCGGCTCTATATCCAGCATTTTGCCACATCCAGGGCAATAAAATTCTCTATAGACCATACCTGAATCTTCTTCGGGATGCCATTTTTCCGGCAGGCCTATTTGAGTCGGAGTCCTTTCATCACACAGAGCATACAATTTGTAGTTATCGACATTTTCACATATTTCGCAGCCACAATTACCACAAACGATGTACTCCTTGCCTTCTTTCTCGGCTAACCAGAGGTATTCTGTAATCTGAATCGCACTGCTCTTCCCGGAAGATAATTCACCTACTTTCCATCTTATTGATGGATCACGTTTCTTGAAGGGTTTTCCTCTCCTAACTCTTTCCTCTATCATTGCTCTCCTTTTTCTCTCTGTGGCTTCGAGGTCAACATTTGATTGCTCCGGGTCTATAACGACACCATAAATTCTTCCAGCAGTGTCAAAACATAGGGCTCCATTTCGAACATCCCGCAAGACAAGGGCAGGATCTCGATCTAATGGGTCCCCATAACCCCCACCACCTCCAACGGTATATTGTACTACTTCTTGATCTGTCAATTCATAGGTGCCCACAATAACCTGGATAAATTCTTTCTCTCCATCGATTTCTTCTAAGGTTGAAGGTATATTCCCGTTGGCAAACAAATTCTTTATGTTTGATTTTTTGATTCGATATGTCTTCCGAAGGCTACCCGGATAACCGCCAAAGAGTCCATGGGCAAACGTATAAGTATCTGCAGTCGGGACTCCCAATCCAGTAATAGACCCAGTAGGAGTGTTATGAGCAGTGAAAGCTTGGTCTAAGCCCATCCCTCCCCGAAACATCCCAAAACCATAGGATTCTGGCAACTGACGACGCCAAAGGTAGAGAAGAGGATAAAACATTTCATGGGTCTCCACATTGGCAATTTCAGACTCGGGCGTGAGCATTAAGCCCCCAGTGTCGACGCCATCCATATCAAAGCGTGCACCATTCCCAGCAGCGAAAGCCGTCATGAGAGTCGTACCAAACTCCCGACCCCTCTGGTCTTTGCCGGCGAATCTCGGTGAGCCTCCCCCTGCCCATCCACTATTGACATCCGGACGAATTTTATGATCAATAAACTGCATATGGGCAATGCAGCGATGGGCAGTATTTTGGGGAATGATGGTTATAACTGAATGGGATACGGCATAGGGAAAGTCCACATTGACCAGGCTTCCTTTCGGCAGATTGTATTCAATGGCTTGCAAGATGCCAGTGTTCCATGGAACATTCCAGAAAAGTTGGCTGGCAAGGACTACAAAGAGATGAGACAGCCCGGCAGGAAAGGCACATTGCACAGAACCTGGTTCCTGGGGATCGGTTCCCTCGTAATCGAAAAAGAGTTTGTCTCCTTTCTTGATTAATGTGGTTTGGACTTTTCGAGGTTTTATTTTAATACCCGTTGTGTCCAGATAAAGCACCGTTGTCCATCTCCCATCTGGTAATTCACGAATCATTTTTTTACACATCGTCTTCGACTCTTCAATCATGCGGTTAAAAGCTTGGGTAACATAATCGATCTCAAATTTCTCAATCACCTTTAAAATTTCTTCGGAAGCTACATTGTTTGCAGCGATCTTTGAAACATGATCTAATCCAAGCATATCAGGATCTCTTGTGTTAGCCATCAAATTTCGAAATAGAATGGGATCCTGGACTCCCTTCGAGACAATTTTTAATCCCTGAGCTCTGAAACCTTCTTGGTAGGCTACTGTGGCGCTTGGAGAGTACCCTGCAGGTTGCATAGAGGAAGGTACTGAAGGCGTGTGAAACAGACTGGTTACCCAGGCCGCAATATTTCCTTCCCAAAAAATGGGCTTCACGATCCCCATATCAATCGCATGCATGGAACAGATGAAAGGATCATTGATGAGAAACTGGTCACCCTCCTCGATCGGGAAACCCTCTTGTTCACTCCATTCCAGGATCTTCTTAATGCCAAACTCCATCCCGATCACATGATAAAGGACTCCGCTGTTTATTAAGACTGCCTCTCCACTGGATTTATGAATGCCACATAGATATTCATGACCATCAACGACAATAGGAGATCCAGATACCTTGGCTAATGTGCTATGACTTCTCTCGTTAATTGACCACAACCGATGTTTAAATATCTCGTAAGTCACAGGGTCTTCAATGCTATACTTGGCCATCCATTGCCTCCTTAGAACGTGGTATGGATATTTAAGTATTCGTCAACTTTCCCTTCCATATCCTTTAATAAGATTCCCGTTGAGAAGGGCATTTCAACTATGGCAGGGCCAGATATCACATTTCCTGGTTTTAGTCGTTCCCAGTCAAAAACGGGTACCTCCATAAAGGTCCCGTCAAGGTACACTTTGCGTCTACCCTTTAGGGCTATGGAATGGTTTGTTCCTTTCCCTTCAACTTTTTTGAGTGTGAAATGTGGTGCTCTAATTATTCCGTATACCCTCAGATTGACCAATTCGACTCCCGCCCTTTTATAACCAGAACCCTTTCCAAAGAGAATCTCGTACCGTGTTTCAAAATCGTCCATTATCTTTTTAACGTCATTCTCAGATAATCTTCCTGGTTTAACAGGCACACTAACATAGTTAACTTGTCTGCCATATCTTAACTGCGCTTCGCGTGTGAGAATAATACTTTTTTCATTAAACCCGGCCTTTTGAAAGAAATGGATGACTTTTTCCTCCAACCGTTCATAGGCACGGGTAATTAATTCTGGATCTCCGGGCATTCGGTAAAGTTCCGAAACGATTTCTGAGTGAAGGATGTCCGCAGTGGCTATTCCTAAAGCCGAAAGGGCAGGCGACTGTGGAAACATAAGGAGTTCTTTTACCCCTGATTGTACTCCATATTCGGTTCCATACTCTGGACCACCGCCCCCAAAAAGAAACATGACGCAATCCCTCGGGTCATATCCCCTAAAAAGGACTTGATTTTGGATCAGATCCGCCATCATAGAGCATGCAAGGCGTCTTGCCCCACGAGCGGTTTCATAAATATCCATCCCCAATCTCGAAGCAACCAGGTTCATTGCCTGTATGGCCTTATCTCTATTGAGTTTGATCCTTCCCCCTGCAAACGCATCCGGGTCCAGAATGCCTAAGATAAGGTCACCATCTGTTAGGGCAGGAGATGTTCCACCCATATCATAACAGGCAGGTCCAGGATATGCTCCCATACTTTGAGGCCCCACTTTCAACGTCTGAGTCACCTTATCATACCAGATGACACTCCCTCCACCGGCTCCAATGGAGGTCACATCAATCATTGGTAATCGAAGGGCATATTGGTTAATCACTGCATTGTCTTTCCTAAGAGGCTCTCCATCAATAATGAGGCCTACATCAAAACTCGTTCCCCCTACGTCAGTTGATATAATGTTCTCATATCCTAACATCTTACCCAAAGTGCGACTGGCCATCACCCCACCTGCAGGCCCAGAACTGATTGTGAAAACGGGCCCCTTGATCGCCTGTTCAATAGGGATGACCCCGCCATCGGCTTTCATAATCATCGGAGAAGAACCCAATTTTTTATCCCCCAGTAAGGTTTTGAGATTGGCCAGATATTTTTGTGTTTCCGGAGTTAAATAGGCATTGAAGACTGTAGTCACCATCCGCTCATATTCACCAAGCAGAGCGATCAGGGAACTCGATCTGGAAACAAAAATTTCAGGATATTTTTGGCAGATGATAGCTTCAATTTGCTCTTCATGAGTGGGATTAGCTATTGACCATAGGGTACAAATGGCGATGGATTCTACTTTACAAACCTCTACGAGATACCGAAGTATCTCTTGAAGTTCTTTATGATCTAACGGGACTACGATATTTCCAAAACAGTCAATTCGCTCCGTCACACCCCTGATCAAGGTATTGCCAACAAATGGTTCTGGTTTTTTGCATCTTGGTTGATGTTTGATTTCCATCTCGGAAAGCCCAAGACACTTTCCGCGAGCCTTCATGATTAAAATAGTATCTTCAAACCCTTTGGTAGTGATCAATCCAGTCTTAGCCCCGGAGCGGTTAATAAGAGCATTCGTGGCCACAGTCATTCCGTGATTGAATATGTAAGACTTTGATGCCAACACTTCTTCATCTATTCCAAGGGATTTGGCCGCTTCACTGATGGCCTTCATAATTCCAATTGAAAAATCAGGAGGAGTGGAGGGTGATTTTTGATAAATCACTCTACCTTTCTGATCTATCACCACAATATCTGTAAAAGTCCCACCCGTATCAATCCCTATCACATATGTTTCTGAAACTGAATTAGAATTCACAGGGCCTCCTTTGGATTATTGAGATAGAGCTTAAAGTTCAATCTCCTTGAGTTCAGGACTGATTTTCAACTGCGGTTCAGTGAGAGCCTGAATTTCTTCTGCCGTATAGCCCGATGCTACCTCCCGCAATAGAAGACCCTCAGGCGTCACTTCAATTACAGCCAGATCAGTAACAAGGAGGTTTACCACACCGTACGCAGTCACAGGCAATGAGCATTTCTTTAAAATCTTGGGCTCCCCTTTTTTGGTTACATGGGTCATCATAATAATCAGGCGTTTGACGTGGCCGACAATATCCATGGCCCCGCCTACGATGGGGCACTCACCTGGCAATAACCAATTGGCCAGGTCACCCTTTTCAGAAACCTCGAAGGCTCCAAGAACAGATATGTCAATATGGCCGCCTCTCAGCATGGTAAAAGCCTCGATGCTCGAAAAGCAAGATGCTCCGGGCACAGTGAAGATGGGTCGTCGCCCCAAGCCCATACAGTCACGGTCTCTCATCAATCCTTGGGCCATACCGCCAACTCCCAAGATGCCATGTTCGATATGCACCATGGTCCAAATATCCCTTGGAATATGATTGACCACTGGAAAAGGTATGCCAGCCCCCAAATTAATGCAATCACCGTCTTTAACTTCTTTGGCGACCCTTCTCGCCATCTCATCCTCAGTAAGAGGCCTTTTAGACCCTTTTTGCATAGTATTCTCCCTTCACTATTCGATCCACATAAATACCTGGAGTGTGAACATCGTTGGGATCGATGCTCCCTACGCCAACAATGCTCTCTACCTCGGCAATAACTATCTTGGCCGCCGTAGCCATAACTGGATTGAAGTTCTGGGCTGTAAACCTATATCTGAGGTTTCCCCATCTATCCGCCACATGGGCTTTGATTAATGCATAGTCAGCCTTCAGAGGTAATTCTAATACACAGGTTCGACCATTAATGACTTTTGTCTCTTTTCCCAATGCCAATGACGTCTCTGCTCCCACATCTGTATAAAAACCGTATAACCCTGCACCACCTGCTCTGATTCTTTCTGCAAGAATCCCTTGAGGACAAACTTCAAACTCCAGCTCGCCCGCCTTATACTGCTTGAGGAACTCCTGATTCCAGGCGTGGTAAGAGCCTATGAACTTTTTAATTCGTCTCGTTTTAACCAGCGGATATAGGCTGTATACAATCCCATCACGGTCATTGCCCGGATCGTTGGCAATGGCAATGATATCTTTTGTCCCCTTTTCTACTAAGGCCCTGATGAGATTCTCAGGATCACCAGCCGGTCCCCATCCTCCAAACATGATCGTAGAGCCATCAGGGATATCCGAAATGGCTTCGGCACAACTGTTGTAAACCTTGTTTATTGCCACTTGAACCTCCTGTTGTAAAAACTTGTTAATCAGGACGCCCTAACACGACCACGGCCGCTAACGCTCCAGGCCCACCCAAAGTGTGGGCAAGACCGAGGCGGGCATTTTTGACTTGTCTTTTGCCTGCTTTTTCCTGCAATTGCTTTACTACTTCATAAATCATTCGTAGGCCCGTTGCCCCGATGGGATGGCCAAAGGCTTTGAGGCCACCATCCGTGTTAACAGGCAATTCTCCCTCCAGCGTAGTAACACCTTCTTCTATAAGTTTCCAACCTTCACCCCGTTTGGCAAATCCAAGATCCTCATAATCAATAATTTCCGTAATGGTGAAACAATCATGAACCTCTGCAACGTCAATTTCTTTACGTGGATAGACTATCCCGGCCTGTTTATAAGCCATCTGGGCCGCTACCTGACCTGGCTTAAAGCTAAGGAAGTTAAACTCAGGGTCAAAAATGTTACGCTCTGTGCTTACGGAGAGACCCATACCTTTAACCAAGATGTAATCAGGACGAAAACTTTTGGCTAAATCGGCTCTTGTTACAATGGCTGCTGCCGCTCCATCACTGTTGGTCGTTGAATCCAGAATGCTCAATGGCTCAGCAACCCAAGGGGAATTTAAAACATCCTCCACAGTTATTTCTCTCTGGATATGGGCTTTTGGATTTAAAGCCCCATTATGATGATTTTTTACGGCAACTTTAGCAAGTGTTTTTCGGCCAATTCCGTATTCATGAAAGTAACGGTTGGCACAAGCCGCAAAAAAACTTGGTGCTGTGCGTCCCTTACCAATAAGGGGATGAAAATCGGTACGGTTGGTCAAACTCAGACTACGAGGCCCTGCGTCCCGCATTTTCTCAATTCCAATTGCTAATACAATATCATACATCCCCGAAGCGATGGCCAGGCAGGCATTGCGCAAGGTATCGAGGCCTGTAGCACAGATATTCGATACTAACGTAATCGGCTTATAAACAAAACCCAAAGCCTCGGCCAGAGGACTTCCAGTATTTCGTTCGCCGGAAATCCAGGGTCGAAAAGAGCCTGCCCAGGCTGCGTCCAGTTCCTTCATATCTACTTTTGCATCTGCACAAGCCTCAAAAGCAGCCTCTACTGCCAAGTCAGCCCAACTCTGAGTAAAATTTTCCCCAAATTTTGTACATCCCACTCCAATAATGGCAATTTGTTCCTTCAAGAGACCTGCCATCTCATTTCCTCCCCATAGCAGGCCTTGCCTTCCAGAAATAGTTAGGTAGGCCTTGGCCATCGTGAAGCTTTCGAAAGGAAAGCTCAACCTCTAAGTCAATGTGCACATCTTGTGGGTTTATATCTGTAACCTGGCCGAAGAAGCGACCGCCACCTATCATATCAATCGCTGCCAATGTTTCAGGGGGATCAGGATTTAAATAAACGTAATCATTTGTGTAAGTGTATATATGGCCTTTTCGACATAGTTTAAAGTCTTCCATCTCATCCTTAGTACCGCACTTGTCACACACCCTACGGCGTGGAAAATGAATAATACCACATTTTTTACACTTAACTCCATATAACCCCAGATTTTGTTTCTCTTCCCTCCAGAGAAGTGGAAGAGAGCTGAAGGCATCATAAGAGCTTTCAGCAGTAATATCTCGGAAATGTAGGTATTTAGCATAGCTTGTAAGGGCGCGCTTCCGATTCAAGTAATCCTCTAATCCCCTGCATTTTTCAATTCTGCGGATATCTTGAGTAACCTCGAGCAATATAGCCTCTGCCCCGTCCCCATAACCGGCAACGACCAGTTTATTCCCCGGCCGAACTTTGGCAAGAACACTGATGAGACTTAGAAAAACCTGCACCGTGCCTGTGTCACCTATTTCATTGAAGAGGGTATCTGCCAACTGCGTTTTAGGGTTGAAACCCAAGCGCCTTGATAATTGCTGAGCGAGACGGGAGTTGGGAGCATAAACGATCAATTTCTCTATTTCATTTGGGGATAGGCTCACTTTTTTAAGCAAACTATGGATGGCGTCACTCATTAAAGGGAGATAGCCATAATTCTCGACAAAACGCGTATCACCTGCGTGCACGTAGGGATCATTTTCTCGACGCCAGAAATGAGGAAAGTTGGCATTCACTACATAGTGAGCCTCTATTGTGGCTAAGACATTTTCATTCCCCAAGAGCAGGGCTGCGGCCCCGTCGCCAAAGGCTTGTTCTTCATTGGACCCAGGCTCAGCCATCCTTCTCTCAGATGCCACAACTAAGACTTTTGCTTCGGGGCTGCTCTCCTTCAAAATTTTGTTTCCAACTTCTACAGCTGTAAGGCCTCCTCGCAGGCTTCCGCTTAGATCCGTAACCAGAGCTGAGTGATTAACTTCCAATACACTACTCATAATACTTGCGGCCTGTTTTTCTAGGTAAGGAGAGCTGGTACTGGTAAAAACCAGCCCCTTTAGTATTTCTCCATTGAGAGGTATCCCCCAAGCGTGTTCGTAATTATCCATGCATTCCAAAGATGCTTCAACACCCATAGTGATGGCATCTTCATCATAGTTAGCCACTGTCCTTTCACCACCCAAAGAGGGCCCACCTGTTTGTTGTGCAATCACCTCACGGGAAAGGCGATAAGCAGGTAAATATATACCAATAGCTGAAATACCGACCATATTTCTCACCTTATTTTAGGTTTGATTCACAAACAATTTTCAAGCAAGAGATTTTGACTTAAATTCCTCGGCCACATTGTTTAGTCCCAATCTCTCCAGGGTTTCTCTCGTCGGTGCGCCTGTCTCTGAATCCCATCCAAATTCTCGGTAGAAATCATCTTTCAAGATTTCAAAGGGAACCCGAGACCCCTTAGCAGGTCCGTCAGGCATTGACTCTTTTAACAACCGATCCGGCAACCTATCGTCCTTTGCTCTAATTCCTTCTCTCACATTGAAGGCACGTTCAATAGCGACAATACGCTCGCAAATTTCCCTCAGGCTCTGTTCCGTTATTGTCTCACCAAGCGCAGCGGAAAGGGCATTGGCAACCAATGCCAATCCAAGGACGTGTCTTGGGAAAGTACACAAAATACCAATGTCACACATCACTCGAGATATCATGGCCTCTTTGAGCAATTTCCCCTTATTCTTCGTCTCCAAACCACTCCCATCTCTTATTTCAATCCTTGCTGGATTTCCAAGATCATGATGGCATCCTCCTCGATTGCTCATGGCATACTGTAATGCCTGTCCATAGACACCTCTGCATTCGTACCCTCCAAATTCAAGGCCTTTTGAATGAATAGCAAAAAAATCTGAACCTTTACCGATCTGCTCCGATACCTTTCTTACCCCCTCTGCCAATACGTCCCCAAAACCTTGGCGATAGGCGATCTTTCGAATCATATTGACGATCTCTTTGTGGTTTCCAAATCTAAGCACCAATCCATCGGTTTCTTTCTCACCGATCAAACCTTTTTCGAAGCACTCCATTGCAAATCCAATAACAGCGCCTGTTGACATCGTGTCCAGTCCAAAATCATCGCAAAGTCTATCTGCTGCGATAATGGAATCAAACCTATTATTTCCACAATTGGATCCAAAGGAGTATATCGTTTCATATTCAGGCCCTTCACTCAAAAAACCAGCATACTCCCCTGAGCGTATAAGATTGATCTTTGCACAAAACATCGGACAAAGCGACCCACAGGTCGTATCTTTTATCACCCAATCCTCTCTATGAAAATTAGGATCGATATCATTAGATTTCTCGAAAAAACCGGTCTGCCAATTCCGTGTAGGAAATATACCCAATTCATTAAGGAGGCCCACATCTCCAGCCGTCCCATAGGTTTTCCACCTCCTTAGGTACTCTGGATTGTTTTTGAGGGCCTCGCTAATCATTGTGTTTATTCTCTTTATAGATCTTGGATCGCCTATTTCTATATCTCCTGTTCCACGAATAGCGATCCCTTTTAAAAACTTACTCCCCATTACCGCACCACTGCCTCCCCTTGCGAATATCCTTCTCTTTGATCCTTCTGTAACGATACCCGAAATTCGTGATAAATTCTCTCCAGCAGGTCCAATCACTGCAGTGGATGCCTCTGGGTCCCCCACCTCATCCAATATAAATTGCTGGGCTTCTGTGGTGATCATGCCCCAAAACCGATCGGCTTCTTTAAATTCTACTTTGCTATCTTTTATCCAGACATATACAGGGGAATCGGATTTTCCCTGAATGATCAGTGCCGAATAGCCACACTTTCTCAGATTGATTCCAAAATTTCCTCCTGCGACTGAATAGAGATAGATATTAGTTAGGGGGGATTTCGTGCATAAAATTGTCCTACCTGTAAAAAAGACTCCTGTTCCCTGAAGAGGACCAACGGTAAATATGAGTTTATTTTCTGGGCCGAGAGGATCGATTTGGGGCTTGACATAATCCCAAAGCATCTTTGCTCCCAAACCCCTTCCTCCAATGAACTTTTCAACCACCTGATATGGAATCTCTTCTATCAAACTTTTTCTCTCTGATAGATCAATAATGAGTATTCGATGCCTTGGTTTCATATTACTTTAATGACGTCACAATTATGACATTCAAAAATATACTTTGGATTCCCAAAAAGTCAACCCTTCGACTTCGCTCAGGGTAAGCCCTGAGCGGCGCTTGGCGCCGTCGAAGGGGTCAAGAATTATCAATCAGGAGTCCTCCGTTTACATCTATTATCTCGCCTGTAATATAACTTGCTGAGTTAGAAACCAAAAAAAGGACCACGTGGGCGACCTCTTCAGGTTTTGCAAATCTCCCGAGAGGAATTTTCTCCATAAGTTTTTTGTTTACCTCCGGTGAAGATGTGGCTCGCAGTGGCGTGTCAACCAATCCTGGACAGATTGCGTTTACAAAGATCCCATATTCTGCAAGTTCTCTTGCCATGGATTGCGTCAAATTGATAAGGCCAGCTTTTGAAGCGGCATAGTGTGCCCCTGCAGAACCCTCTCCACTCCCTGTTTTTCCAACAGAAGATGAGATATTAACGATCCACCCTTTCCGATTTTTAATCATTGATGGGATCACTGCTTTTGCGCAATAAAAGGGACCCATCAAATTCACATTAAGGACACGGTGCCATTCATTGAGTGTAATTTCGTAAACTGGAGTCCTCCCCCCTTTAGGGTTTCTTGGAGAAATTCCTACATTATTGACCAATATATCTATTTTATCAAACTTCTCAAATATTTGGTTTACCATACTTTCAACTTCAGATGGATTAGCAACATCAACTTTTACGGGGATTGCCGAGACATTGAATTCTTTTATTATTCTTTCAGCTACCTTTTTGGCTAAATCTATATTGATATCTGCCACAACCATATTAGCTTTATTACGTCCAAAACATAATGAAATTGCTTCTCCAATCCCTTGTCCACCACCAGTTACAATGGCAGTTTTGCCTTTTAACTCCATTTGCACTCCCCCTCCCTTTTCGCTGACCCCATAGTTTTTCAAATAGATATGGGTTTTCCAGAGCGGTTATCCTGCTGATGGAAATTCGGGAATCCAATCTTCGGTAAGGAGTTCATCTGGATCCCCATATTTCTCCGCCTCTTTCCTTACCTTAGGGTCATCCAATATTTTCAAACGGCCCTTCTCAATGATCGTCGTCTTGTTGATAGTTAAGGTAGGGAAGAAGATTTCTACATCCCTGTGTTTATACTCCTTTCCAACACCACCCCCAAAAGCAAGATGGAGTGTCCCCGCTCTCCTTGACCCCGTAAACCAGCTATGATCAGCTTCTGTCCCCCCGTATATGTATTTCTTCTCTACCCGGAAGGCTTTAGGGTGGGTGGCATACATACATTCTTCAAGCCAGTTGATTCCAGGTTCTTTGTGAGCTGAGAATGCACGTCCTTTGGAACTAACATGCTTATTTTTCTCCCAATCCCTGAGCCATCTTAAACCAACCTCTCCTCCCCCTTCAATGTTCACTCCTCTACCATCTTTGACTGTGATCTTCATCCGTGGAATCGGCCCAGTATGAAGAGCAGAGGTAACAATCACACCATTTGCATTCGGCTCTGGTTGAGCGGGTTGGAGACCTACATTATAACTGCCAAAATCCTTCCAGGGGGTTGTCTCATCCTTCTCTCCTCCAAACCTCCATGTGACGACAAATCCAAATCCTTTGAAAGAGAGATCAGTTCCTTCAGGATCAATCAGCTTCACATCAGCTTTCAGCGTATCGCCCTCCGAAGCATCCAGGACCTGCTGATGAGCAGTGGCCCCGATGAACTGGAGTAAAGATTCTGGGAATTTAGCATAGGCCGAGGCCAGAGTCTCCTTCACGTTGATCTGGACCCTGACCAATCGAGTTCCATACTTTTCCTTAAGGTCCATGTACTTCTCCACCCATTGGGTCTGGGCAGCACCAAAAAGGCTATGGACTTCGATAAAGTAAGAGAGGTTCAGACAGACATCAGAAGCCGCCATCGCATGCCAGGCCATCTTGGGCCAGGGGACAAAATATCCTTCATCGAGTATTTTATTTGGGCCTGCTCCTGCAATCTTAGATTTTAATGTCAGGACACTCACATTCCCTCCAGCCAGCTCTGCGGCAATCCTGTATGCATCTACTACATCTGGATCAACAGTGGTATCTGATAGGATTAAAACCTCTTCTCCAGGCTTCACTTTTGCTACATTCTCTATACAATTTTTCGCCCCTTCGATCAGATCAGTTAATTGAATCATTATGTACTCCTCCTTTCCTTAGATTACCTTGAAAATAACCTTAATCACCCCCTCCCCAACCCTCCCCACTCGAGGGGGAGGGAATAGGTGGGGGGCATTTTCATACTTCGCGGGTGACGAAACCGTCATGTAAAATTTGTTAAAATTTCTTAGAGTTTATTCCTTTCTTGGAATTAATGTAAGAGGGATTTTCTGAGTTGTCTCTCTTTTAAAACCTCTTCAGCGTGTTTACCGAATACGAGCGACTTTACAACAATGGGGACGACCCCGACCTTTTCCATTACCTGCCCAATATCAATATAGTCAAAATCATGGAGATGAACCAAATCAATTGAAATAATATCAGAATCTATTTTGAACTCCTCGCGTAGGAGGCTCCCAAGATTTTTCCCAACATCTGAATTGAAGACCAGGATGATGGGCATCTTCTTCTTGATGGTTTCCTTTAAAGCAGAGACAATCCCATCAGCGAGGGATCTAAAGAATTCGTACCGGGGCTCAACCAGCCAATGGAAGGCCAATGCCACAGGCTCTTCCCCTTCGACGAGATCGAAACGAAAAAAGGCTTCTCGTATGGCAGTTTCAACTTTTTGTGATATTAACCCTTCAGCGGTCTCTCCCACACGGGGAAAGACAACCTTTAAGTTCTTTATTGGCAATATCTTTTCATCTGACACAAAAATCGTGTTTCCACTGACCTGAATAGTGTATTGTGAGGCTCCAATGACTGTTGCGCGTATCCTTTCCTCTGAGAGTTCCACAGGGATCCAAAATTCTGGTCGCCTCGCACGCTCTATGATCTTCATCCCTAACAAACGCCCAAGGTCTCCATAATCTCTGGTCTCTGTCCCATAAATATATTCTCCAACACCTCCAGAAAACATAATTGCGTCAATTATTCCTTGATAGTTTAAAGGGGGTGTAACCATCAATCTTTCTGCTAAGGGAGAGAATGATTTTCGTTCTATGGTTTGAAAGAGGATATCAGCGAGAAGGGTTGTAATGGCTTCTTTTTCTTTTGCCTCTAAATATTTTCCTAAATAAAGCTCAATACCGAGTTCTTTAGCGACCAACTCCCCTGCCTCTTCAATACGGACTATTCTGTTAGATTCATCCATAGCAATCAGTCTTCCTCCTACATTTGTGGCTCCTGTTTCCTGAATCATTCCTCCCTTAACAATGGCGATTTTCGACGTTCCTCCCCCCACATCAACTACCATAACGGTTTTATTGTTATTCATATCGATGCTCTTTTTTACAGCCCCGCATCCGTAAGCAGCCATCATTGCTTCTAAATTGGGACCAGCTGTGGCACATACGAACTTACCTGCCTCCCGTGAAAAAAGGGCAGTTATAGCCTCTGCGTTCTCCTTTCGGGAGGCTTCCCCTGTGATAACGACTGCTCCTGTATCGATGAGTTCTTTATCCACACCGGCAGACCGATAGGCCTGATCCAAGAAGTCTGAAAGTCGATTGACATCGATTTGATATTTGCTGATATAAGGGGTTAAAAGGATTTCTGATTTCCATGTGATTTCACGATTAACCACAACAAACCTACTCGACAATTTGGTCCCCAGTCTGCGAAGCACTAAACGTGAAAACATGAGGTGAGATGTTGAGGAGCCGATATCAATGCCTACGCTTCTGAGTTCAATTCTCTCGGTTCCCCACATCGGATGCTCTTCTTCTTCCCTCAATCCTTCAATGAAATCGAACTCATACTCTTCGTGCATTCGGTAGGGGATTTGATCGATTGAGACATGCAGATCCAAAGCTATTCCTCCCTTCAAGGTTCTCTCATATGCCCATAGACTTAGCTATTTCCTTCCTTCAAGCTTAGGCATTTGGCATTCCACACCACGTTTCGACAACTCTTTTTCGAACATCTCCCTGATCATCGGATCTTCATCTTCGTATTCAATTTGGTCACCACCCTCCTTCAGGTTTTTATCTATCTTCCAGTCCTTCATCCCGCTCTTGTGTTTTCGGCTAAACCTTGCATGGATGGCCAGGTACTTTGCAGGTTCTTTTCCAACATTGAAATGTTGATGCCACCACATCTCTGGAGGGACAATCATCGATCCTACTTCCCAATCGTATCGTTGAATAGGTTTACCCTCCTGCCACAACAGTGTATAGCCTTCTCCACTCACAATCGTCACATGAGCCCCCGGACCGTGGCGGTGGGCTTTCTTATAAGTCCCTACAGGAAATTCAGAGATATGGGCTGCCATGCTGTTCTCAGAGAGCTCAAAAAACATGCTCTTTCCGCCCGCACCCCTTTTTTTCCACTCAATCAGGTTGATACCTAAGACATTGGGAACAAAGTTGGTCTCCCAAATTCTCGAATCCCAATCAGGGGTCTTACAGAGTCTCCCTTCTCCGCTAAAATAATCTTTTTGATCTCCATATCGATCCTTAAATTGAAATGAGTTGTTAAAAATGAAGTCAGTGTTATGGAAGATGTTCATGATAATAGGGGCAAGGGTGACCGCTAAATACCGGACTGGCTTATCCCCTTGACTATTGAAGTGCTGATGCCAGGCATTCAGGGGAGGGGAAAAGAGGCTGCCTGGCTGCCATTCAAAGGACTGTTTAACTCCACCTTCATTCCAAATCGATGTAGAGCCTCTGCCCTCCAGAATAAATATCGTTTCCTCAAAAAGATGCTTCTGGGGTTGGAGCGAACCTCCCGGAGGTATTTCACAAACATAGGCATCGTTTTCACCTCCTGTGCCCTCGAGGTTGATGAAGGCTCCAAGACCACCCTTGCGTTTCCAGGGTTTTAAAGGGACCTTTCTAAGATCCTCCAAGAAAAAGCCCTTGATGACATCGATGCCTTCTGTCTCTTGCCATTTCTGATAGAAAGGTCGGTTGTCTGAAGTAATTTCAGGTATTTCCTTTAATTCTGTCATCTTCAAGTTCCTCCTTTTTTCGTTGCATTATCAATGAAGTTATTCTTTAAGATTCTTCTCCTAAGTCATGAACGTTCTTAAATTCATATATTAAATCTCGAGTTTTTGAATAGTTTCTATATAATCCTCTATGGATTTCCTCAGTGTGAATTTAGGAGAAAAGCCAAGGTCTTGTCGGGCTCGAGTGATGTCATATACACTATAATAATGGGTTGGTCCCTCCATGTAATGTAACCCCGGTCCGATCTGGATATTCGCCTCAGGAATGACTCGCTTAACCTCTTCGGCAACATCTTTCAAGGTATGACCCGTGCCTGTACCGATGTTATAGGTTGGATGGTTAAGTTCACGTGCAATACAGGCGAGATAGATGCCATAAGCCACATCTTTGTTATAAATCATGTCGTCTTTCTGATCCCCTCCTTTTTCGATCTTCACAGGCTTCCCTGAATATGCCCCTTCGATGATCTGGCTGATCACTGACATCCCTCCATGTCGGACCGTTTTACCAGGTCCATAGGTTGTACTAAATCGAAGGGCAACAAATTCGAGCCCGTAGGTGCGTTGATAAAATTGACCTATATGCTCCCCCATGAGTTTAGCAGATTCGTATATCCTGATGGGATTTTTGGGATGATCTTCAGGTAATGGTTTAAAGGTGGGATGACCATATTCTCCACTGATATGCCCATATACCCCTTTGGCGCTTGTATAGATCACTCTTTTCACCTTCCTGAGTCGCGCTGACTCTAAGATATTGAGGGTGCCAATAACATTAATCTGTACACTTTGTGGGGGATTCTTATTGGATAAGGCACCGATTAATGCTGCCGTATGAATGATATGCGTGACATTATGAGATTGAATGATGGATAGGATGCGAGGCAGGTCCAATACATCTCCCAACTCGATATCAATTTCATTTTCGATAGGACGAATGAGACTTCTGTCCAGATGGCGAGCCATGATCACAGGCCGATGTCCCTCCTGAACAAATTGACTGCTCACCATCGATCCAATCACTCCCATTCCTCCTGTAATAAGTACCTTCATTTTATCTACTCCTCCTTTTCAATGAGAGTAGGAAAGAGATCAACAGGACAATGAACACCGAAATAAGAAGAACGGTGGAGAAGGTGCGTTGGAAGAATATGGCAGGGTTCCCCTGACCAATAGCCATAGATTGGCGGAAGCTTGTCTCCATCATTGGACCCAAGACCATGGCTAAAAGAAAAGGTGCTAATGGGTATTCCATTTTCCTGAGGATATAACCCAAGAAGCCGAAAAGGATCATGATAAGGATTTCATAGACATTGTTATTCAAACTATAGACCCCAATGAGGCAAAAGAGGATGATCAATGGAAAAAGTAGGGAATAGGGTATTTTCAAAATCCTGACCCAAATGCCAATGAGTGGAAGATTAAGAATCACAAGCATGATATTGCCTAAATACATACTGGCGATTGTACCCCAGAAGAGGTTGGGATGTTGGGTGATAAAGAAGGGACCTGGCTGGATTCCTTGGATAATGAATGCCCCTAAAAGCATCGCCATGGTCGGGTTTGCGGGTACACCCAAAGCAAGCAGTGGTATCATAGATCCTGCAGTGGAGGCATTGTTGGCAGTCTCGGGCGATGCCACTCCCTCGATCACACCGGTCCCAAATTTTTCGGGGTGTTTGGAAAGACGTTTCTCTAACCAGTAAGCAAAAAAGGTTGTAACCACAACCCCAGCGCCAGGTAAAATTCCAAGAAAGAATCCAACTAATGTCCCCCGGATGATAGCCCAGCGTGAAGCAAGCCAGTCCTTCCAAGTGGGTAGAAGATGATGGAGGTCGGTCTTAAAAACTTCTTGTTTCGCCATAGATTCAATATTGGTAAGTACTTCAGCGATGCCAAACATCCCCATGGCCACTGGAATCAGACCCATCCCATCCGAAAGCGTGATACTCCCAAGGGTGAAGCGACTGAAACCGGTAAAACTTTCTTTGCCTATGAGAGATACAAATATGCCTAAGGTGGCCATCATCAGGGATTTCAATAATTAGCCACTGCCGATAGAGGTGACCATCATCAATCCTAAAAGGATCAGAGAAAAGAGCTCCGGAGGACCGAAGCTTAAAGCCAATTTGGCTAAGGGAGGAACCAGGAGCATCAAACCAATGACCCCTAAAGTACCACCAATAAAAGAACCCATAGCTGAGATACCCAATGCCGGACCTGCCCTTCCTCTGCGAGCCATCTGGTAACCATCTAAGCAGGTTACTATGGAGCCTACCTCTCCAGGGATGTTTACTAAAATAGATGTTGTGGAACCTCCATATTGGGCACCATAATAAATTCCACAAAGCATGATAATCGCAGAGATTGGATCCATGGCAAAGGTGAGGGGAAGTAGGATGGCCATTGTGGCTACAGGGCCAATTCCTGGGAGCACACCGATGAGTGTTCCGATCAATACGCCAACAAAACAAGAGAACAGGTTGATCGGTGAGAATGCGATACTGAATCCCAAGATGAGGTAATTTAGGGCATCCATTTTTCTATCGAATCACTCCCCTCTGACTGTCAATTGTTTTTTACCAATAGGCCTTATTTCAGAAGAACTTCTCAGAATCCGAAGGGACCGCGGGGAAGCGATGTTTTAAGTAAGACTTTGAAAACTGTGAAGGAGCCCGAGGCTGAGACGAAGGCATAGAAGAGAGCCACTCTCCATTTTTGGGGTTGAACCCCTTTCACTAAAAAAAGAATCAGGAGGAATACAGTTAAAACAAAACCGAGAGGCTTAAGAAGTAATGCAAATACCAACATGCCTCCCAGGGTAAAAATAATCCTCTTGGCCGCTGGCCATTGAGGTATAAGAGGCTCAAAAGACTTCAGGGGAATTTCCCCCTTTTTGGCCTTCCTCTGAAATAACATGATCATTCCCAAGAGAATGAAAATCAAACCGCAGGCTAAAGGGAAATATGCAGGTCCTGGATCTTTCGGCCCACCGAAGGGGAAAGTAGCAGACCAGATGGAAATAGTGATCCCAAAGATAATCCAGAAGATAGCCATGGTCGTATCTCTTTTCTTCATTTCTTTTAGATGGCTAAAATGTCATCTCACTTTTTTATATATTTTTCTATATCTCCCTTGTAGGGTTCAAAAAGTTTGAAAAGGTTAAAAACCATTTTAGTCGTCTCCTCACCACTCAACGGACCTGGATCCACTCCTGCTCCCTTCGCCCATCCCAAAAATTCAGGGTCTTTAAGAGTCTTCATAAGGGCATCTTCAAGAATCTGTATATGAACTTTTGGGACTTCAGGTGGAGCCATGAACCAATAATCGAGACTTAAGCTATCTAAATCTTTATGCCCTGATTCCCCAGCAGTTGGTATATCCGGAAAATCAGGAGAACGTTTTTGATCGAATGTCACAATCGGTCTTATTTGCCCGGCTT
>Ga0194112_10000405_pt1 | contig 63035 bp, 68 predicted proteins | sample TA2MahC400mmetaG_FD_146191 | JGI IMG/M metagenome (GOLD analysis project Ga0194112, IMG submission 146191) | Freshwater microbial communities from Lake Tanganyika, Tanzania - TA2015016 Mahale Deep Cast 400m | ecosystem: Environmental > Aquatic > Freshwater > Lake | place: Tanzania: Lake... | reverse complement strand
CACGCCAATGGCGCAATGATTATTGCGGCCTCGAGCGAATACCTGTCTTTCACAGGGTATTTTTTATTCAGATGGTAACCAAGAACTATCGCTATTCCAGCTGGCACCGCGAACGGGATAATTGTATAATATTCAGCATATAATAGGGCAGGGATCAGTGGGAACAATAAAATTGCTCCGATTATAAAAAGCACTCCCACGAAGCCACTCTCTACCTCATGAGTCAGCTCGGACATCAGAAACCTACCTTATGAGTCACAGTAAATAAAACATTTTAACTCGAGGATATATAAGAGAAATGGATCTGTATGAAGGTACTCATTGTAGGCGCAGGAACCTTTGGTGAGATACTGATAAAATATTTGAAGCCCAACGGTTACGAGATTGCTGTCATGGACGTCGACAGTCAGAGATGTGAGGATATCTCAAATCAGTATGACATCTTGGTTTTAAAGGGTGATGTAACCGACATGGATGATTTGAATGAGATTAAAGTGAAGGAATACGACTTTCTTATCACGGCGACGGGTGATAGTGAGAAGAACATCCTAGGCGGACTCCTCGCGAAGGAACTTGGTGCGAGGTGCGTAATCGCGAGAATACATGATCCCCGCCTCTCGAAGATCGCAGAGAAACTGAGCATAACGCATACAATATGTCCGGAGATCGTAGCTGTTGAGAAAATACTTAGCATAGTGAAAATGGAGAACGTATCATATAACAAGAGGAAGGACTTTGACCGCCAACGATGACAGATTCTTACCATTGAGCATCTCTCTTCAAGCCCGCATATGCAGGGATTCAATATGCAGATTGTAGTAGACCTCCACATACACAGCCCCTTCAGCAGGGCAACGAGCAAGGACATGAGCTTCAAGAGCCTAGAGAGGGGAGCCATCGTGAAGGGACTGGACGTCTTGGGAACGGGTGACTTCACGCACCCCAAGTGGAGGGAGGAGATCCGCGCCTCTCTCGTCGGGGAGGAGGGCGGTCTCTACAAGCTCAGGGAGAGCGGCAGGGTCAGGTACGTCGTCAGCGGAGAGGTCTGCACGACCTTCGATTACAAGGGGAGGTCGAGGAGGATACACCACATCATACTGCTCCCATCGATGGAGGTTGCAGAACAGCTCTGCCCCATCCTTGAGAGGAGGGGGAGCCTTGAGGGCGACGGGAGGCCGAACCTGTCCATGACCGGGGCAGAGCTCGTGGAGGTGGTCTCAGATCTGGGGGAGGGCTGCGTGGTGATCCCGGCGCACATCTGGACGCCGTGGTTCTCGCTCCTCGGCGACAGGGGCGGTGTGGATCGCATTGAGGAATGTTATGACGATCAGACTCCGCATATATATGCGCTGGAGACCGGGCTCTCCTCTGACCCGCCCATGAACTGGAGGGTCAGCGCGCTGGACAGGTTCACCTTGGTCTCGAACAGCGACAGCCACAGTGCGAGCCCGTGGAGGATAGGCAGAGAGGCGAACATCCTGGAGGTCCCGCGGCTGAGTTACAAGGATGTTGTGGAGACCATAATGCACAGAAAGGAGGGCGTCACCACCATAGAAGTTGACCCTGCCTACGGGAAGTACCACTGGACTGGGCATAGAAATTGCAACGTCTCAGTTCCGCCCGATGAGGCGATCAGGCTGAGAGGGATCTGCCCAGTATGTGGGAAGAGGATGACGAAGGGCGTGGCGGAGAGGGTGGAGGAGCTAGCGGACCGGAAGGAAGGGGTCATCCCAAAGGGGGCTCAGAGGTTCATCAGGCTATTGCCCCTCAGCGAGGTCATCGCCACGGTTTTAGGAAGGGACATCTTTTCTGGAGAGGTGCAGAAACGGTACTGGGATGTGGTTGGCAAGTTCAGCAACGAGCTTGAGGTACTTACAAAGGCGCCGGAGGAGAGGCTGGTGGAGGTCTGCGGCAAGGAGGTCGCAGAGATGGTCCTCATGAACAGGGAGGGCAGACTGGTCATATCGCCTGGATACGACGGTGTATACGGCAGGCCAGAGGAGACTGGGAGGGGGGGACGCCAGGCGGAGGGACGTCCCGCTGACGAAGAGGAGAGATTTTTAAGAAGGACAAAGAATCTAGATGATTATATCAACGAGAGCAGGTAGATGGAGATGCCCAAGAGTCCGGAGAGAAAGGTCTGGTCCGAGAGTTACAGCGAATGGTTCCATAAGGTTATCGCGGAGGTCCCGGTCTACGACACAAGGTACCCGGTGAAGGGCACTGGTGTTTGGACACCCTTCGGCTTCAAGATCAGGAAGGGCGTCACGCAGATCATAAGGGAGGAGCTGGAGAGGAAGGGGCACGAGGAGGTCCTCTTCCCCCTGCTTATCCCAGACTACATGCTGAACAAGGAGAGCGAGCATATAAAGAGCTTCGAGGAGGAGGTCTTCTGGGTTACTCATGGGGGCACCTCACCCCTCGACGTCAAGCTGGCGCTCAGGCCCACCAGCGAGACGGCCATCTATCCCATGTTTCAGCTCTGGATCAACGCCTACTCTGACCTACCGATAAAGATCTTCCAGATTGTAAATATCTTCAGGTACGAGACCAAGGCCACGAGGCCCATGATTAGGGTGAGGGAGGTCAGTACCTTCAAGGAGGCGCACACCGCACACGCCACAAAAGAGGAGGCGGAGGGGCAGGTGCGGGAGGGCGTGGAGATCTACAGCAGGATATTTGAGAGGTTGAGGATACCCTTCGTGAGGTCTGTGAGACCTGACTGGGACAAGTTCCCCGGCGCCGAGTACTCCATAGCCTTCGACACGGTCCTCTCCGACGGCAAGGCGCTCCAGATAGGCACGGTGCATTTCCTGGGGCAGGGCTTCGCAAAGGCCTTCGATATCAAGTACATGAAGTCGGACGGGGGGTACGAGTATGTATGGCAGGCCTGCTACGGCATATCCGAGAGGGTAATAGCCGCCCTTATATCGGTCCACGGCGACGATCAAGGCTTGGTCCTACCAAGCGAGGTCGCGCCAGTTCAGGTGGCGATAATCCCGATCGTTTACAAGGGGAAGGAGGAGAGGGTGGTCAAGAGATGCCACGAGGTGAAGGATGAACTCGCGAGAAGCGGGTTCAGGACCGTTGTGGACGACAGGGAGGAGGTAACGCCTGGCAGCAAGTACTTCACCTGGGAACTCAGGGGGGCACCAGTGCGGATAGAGCTGGGGCCGAGAGATCTGGAGGCTGGCACAGCTGTGCTGGTCAGAAGGGACACGCTACAGAAGACGGTGGTTAAGGTCACTTCTCTATCCGAGGAGGCAGAGAAGCTGCTGGCATCAATTGACGCGCACCTCGGAGGGAGAGAGGAGAAGTGGATGGGCGAGAGGATCTCGAGGGCCTCCACTGTAGAGGACGTAAGGAAGACCCTAGAAGAGAAGGGGGGGATAGTCGAGGCGCCGTGGTGTGGCAGCAGGGGATGTGGCGAGGAGCTGGAGGTCAAGCTGGACGCGAGGATACTGGGAGTGCCGTACAACGAAGGATCCGCGGGCGAGGGGCACACGTGCATAAACTGCGACGGCAAGGCAGACAGAACGATAAGGATCGCGAGGTCGTACTAGACTAGAAGAAGAGGCGGAGCGCTTCCTTACCGCTCATGCCCACCTTTGCCCCCAAGGACTCTGCCTTCTTTGTGCAGTAGGATACTGGTTTAGCAAGGGCCTCATCTACGGAATTCACACCGCGCACTATTACCGCGGCGAGACCGAACTTCTCAGCAGATTCGGGGTTCAGGTAGCCGCAGAAGACCACCCCTTTGTCGCCCCTTATCATTATGAGGGGAGGGGTATCGGGCATCTGAATCTTGATGCCGATGGCCACCTTACCATCAACTTTTACCTCCATCTGCTTGATCATTCACCTAGCCCCCCTGAAGAGAGAAGGCAAAGTTCACCTTTAAGCCTTATGAAGAACGTCGAAAAACGGGAGTATTTCAGAGGCTACAAAAATGAAGAACCCCACCCTTGCGGGTAGGGTATCCGTTCACTAGACGTGCACCGATCTGGCGGTGTAGTGCTGTATCGGCTCCGCCGTCGCCTAGCATATGGATCGGTAGAGGGTTCGTGGATTGAAGGCTAATAGAAAAAGAAGCGTGCGATTCATCCGCACCCTTGCGGGTGCGGTATTCTCGCAGCTTTTAATAAAAAACAGATCAAAAAATTGGAGGCTTATTCGCTGGATCTATCGGCGAAGTGTTTTGTGACATACTTCGGTTTCAGCCGGGAGACGATATAGTCAAATGCTAGCATCGGGTCGCTTTTATCACCGCAGGTGAAGACGTCGACAGTGGCATACCTGAACTCGTTCCACGTGTGGATCGCGATGTGGCTCTCCAGAATCAGGGCCAGAGCAGAGACGCCGCCCTTTGCTCCGCCGAACCTCCAGGCCTTCGTATCCCAGACGGTCATCTTTGCAACTTTGGCCGCCTCAATAACTAGGTTCTTGAGTGTGGATTCGTTATTTAAAAAGGACGTATCACACCCGTAAAGGTTTCCGTAGATGTGTTTGCCGATTATCTGCTTTCCCTTTTGTACGCAGGAAGTTTTCACTTTTGTTTCGAGATCCTCCTCGCCCATTGGAATTTTTTCTTTTACAATTCTGCACAGAACTAAAAGTTGTATTTAAAGTTAATGCTAAAAATAGCGCTTATTGTAATATTCAGAAAGTTGAGAAGAGGTTAGCGTCTCCTTCTCCTTCTGGTCTCGCCCTCTGGCGGGGCGTGGAGCACGCGCTTTATGAAATTTTTCCTGTTCCTGTGCAGAGGGGTTAAGCCCATCCTCTCTTTTGCCGGCACCTTAGGGGTCTGAGACCTAACCTTTCCCGCTTTTGTAAGCGAACCGTGTGATGGCATAACTTACACGCTCGGGACTATCCATTACGCTGTAGAATAAAAAGCTTTGCCCAAAAAACAAGCAACAACCAAGTTGGGACGTGCCACTCATTTTTACTCTGTTTGTAGGCGGATCATAACTCATCGACTATCTCCATGAGTGCATCCAAGGGCGCCGCGGTCTTTACGGCCTTGGGGTGGAAGTGCGTGAGCGAACTCTCATACCCCATGTCGATCAGCCTCTCAAGCACTTTTGCTACGGGAGGGACGCCCCTCTTCAGCTTGCTGGAGATCCTGTCAATGACGTAGAACGTCGGCGGTTTCTCACACTCCATGATCAGGAGCCTCAGCAGCTTCTCTACCCTCTTCTTTGTATTCAGGCCAGACCGATCCTGTTCAACCAAACACTCCGTGAAAGCCCTGTCCGCGAGCTTGCCACACCAGAGCGGGCCTGCTCTTTTGAGCGGCTTGCCGCACATGCCGCAACCACAAAGCCACTCACCGCCCAACTCTACGGCGCTTCTCCACCCGCACGAGGGGCAGTAGAATATGTAGCCCATATCAGATGCCGAGGAGTCCGCCTTTGTTGCTCCGAGGGATCCCCTGAGGTAGGCGCGTAGGTAGTGATCCACGCTGTAGGAGAGCAGGACCTCCAGTCCGAAGTCGTACTTCAGGGCCTCTCTGACTGCGGCCCCTATCATTATCCTAAGACCGACCTCGTGGCAGAACTCTGATCTAAGCGGGACGGCGCCATACTTCCTGAGGCAGGCTTTACTGTAGATCCCGCAAAGGGGCGCGGTGTCGGTTGCGGTGATTGCGAGGAGACCGCCGTTCTTCAGTGCCCTGATCGCGGAATCAAGGAAGGGAGCTGGCGTCCCAAAGGGGTCTATGTCTATGTAGTCGAACCTCTTTCCTGGCTCGGAGTGCTCTGCCAGTAGCAGGTTTGCGTCTTTGTGTTCGATCTCGACGAGCCCCCCTACACGATTGATTCTCGCATTCTCGCGTATTAGCGGAATCGCGGCGTCGTTGAGGTCCCCGATCACAGACTTGTTGAGCCCGCTGACCTCCTTTGCGAACCTGATGCCTCTGGCTCCCAAGCCGGCGAGGGGATCACAGACATCGATCGCGCGCCTCCTCGTCTTTGAGAGGGCGTTGAGGACCAGCACCGCGATGTCCCTGCTGAACTCCATCTTTGGGTTATAGAATACTGGCGCCCTTGTGGGCTCGTACCTACCCTGGAAGGTGTAAGATGCCGGATCAGGGACTGTTAGGTCGGTCTTTCCTTCCCTCACCTTTGTGAGCTTCAAATCTTTGTTGCACCCTCCTCGAAGAATCTTACGATCTCCTCCACGGCAAAATCCCTGCTATCCAACGTGACCTCGAATACCCGGGCATCCCTGTATTCCGATGAGAACCTGAGGGTCAAGGCCCAGTGAACGACGGCGATTAGATTCTTACCGCTCAAGAACGCGTCTCTGACACAGTTCTGAAAGATAGCGCTCTTCATCTCCATGGGCCCGACCTCGTCGATCACAACGAGGTCTGCTTGATTCAGGGCGCGCCTGATCGCGGGAACGCAGATCCCCTCGAGGTCGCTGATATTGACGTAGTACTTCCCTACTCTGGGACCGTCCGAGGGCTTGACCTCGGCGAGGGTTCCCTTCTGCCCAGTCATCAAGTCTATTATCTCGAATCCCTCCCTCACCCCATGCTCCCTGACCTCCGGGCAGATGGCCCCGCCAATCCTCCAACCCCTTCCTTGCAGCTCCTCGCATGCCCCTTTTACTACGGTGGATTTTCCAGACCCTGGTGCTCCGGTGACTATTGCCTTCAAAGCGATCACTTTTTTAATCCCTCATTCGCCATATAAATGAAGCTTGTCAACTACCCATGGATAAATCCAATTGGCTTGCAGGTGAATCATAATGGTTCATCAAATCCCCATTCATCCCTACAGTAGGCAGGTTGACGACTGCCCGTCCAGACCGAGCCAGCTCAAGTCTGAAGAGGTTAAGGGAGGCAACATAGTCGGCGTTGTGCTGGAATCCGCAGTTGATGCATCTGAAGAGGCTTTGGCTCCGCCTGTTTGCTCTGCTGATGCAGCCACATCTTGGACAGGTTATAGAGGTGTTTTTAGGCGCAACGCATACCGCTGGGATCCCCCTTTCAAGTGCTTTGTATTCGATAAAGAACTGCAATCTTTTGAATGCCCAGCTATGGAAGTCCCCATTCTGGCTCTTCCTATGCTTAGCAGAGTTGTGTATTCCAGTCAGCTTATCCATAACAAGTACGTCGCCTTCCCTGAGGCTGTTCACGAAAGCTCTACTCACTTGGTGCAAAATGGTGTTTGCACATCTCCTCTCCCTTCCGCTCAGCCGTTTCAGCTTCCTTTTGGCGGAGGCCGTGCCTTTGTGTTGGAGAGAGGAGCGGAGCTCCCTAAAACGATGCCTTTTAGAGAGAATCTCACCGCCTTTAGCCTTGAAGCCGTTAGAGGCGACGAGAAAGTTCTTTATACCAACATCGACACCAACTGGGTTATTACCTTTAAACACTGTAACTTCCCTGTTAACCGTGATATGGAGAAAGAAGGTTTTATCTCTGTAACCCAAGACGGCATGGGTGGGTTTAACATCTTCAAGAAGTTTTCTCTGATATTCGCCAATGCCGAGCGGAACTCTCATCCTCTTCTGAACCGTCGAGATGGAGGTGAGGATTCCGTCTGGCTTGTAGATAAGCCTGAAAAGCCTCTCATCCAAATCCATGGAGAGGCTTTTGAGCCCAAGAAGTTTGTCTCTTCTCCGCTTGTAGGCCTTCGCAACTCGGTCTCTGGCTCTAATGGCAAGGTTTGCTGGAAGATCGAACTTCTGTCTAGTATCTCGGTAGGTGATGTGGTGGAGGGCGATGGGGTTAAAGACCCTGCGCTCAAAGGCTACCTTAGAGATGTAATTGCATGCATCTCCAAAAGCCTTAAAGGTTGTGAGCATCTTCTCCGAATCTTCAGCCGTTGGTTTAAGCTTGCATACGACGGTCTTAGAGAGCGCCATACAAAAGCATATATGCAAACCAGATATTTACACATTCTCCAATTCCTCCCACGGCTCAAACCGTGGGTTTCCTTGGAGGTTTTTTCATGAAATTTATTGCGGGGATAGATGAAGCCGGGAGGGGTCCAGTGATAGGCCCCATGGTAATCGCAGGGGTATTGGTGGAGGAGAGCAGGATCCCCGAACTTGTGGATATGGGAGTCATGGACTCGAAGAAACTGACGCCGAGGAGGAGGGAGGTCCTTCGCAGCGCGATCATGGAGACAGTAAAGTTCCACCGCATAGAGATCCTTGAGGCTGCCGTGATAGGCGACACGCGGAGGGTGAAGAGCCTGAACCGGCTTGAGGCGGAGGTGATGGCCAAGATCCTGGACGGCCTCCGACCGGATCTCGCACAGATAGGCAGCGTGGACGTGATACCCTCCAGGTTCAAGGAGATGGTTCTCTCGGGGATGAGGTCTCCAACTGAGATCCAGTCCACCCACCACGCGGAGGACCGCTTTCCGGCGGTGGCGGCCGCCTCGATAATCGCAAAGACCACCAGAGACAGGATAGTCGCGTCGATGCGCCAGGAGTTTGGCGACTTCGGCTCCGGATATCCGAGCGACCCAAAGACGAGGGCGTTTATATCGGAGTGGTACGCCAGCAAAAGGACGTTGCCGCATATAGTCAGGAAGAGCTGGAAGACCGTCGATTTAATAACTCAAGGGATAGATTCTGGGAGGCATACCCTCAGGGAGCGGATCGCTCGCCCTTCCTTGAGACGAGTGTAGGCAGCGGCAAGAACGGAACTCAGTTGTCCACGTTATTTATTGTGTCCATGCTGAGAAGACGCTCCAGATCCCTCAACTTCTCCAGCTTCTGGATGTCATCAATCCTGAGGATCGTTATGTTTAGTCCCCTCGGTCGTACATCGCCGGTGATGAGAACGGGCTCGATCTCCAGGAGCCTGCCGACCTCGAGGGCGTCCTCGACCTTCCTGTCGAGCGCTCTCTCGCCGAGCCGCTCCTCGTTCGCCAGAAAACTTACCCCGACGTTCCTCACGTGCACGTCGATGGGCGCGTAGTTGAATCCGATCGCCTTGCAGCCTATCTTCTTGAGCTTGTTGTGCAGCTGCTGTGCGACCGCTCCGGCAGGGCTCTTGTCCGGTGGCTCTTCATCGCAACGCCAGTCGAATATGTCTATGTCCATCGTTACTCCCGCATCCAGTACCTCTTCCATCCTTGCCACGGTCTTGAGGGTGGCGCCCATCCGTGAATTCTCGTAATCGTAGACGGCCTTCCTGCTCACCCCGATCTTGTTCGCGAGGTCGCCCAGCGACATGCCCCCCTCCTTCCGGAGCCTACGCAGGGCCTCGCCGTCGATCCTGAAGTACAGCCCGCCCCTCTTGGAGTAGACCGGCGGGAACTTCCTGTTGAGGACGGCGTCCCTGAACGTCTTTGGGCTTATCACGTTTATCCCGAACCTCTCGTAGAGGGCACCCTCCCCGATCACTCCTCTCTGAACCCTAGAACCGATTATCAGCGGTGATGCCGAGAAGGTCGTAGCCAAGGATCGGAGATCCTCCACAAACTCCTTCCGCTCGTTGTCCACATTCTCGAGAGTCTTTATCAGGAGCTTTACGTTGCCTTTCTTTGCCACGATCTCTAGGCAGTAATCCGAGTCGACCTGGGAAACGGTGAAGCCTGCTTTATCCAAAATTCTCAGTATGCGGACCAAGATATCGTTGGATTCGTCCTTCATTTTTGCTCTAATTTAAGGATGGATTACGAGGGATATAAATTAATTCTATTGCGGGAGTGGTAGATGTCGGGACGCCTCTTTATGAGGCAAATCAACGGATGGAGATGCACACCTAAAATTGAAAACCGAAGACGATCAAGGACGGGTACTTCTTGGAGAGCTCCAGGATCTCAGGGAGATATATGAACCGGTTGTCCTGTGCCCTCTTCAGCACCAAGTTTATGACCCTCCTCTCGGTCTCATTCCCCTGTATAAGGTATACCCCTCGCTTTAAGCCCGACTCCTTGATTATCACAAATGGCAGGCTGACTTCGCTCATCTTCTCCTTCGGAACCAGCCGGGCGATATCCATAAGCTCCTTTTTGTCCAAGGAGACGTCCTCGTTGTTGAGGTTCTTGTAGGACGGATGCTCCTCGCGGAGGAGGACGGCGAGGGACCTTTTGGTCTTTGGCAACCCGTCGTTGAGCTTCCTCAGCTCCACCTCCCAGAAGGTCTTGCTGAGCCGCTCCTCGTCCTCTTCCATCTAGATCAGCTCACCCACTACCATTGCATGATCCTTGTCGAAGGGCTCCAGCTTCTTCACGTCGATTATCTTAAAGCCCCGCCCCTCAAGCACGTTTATCTCATGTTTGAAGACGTCAATGGGGTCCTTCGTAACGTCGACGCTCCTCGCCTTTATCGCTATCATGACCTTGCCGTGGTTCCTCAGGAACATGTCGGCGTTGTCCGCGAGCAGCCTCGCCTGTTCGGGCTGAGCCACATCGCAGTAGATGGAGTCCACGACCTCCACAAAGGAGCGGTACGACGAGGGCATCCTCGCATCGCCGAGTATGGGGACCATGTTGCCGCGTGGTGTGGAGATCTCGATAAGCTCCCGCATGACCCTGGGAGAGAACTCCACGCAGAAGACCCTCCCCTTCCTTCCGAGGATGTCAGATACGTGGCTCGGGGTCGTCCCGCTTGCGGCTCCTAGGTACAGCACCTTGGACCTTTCGGTGATCGGGACGTCCCTGATCCCCTTCTCTATAGAGGCGGCCAGCTTGCTCCTGAAGGTGTCCCATATCCTGTACTCTGTTTTAGCGATACGGTAGAGATCCTCGCCGTATACCTTGGTCCCTGGAACCAGGTTCTCGGTAGCAAGTCTCTTTCCCTGATAATCCTCTATTATGTAGACGCCCCTAAACCTCGGGTGCTCTCTCAGCGTCGCCATCGCCCTTCTCTGCCCCACTTCTTGCCCCATTTCTCGCGCCCGCCGAACCTCTCACGCCTCTCGAACCTCTCGGGGCGCCTCTCCCTCACCGGCGGTTTGCTGTACTTCTTCTGGATGTCCTCTAGCCTCTTATCCAGGGTCTTCTTGAGCGAGTCCGCGACGAACTCTCCCCCGAAGGCGTCAACGCGGGCGGCTATGGAGAGCTTGCCCGCCAGCGCCCTCGCTATCTTGCCCCTCTGCCACCTCGGCGCGTTGTGGATGTACTGGTGCTGGAATATTATCCCGTGTTTTGGAGGTCTCGCGCCGGTCTTGAGCGACCTGAAGAGGGCCTTTTCAGCCCCCAGCACCTGGACTGTGCTTGCCGGCTTCTTGGCGAGCCCCTCGAGGCTGCCGGTAAGCGCCATGAGCCTTGCCCCCAGGCTCGACCCGACGAGTTCCCTTATGTTGGGTGCAACCTCCTTCATCGTGTCGTCGATATACCTCTCGAGCTCGTCCCTCAGGGCATACATCTTCAGGTTGAGTTCTGCGAGTTCCTTGATCTGCCTCAGGTCCACACCACCGATCGCCGCCCCCATGGAGCTCTTCGCGGTGTCGCATACCGCCTTGGCCTTGTTCTCGTTCTGTACGATCTTGTTGACCCCTTCCAAGTCCAGGTTAGACCTGGTACCAAACTTGCTCACGATTGCCATGTACTGCTTGTGGTCCTGCACCAGACCATCCAGTTCAGGGAAGTGAAGTCCGTACCACTCCCTCACCCTCGAGACGCCTATGTTGACGTTCTTGTCAATCTCATCCAGCCCTGCTACCGCCTCTGCCACCAGTCTGTCTCGCTTCTCGGAGGCCACTCGGACCTTGCTCTTTGCCAGTGCCTCGGAGACCTCCTTCTGCATCCTCTCGGCCACACTTGGCTTGAGCCCTATTGATTCGTACGCACTGGTAACGGAGGATCGAAACGCCCTGCCTCCGGCGCTGGGAGAGACCGCCTGTGACTTGACGTTGAACTTGGACCTGATCGCCTTGGCCTCTTGCTCTCCCTCAAAGACGAAGGTGTCAAACCCCATCTTTACCAGACCGTCGACGAGTTCCTCTAGGACCGAACATGTCCCATCCTTTTCTAGGTCCAGAAGCTGGGCCGCGGCAACCTCAGCGCTGTCGAAGGTCTTCGCGCTGATGAGCTTAAGATCCTCGTCGTATACGAAGAAGCCCGAGAAGCTGTCAACAACATAACACTTCAAGTCATACACCTACCCTCTTCTATCTTCATCGCCTATTTATAAATAGTAGATGGGGGGGTGACCGTTCATTAATAGTGATGTTGGATGAGGTAGATCGGGTAAGATCGCCATCAGGCAGAACCTGCTACACATGGGTGATGCCGGTTAGGCGACCCCCGAATCCCTTGCAGATGAGGTAGATCTCTGAGCTGCTCTCCCTGGAGGCCTTTGGCTTAAACGCCTTCACGTGCGCAAAGCTCCTCTCCACATCCTTCAGGAAGGTATTGAATTCGGATCCCATTAGAACCTTGATCACCATGCACCCGCCCCTCCTCAGGATCTTCGAGGCGCTGGTGAGTGCGACCCTTGCCAGCTCGATCTGCCTGGCATGGTCCAGATCGTGGATTCCCGAGAACTTCGGCGCCAGGTCGGATACCACGACATCCATCTGCCTGCCCGAGATCTTTTGCAGTTCCTCGAGGACGGCTGGATCGGAGATGTCCCCCCTTATCAGCCTGACGTTCTCATATGGCAGAGGCCTGATGAAGCTGAGGTCGATCCCCACCACGAGACCCCGATCCCCGACGAGGTCGCGCTCCACCTGGAGCCACCCTCCCGGTGCCGCACCGAGATCTGCCACGTAATCGCCCCTCCTGATTAGTCCGTAGTGGACGGCTATCTCCCTGAGCTTCAGGGCAGATCTGGACCTGTAGCCCTTTCTCCTTGCCTCTTTGTAGTAAAAGTCTCCAAGAACCTGACGTTTAGTGGGCATCTTTGATCTCTCCAAGGGCGAGAAGCCTGCTGTACTCTGACCTTACAGCGGCCGTCAGTTTGCTGCACATCTCGGGGGACACGGGCTGCCCCTTCCCGCACCTCTCGATATCAGGGCAGGTCAGGCATGAGGTCCATACCACGTCTTTAAGGTCGACTTTGGGCCTCTTCCTCAGCAGAATGATCTGGTAGCCCCTCCTGCCGCCATCCTTGAACGGTTTCCTCTTGACGATGCCGCGCTTTTCCAGCTTGGCTAGAGACCTTGTCAACTCCTTGCTGCCTAGGTCCAATGCCCTCGAGAGGGCGCTCTGTAGCATGGAACCCCCCTCCGAGTTCTGCAGCAGGGACAAGATCTTCTCATCTAGCGCTTCAGGCAATAGCCGGCACTCTCGTATTTAAAAGGGGGAGGAGAAACTATAAACATATCTCAAGATTCAGCTTCTCTAGGAGCTCCTTGTACCTGTTTCTTACCGTGACCTCGGTGACGCCGGCTGCGTTGGCAATGTCCCGCTGGGTCCTCTTCCTCTCCAACAGAACGCTCGCAATGTAGACGGCGGCAGCTGCGACCCCCGTAGGACCGCGGCCTGAGGTCAAGCCCTCGCTACTCGCGAATTTTATTATCTCAACGGACTTTCGCTGGACCGTGCCATCAAGATCCAGCTTTGTGATGAGGCGGGGCACGTAGTTGATGGGATCAGTTGGAAGTACCCTGATGGTCAGCTCGTTGGATATGAACCGGTAGCTCCTGGCTATCTCCTTCTTGTTGGCCCTGGAGACGCCGGCCACCTCATCGAGCGTGAGCGGGACATTGTACTTCCGGCAGGCGGCATAGAGTGCCGCCCCGGTCATGCTCTCTATGGATCGGCCCCTAATAAGCTGGCTCTCCACGGCCTTCCTGTAGAGGAGGGCTGAGGCTTCCCGAATGTTCCTTGAGAGGCCGATCTGCGACGCCATCCTCTCCAGCTCGGAGAGGGCGAACGCCAAGTTTCGCTCGGAGGCGTCGGAGACCCTTATCCTCCTCTGCCACTTCCTGAGGCGGTAGATCTGGGCCCTCTTCTTTGAGGTGAGGGACTTGCCGTAGCTGTCCTTGTCCCGCCAGTCGATCATGGTGGAGAGGCCCTTGTCATGGATCGTCAGCGTTACCGGCGCGCCTGCCCTCGACCTTTTGTCCCTCTGGTCGTTGTCGAAGGCCCTCCATTCTGGTCCTGGGTCGAGGATCTTGTCGCTTATGACGAGTCCGCACTCCGTGCAGGTAATTTCTGCCCTCTCATAATCTCTTACTAAGGACTTGCCCCCGCATTCGGGGCACGTTATGTCGTCCAGATGTTCGTGAAGATCAGTAAGGTCTCTTTGCATAAAACCTTCTACCTCTACCCCTATCTCCCCCTCTTCCTCCTCCTCTTCCTCCTCTTCGGAATTCCCTCTCTTCCCAAGATACCTCAACGTTCCTGACCTGCGATGGGACCAACGGTCGCCTCAGCTTCACCGACACGTAGGGGGAGGCAACGGGACCGAAGACGTCTATCACCGTTCCTATAGGCCCGGTTCCCCTGAGAAATGCAGTTGAGCCGATCCTTGGGGGGTTCGTGGCTTTGACCGTTAAGAGTCCACTTTTAGAAATGTGTAGCGTGAACCCCAGTGGCTTCAAGAAACCATCTCCGTTGGATGGAGTTAGGATAGAAATCGCTATGGTTAATTATATTCTTTGCTTGTTCTATTACCCGATTGTAAATGCAGTTAAATTGGTCACGGCTTCTTGAGGGCCCTCTTCCTTTGTAGGACCTTGGATATCTCCCTGAGCATCTTGAGCTTCTTGTCCTTCTTCACCACAAGGACGCGTCCGGACCTCTCCCACGAGGAGCGCGGAAGCTTCTTGACGCTCTCGAGGACCGGCGCATAATTCAGTTCCCTGCACGCCTCGTATATCTCGTCGGCAGTGGGGGACTCCACCGCAAGGCTCTTGGTAACCATCCTGCCCTCGAGACGGCTCCTCTGCGCGTCAAGATAAGCAGGCCAGATGACGATCAACCCTTCCTTCTTGCTCATCAAGAGACACACTCAAGGTAACTATTATTAGGATCCTTAAATTTTTTAACTGTGAAGATGACCTTCGATGCATGAGTTCTCCCTTGCCACAAGCGTCGTGGATTTCTTGCAGAGGCTCTCGAAGGAGCAAGGGATGAGCAGGATTGATGCAATATTTCTAGAGATCGGGGAGATGACGCACGTGGACCCCAGGCAGCTCAGATACTCCTTGAAGATGGTCAGCCAGGGGACGGTGGCGGAGAGGAGCAAGGTCTACATCAAGAGGAGCGGGATCCTGCTCAGGTGCAGGAGGTGCGGGAAGGAGAGCAGGCTGAAGTTGATGGACGCGATCACGGATTACAGTCTGAAGTGCGCTGCCTGCGGGAGCGCGGACGTTGATATTGACAGGGGCAGAGAGCTTGTCCTGAGGAGGATAAGGGGCTCAAAATAGGGGAAATGCCAACTGCAGAGGTGGTTGGCATCTTGCTTAGGAAGGGAGCGTAAAAAATCTACTTTAGCAGTATCGCGTTCAGAAGACCGTCTTGACCAGGTCTGGAGGTGACCCTAGCATCGCCAAGCTCGGTCTCCACCAGGGCCCCCTTGGTTATGACACCCCTTCTCTCGTAGTCAACGTTGGACGGGTTCTTCTTGATCTTCAGCAGCTTGACCTTCTTGGTCGTGTTTGTCCTTGGGTCGGTGACGTTAACGAACGCGGCCTCGTCCAGACGAACCTTGATGTTCCCGCCGTAGCCGCTAGCAGCCTTCTTTGACTCATCCTTGGTAGCCATTGCGGTCTCTGTGGGAGCTGAGCCCAGCTCGAACCTTCTCTTCTCCTTGCTCGTATGTAGCCTCCCGCCTGTTGGTTTCTTCTTGTCACGGCCTTGCCAATAGCTCATCAATATCCCTCGATCGAACAACCTACATAAAATGAATACAAATATAAGTTTTTTGAGAGAATTGGACTCCTGTTGATTGATAATTGACCAAGTCTATCAGGAGTGGAGAGGAGTGACGGATAGGATACAACTGAGCCATGGGGCCGGCGGAACCATGATGAATGACCTCATAAGGTCGGTCATAATATCCAACATTAGCAAGAGGAAGGTAGCGGGCGGCGCTGGGCTGGATGAGTTCGATGACGGCGCGACTATGCCGTTGGACGGGGCAGAGATCGTCGTCTCTTCAGATGCCCACACGGTGGATCCCATATTCTTCCCGGGCGGGGACATCGGCAAACTCGCGGTCTGCGGGGCTGTGAACGACCTGGCAATGATGGGGGCTAGGCCCGTCGCGCTCACGGACACCGTCGTAGTGGAGGAGGGTTTCCCCATAGGGGATCTGAAGAAGATCATACTGTCCATGAACAAGACCATCGAGGGTGTTGGGATGGCGCTGATCCACGGCGACTTTAAGGTGATGCCCAAGGGCAAGCTCGACAAGATAATAATCTCCACCACGGGGATCGGCCTCCTAGACGGTAGAAAGCCCATCCTTGACTCGGGCCTGAAGGACGGTGACCAGATCATAGTCACGGGACCGATTGGCGATCATGGCATCGTGGTGGCTTCGCTGAGGGGGGGCATCTCCTTCAGAACGTCTATAATCTCAGACGTTGCACCCCTCTGGCAGCTTATGGACGCAACCATGGGCGCCGGCGAGGTAACCGCGGCAAAGGACCCGACTAGGGGAGGATTGGCTATGGCGATGAACGAGATGGCCGCTAAGTCAGGCGTGAGCGTCTGGATAAGGGAGGATGACATCCCAATAAGGGAGGAGGTCAGGGGGGCTTGCGAGATGCTCGGCCTAGAACCGCTCGAACTGGTGTGCGAGGGCAGGGCTGTCTTTGGGGTGAGGAGGGAGGATGCGGAGGGGATTCTGAGGGCGATACGCAGGACTCCGGAGGGCAGGGATGCCAGGATCATAGGCTCTGTCAGGGCCGAGAAGGCGGGCTACGTGGTAATGGAGACGGTCGTGGGCGGAAGGAGAGTAGTAACCCCGCCACTAGGAGAGCCTACACCACGGATCTGCTGATTTCACCCTCGGTCACGCGCGGACCTGACCGAAGTATATCCCTTCGTTCAGCCGCGGTATGAGAGCCATCAGCACCGCGCATTCTGTTAGACCCGTTCGATCCAAGCGCCCCTTGGAGAAGAATCCTATGGCACCCTGCTTGCGGCCGAGCCCCTTAATTCCCGTCAGCTTTTCCATTGCGGTCCCTACCTCGATCCCTTCGCCGAGGACGCGCCCGACCAAGGAGCGCGGGTACTCGAAGGCAGGTCCGCCACCCAGTGTCAGCCTTCCCTGCCTGTCGACTATCGCCGCAAACTGCTGATCCATGTAACCCGAGATGGTGCCAGGGACCGGCATGAGACCGGCCTCTATGCCTACGCCCAGCTCCGCCCCGCTCTCCGCATTCAGGGCGTTCCTCGCCCTAAGGACGGCGCCCTTTATGGTCATCTCGAGACCCACCGGCTGAGGCAGAACATCGGAGGGAACATCCTTCATGACAACGGAGACCTTGAAGAATTTCGATAGTACGTTCTCTACTGCCCTGACCTTGATGGGATTAGAGGTGCCAACTACGACCAGCAATTTAGACACACCACAGATAGTATAATATGACTGCAAATAAGATTATTCCACATCGAGGGATTTGGCATGCAGCACAAGAGAAGGGTCAAGGAACTTCACGGGCTGATTGAGAAGAAAGGGTTTGATGGCATACTTGTAGTAAACCCGGAGAATATATATTACCTGACTGGAGCGCCCTTCGTGATTGGGGGGGTCGGTAAGCTCCTCTATTTGGGAAAGGGTGGCTCCGCCTCTTTGATAGTCACGGACCTGGACTACGAGGAGGCGAGGAGGAGGGCGGTTGGCGTCGACCTTGTAAGGACGAAATTCGGCGAACGTCCTCTGGAACGCCTCAAGAAGATCGCTGGAAAGAAGCTGGGGGTTGAGGAGACTTTCCTGAGCCAGAAGTTTTACGAGGGTCTGAAGAAGGGATTCATCCCCATGCCCCTTGGCGGAGCGATAGAGAAGATGAGGGAGGTGAAGGATGAGGAGGAGGTTGCGAGCATTGTGAAGGCCCAGAGGGCGACTGAGAGGGCGCTAACGAAGGCCTACCGCAACTTCAAAGAGGGCATGACGGAGCAGGAGATCGTGTCAGAGATCGAGTATCACATGAGGAGGGAGGGGGCCGAGGCTTATGCCTTCGAGAATCTGGTCGCCTCCGGACCGAGGGCAATCTACCCACACGGCATGCCAACCGCGAAGAAGGTTGGCGGGGGGGAGGGGGTCGTGCTGGACCTCGGCGTCAAGATGAGCGGCTACTGCTCGGACATGACCAGGACGGTATTCTTCGGTAGACCGAAGAGGGAGATGGTTCGGATATACGAGGCGGTGCTGGAGGCCCAGAAGGCGGCGCTCCGGGCGGCGAGGCCTGGGATGACCGGGAAGGAGCTGGACGGGGTCGCGCGTGAGATCCTCGAAGAGAAGGGGTATGGGAAGTACTTCGGGCATGGCCTCGGTCACGGCGTGGGGATCGCCATCCACGAGGGACCGTCCGTGAGCGTCAGGGGGGAGGAGAAGCTCGTCTCAGGAAATGTAATAACCGTAGAGCCGGGTGTCTACATCCCAAAGTTGGGTGGGGTAAGGATCGAGGACATGATCGTCATGACCGAGAAGGGAAGTAGAAACCTGACAAGGTTCAGGAAGGATCTGCTGGTATTTTGAGCCTCCTTGGGAAAATATTTAAATCCAGCCAATTTACCCCTAATTTGACCTTGGAGATGGTCCTATAGCGCGAGCGGGGGGTTCCTGACGTTGAAGACACAACATTTGACGAATTACGTGAAGGCGGGCATCATGAAGCCGATCTACAAGTACTATGAGAGGAGGTTGGAGGCTCAGGTAAGACGGGGGGAGATGCCGCAGCATGTTGGTCTCATCTTAGACGGGAACAGGCGCTGGGCAACAGAGGCTGGAATGACGATAACGTCTGGCCACCAATACGGGTTTGAGAAGCTCAAGGAGGTTCTGAGGTGGTGCTGGGCGCTGGGGATCAATACCGTCACGGTTTATGCGCTCTCCACCGAGAACCTACAGAGGGATCCGGCCGAGGTGCGGGAACTCCTGGAGCTCGCTGAGAGGGGCTTCACGGAGGTCCTCGACAACCCTGACATCCACGATAACAAGGTTCAGATTAAGGCGATAGGGAGACTGGACCTACTTGACGGAAGATTGAGGGCGACCATAAGGAACGCCGTGGAAAAGACCAAGGATTACAACAGGAACAGGATCTACGTGGCCATAGCCTATGGAGGCAGGGCGGAGATAATAGACGCCACGAAGAACATGCTCACCTCTGTGATGGGGGGCAAGCTCAAGTCCGAGGAGATCAACGAGGAGACCTTCGCCAGGTACCTGTACACGGCGGGGGACAAGGACCCGGACCTGATAATAAGGACGTCTGGGGAGGAGAGGCTGAGCGGCTTCCTGCTATGGCAGAGCGCCTACTCAGAGTTCTATTTCATGGACGTATTCTGGCCGGAGCTGAGGAGAATAGACTTTCTCAGGGCGATAAGAACCTACCAGAAGAGAAAGAGAAGGTTCGGGAAGTAGCAACCAGGTTGCCATCGAAGTTTAAAGGAAAGGGTAGCGACGCCACAGACTTATTTTTGTGGGGCCTTGACCTGACCCCGTTTTCTGAACCGCGGCGTCAGGGAGAATATAACGACGAGAAAACCGCAGACGAGGGCGCCGAGGCCCGCAATCAAGAGAAATGGGATGAGGTTTGCCATGGGATTAGCTATAATGGGTGCTGCCTCTATGACCATTTGCCTCACGAAAACCAAGGCCACGAGACCTACGATCTCGTACCAGAGCTTGGGGGACTCGCCGAGGTACTTGACGACCAGCCTCCCGCCGATGTAGACCGCCACGCCTATTGCGAAGAGGTCTATGGTATTGACCAATGCTAGGCTGGCGAATAGCACGACCTGTTCTGGGAGCTTTGCGTCTATCAGGGCGATGCCTACCCCCCTGTAGATAGCGACCGCGGAGATAATGAAGCCTATGAGGTACGATATCAGCTTGATTGGAGACTCCTCCCACTCTGACCTCAGAAAGCGGTCCACGTAGAAGCCCTTCAAGATCAGTACAATTCCTACGATTATGCCCAGAGAGATCAGCGCATAGTTGAGAAGGTTGGCGAAATATAGTGCGATCATTGCCAGTATTATTATCCCGGGGACTCCCAGAGCCACCTTCGAGTACTCCGGATCACCGAGCTTTTTGAGGTAGCGGTAGAATAGGACATATGTCTCCTCTACGCTCTTCTCCTGCTGGACAAAGACCCTCTTCACGGAGATCACTGGGATCTTGGCCTGTATTGTCGGGATCACCTGCTCGTCGGCGACACCATCGCTGACGAAGATCACCCCCTCTGCCTTGAAGTTGTTGAGTATGTAGTCGAGTTCAGAGGAGATCTTGAGGTCGGCCTTGAAGCCGCCCTCCTCAGAGCCGGCCACGACCGCCACCTCGCAGATGAAGCCCTCATCGATCAAGGAGTCGTAGGTGTTGATGGAGGCGAAGATGGAGTTGGTGTCGGAGTCCTCGGGGCTCTTGATGGCAAAGAGCGTGGCTATTGAGGAGACCTTGTCCCGCCCCATCACGGGTGTGGCTACGCCAGTAACGCGTCCAATATCGTCGTCTTTATCCACGCTGAGGACGAGGATCCTCTTGCTCCTGAGGCTCATTCTTTACACTAATAAAGGATAAAGTATTTTATGAGTTTAAAATATTTCTGTGAAAAACAGAAAGCTTTAAATAATTAGGTGGAGGTGCCCTTCACTTCTAGCATCGCGGCGAACTCCTCGAACGTGAGGCGCCCCCCGTTTTTCAGCTTCTCGTTTGCCTTCTCTGCCAGCTCGGACCGCCTATTGATTATGAGCTTTGCCTGCTCCGCGAGTGTCTCGGCCTTCTGCTTTATGGCAAGGTTTCTGACGACCTTGTATTGAACCTGCGTTGCGAAGAGTTCGTCCTTGGACCTGCCTATTTCGTCCCTGAACTTGTCCGTCTCCGCCTTGATCTGGTTGAGCTCCACGACGAGGGCAGCCCGATCTTTGTAGCACTTCATGAGGGCCTCGTGGTAATTCTTTGACTCCACGGCCAAGGCAAGGATCTCGCTGTGGACAGTGTTGGCTTTCGCCTTCAGTTCGTCAAACATTGCTCGGTGGCGCCCTATATCCTGGTCAACCTCCTTTACCTTCTTGAAGATAACGAGCCTCTTTTCCAGCTCGGAGATCCTCTGGACGGCTTTGCGGTCTTCGTTGAGCGTAAGCGAGGTCGTCTGGTACCTCCAGCTGATCTCCTTCAACTGCCAAAGCAACTCATCCTCATTGTCGTTCACGGTTGAGAGGACGGCCCTCTTCCTCAAGATCAGTTCATTGATCTTTTCGGAGATCTTCGCCTTATCCTTGTGTAGCTGGTCTCGAACCGCCTTCTTCTCGACAATGATCTTATTCCTCTCATCCCTAGACGCCTTATAGGTCGCAGCCCTCTCGCGCAACTCCTTCAGCTTGTCGAGTATCTCAGACTTCCTTTTGTGAAGGCGGTCTAGTTTTTGGTAGCCAGCATCTATCTGATCCCGGATGGCATTCATCTGTCTTGATACGGCACCAAGTTCGGACTGCCGATTCTCCATTGGGTATCACCATTATGCACTAGCGGTCTTCTCCGCCAGTATGTACGCGTTGCATCTGTGCATACAGATCGTCCAGTCCCTCTCCAGTATTTGAGGACGTAAATATAAACTCTCCTAAGGCACCAATATCGATGAGCATGTCCAACAGCCTCTCGGACATCTCTGTCTTGAGGTCATGGGACTCTGCCAAAAAAGCCTCCTTTAAAAGCTCTGGATCGGAGATCCATAACAATCCACGGTCGTAGAGCTCCTTGGGCAGGAGATCCACCTTGGAGATGCAGTTTATCTGGGGCACCTTGAACCGCGCATTGATGGAGGACGCAAGGAGGAGGACGGCAACGTAGTCTGAGGCCCTGTTGAGGAAGAGGGAGTCTGCCAGGAAAAGGACGGAAAAGTTGTTGTCCGACAGGGCTGAGGCTATGAACGTGCCAGAGTCACGGTAGGCGAATAGCTCCATCTGCCCGGGCGTGTCCACCAAGACGTAGTCCGGACCGAGCTTCTCGAGCTCTCCCTTCATCTCGTCCACGTGGTTCACGGCGGCATCGACACAGGCCACAAGCGCGCCGTTCGGCCCCAGCTTGTACTCCTCGATCATCCTCTCGTAGTTGACATAGTCGCGGATGTCAACGTCCGGCGTGTAGGGCAACCAGAGGACTCCAGGGTCGAGGTTCACGGTGGCGACATCCACCTCGGAGCTATGGAGCCGCCCCTCTAATGACAGGGCAAGCGTGGACTTCCCGGAGCCGGCGGTGCCCGTTATGAATACGAAGTTCAACTCTACTGCCTCCTTACCTTACCACCAGCCTTCATCACGAGTCTTGAAAATGATTCCTCCGCCCTTAAAAGCACATCGTCCAGATCCGCTGCATCGCTGCCCGCCGCGGAGAGGTGGATGGTTATGGTGGGTGCGGACTCCGTGCCCCCGGGGTGGGACTTGAGGTAGACCCTCCTGTTCGAGGAGATCCATCCATTGATGATGGGGGCCAGCGAGGACTCTGGCATCCCCTCGATTATGAAGAACCTCTCCCTGAAGGTCTGGGAGGGAACGCTCTGCAGGATCACCTTCAAGACCTGGGACGTGAACATCGCCATCATCTCGCGGGGAACACCTGGGAGGGAGAAGATCATGGTTCCTCCGAACTCTACAAAGACCCCCGGCGCGGATCCGTATTCGTTGACCAACGGTCTGGCCCCCACGGGCATCATTGCTAGCTTGTACCGTGATGAAGTCATCTCCAATTTCATCGCGCGGTACTTCGCCTGGACGAGTCGCAGGGCCTCCTTATTGACCTCCTTCGGTGTGCGCGTCGCAGCGGCGAGGCCATCTATTGTCAGGTCATCGTATGTGGGCCCAAGTCCTCCAGTCGTTACGAGGATTGAGGGCCTCCTCCCAAGGGCCTCTGCAATGGTAGAGGATATCTCGCCAACCGTGTCTCCCGCCACGTTTATCCTAGTGACTGTTATTCCAAGGGCGGTAAGCTGGCTGGCTATCCAAGATGCGTTGGTGTTGACGGTCTTGCCTATCAGCAGCTCCCTGCCTAAGGTGATTATCTCGGCGTTTATATCCAACACCCGGCGCTACTTCTTTGTGGTCCACCACTTCAGGTACTCCTTTCGCCGCCTCTCCTTCTCCTCTTCAGGGTTGGCAGCCACGTATTTGGCCCTGATATCGTCTATCTCCTCGCGGGTAACTGCAAGTCCACAGCTCTGACAGACGTACCTCTTATGAATAGAGTCAAACTTCAGCTCTCCACCACACTCAGGACACGCACCAGTCATGAGGACGCCCCAAGTTGTAATTTCGTCACGTATATTAATACGTTCTGCAGTGTTCGTTGGGTTTATATATTAACAAATATTGCGAGGAAGCCATTAGACGTGCTAGCTTTAAAGAGCACCAAGCAAAACTACACGCCTTCAAACAGGGTCCTAGAACTGCTAGAACTGTTTAGACGGATGGTTAACAACTGTATAAGAATAGGCACCACCAGCAACGTTTCATCGCTTAAATCACTCTCATTGAAGGCATATCATGAACTTCATCACTATGATGTGCCATCCTACAAGTTATGCGCCATCTCAAGGGCTGCTGGGATACTCGCATCAAGGAAGAAGTCGTTGCGAAGAGGGATCCCAACCAGAAGTCCGTATGCCGTTAAGAAACAGCTCGTTTCCTGCTACGGTTTCAAATTAGATGCAAATAAGATGGTCTTGAGAATATCTTTGGGTCGCGGGGAATTCTTTGAAATACTTTTGAATGCACATACTCAGGCGGTGCTGTCCGACCCCGCATCGAGGGTGCGCTCCTTCACACTTACGGCTTCTGTGCTGAGCATCTGCATCTCCAAGGAAGTACAGGAGATCGAATGCACCAAGACTGCTGGTGTTGACAGGAACCTGCGCAACATCACATACGGTAACGACTCGACAATAAAACAGTATGACTTCAAAATGCATGAAGATAGCGGAGATGACAAAAGAAGTTGTTGCATCATTTAGGAGGGAATGATGTGCGGATAAGGGGGGAAGATCGCCTCCAAATACGGTGCAAGGAGGAAAAACAGAACCATCAGAATACTACACAACGTAACGAAGGACGTGGTCAAGACCGCACTGGCGAACAAAGAAGCAATAGTCCTCGAAGATATTAAGAGAATAAAAGGGCTTTATCGAAGGGGTAACTACCAAGGGACGAAGTATAGAGGATCGATGAATTCTTGGCCTTTCTGGGAGGTACAGAGGCAGATAGAGTACAAGGCGAGATGGTCAGGTATTCCAATAATTCACCTAACGAAAGGCGAGACGAGGAACACCTCAACTGAATGCCCAAGATGCGGGGAGAGACTCCAATTTGGGCAGAAGAGGCAGTTGTGGTGTTCATTATGTAGAATATGGGAAGACCGAGATGTGGTTGCTGCAAAGAACCTGTCTCGGAAGGGGCTGCTGAGGTTCGGCAGTTCCTTGCCATTGGCGAAAGGCGGGGCAGTTGAAGCTATGAGAGGGAACCCGACGCCTACGGTAATCCCCGGAGTCGATGCCCTGAAGTCGAGTCTTCAGAAGAAGGCTTAACAGAACCCGCTCACATGGTGACGTTGGTTAGACCAGCATCCTCTGCCATAGCCACTGCCCTCCTCCATTCTTGGGGCGTCAGTCGCTTGGAGAGCTCGGGCAACTCCCCTGCCCTCCAGTGCGGAGTGTACTGATCCATCAGGTTCACCCGGGTATTCTTCCCCAGCTCCTCCGAGATGAACTTCAGTATGTGGCAGAGGCAGCAGTCGAGGTGACCCGGGAGCACCAGAACGCGGATGAGCAACTCGCCGTACCTCTTCGCGGACCGAAGGTTCCTGGTCACGGTCTCCCAGTACCTTGGTGCGTCCGAGATCCTCTCGGCACACCTGTCCGAGCCGTACTTGAAGTCAATCTTGTAGACGTCCGCCACCCCCTTCAGCAGCTCCGAGGACTCCTGACTGTAGTGACCGTTGGTGTTGAAGAAGACCGGTGTGTTCTCCTTCTCGTATAGCAGGACCCCGAGCCAGAAGGGTATGTGGGGTATGGGATCGCCTCCCACCCAGTTCTGGTTCCTGCAGCCATCCCTCCTCGCGATGTCTATGAGCAGGGCCACCTCCTTCTGGGGGATGACCGACCCCTCCTCGAACTGCTGGCTTATGCTCCAGTTCTGGCAGTGGATGCACCTGAAGTTGCAGCCCAAGCTAACTCGGCCGACCTACGTGCGTATACGAGGGTCGTATACCGTAAAACTTGGGACCACCTCAGGCTCCTCGCCCATGTGCTCGAAGTAGGACGAGACCTTCATCTCCTCCCCGATCCTGCAGTAGCCCAGCTCGCCCCTGAGCCTGTTCTTCATGCACCTCCGCTCGCATAGCACGCATGATTCGAGGATCCTCCTTCCGAGGAGGTGTTTTAGGTGAAGCAGGGACCTCGTGGGAGGATGCAGATCGCCAATCTTTACCTTGCCCCTATCGAGGGACTCCTCCAGTTCGGCCTCGCTCGCCAACGCCTTCTCATGCACCATCCAGAGCTCTTCTGTCGAGGGGTTGTCAGAGTAGTCTGCAGGGACCATACGGCTTATGAGAAACTTGGCAATGCGCCTGTTCTTGACCACGTCAACATAGCGGGGCAGGGCGGACAGCACCTTCGGATCCTCCAGCGCGGACGCAGCGTCGGGACGTACCAACACCCAGATACTGATCACCTCCTATTCTGATCTAGACCACGACGTTTATCCCTTCACCACAGAAGGCGCAATTTCCTCCCTTCAGATTGATGGACGTGACCTCGAAGCCTGATCGATCTATTACGTTCTTCCCGCAGCGTGGGCAGTAGGTGTTCTCGTACTTGTGGCTCATTACGTTGCCGAGGTAAACGTACTTCAGGCCGATCTCCTTTGATGCCTGCCAGAGCTCCTCCAGATAGGAGACCGTGGGCGGGCCATGGCCGTCATATTTGTAGCTGGGGAAGAACCTGAGTATGTGGAAGGGGGTCCCCTCGCCCAGCTCGTCGTGTATCCATTCCACGAGTTTTATGAAGGGCTCCTTTGCGTCGCCCCCGCCCGTGACTATTAGGTCCGTTATCTCGATGAAGATCTTCTTGCGCTTCATCTCGGCGAGGGCCTGGTAGACGGGCTCGAGGTTGGTAACCTTGCAGAAGTTTCTGTAGAAGTTGGGATCGCCGCTGCCCTTGAAGTCCACGGTGGCGGCGTCTAGGTACCCGTCTATGGTGTCGATTGCCTCAGGGGTCATGTAGCCGTTGGTGACGAAGGTGTTGTAGAGCCCCTCCCTGTGGGCGAGTTTGGCGGTATCGTAGGCGTACTCGAAGAATATGGTCGGCTCGGTGTAGGTGTAGCTGACGGATCTGCAGCCCGTCGCCTTCGCCATGGCTACTATACTCTCTGGGGGCAGGTTCTCGCCCGTGATCTCCTTCTCCTGGCTTATGCTCCAGTTGTCGCAGAAGATGCACCTGAAGTTGCACCCCACGGTGGCGACCGAGAAGGCCGTCGTCCCGGGATGGAAGTGGTACAGCGGCTTCTTCTCGATGGGGTCGACTGCGTACGAGCAGGCCTTTCCGTAGACCAGCGAGTAGAGGGTACCGCCCCGGTTCTCCCGTACGGAGCAGACGCCCCTCTTCCCGGGCTGTATCGTGCACCTCCAGCCGCAGAGGTTGCACTTCACCACGTCGGAGCCAAGCTTCTCGTAGAGCATGGCCTCCAATCCGATCACTCCATAAACCTCTTAAGACGAGGCGAAAGATAAGAGTTTGGAGGATGATGACATGATCGTCGTTCCCGGACCATCATCGCCAAAGGTTGGCGAGGGCGTCGCCCAGATCATCGGCGCCAAGAAAGTCGGGGTGGACTACAAGAACTTCCCAGACGGTGAGTCGTACATACGTGTGGCGGAGGGCGTGAAGGGCGAGGAGGTCGTCTTGGTTCACACGACGTACCCCCAGCCGGACAAGAGGGTGATCGAGCTTCTCCTTCTGATCGACACGCTGAAGGACCTGGGGGCGACCAAGGTGAGGGTCGTTGTCCCGTACATGGCCTACTCGAGACAGGACACCAGGTTCAGGGACGGCGAGGCGGTGAGCGTTAATACGATCTTCAGGCTGATAGAGGCGGCCGGCGCGGACGGGTTCTACACGGTGGACATCCACAAGGAGCTTTCCTTGGGTGAGTTCAAGATCAAGGCAAAGAACCTTCACGCCACCGGGGTTATAGCGGATCACCTCAGGGGTATGGGGCTCAAGAAACCGTACATCCTCTCCCCGGACAAGGGTGCCCTAGACATCGCGAGGAGGATCGGCGAGAGGATCGGGGCCGAGTACGGGAACTTCGAGAAGGCAAGGGACAGGATCACGGGAGCGACCACGGTCAAGGGAGACAGGGTGGACGCGAGGGGGAGGGACGTGGTGATAACAGACGACCTCATCAGCACCGGCGGGACCATCGCAAACGCCTGCAAGATCTTGAAGGATGGAGGAGCGAGGAGGGTCATCGCCGTCTGTACGCATCCCCTACTGGTGGCAGGAGCCTACGAGAGGATGAAGGGCGCTGGGCTGGATGAGGTGCTGGGGACGGACACGGTGGAGAGTGAGATAAGCAAGATCTCCGTGGCGCCCCTTATTGCTAAGGAGTTTAGGTGATTTTGGTTAGGCAGTCAAACCCTGAGAGGCTCCTCCTGTTACTGTCGGGGGAGCACCCCACCATACCCTACTCAGAGGTCTGTGCCGTGCTCCAGACCGAGGGCGTGGAGTTCCACCAGGTCTCGCGGCACGATCAGGTCCTGATCATAGACACAGAGGGCGGGGCTGGCGAGGCGGTCAAGGGGAGGGCGGCATATGTCATGGAGGGCGGGAGGTTCATTCTTCGATCCGAGCCCTCAGAGCTCGTCTTCGAGAGGTGCTGCGGTGGCGCGGACTGGAGCTTTTTGGAGGGGAGGAGCTTCGGCGTCAAGGTGACGAGGGTCAAGGAGTACTGGAGGGAGATGGGCACCCAGGAGCTGCAGGGGATCGTGGGGGAGATCGTGAAGGGGGAGACCGACTCGAGGGTCGACCTTGAGGGGGCAGAGGTCTGGATACGCGGTGTGGTGACGGACGGAGGGGTCTTCCTCTACACGCTGGACTTCCAGACGGACAGGAGGGCCTTCGCAGCCAGGAGGCCGAAGACGAGGCCGTACTTCCACCCCGGCGTGCTAGATCCCAAACTCTCGAGGGCGTTCGTCAACCTTTCGAGGGTCAAGAGGGGCGAGGTATTTCTCGATCCATTCTGCGGCACGGGAGGGTTCCTGATAGAGGGTGCGCTCGTGGGGTGCCGCGTATGCGGCATGGACTTGGACATGAGGATGGTGCCGGGGGCGCGGAGGAATCTGAGGCACTACGGGCTTGAGGCCGACCTGATACACGGGGACGCGAGGAACCTCCCGCTTAGGACGGCTGACGGAATGGCGACAGACCCTCCCTACGGCAGGGGAACGTCCACGAGGGGGGAGAATGTGAGGACAATCCTCTCAGGGTTCTTCAGGGAAGCCCACAGGGTACTTAGGGAGGGGGGCTGCCTCTGCACCGCTGCACCCATAGAATTGAATCCCTCCGAACTGGTGAAGAGGGCTGGCTTTAAGGTTCATGAGGAGCACAGCATGAGGGTTCATAAGTCCCTGACGAGGTCTATAGTAGTAGCAGAGAGGCAATCGAGATGAAGGTGACGGTGCTCGGGTCTGCGGCAGGTGTCCCCACCCCGGAGAGGGGGCTTCCCGCAATTCTGGTGGAGGTGGAAGGGGAGCTCGTGCTCTTCGACTGCGGAGAGGGGACGCAGAGGCAGATGATGAAGGCAGGGTACGGCCTCTGCAGGAGGATGAGGATATTCGTCACGCACCTCCACGGCGACCACATCTTCGGGCTGCCGGGGATGATTCAGACAATGAACCTGCTCAACAGAATACACCCGCTGGAGGTCTACGGACCGCCGGGTCTGAAGGAGTTCATAGAGGAGACCACAGTTGCCACGATGTCCGAGCCTGTATTCGACCTCTCGGTCTATGAGGTAAGCGAGGGGGAGGTATTCAGGGGGAGGAGGTACAGGATAGAGGGCGCCTGGGGGGACCACTCCAGGGCCACTATGGCATACCGCATGGTCGTGGGGGGGAGCCCCGGCAGGTTCAGGCCAAGAAGGGCGAGGGCGCTTGGAGTTCCCGAGGGACCATTGTGGAGTGAGTTGAAGTCTGGGAGGAGGATCACGTTAAGGGATGGGCGGGTGGTGGAGCCGAAGGATGTCCTGGGCGAGCCTGTCCCTGGGAAGATTCTAGTCTACAGCGGGGACACGAGATTCTCTCCGAACATCGTGAGGCTTGCTACGGGGGCAGATATACTGATACATGAAGGGACATTGGCTTCAGGCTTAAAAGACTGGGCCGAGATGGAGGGGCACTCCACGACGGAGGTTGCTGCCCGCGTCGCAAAAGAGGCGAAGGTGAAGAGGCTGATCCTGACTCACATCAGCGCAAGGTATCCGGACGCCCGCGTGCTGGAGGACGAAGCGAGGAAGATATTTCCGAGGACGGAGGTTGCCCAGGACCTGAAGGTCTACGAGTTGAAGAGTTGACGGGCCTTTATCAGCGACGACCTTGCGTCTGCCAGGGTGTTGGCCTCGACCACCGCCGTGATCTTATCGAGGTTGAGGTTGGACCTCAGTAGTCCCCAGTCGATCGTGCCCGCTCCAACAACCATGTGGTCGTCATTGGAGCCCCTATTGTCGTGAAGGTGGATGTGGATTATCCTGTCCTTCATGATCTCCAAGAAGGGCTGCAACTGCGCTACCGTGTTCGCGTGCCCCACGTCGAGGGTCATGTAGAGTGGCAGTCCCTCATTTGCCAGCGCCTGGAACTCCTCTGCGGTCTGTAGAAAGCACGGGGTGTTCACTGGCATGTTCTCCACTGTTACCGTTACGCCGAGATCCTCTCCATAGGCGATTATCTTCCGCAGGGACTCCCTGTTCAGGTCCCAGTTTATCTTTGGGATGAGGTGCTCCAGCGGACTATGTATGCCGGGGTGAACCACCACGAGCTCCGCCTCTATCTCAGAGGCGTGCAGGATGGACTCCATGATCATGCGGGTCGAGAGTGCCCTGAAACGCGCGTTCGAGGCGGCGATATCCACGTCAAGGATCGGGGAGTGGACGGTGTACAATATGCCGTTTGATCTTTTTATCTCCCTGAGCCTCTTCACCCTGCCCTTGTTGATTCTGTCCTTCCAGTCCTCGAGGATCTCCAGCACCTCAATTTTAAGGTCCAAGAGTTGATCTAAGGCCGAGTACGTCTTTCCGAACGTGCATAACGTGGAGATCCCGATTGGCATAGCTCATCGACGGGCACGCCGTCTACTGTCCTTGTTGCGAGCCACTCTATTAATGACTTTGGATCATCTGTGGATATATGAAAGGTGATGGGACCCAGCGGGGACTCGCCCACCGGCATGCAGAAGGCGATGTGCCCTGCGAGGGCGACCTGCTTGTTTATGTGGAAGGTTATGGTGGAGCCCTCCACGCCCCTCAGCATGAGCTTCCTGGCTGCATCCAATGTCCTCTCCCTCCTCAGCAGGGAGCGGAGCTTCGTGAGCAGGGACTCGTTGCCCTCCTGCACCAGGTAGGTGTGCCTGCCCTGCGACCATCTCTTGAAGGCGGTGGAGCCGGTGAGGTTGGATACAGCCGCCATTACCTTGGACTCGTCCTCGGTAGGGTTAAGCTCGACCTCAACCAAGACCTTTGTCTCCACGCCTTATCCCCTCGAAGAACTTCTTGACGGATCTCTGCAGATCCTCCACCGTCCCCTCGTTTACGAAGACCTTGTCGGCGAGGGCTATCACGGAGCCGAGCCCTACATTCAGCTCCCTGAGGTCCCGCTCCCTGAATGTATCCATATCCTTGGGGTCGTCGGGCCTCCCGCGCTTGAGGAGGCGTTCGAACCTCGTCTCAGGCGATGCGTGAACCGCTACGAGGCAGACCTTGCTGTTCTTCTTGAAGTACATTAGTTCGTCCATGCTCCTGACGCCCTCTATGAGGGAGAGCCGCTCATTCCTAATTCTCGCGAGGCACCTCTTAGCCACAACGTCGTTCCCCTCCTCCTTTCTGAGTTTGAGCATGAGTGCGCCGAGGGTCGCCGGAGTCTTGGCAATGCCCCTGGCAGTCGCCTCCTCCCTTATCACGTCGCCCATGTTGACTACTTTGAAGCCCAAGGACCTTGCAGTTTCGGAAATTATGGACTTCCCCGACCCCGGCATGCCGGTTATACAGAATATCATGACCTTCACTATCCAAGAAATTAATTAGTACTATGCATATAACGATTTATCTGCTGGTGCTGTTTCATGGAGGTCGTCAGGGCTTTCCTCGCGCTGGAGGTGGCCGAGGATGTAAAGGAGAGAATAATGGAACTGGAGGGGAAGGTTAAGGCGAGCGGGGCGGATGTGAAGCTGGTGGAGCGGGATAACCTCCACGTTACGATGAAGTTCCTGGGCGACGTGACGACGGATGCTGTGGAGAGGGCTTACGAGGCTATGAGGACGGTGAGGGAGGACAGGTTCCAGCTGGAGGTCAAGGGCACGGGCGTCTTTCCCAACCCCCGCATGGTCCGTGTACTCTGGGTAGGGGCGGGGACCGGCGGAGAGAAGGTTGTCTCGATATTCAGGCAGCTGGACTCTGAGCTGGTAAAGAGGGGGTTTCCGAGGGAGAGGGACTTTACTCCCCACATCACCATAGGCAGGGTCAGGTCGCATAGGAATAAGGAGGATCTGCTGAGGGCAGTGGATGAGTATAGGGGCAGGGTGTTCGGTACCACCACCATCGATAAGATAGTTCTGAAGAAGAGTGTCCTGACGCCGAGCGGTCCGGTTTACTCGAACCTTAGGGAGGTTGAGCTTGGAGGATGAGCGAGGAGATCGAGAGGATAAGGGCAGAGGTGGCAGAGAGGGTCTCCCCTAAGGCCAAGGACCGCGCAGAGATAGAGAGGGTGCTGCGTAAGGTATCGTCGAAAATAAATAGGGAGGCAAAAAACCGTAAACTCCAGGTGAGGGTGGAGGTCGAGGGATCAATAGCGAAGGACACGTGGGTCGCCGACGACAGGGATCTCGATGTATTCATAATATTCCCTCACGGAACCAGTAAGGAGGATATGAAGGAGGAGGGGCTCAAGCTCGCGAAGGCGGGTGCCGGCGGTTTGTGGAGGCTCGGCTACGCTGAGCACCCCTACGTCGAGGTTGAAATAGACGGGTGCAGGTTGGACATTGTGCCGAGCATTGAGATCCGCGATGGTGACAGGCCCGTCACGTCCGTCGACAGGACACCGCTGCACACGCGCTTCATGCTCGAAAGGTTGAGCCCGAAGATGAAGAGGGACGTGAGGGTGCTGAAGCAGTTCATGAAGGGCATAGAGGTCTACGGGGCGGAGCTGAAGGTCGGCGGCTTCTCGGGGTACCTATGCGAGCTGCTCGCCCTCAACTACGGGAGCTTCGAAAAGGTGATAAGGGCTGCCGCCGAGTGGAGGGGCAAGACGGTCATCGACTACATGCACCACTACAAGGAGGGTGAGGGGGGGAAGGTCTTCGACACGCCACTTGTCATAGTTGATCCGGTGGACAGGAGGAGAAACGCGGCCGCGGCGGTCACCCACCAATCCTACTCCACGTTCATCGCTGCCTCAAGGTGGTTCCTCAGGCGCCCTGCGATGGACTTCTTCTTCCCGAAGCCGGAGTCCGCGGGTTTCCCAGAGGTATCGAAGGCGATAAGGGAAAGAGGCACCGCGGTCGCCGCCATCGCTGTTGGATGTCCCAACCTACCCTCGGACATACTGTGGGGGGAGGTCTACAAGAGCCTTACAAGGACCGTGGATATGCTGGACGAGCACAGCTTCAGGGTCAACAGCCACACGGCATGGAGTGACGAGAAGGGGTCTGTGGTATTACTCATAGAGGTGGAGGGGAGGGGGGTCAGGGAGGGGCGGATCCACATGGGACCAAAGGTCTCGTTTGCCGATGAGGCGGAGAGGTTCGTGAACAAGTATCTGGACAGCAAGAACGTCCTCGCCGGACCTTACGTGAAGGAGGATCGCTGGTACGTGGAGCTGAAGAGAGATCAGACCGACCTGAAGGCGCTGATCAAGGAGGAGTTCCCCAAGCTCAGGCTCAGCAAGGACATTATGGTGGAGGCGAAGAAGGGCTTCAAGGTCTTTGTCGACGGCGAGCTGGCGACATTATGCAGGGGGAGGAAGGAGCTGGTAGAGGTCCTGCTCAAGTTCGTCAGGAAGAGGCCGGCATGGCTGAGGTAATTCCGCTCGAGGACGCACGGCTGAAGAAGATTTTTTCCTACCCCCGCTACACCGATGAACGCTACCGGAGGGTTGTGGAGGGGCTCAGGGCGCTGGGGGTAGAGGGCGCAGTGCCCACGGGGAGCTTGGAGATCGAAGGCCTCCGAGTGTTGGGTAAAGGGTGCGTGGGGATGGTTTTGGCGGGCATCTTTAAGGGCGAGAGGGTCGCCTTTAAAGTCTTGAGGACCGACGCTAACAGGGAGTCTCTTAAGGAGGAGGCTAGGCTCCTCTCGGTGGCAAACGAGATGGGGGTCGGACCCAAGCTGATCGCCTCCGCCGATAGTGTTATGATCATGGAGTACATTGATGGGAGGTACCTCTCCAAATGGCTCGAGGAGCCACACGCCACGGAGGAGGTGATGCACGTCATACGGGATCTGCTCAGCCAGTGCTACCGGCTGGACGAGGCTGGGCTAGACCACGGCGAGCTCTCGGACGCGAAGAAGCACATCCTGATAGACCAGAAGGGAAGGCCGCACATACTCGACTTCGAGACGGCAAGTATGAAGAGGAGGCGCAGGAACTTCGTCTCCATGCTCAGTTACCTGTTCTTCAAGGGTTCGATCGCCACCCTCGTTGGCAGGTACTTGTGCTGGAACGGGAGCAACCTTAGAGGCATGATAAGGAGGTACAAGGAGACGCCGTCTAGGACCGAATATGAGGGCATCATGAGAGAGCTGGGGCTCGACTGAATGCTTTATCATTGGGGGTTTGCTAAGCCGATCCGGAGACCGCTCAGTGTGGTCGTTGGTAAGCGGGGTCTCTGGCCTTTGGATGAGTAGAACTTACCCGACTGTGGACGAAGATTCCTAGCGTTGAGAGATGCCATACATATGTGCTAATGACGGTGAGAATCTCTTCATCGAGAGGGAGATAATATATTTAGGCTTCTGAAAATAGCCTTACAACGCAGTTCAGATGTAGGGGCCGTAGTCTAGTTTGGTCTAGGATGCATGCCTGGGGCGCATGTGATCCCGGGTTCAAATCCCGGCGGCCCCACCATCCCACCATTTTAGAGCATATGTGGCTCTAGGCACGACCAGTAAGTGTAGATGCCCAGCTTTCAACGTTTATATCAATTTTATTTTATTTGGCCATAGTTGTGTCTACGATTTTCGACAGTTTTGTTTGAAAAAATCTATAAGCATGGAGCGCATAAGGTACTTTCAAGGCCGTGGTTGTATAACAACCCCCCATCCCCATGCCATGGAAGAGTTTGAGCTGTACCCCAAAGTGAGCAGACTTCTCTCCGATAGGGGTTATTCCACATACCAGAGCTTCCCGCATGGCAGGTACAGCCCGTTCGAGGTCGATATACTGGGCTTCAAGAGGGAGGTGGAGGAGATCTTCATGGTCGAGGTAAAGCTCTGCCACATCAACAAGGCCGTCCGCCAAGGCATGAACCGGCTGCCCTATGCCGACTACGTATCGCTGGCCTTCCCCCAGTTCTACGCCGATTATGTGTATATTGACACTCACCCTGCCTAAAGGCGGGGGATTCTTGCTTCTTCGACCAATGCTTGCTCCTGCTTATCGTCTGCAAGAGTATAGGCTTTGATCTCTACAAGCGTACTCCTATCAGGACAGGAGGGTTCGGGTGTGCCCCACCCTACCATTGTTAATCCATCGTTAAGGATGTTCTGGGAACTGTTGTAGTCCCTGTTTAACACTGTGCTGCAGAATGGGCAACTATGGGTTCGCTCGGACAGGTCTTTGTGAACCAACTCGCCGCATACAGAACACCTTTGGGTCGTATTTCTGGGATTCACAAACACTACGCGCTTACCAGCTCTCTCAGCCTTGTATTTGCATAGTGCTGCGAGTTTGCTCCAGCCAGCGTCCAGTATCAGCTTACGCATGGAGGAGCCGTTAACCTGAATTAAGCCCTTTATGTTCAGGTCTTCTAAGCAGATCAGGTCATAATTGTTGACATAGTATCTTGATAGCTTATGCAGAAAGTCGTTGCGGCGGTTGTCTATTGACTCATGGATTACTGCGACCTTATGCCTCTGCTTGTAGCGGTTATGACTGCCTTTGATCTTCCTTGACAGCTTGCGCTGTTGGCGAGCCAGCTGATGTGAAGCTTTCTTGACATTGCGGGGGTGCTCCACGACCAAGCCGTCGCTGTCGGTGCTGAAATTGGATGCATTCAAATCGATGCCTATAACTTTTCTACCTGTTGATGACTGGGGTCGTCCGTTGACCGAGGAGCAGACGAGGCAGGCGAACCACTTTCGAGTTTTGGTGTACTTCACGATGACCTGCTTTATTGTGCCTTTGACGGGCTGGCTGACGTTAAGGTAGATCGAGCCAACCTTGCTCAATTTTAGCGTTTTGTTATCTACTTTGAAGCCCGTCTGCTCGTAGATCATTGAATGGAAACGAGGCTTGAAGCGTAGCCTGCCGACATGTTTACCGTTTTGCTTTAGAACGTGAAGAACGTGGAGGTTATCCTGCAATTGGAAGACCACGTTCTGGAGGACGATGCTATGGACATCGTTGAGTTCAGGGCGCTCTTGTTTAAGCTTTGGCAGGATACGGACATCATGCACGTTGTTCGCTAAGCAGTAGTTGTAGAGAAAGCAGCAACGATCAAAGCTGTCGAACAACCGCTGTTGGGCAGCCTTGCTTGGATACAAACGGAAGCGGTAGACGACCATCGGCTTCATCGTGTGCTCTGCTCCTCAATGTATCGTTGGATCCTTTCTGCCGAGACATTACCTGCCGTGGAAACGAAGTAGTTGTGAGTCCATAATGATGGAAGCTTGTTCAGGTCTGGGAACTCGATGCGGAGGTCATGGCTACTCCTACCCTTGAAGGAGTCAACGAGCTTTGGCAAACACAGGTTAGGATAGGCAGAGACGAACAGATGTATGTGGTCTGGCATGACTTCGAGAGCCAGTATTTCGACATGCAACTCCTTGGCAACCTGATGAAAAATGGCTTCAAGGCGGGATTTAACAGCACCTACAAGCACCTTCTTTCTGCGCTTGGGACACCATATCAGGTGATAGTTGATTAGATAGACATGGTGCTTGTCCCGCTTGTAGTCCATACTGCTTAATCTACACAACAGGCATTTAAGAATGTTGGTTGTCGCAATTCATCTACCGCCTAAAGTCGGTAGTTTTCTTGCGGATAATTTATAATTTATAAGTTCAGGCCCTCGCTGGAGAGTAAGGGGTTCGGGCTCATCGCCATAGACGGCACGGCAAAGGAGGTGATCCCTCCCAAGAGGTCGACCCACCTGAAGGCGGTATTCAAGAAGAGCCTACTCAGGGCGGTTTACAAGAGGTTCTCAGTACAGCCAATGGTGTAAATAATTCTCATAGAGAGATGGTGTTCCCAAAATAGAGACCGCAGTTGAGATCGGCTTTGAGGGGGAAACAGGAGTTTGATGCCCGCCATGGTGAGCATCTAGTCCGGCTTTCCTATGCACCGACTCGCCTTTGGCCGTTGCGCCGGATTTTGTCCAGACGCCCTGGATCGTCCCATCTATGCATCCTGTCCGTTGCACCGTAACAGCGCCGTTTCCCTCCCCAGCCCGAAGACCGAAGAGGGCGCGGTTTCTGTTTTGGTATCGTTACAGGCTCGTTCCGATCTCAACTGCGGCGTAATACCTTGCATGCCCAGAACATTTAATCCTTATTGCACAATTCGTGGCAAAAAGTGATGTTGTCGTTGGTGATGGAACTTGATGTAGTGGCGGTAAGCGCAATTTTCAGCCATGTCAAACGACCCAAGAGGCTCCACCATTTTTTCTATCGTGTGAATCAAATTTTTATGATTGTTTGGAATTGAACTTGTTTATTGAGCAATTTTATAAATTAGAGTTTTTCGAAAAAATATTAGAGTCATAAGGACGCCTATGTCACGTGCTTTCTTTATGTCGGTCGAACTCGCTCAGGTGACTTATTGTAAGGGAGACTATCTCGGACCAGTTGCAGGCTACACCTCTTCCAACGCCTGGGCATGCATCATCGTATATGATAAGGTATTTTTCGCCGTCATCGCCTATGAGGTGGATTGCAGCATCCGGGACGGGTATCCCAAAGCGTTCCAGATCAGCCGCGGGGATAGCGAAGAACGGATAGACTCTGCACAGCTTGGGACGTGATTCGTATATTTTGCAGGCATTGTCTTGCAGGAGACTGCAGGTAAGATTTGAGCCGTCCATGACCTTCTTTGTGGTGCGCCACTTGCTGTCGACGTTGTCGGCGAGGCTCGTCAGCTCCTCATCGCTCAGCATCACGTCAAGGGAACAGCAATGGGTGCACCTTGAACATTGGAAGCACGTTGAAGGTGTAACGAAGTTAAAGTCCGCCATAATCGTTCATTCCATTATAAGCAAATGCTGTAAAAAAAGTTATTTATCATCGTCAGATGGAGGCGAAGGCCTCGCCAAACCTTAGTAGCAAAGTTTTTAAAAGATGATACATCATTAACCGATTGAGCGGCCGTAGTCTAGCTCGGTCTAGGACGTCGGCCTTCCATGGACCATAGAAAAATCCGAAGAACGCCGAGGACCCGGGTTCAACTCCCGGCGGCCGCACCATCCTAACCGAGTGATTGCTGTTCAGTCCTATTTTTTAAGAATGCTTATTCTGGAAGTCGTAAGAGCGGTGACCCACTACTTTCATCCTAGACCATTATTTATACGCTCAGAAAGATCCCCACCGTTTCCAGCAATGCCGTGATTGCGTATAAGGCAACAGCGCTGAAGGTCAACCATGAGTAATGCTTCTTCCTTCCCTCCACTGCCTGACTCGCAAGGACTATGGTAATGAGGGCAATTGGGACGGCGAATAGCGCAAGCGCCGCCGGTTTGGGCAACACAGTTATCGAGAGGAGCGCGATGAGCCCAAATGCACCCAACGTGATAGTAGTCACCAGTACCTGCCCTCGCCTGCATCCAAGCCGCACGAGGAGGGTGCGCTTGCCTACTGCGCGGTCGGTCTCGACGTCTGGGAACTCGAAGAAGACAAGCATCATCCAGTTTATGGCAAAGAGCGGAGCAGTGGCAAGGACAACGAAATATCCAAAGTTGCCCGCCTGCAGCTGGTAGCCGAGCGATGGAACCAAAAGAGACACCATCAGGGCGACAACCAGCTCGCCGAAGCCGGTTCCCGAGAGTCTCAAGGGCAGCCCAGAATACGACCATACTCCACATCCCAGTACTCATTGAGGTAGTGACCCATCAGTTGGGTGGACGTTACCGCTATCTGCCCAAGGACGTAGACTGGCAGCCCGATTGCAAACCCCTCGTAACGCGCCACCAGTGCCCCCAGTGCGTACATCACGATGCCACCGACGAGGAAGATAGGGCGGCTAAGGCGTATAAAGGAGGCAAATTTTCTGGTAATCACAGATCAATACCTTAGCGAGGTCTTTTTTATCTATTCGCTTGTCAGGGGGTAAGAAGGGGCTAACGGTGCTTGAAGGCATCCAAGCCAAGATATCTCGCTCGCGATCCCAACAGCTCCTCTATCCTCAGGAGCTGGTTGTACTTGGAGACCCTCTCCCCCCTCGCAGGGGCGCCCGTCTTTATCTGTCCACTGCCCAAGGCAACTGCAAGGTCGGCTATGTAGCAGTCCTCGGTCTCCCCTGACCTGTGGCTGACCACTACCGCATACCCGCTCTTAACGGCGAACTTGGCGACTTCTATTGACTCTGTGAGGGTGCCTATCTGGTTAACCTTGAGGAGGATGGAGTTGGCGGCACCCATCCCCACGCCCTTTCTGAGCCTCTTCATGTTGGTGACGAAGAGGTCGTCACCCACGATCTGTATCTTGCTTCCCAGTCTTTTGGTAATCTCCACGAACGAACCGTAGTCGTCCTCCTCGAAGGGATCCTCTATGGAGATTATTGGATACTCTTTTACCAGGCCTGAGTAGTAGTCCAGGAGTTCACCAGGAGAGAGCGTCTTGCCATCCACAGAGTACTCGCCGTCCTTGAAGAAGCTGGAGGCGGCAGGGTCGATGGCCAGCTTCACCTCCTTTTCATAGCCTGCCTTCTCTATGGCATCCACCAACGGGCCAAAGGCGTCTACTGCGTTTGAGATGGGAGGAGCAAAGCCACCCTCGTCCCCGACGTTTGCCGCCAGCGGACCGTAGCGGTCCTTGAGGATCTTCTTGAGCTCCATGTAGACCTCGGAGCCCATCCTCAGGGCATCCCTTATGGAGACCGCGCCGGCCGGCACGATCATAAATTCTTGGATCGCCAGGTTGTTCCCTGCGTGCTTTCCTCCGTTTATGATGTTCATGAGAGGCACAGGCAGGATCCTCGACCCTTTGCTCAAGTATTCGAAAAGCGGCACCTTTGCGGTGTCTGCCGCGGCCTTCGCAACGGCCAGCGAGACTCCGAGTATGGCGTTCGCCCCCAGCTTGGACTTGTTCTCCGTCCCGTCGAGCTGGATCATCTTCACGTCAATCTCGGAGAGTGAGCGAGAGTCCATTCCGATTACGGCGGGAGCGATGACCTCATTAACGATGCGGCAGGCCTTGAGAACGCCCTTTCCGTGGTACCTCCTCCCTCCATCCCGCAGCTCGATAGCCTCATAGGTACCGGTGGACGCCCCCGAAGGGACAGAAGCCCTGCCGAAGCCCCCCTCCGTGAGCACCTCCGCCTCGACGGTCGGGTTGCCCCTAGAGTCGAGGATCTCCCTTGCCATTACCTTTTTTATCGTGAATTTGCCCATTGTGGATCACTCCAACTGGTAGCGATCCAGCTGGCTGAGCACGTACCCCCTTATGGCGCTTGGCCTTCGGGTCTTGCCGACGACCTTACCCTTCGCCATTACCCTCTCAAGCATGGGTCTCATCTCCCCGCCGCATAGATCGCACCTACTACTCTTCTCGCTGAAGGGCGTCACCCTCCAGCTGTAGCACTTCTCGCAGCGCCAGGCCTGCTTCCTACCGGCATACTTCCCCCGCTTTGTCAGGGGTCTCCCGTCCATCTCCACGATGTCCATTGAGAAGTCTATTGTAGGAGCGTTTGCTACCGAGGTGCCCACGCCGAACCCGTCGACTGGACCCTCGGCGAGACTCGAGACGGACCTCTCGTCCAGCCCTCCTGAGACGTAAATCTTCACGTTCTTGTACCCCCTGATGTCGAGCTCCCACCGCACCTCCCTCACTATCTCAACGAAGTCACCCCTCCTAGAGCCGGGAGTGTCCAGCCTCACCCCGCGGAGGCTCTTGCCCAGAGTTTCAGCTGCTAGGATGGACTCGAACTTCTCGTCCCAGAGCGTGTCCACCAAGGCTATCCTAGGGACACCCTTCTCCACAACCTCGTCGAAGGCCTTCCAGGCAGCCCTCTGATCCCCGAAGAGGAGTATCATCGGGTGGGGCATGGTTCCAGCGGGCTTTATGCCGAGCAGTTTGGCTCCGGCAACGCCAGAGACGCCATCGAACCCGCCTATATACGCAGACCTGTCAAGCATGGGCGCTAGGGCTGGGTGCATGCGCCTTATGCCGAAGGCGAAGACGTGCTTGCCCCTCGCCGCCTTCTTAACCCTGGCGGCTGAGGTGGCAACGCCTGAGGCTTGGCAGAGGAGGCCTACCGTGGCGGTCTCCACGCTCACAAAGGAGCTGTACCTGCCGACAATTGCCATCTGGGGGAGGCGGAAGCCCCTTGAGTCCTTCGTTGGGAAGATCGTCCCCTCCGGCAGGGCATAAATGTCCACCGGCAGACCATCATAGAGGCGGAGGACCTCGTCAAGACCGCAGAGGACGCCCCACTTCCACTCCTCGGGGAGTTTGCCGACCGTCACCTCAGCCACGACCAGCTTGTCTATCCCCTTCGCCTCGAGGACCTTCTTCGTCCTCAGGTAGTAGATGTCCGAGGTACCCCCAGACCTGATCTCGTCATCGGTTGCAACATTAAACCGCCGCATAATGATTCCCCTGTTGGAACGTACGATAATAAAATTGGTAGGGCGCCCTTAAATATGCTTCATTCGTAGTCCTCGATGGAGAGTTGTTTCGTCCCCCTCTTCGACTTTACCATTGACCACTCCGCCTTCGAGACGGTGCCACCCACCTGCTCCTTGATCGACCTGATGGTCTCTGGGCCTATCGTGGGGATCCGGTTCAGCTCCGTTGGGGAGGCCCTCTTCAGGTCGTCGATCGTCGTAAAGCCTGCCGAGAAGAGAGCCCTAGCCCTGACCCTCCCCACGCCCCTGAGCGAGACGATGGGGAGTAGCTCCTCCTTGATGCCGTTCTCGACCCTTATGTACAGTTTCAGGAGGGGTGTCAGTGCCTCCTCGCAGCGTAGGAGCTTGGCCAGTTCGTGCGCGGCATGGACGAGCCACTTCGCGGACTCCACGTATGAGTATATGTCGCCAGACCCCACGTCGAACCTCTCGACGATGCCGTCCTCTGGCGACTCCTCGATCCAGTCCTTTAGCAGCAGGGCGGTCTTGATCTCCTCTAGAAGCATCTCGCACTCAAAGCCCTCCTCTTCCGGCAGGTCGTACAGCAGGAGGTCGGAGTTGGCCTCGAGGAATGCCTTCAGCGCCTCGAGCTCCCTCCTCCTTACGTAGAGCTTCGGCATGTCAGGGGTGTGGCATATCAGCGCAAGGTAGCTTATCGGCGGTATTCCGGACCTGCGGATCTTCAGACCGTTCCTGAGTATTACGGCGGACTTGGGGTCTATGTAGAGCTCGGCGACCCTTCTGCCCAGCGCTGTGGGGATTAACTTCCTCTCATCTGACTTCACCATCCCCTCTGAGGACAGCATCTCCAGCGACTCGAGCACGGCGTTTCTGAAGGAGTTTATTCCGTACTGGTAGGCGCAGAAGGACTTCTCAAGAAAGTCGAAGACGTCCTCCTGCGAGTGTGCCAGACCCATGGTTATGGTGGCGAGGATGTGGGACCTGAGGGAGGATGCTGCCCCGAGCTTCGACCACACCTTCTCGGGCTTTGCCAGCACGTACTCCTCAAGCAGAAAGTCCCGCTCCGCCTCGCTCCTCGCCAGCATTATGGCCTCTCCTTGGCTGTCGTACTTTGGTCTGCCAGCCCTGCCGGCCATCTGCTTCTCCTCGAGGACGGGTATGTTGGTCTGGCCCACCCCGGCCTCGTAGCGCCTGTAATCGTAGATCAGGACGCGCCGCGCTGGGAGGTTCACGCCGCTCGCGAGAGTCGGTGTGGCGCATACGCATTTGATCAGGAAAGAGCGGAAGGCCCCCTCAACGGCCCTCCGCTGTTCGTATGTTAAGCCGGCGTGGTGGAAGGCCACGCCGTTGGCAACCGCCATCGCGAGCCTGTCCGAGATGCGGGTTCGCTCCCCCATCCTCAGCATCTTGGATGAGAGATCCATCAGTTTCCTCTCCTCGCTCCGCTTGAGCCGCTTCCTGACGGGCTCCGAGATCCTCTTGGCGAGGGATGTGGCGGAGAGCCTGCTGCCGGTGAAGACGAGCATCTGGCCGCCGGATCTTATGACATCCGCGGCGAGGAGGGCAACCGGATCCTTCTCCTCGCCCTCTATCTTCCTGTGCTGACCGTCCTTGAATACAACCGACTGCTGGAAGTATACGCCCTCCAGCAAGGGCACGGGTCTCCAGTTGCTGGTGATGGGTACGGAACTGAGCCATTCTGCGATCTCGTCGGCATTGCTTATGGTCGCGCTGAGGGCGAGGATCTGCGCCTTTGGGTTCAGGAGTCGGAACCCCGTCAGTAGCGCCTCAAGGGTCGGTCCCCTTGACCCGTCGCCGAGCAGGTGGATCTCGTCGGCGACGATTAGCGAGAGTGCGTTCACCCAGCTGGGCCTGTGGCGGAATATGGAGTCCGCCTTCTCGTTGGTCGCGATGATTATGTCGTGCCTCCCGAGGGTCGGGTCGATGTAGTCGAAGTCCCCGGTGGAGAGGATGACCTTGATACCGATCTTTGTGAACTTCTGGAACTCCTCATACTTCTCGGTGGCAAGGGCCTTCAGAGGAACGAGGTAGAGGACCTTCCCACCCCGCTCCATAATGTGCTTAAGCGCGCAGAGCTCGGCCACCATGGTCTTTCCCGAGGCCGTCGGGACCGCCAAGACGAGGTTCTTTCCCTCAAGAACCCCTGCCTTCACCGCATCCTCCTGCGGCGGGTAGAGCTCGGTTATGCCCGATTCGTTGTAGAGCCTCTTAGCCTCCTCTCGGATTGGGAGCTCCTCGACCCTAATACTACGCCCTCCGATCAGGTCTTCTTAATAAAGCCGGGCTTGGACTCGTAGATAATTCCGTCGTTCATCCACTTCGTGATGGCATCCTCGGCAAATTTCCTAAAGAACCCTTCAGTTTCAGCCCGTGAGATGAAGGCCTCTCTCTTGATGGGGCCCATCTCGTTCTCCTTTTCCAGGGTAATTAAAAGGTCAAAGAGGGCAGAGAGCTTGTCGCTCGCGGACTTGGGGCGGCCGACCATGATCATGTCTATGTCAGCCTTGCCAGTCGCCCGGTCTACCCCAACCTGCATCAGGTATGACCTCATCAGCTTCGTTACCGGTTCCACGTCCTCTTTTCCGACCTCCTTCTTGAGGGCAAGCTTCGCCCTCGCCTCGGAGAGCCTGATGACTGCCTCGAGCTGCCTCATGGTGATCGGCACCGGCGAGTCGGCGCCCTCGCCCTTCCCCCGCATCTCAAGGAAGAACTCCTCGATCTTCTCGCTCGCCTCTTCGCTCAGCTTCGGGTTGGCGTGCCTCCTCACGTAGTACAGGTACTTCTTCAGGAGAATGGGGTCGATCATCGACCCTTTCTCGATCTTGAGACCCTGGTGGAGCCTCAGGATGTGCTCCGTCATGTCCCTGTCGCGCGCCTCCTCTGGCCTGTCCACCAGTATGAAGATCAGGTCGAACCTTGAGATTATGGTCACAGGGAGCTCTGAGATGTTCTCGGAGATGGACCTCTGCTGGACGTACCTGCCGAAGGTCGGGTTCGCCGCGGCAAGTATGCTGCTCCTTGCGTTGAGCTGGACGACTATGCCCGCCTTGGCTATGCTGATCGTGTTGTGAAGGATAACGCCGTGACTTATGAATGCGTGTGTAGGCTCCACTGTAACATCATAAACAAAGTCTGTCTTGTATGCGCCTTCGTTTGGAATGGACTCTACGTGCCTCACCCGGAGCCAGCGAAAGCTCTCAAGCGACCTGAGCCTGTCCAGATCCACTCTAACAGCGGAGATATTTCTCTGGACTCCAATCCTCAGGGATTCTAATAGCAATGATCTTTTCTCATAATCATACCCGTCGCGCTCAGCATAGTCTATGGCACCTCTAGTTACGCCTATCATCTCTGCTGCGCTTTGCTGAGAGTAGTTCAGCCCTTCCCGCAATATCTTAAAAGAGGAGGCATTTAGAGCCCTTTCTAGTTCCCTTATGCGCGCCTCAATTGCCCTTATATAAACATCTGCAACATCTTTGTTTATTCCATAATTGTTCCTAAAGTGTTCCTGGAAGTATCCGTTATACCTTACCCCAAGTCTCTTTAGAGAACGCCTAATCAGCACCCCCGCGTATGGCGGGAGGACATCATGCTTTCTAAGGGTCTTCCCACTTTTTTCTATGAGTTGGTTTATCCGCGCATTCCCCATTTTTAGAATATACCTGACAAAATTACTGAAGCTGTCACCAGAAACGTAGACTTTATATGAGGTGTTCGTTCGATCAACGACTATTCTTGAGTGGATCCCTAAGGTCAGAAGCAGATCTTGGTAATCCTCTGCAAGCCCCCTTGAAGAGGTCCTGTAGCACGCGGCAACACTTTCGACACATCCATCTCCCCAGAATGCATTCCTCAGAAAGGCAACCCTGCTGGTGATATCCGAGGAGAAGATGCTTGCGGGCAACCGCTTCTCCTTGCTTCTTGCTGTTAACTTTGGAAAGTTTAGACGCATGAAATCATATATAGACTTTGAGACGATCCGGAGCGTTCTATTCTCTGAGGTGTAATCTATTGGTTCTATTCCGAAGGACCTTTTTGTGGCCTTTTTCATTGCAAGTATTATACTCTGCGAGGCGTTCGATAGACCAATCTCCATGGACGGGCCAGCATAGCTGTAGCCTTCGGACACAAAGAACCTCAAGAATCCCGCCAGATCCTCGTGGATCTCGCAGGGTAGTGTAACATCCTTCCTGCCGGAATGTATATCGGCACAAAGTTTGACAGAGTTTTGGAAGTTCTGACTGGTGACTGCTGGGGCGAAGGCGTCCGTCGTAACCTTTGATGCCTCTACGGTTGTGATTTTCCCATCCCTGTAGACAAAGACAGGATGTTCAGGGGTAACGATAATCTCCCTTCCGTTGGAGTACGTTATTTTAATAAAATGAGAAGGCGCCTTGTGTCTGCTGACCCTGTCCACCTTTGTCTTGTAGACAATGGAGAAATCTGTTGTCAGCATCTCTAGCCCCAAGTCGTCAGTCTGCAATATCTCGCAGTCTATACCCTGCACACCCTTTTCAGGGCGCTTAGCAAATAGAGAGTCCACAAGCGCCCCTATCCGGTGTTTGGAGCCGTCTGCAAGGGTTATTTCAAAACATGGGTGGTAGCTTTGTTGTTCCATCGCCTCATGTATGGCGGTGCGGTCCTTCGGATCCATCTTGTCGATCTCGTCTATGCAGGCCACGCCCTTGTCCGCTATAACCAGGGCGCCTGCCTCAAGGAAGAACTCGTTTGTGTTCTTGTCGCGCATGACCGTGGCTGTGAGACCCGCAGCCGTTGAACCCTTTCCCGAGGTGTAGACTCCCCTCGGCGCGATCCTCGCTATATACTGGAGCAACTGCGACTTTGCTGTATTGTGCGAGACTATGCCATTTGCGATGAACCTGTTACCTTGTGGAACCTCAATGTCGTATACGTCCTCATTTTTGTGTTTTACTATTTTCACAATACGCTCGCTTCTCTGCCCCCCAAATCTCCTGAAGGCTTGCGCGTCAGAGGCAAGCCTTTGAAGGACTGCATTCTTCCTATTGGAAGCGAATCCAACGTGCTTGCGGAATTTTAGGACAGCATTCCCTCTTCTTATCGCAAGCGCATTCCCAATAATCCTCGAGTGGATACCAAAGCGCAGGAGAAGGATCTGAACATCCCTGAGCAGTTCGATCTCCTTTGCCTTCAACGACACGGACCTCCTGCCACGCCCGTTGTCGAAGACACATCCGTCCGCCTCGAACAGCCATTTCAGGAAGGACGAGACAACCTCGTTCCCTGACCGAAATATTAAGTCAGGAACCCTCTTCTCCCTAAGGAAGGTAAGGTTGGCTACAATGTCCTTGTTTGAGAGATGGACATAATGAAGGGGAACGGTCCTGCCCTTCTTCGTGGCCTTGGATGCTTGAGGTGGCCTGATGCCAAACAGTTCTTGGATGTAAGAAAGAAGCCTAGGCAGGATGTCGATATCAGTTTGAGCAACCACAAAACCAAAACGGTGTCCGTCTTTGCAGACCCAACCGTCCCCCAGCATGTACCCGCAGAAGGCCGCCAGATCCGGCGTCATCTTCTCAGGGAGTTTCCCATGGAATCTGGGACCGAACTTGCTCCTCTTGATTGGTGCGAATCCCGTATCCAAATAAGCAGTGATTGTGCACGGGAAACCAGTAACGACAGCGAGTTTGTCCCCCACGCGGAGTTCGTCCAGCCGGCGCCATTCTCTTTTAAGAAGACCATACTCACTCCTCACGGTCAAGAGGGGATGGTTGTAGGTTCCCTTGATGCTCTTGCCAGACTCCGTGATGACCTCTATTACAGGTTGATCCTTGTAGACGTGGAAGGTTGTTGCAAGGGCCCTTTTTCCTCCGCCTTGGCCCGTCAAGACCTGGAGCCCTATGGGCTGAAGGTGCGACCTTCCCATCTGCCCGATCTTGACGATAGCCCCATTGCCGAGGATCACCCTCTCATCGTAGACCAAGCAACCAGGATCACCCACGAGGAGGATGTTTATGTCCCCCCTGATCTTTACCCCGTCGGGCATGGTCTTGGTGACTCCGCCAGCCAGCTGGTATGCGATGGCCTCCTTGATCTCCTCGTAGCCGTAGATGGAGGGCGCGATGGAACCGAAGATCTTCTGATAGAGCAGTGGGTCCTTGGCCAGTTCCTTTATCGCCTTCTCATCCTCGGGAGATATCTGAACCTCCTCGGCGCCCTTCTCTGAGATCTCGAGGTGGTTGACCTCAACGCCCGTGGAGAAGGTGGCGAGTCTGAAACCCTTTGCGGTGAACTCCTGCTTCGCCTGGAGTATGCCGACAAGGGAGATCCTGTCGCCGGGGCGCGATATATCCACTATGTCGCCCTGCAGGATTCCCTCCACGGACCGGGGCAGATGCCCAGGAGGCAACTCCTCTGGCCTCTCCTGCAACGAAATCATCTGCCAGTCCACGAACGTAGACTCCTCTGGTATTAACCTGAAGAAGCCCTTCCTCCCGCAGTCCTGATTTGAGCACTGCGGAGGCATGACTAGAACGGTGCCAGTCTGATCTACCCTCATCTTCTCTCCGCACCTCGGGCACTGGAAGACTGCGACCTTCAGGAGTTGCTTGATCGTCGAGGATCTCGTGACTATGCCCTCCACCATGGTCAGCCTGCCCATGTGGCCGGACTTCAGCGCCCGGAGCGGCACCACCTCGTCAAGCCTGCGGAACCGGGCTTTGAAGTTCTTCACCTTTGTGGAGTACTGCATGTTCTCGACGCGCATGACGTCATAGATCGCCGCGTTCGCCTTGGAGAGCACCTCTGCCGGCTTGTCCTTGAGGTCTGAGGCAAGATCCGGGTCGAAGGAGATCAGGTCGTCGAAGTCTATAACGATGGAGGTCTTCCCCTGGGACGCCATCTGGGATATTGCCTCCCTGTACTTGTACGCCCCCTTCTTGTCCTGAAACGACTTCAGGAAGTTGACGAGCCTCTCTCGGTAATCCATGACCTCAGCAAGAACCTCGACCATAACAATCACCTCGTCTCTTCGGTGAGGATCTTCTGCCTCCAGTCCTCTATCTCAGATCTAAGAACGTTGAAGAGGGTCCTCTCCTCCGGCTCCAGCGTGTCGATGACGGCCTTAGCAGGGTTCCTCTCGAAGGACAGGTGGAGTACCTTTTGCAGTCTGCAGTTAATGAGGTCCTGCGCCTTCATAAAGGCCTGCCTCTGCTCGTTGAGAGTGGTTTGCGTAGGGTTCTGCCTTATGCTTGAGTTCAGCGTGAGGATGAGACCCCTGAGCCTCGGGTAGAAGTGCGGGGGCAGCTGGGAGAGCGTCTCGTTCCTCTCCTCCCTCCAGCAGAGTTTGTAGAGATCGCTGGACTTCAGCTGCTGGGTCTCGTCAAGCCTCAGCTTCACGACCCCCTCGGCCTCCAGCGCCTTGGCAGCCCAGAGCGGAAGCCTCGCCTCGTTGCCCTCCACGAAGGCGCCCACCTGCAGGCCTCCGATCTTTGTGGCGGGAAGGGGCTTCTGGAAGATAACGCCGACCGGCTCCTCCTCGTAGAGGAACTGTGAAGATTTGATATCCTCGGACGCCCTGCGAGACATACTCAGATCTCTCTCTCATACCCCAATTAAGTTATTTGGTTCTCTGCAATGCTCTGAGTGAATTGTACGCCGGTATCGCTATAATTATCCCCACAAGAACCTGCCCCACATTGAACGGGACCTCGGCTAATGCGACGTAGCCCAGGACGAACTCCTCGTAGAGATAGTAGCCAAGAACCATAAGGAAGCCTGACGCTGCGGCGGATAGCACGAGCCACCCAACCTCTGGCCGGGTAATAAAGGAGATGAGGACCACTATGGCGCCAGCTACCAGCCCGACGAGGGCCCACAGTGCATGCGTCATGTTCACGGTGAAGGAGGTACCGAAGCCCGGCAGACCAAAAGAGATCTCCGAGGTGCCCACGTAGTAGGCGGTGCCGAGGAGGTATACGGAGGAAGAAAGGACAACCCCCACAAGGAGGGAGAGGAGGCGCCAGTACCTCGGTGTCAGTTGGGGCCTTCTGCTGGCGAGAAGGCCGAGCACGCCCCCCTCCACGCCCTTTATCACAAGAGTAGCTGGTGCGAAGAAGAAGTATCCTAGGATCAGATCGGCAATCATGGAACCCACGCCGCCGGCGAAGGCGCCGGCATAGGGACCAGCCAGGAGCGCAACGATGTAGACGGCGGACTCGCCTATGTTGAAGTACCCCCTCGTTGCGGGGACGTATACTGTAAATATAAGAGTCGATACCGCCACCAGCCCCGTGTAGAAGGCGAAGAGCGGTATCGTCCTGGCCCTGAGCAAGATTTTCCCTCTGTGGAAGAAAGGCGGGCATTCACATAAAAATGTGTTTCTCTGTAAATTTTGTGGCTTCGCTCAGTTATTTTTGCGTTTGATAGGGGTTAAATATCTGACCGATTAGAAGGAGAAGGGAGAAGGAGGTCGTAAAGCTGTCAGAATTACATGAAGTCATGTGGACGGAGAAGTACCGCCCCAGAACACTCCACGAGATCGTAAATCAGAAGGAGATAATCGAGCGCCTCGAGCGGTTCGTAAAGGAGAAGTCCATGCCGAACTGCCTCTTCGCTGGCCCGCCCGGCACCGGGAAGACCACGGCCGCCCTCTGCCTCGCCATGGATCTCTTCGGAAAGAATTACCACAAGAATTACCTAGAGCTCAACGCCAGCGACGAGAGGGGGATCGATGTCGTCCGGACGACCGTGAAGGACTTTGCCAGGACTATAAGCATGGCAGAGGCGCCCTTCAAGATCCTCGTACTCGACGAGGCGGACAATATGACGCCGGACGCCCAGCAGGCGCTGAGGCGCACCATGGAGATGTACACAAACACGTGCAGGTTCATCCTCGCTTGCAACTACTTCAGCAAGATCATCGAGCCCATACAGTCCAGGTGTGCCTTCTTCAGGTTCGCCCCCCTCAAGCCAGAGGACGTCAAGGCTAGGGTGAGGCACATCTGCGGCGCAGAGAATGTGGAGATCACACCGAGCGGCCTGGAGGCACTAATCTACGTAGGAGGGGGAGACCTGAGGAGGGTTGTCAACATGCTCCAATCGGCGGCCGCGGTTGGGGAAAAAATTGACGAGAAGGGCATCTACAGGATCGCTGGCAGGGTGAGCCCGAAGGAGCTCAGGGAGATGCTTGAGAAGGCGCTTGATGGCGATTTCAACGCGGCGAGGAACGATACCGTAAAGCTGATGGTTGAGTACGGCCTCTCTGGTCTGGACATAGTCAAGCAGGTCCACAGGGAGCTCCTAGGCCTTGAACTTGATGAGCGGGCGAAGCTCCAACTCATCGAGGTCGTGGGCGAGGCAGAGTACAGGCTTCTGGAGGGCGGGAGCGACGAGGTTCAGATGAACGCTGTGCTGGCGAAGATCGCGATGATCGGTAGGAGCAGCAAGGAGAGAGGGCATTGAGCCTTCCCTGGGCAGAGCGTTTCAAGCCAAAGACGTTGCAGGAGATAGCTGGGAACTACGCAGCGGCAGAGCAGCTTCTCAACTGGATAAAGGCCAGAATTGAGGGCAGAGGTGCAGTTAAGAGGGCGGCGCTGCTGAGCGGTCCCCCCGGGACGGGCAAGACGCTCTCCGTCGGCATTGTGGCGAGGGCACTCGATCTGGAGCTTATAGAGATGAACGCAAGCGACTTTAGGACCGAGGAGCTTGTCAATAAGATGGCGGGCGGTGCAACGCTCCAGGCCTCATTATTCGGAAGGAGCGGGAAGCTCGTATTCTTTGACGAGCTTGACGGGATATCCGGCAGGGAGGACAGGGGAGGGCTGGGGGCGATCCTTGGAATCCTAAAGGAGACGCGGTACCCGGTCGTTCTCGCTGTCAACGACCCATGGGACCCGAGGTTCAGACCCCTGAGGGACATCTGCGAAATGATCCAGTTTAGAAGGATAAGGAGGCCGAGCGTGGAGGTGCAGTTAAAAAGGATTGCAAGGCTCGCCAATGTCACGGTGGATGATGCTCTGATAAAGAGGGTTGCTGAGAGGGCTGGGGGCGATCTGAGGGCTGCCATCAACGACCTTCAGATGCTTGCAGAGGGGCAGAGGATCCTCAGAGACGGCGACGTGGGTCTGCTTGCCGGGAGGGTCCAAGAGAAGGGCATATTCGACGTAATGAGGGACGTCTTCTCAGCCGAGGGCTGCCTGGAGGCCAAGCTTGCCCTCGAGGGATCCTCGGTGGACTCCGAGATGGTCTTGCAGTGGATCAACGAGAACATACCCAACCAGTACACCGATCCTGAGGAGAGGGCTGAGGCCTACGACTGGTTCTCCAAGGCGGACATATTCATGGGCAGGGTGAAGAGGAGGCAGATGTGGGACCTGATGGGGTACGCCATGGAGCTCGCAACGGGTGGGGCCGCCCTGGCGAGGAGGGGGCCCTACAGGTTTACCAGGTACAACTTCCCGAGGAGGATAGGCATGCTCAGCCAGAGCAAGGAGCTCAGGGGGAGGAAGAGGGAAGTTTTAAAGGCGATAGGAAGAGAGGCGCATGCATCCGTTAAGAAGGTGGCGACGGAGTACCTCCCCTACATGGAGATAATGGCAGAGAAGGGCAAGCTTCCGAAGGGCATCCTCAGCTGGGCTGAAGATAATAAGGAGACCTGAGATTCAGGGCCTTGAGGAATAGCCCCTTCAGCGCCCCGTCGGAGTTGCCCTTCCTCATGGGGCCCAGCAGGTCGATCAGGTTATCTGACCTCATTAGGCAAGGCTTCAGCTTCCCGTCACTCGTCACCCTCAGCCGCGAGCACCTCATGCAGAACTGAGGGTTGTTTATTGGGCGCACGACCTCCACCGGGAGCCCGTTTATGGCATACCTCCTCCTGCGGTTCATGTCTTCACGCTCTATGACGTGACCGGTCCTCTTTGCGAGTTGCTCCTCGATATCGGAGAGGTCCAAGTGGTACTTCTCAAAGAAAGACGCTTCAAGGTTCAGGTCCTCGAGCTCTATGAGCTGGAGGCCGCCGTGGAGGGATTTTGCGAACTCGAGGAGCGGGTCTATCTCGCCCTCGTTGACCCCCTTCATCATGACGACGTTCACCTTGATCTCCATGCCTAGGCCTTTGGCTTCCATTACGCCCTCCATCGCATCGTCCAGGCTCCCGCCGGTAAGGGAGCGGTAGACCTCGGGTCTTATGCTGGGGAGGGAGATATTTAGTCGGTGCAGGCCAGCGTCCACAAGGTTCTGGGCGTGTTGTTTCAGCAGTGAGCCATTGGTTGTTATGGCGACGTCTTCTAGGTCCATGGAAGTGGTTCCTTTAATTATCTCTTTTATGTCGCGCCTCAGGAGAGGCTCTCCGCCGGTGTACTTTACCCTCCTCACGCCCAAGGATCTGGCCACGCTAACTATCCTCAGGACCTCGTCCGTCGTCATCTCAATTCCGCTGGCGCCCTCGCCCTCGTGGTGGCAGTAGGTGCAGTTCAGGTTGCACCTCTGGGTAAGGCTGACCCTGAGCCCACTAACGACCCGCCCGTAGGGATCTATCAACCCTCCCCGGCCTCCTTGGTCTTCCTGTAGTACTTCAGCACGAACTCCGCTACAGCCCTCGGATCTTTCTTCAGCACAGGGATCTTGACCCAGCCCGGCGCCTGCCCATCAAAGACCACCGCCACCACCGACTCCAGCGAGGGCAGGACCCCGAACTCGTCCTCCTCCTTCAATATAAGGATCTTGGGCAGGGTTGACCCCCTGAAGCCCTCGCAGAGGATCAGATCCGGCCCTAGTCCATCGAGTAGGTTGATGGCTTCCTCCAGCGAACTTTTGGGAACGAAGAATGTGGCTAGACCCTCCCCGGTTATGACCGCGGAGGCGGCGGCACCTGCCTTTCTGAATCGCCAAGTATCCTTATCCTTATCGGGCTCAAGGTCATGCCCTGAGTGCTTGAGGACACAGACCTTGATTTTGAGTTTTGAGAGCGCAACGACCATTCTCTCGATCAGCTCGGTCTTACCGTAACCGCTACCAGGTGCCACAAAGCATAGCGCCAGGATCTTTGGTCTCATGCTGGACACTACATGCACAACATTTAGCGGTGACTTAAATCTTCATCTTCTGGCCATCTTCAGCAGGTGGGGCGACTCTGGGAGGATTACCCTCTCCAAGGCAAGCCTCACGGCGTCCGGCGAGCCTGGGAGGGCGAATAACAGAACACCATTGGAAACGCCGGCGAGCGCCCTAGACGCGATAGCGGAGGTTCCCACCGACTCGTAAGAGAGGCGCCTGAAGAGCTCCCCGAAGCCTAGGAGGACCTTCTCCAGTAACGGTGTTACCGCCTCCACGGTGACGTCCCTGCTGCCCAGACCTGTACCGCCGCTGATTATGATAACATCGGCAGAACCCTTGGATGCCGCGGAGCGGATCTCCTCCCTTATGGACCTGACGTCGTTGGGAAGGTAGACCTTGTCGACTACCGTGAATCCAGCACCCTTGATTAGGGAGGCGGCGACCTCGCCGCTGACATCCTGGAGGCCCTCGCCCTTGGATCTCTTTGAGATGATGGTGTCACTCGTTATTATTATCAGGAACCTAAGGTCCTTGGGCAGATCCGCATGGTGGTCTCCGCTCCTCATTGCGGTCGTCCCCCACAGGCCCCTTTGCGCTTCTCAACTACCCGTATCTCCTTGATCAGGGTCGTCGGGTATTGACCGTTCTCGTCCTTCTCGTACTTCTTCGTCATGTCCCAGACGGTCAGTAGTGCAGCCGAGACGCCGGCGAGGGCCTCCATCTCCACGCCAGTCTTAGCCGACGCCTTCACCTTCACCGTGACCTTCACCTCCTCGCCCCGGAGGTCGAACTCGACGCCCACGTGCTCTATCGGTATCTGGTGGCAGAGGGGGATAATGTTGGGGGTGCTCTTTACCGCTTGGATCGCGGCGACCCTGGCGACCGCCAAGACGTCCCCCTTCTCGATCTTGTTACCCTTTATCCGGTCGACCGTCGTGCCCTTGAGGCGGATCACGCCTGTCGCGGACGCCTCCCTTATCAAGGGCTCTTTGGCGCTGATGTCAACCATCCTGACGCTCGTGTTCTAGACCCCCTTCTTGAACGACTCGAAGAGTGTTTGGACTGCCCACGCCCTCGGATCCTCCTTCTTGAACCGGAAGATCCTTATCCTTCCAAACCTCTTCTCCTCGACTATGCCGAGGTCACAGAGCCTCCGCAGGTGCGCGGAGGTGGTCGTGTGGTTCAGGTTGGTCTTGCGCGTTATCTCGGATATGTTCATCTCGCCCCTCTCGGCGAGCGACTTCAGCACCTTGACCCTACCCTTCGAAGAGAATATCTCCTCAACAGACAATCCTCATCCCTCCAGCTTTGACAGGCCCTTCTCCACAGCCTCTATCGAGAGGTTGAGCAGACCTATAAGTGTGGTCTTTCCCCTGAAGCCGGCCCCAGATATCTTCGTGTAGAGTATGCCGAGGTTCTTGAGCGTCTGCAGGTACTCCCAGGACTGCGTGTGCTTCCTTGGCTCTATCTTGTTGGTCTCGCAGAGGAGGCGGTACGTGGACTCGACCTCCCCCATGGTGACGTAGGCGGACCTGTTCCTCTTGAGGACCTTGGCGACCGAGAGGAGGAAGAGCCTCTCGTGGAGGGGGAGCTCAATAACGATGTGCATCGGGAACTGTGAGACGTCCAGCTGGGCCTTCCTGACGTGCTCGGGGAGGACCCTTGCTGCAGCCTCGGCGTCCGCATACTTTCCCGCCCTCCACAGCAGCTCCAGGGCGTACCGCGCGTCGCCTTGGGGGGAGGAGATATCGGCGATCATTGCAAGGACCTCCTCGCCGAGGGTGCCCTCCTTCAGCGCCTCAAACCCCCTGACGCGGATTATGTCGTAGATCTGCTCGGAGGTGTACCTCTCGAACCTTATGACGTTGTGGAGCAGGCTGCTCTGGACGCTTTTATTCAGATCCGAGAGGAACTCTAGGTTCCTTGTGATCAGGATGAGGCTCAGCCTCTGCGGCTTGTTAATGTACTCATCGGCCACCCTTGAGAGAAAGTAGAGTGGCGCGTCCTTCTCCCCGGCTACCGAGAGCAGGAAGTCGGCCTCGTCCAGCGCCAGCAACAGGTAGATGTTCTCCTCCTCGAGTATCTTCCATAGGCTCTCGAAGAGCTCCTGCGCCGAGAAACCCCTATCGGGTATGCTCGGCAGTATCTGCTGGGCAACCTTCTTCACCACGAGGAAGAGGGTGCGGTCCTTGTAGCAGTTGACGTGGACGTACCTGAGGTCTGTGCCCCTGCCCTTGGCGATGGACTCCATGGTCGACCCGAACCTCTTCGCCACGGCCGTCTTGCCAACGCCCACGTCCCCGACCAAGGTCACCTTCTGTGCCACTGAGCCGGGGGACTCCAGCAACACCTTGAAGATCCTGCTCAGCGACTTCAGCTGGGGGTCCCTGTGCACGAGGTTCATGGGTACGTGATCGGGGAAGAGCCTGGACTCGTCCTTGAATATGGTAGGCCTGCTCATCTCGTGCGCGATTATGTCGTACGCCAAAGTCTGGTACCCGTTCAATAGAATTGGGGGCGGGAGGATTTATGGGTTTTGTACTTTAGAAAAAACATTTAGCAGAGATACAAACGAAAGTATTAGGCCAGGCCCTTCCACAGCTCGTCCGAGGATGGAGGCTCCAAGGGGCGATCGACCCCTGCCAGGTCCAGGTAAGACCTGCCCTGCAATGCTGTCCTCACCTCGCCGATCCTGGCAAAACCCACATTGGCCCCTCTCAGCGCCGCTTTGGCATCAGATTCTGAGCCGCGCCTCACCGTGAAGATCACCGAGCCAGAGCTTATGAGGCGGTACGGGTCGAGGCCTAGCTCCTTGCATATGAGGCGGGTCTCCTCGAGGACCGGCACCAAGTTCAGGTCCAAGAGGATTCCAGAGGATGCGGCCTCGGCAAGCTCCCACGCCCCGCCGAGGAGGCCACCCTCGGTAAGGTCGTGCATCGAGGTCACCCCTTCCAGGTCTGTCAGCACCATGCATTCCTTGACCACGTTGATGAGCCTTATCATCTTCTTGCACCTCGAGGTGAAGGTGCAACCGAACTTTGACGTTATCCTCCTGTCGGACGAGAGTATGGTTGTGCCCTCCAGACCGACGCTCTTGGTCATGTAGAGGAGATCCCCGGCCTCAGCACCACTGGACGTGAAGAAACGCTCGTTCTTTACGATGCCAAGCATGGAACCGACCACTATCGGCCTGCTAATACCAGGCGTGATCTCGGTGTGTCCGCCGACTATGGCGACCCCTATCTCCTTTGCGGCGCCGTCTATCTGGCGACATATTTGATCAAGGACCGCGGTCGATGATCCCTCTGGGAGGAGGATGCACTGGATGAACCACTTTGGGATGGCACCCCTCGTGGCTATGTCGTTCGCATTGACGTAGACGGCGAGCATGCCCACCTCGTCCACCGAGCCTGTTATCGGGTCGGACTTAAACGCCACGATGTCCTTGCTGATCCGGATCAGGGCGGCGTCCTCTCCGATGTTCGGCCCAAGGATTACCGAGGCGTCCTCTGCGCCCAGCTTTCCGAAGACCACTCTTCTAAGGACCTCGTTAGGGATCTTTCCAACCCTGAGTTTAGCCATCCTCACTACCCCTCATCTTTGTGAAGAAACCGGAAGGATGCCTCACCGAGATAGTTGTGCGTTCGCCTATAATATCTATGCGTATGATCAGATCAGGGTTCTTGAGGTCGATGACGTGCCCCCTTGATTTCAGGGCTCGGCCGACGGCGGCCTCCACCTCGCTGCTTGAGGCGATGACCCTTCCCCTCCTCTTGCAGACGGCAGCCACTCTGCGCCGCCCCTCACCGGTGAGGCGCACCGCCTCTCTAGAGATGGCGGCGATATCTGAGTCTACCATCGAGTCCACCGGTATTATCTTGAAGACCGAACTCGTGGGGCAGTCCCGTAGGGCTATCGCTGCATCCTCCGGACTGAGGGTTGTATCGAGCAACAACAACCCACCATAACCGTGTTCCACGAACCTGGCGTTATGATCCTGATGGAAGAGACAGTCGAGGACCTCGAGCCCCGCTGCCTCCTCCTTGCCGTAGGGCACGGTTATGAGGACAAACCCCATTCTCCCACTTCAGGAGTAGATCTCACAGTATTGGTTAAAAACTGATTTGGTGCTCCAGCCTTTACGGCAGAGATCAGAGCCAGCCTAGCCTCTTGAAGTACACCAGCAGCAAGAAGGCGGGTATGAGCGAGAGTGCTAGTATTATGTAGAAGGTGGTATACGGTCCCAAGAACGTCAAAACGCCGGTCTCTATGCCGCCGGGCAGGTTTATGTTCATGCCGTAGAAGGTGCCGAGGATGGTCGCGGGGATCGTGATCGTGAAGATCACGGTAAGTATAACCAAGGCGCGGTTCATTCGGTGCTGGTATGTTATGAAGTCGGTGTCTTTATAGATCTCCACCAGCTCCATGCAGGTATCGGAGAGTTCCCAGATCTTTTCCATGTGATCCTTAAGATCAGCGAAGTATATTCTCATGTCATCTCCGGTCAGATCCCTCACACCGTTTTCAATCTCCCCGATCACCCTCCTGAGCGGCGATATCAATCGTCTTAGATCCGATATGCTCCTCCTCAGCCTTGTGATCTCAAACATCGCCTCTTTCTTGGGGCTATAGGCGAGATCCTCTGTGTCCTCGAGGTCATCCATCAGTCTCCCCATTATTGGAAAGAGTGAGTCGATGATGGCGTCGAGGATCTTATAGAAGAGGGGTCCAACTCCACTTAGACCAAGTTTTACAGGTTTTTTAGACCTCTCACATTCGGAGAAGAACTCTTTGAGGGCCCCAACCCCGCCGTCGTGAATCGTGACGATGTAGTCCTTACCTATGAAGAAGGAGACCTGAGAGGCGGAGCACTTGGTACCTTCACAAAGAAAAGGAAAACGCAGAACTATGAAGAGATGATCCTTGTATCGTTCCACCTTGGTCAGCTGGATCTTTGAGAGACAGTCCTCAAGGTTCAGGTGGTGGAATGGGAAGGTGTCTGATAACGACATTACCTCCTCGCGTGTTGGTTTTTCGAGATCCATCCACCTGACGCCCGCACACGTTATCTCTCTCATAGTGATCCCAAATGTTTTAGGAGGGAAAGACTTTTGTACTTTTTTGTTTATTCGAGTGGCAATGATGGGAGTCGCAGCCACGGACAAATATTTTAAGTGAGTGACGTAAGTTATTTACTAATTCACCATCGTCGTGTGGTATCGGACAGGTGCGAGCAATGAGTTCAGAGGTTCACTTCTTTGATTTAGGCAAGTGGAGAAATGTTCTGGAGGGCATTGACGGTCTTCTGAAGACCACGGTTGGTAGCGATATAGGTTTGGGGGACAGGGTTGCCATAAAGGTACACTTCGGCGAACGCGGGAACTACACCTACATCAGACCGGTCTTCGTCAGAAGGGTCGTAGACTTTGTCAAGGGGAGGGGAGGGCTTCCCTTCGTTACGGATACGACGACCCTCTATCCGGAGGGCTTCAGGACGACCGTGAAGGACGAACTCGAGACGGCGAGGTACAACGGCTTCTCAGAGGAGGGTCTGGGCTGCCCAGTCGTGATAGCAGATGAGCCGGACGGTTATGGAGGGCTGGAGTTCAGGGTGGATGGTGCGGCTGAGGACTGCAGAGTAAAGACGACGAAGGTGGCAAAGCACATAGTTGAGGCCGACGCGGTCATCGTCCTTAGTCACGTCAAAGGACACCTGCTCTCCGGTATGGGCGGCGCTATAAAGCACCTAGGGATGGGGTGCACCACCAAGGACTCCAAGAGGGAGCAGCACGCTGCTCACGGGCTCCTCTTCAATTACGAGAAGTGCAAGGGCTGCGGAGAGTGCGTCGAGGCGTGCAAGTTCTCCGCCCTCGAGATGCAGGGGGAGAGACCGGCGAGGGACGAGGAGAAGTGCATGTACTGCAATACCTGCATGTTCACCTGCGATAACAAGGCGATCACACTTTACGAGGACGGGAAGGATCGGTTCCAAGAGGCTTTGGCACATGCGGCTGCCGGGGCGGTGAAGGCCTTGAGCGGGAGGCCGGTGATCTATCTGAACTTCATATTGGACGTGACCCCCCTCTGCGACTGCGCTGCGCCAGCGGGCAGACTGATCACCCAGAACGTGGGCATCCTTGCCTCAAGGGATCCGGTGGCCATAGACAGGGCATCGCTGGACCTTGTTGATAAAGCGGCGATCATGCCTGGATGGGAGGCGACGCCGCCGGACATTCTCGGGAAGATCAACAGGACGCGGAGCACCATACATATCGAGGCGGCAGAGAGGCTTGGCATAGGCAGGTCCGCATACACTATTTTTGAGGGCAATGGTGAATAATGGATAAATCATGATTTTGAGGGCCCGGGGCGGGGATCGAACCCGCGGACTGGGGCTGTCTGCGCTTACCGCGCCACAGGCCCCCGGGATCACCGCTACCCATCGGGGGTAACCCGTTCAGGTTACCTTACCCGGGCCACCTAGGCCCTCCTCCCTTTAAAGGGAGCAAAAATAGATGGTTGAGGATGCTTATTTAAGTTTTAGCCCAAACCCTCCGAGAACATCGCCCGCGGATCTGGGAGAGATTTTTGCAGAGATCAAGGCGTAAAAACTTTTTATCTGGCACTTTACATATGTAAAGGTGAGGTGGCGTCGCTTGTTCGTGGAAATTAGGCTTCACGGCAGGGGCGGACAGGGGATTGTCACCGCCGCCGAGATGGTCATTGAGGCGGTAACTCTTCAGGACTACTACGGTCAGTCGATACCGATCTTTGGCGCCGAGAGGAGGGGTGCGCCCGTAACGTCCTCTGCCAGGGTCTCGGACAGACCGATACGGAGGCACAGCCAGATCTACAACCCGGACATTGTGGCGATCTTTGACCCGTTATTTGTCTATAGGCAGGAGGTTATGGCCGGTCTGAAGGAGGGTGGGAGCATCATCGTTAACCATAAACAGAGGCCGGACATTCAGAAGTTCAAGTTGTTTGTGGTTGATGCCACGAGGATAGCGATGGAGAACGGTCTCGTCGTGGCGGGCTGGGCGGTCGTCAATACGGCGATGCTCGGCGCGATCTCGAAGATATTAGGCATAGTGTCAAAGGAATCGCTTGAGAAGGTTGTGAGGAAGAGGTGGGGCGGTGATCTGGGTGAGAGGAACATTCGGGCCACACTCCAAGCATTTGAGGAGGTCTCCTGATGAAGGCTAAGGTAGCGATCTCGAAGGCATCCGAGGGCGCCAGCGGCATGACGGGCATGTGGAGGATAAAGAGACCTGTTATGGACGAGGGCAAGTGCAACAAGTGCCTGATGTGCTGGCTCTACTGCCCTGAAGCGGCCATAGTGAGGGGAAAGGATGGCAGGATATGGATAACGTACGAGTACTGCAAGGGCTGCGGGATCTGTTCGGAGGTATGTCCAACGAAGGTGATAAAGATGGTGAAGGAGGTCTAAGAAGATATGATATTGACAGGGAACCATGCGGTTTCATACGGGGTCAAGGCGGCCCGGGCTGAGGTCGTGGCTGCATACCCCATCACACCGCAGACCCAGATAATCGAGAAGTTGGCGGAGCTGATAGCGAAGGGTGAAATGAATGCCAGATACATAAGGGTGGAGTCCGAGCACAGTGCCATGACGGCTTGCATCTCCGCGGAGGCGTGCGGAGCGAGGGCTTTCACGGCGACTTCCTCGCACGGGCTAGCCTACATGAGCGAGATGGTCTTCTGGGCTGGGCTCGGCAGGTTTCCTGTGACAATGGCTGTTGTCACCAGGACGCTCGCGCCGCCGTGGAGCATCTGGAACGAGCACACGGACATCCTGGCGCAGAGGGACTCAGGCTGGATCATGATGATGTGCGAGAGCGCACAGGAGGCCTACGACACTGCAATCCAGGCATTCAGGATAGCGGAGGACGAGAGGGTGCTCCAGCCAGTGATGTACGGGCTCGACTCCTTCTCGCTCTCGCACACCGCCGAGAACGTGGATCTTCTGGATCAGGGGGTCGTGGACGGCTACCTCCCGAGGCTTGACCCGTCCAAGTTGCCGGTATACATTGATCCGGATAGACCCATAACCTTCGGGAACCTCCTGGGGCCCGACAGGATGATGGAGTTCAGGCACCTCATAAAGGAGGCCTTCGACAGGGCGGAGAGGGTGATAGACGAGGCGGCTGCCGAGTACTCGAAGATCGCGGGGAGACCGCAGACAGGCCTCTTTGAGAATTACAGGTGCAGCGACGCCGAGGTCGTGGCGGTGGCTACCGGTGCCTCCAGCGGCGACGTGAAGGACGCGGTGGACGGGCTGCGGGACAAGGGCGTGAAAGCTGGCATGATCAGGCTCAAGACAATCAGGCCCTTCCCAGGCGAGGAGATCAAGGAGGCGATAGGGGGCGTTAAGGTCGTCGCGACGATTGACAGGGACTACTCGTTCGGCTTTGGAGGCATACTGGGAAGGGAGCTGTCAGCCTACCTGAGCGGGGACGTCTTCAGGTACATAGCAGGCTTGGGAGGGAGGGACCTGACGATCGAGGACTTTGAGGGTATCATTAACGGCGCCCTGCAGAGGGCTGAGGAGGGAAAGGGAGACGCCGAGGAGGTCTGGTGGGGCCTCAAGGAGGTGGAATGAATGTTCACTCTGAAGGACCTGACGGTTGAGGAGTACATCCTGCCCGGGAACGCCGCCTGCTCGGGTTGCGCCTCCGCCCTCTCTCTGAGGATCGCGCTCAAGGTTCTGGGACCGAGGACAATAGTAACCATACCCGCATGCTGCACCTCGGTGTTGCAGGGATATTACCCAAAGAGCCCGGCGAGGGTGCCGTTCCTGAATACGGCATTCGCGTCCGCGGCGGCCTCGGCGAGCGGTATGGCCGCAGCCCTCGAAATAAAAGGGAGGGAGGGCATAAACATCCTGGGATGGGCCGGCGACGGGGGGACGGCTGACATCGGCATCCAGGGGCTGAGCGGGGCTGCAGAGAGGAACGAGAATTTCATCTACATCTGCTACGACAACGAGGCTTACATGAACACGGGGACTCAGAGGAGCAGCGCAACCCCGCGTGGGGCGGTGACAACAACCACGGTCACGGGGAAGGCAGAGAGGAAGAAGGACGTCCCCGAGATAATGATAGCCCACGACATACCATACGTGGCCACGGCCTGCGCGGCGTATCCCCTAGATTTTGCAGAGAAGCTGAGGAAGGCCATGACGATAAAAGGGCTGAGGTACATACACATTCTTTCGCCTTGCCCTCCTGGCTGGAGGTTCCCGGCCGAGAGGACCGTGGAGATCGGCAAACTGGCGGTCACCACAGGGGCGTGGATACTCTACGAGTGGATGGACGATAAATACGTTCTGACCGGCCCGTCCAAGGGGCTTACCGAGAGGAGCAGGAGGAGGCCTCTGAAGGAGTACCTGATGTTACAGGGCAGGTTCGGCAAGCTATCAGAAGAGGAGGCGAAGGTTCTGCAGGAGGATGTCGACCTTCAGTGGGAGAGGTTCAACAGAAGGTTGAGGGAGTCGGCCGAACCCTCCAAATAACCAAAATGAAGAACCCTACCCTTGCGGGTAGGGTATCCGTTCACTAGACGTGCACCGATCTGGCGGTGTAGTGCTGTATCGGCTCCGCCGTCGCCTAGCATATGGATCGGTAGAGGGTTCGTGGATTGAAGGCTAATAGAAAAA